>WNFO01006516.1_pt1 | contig 12490 bp, 12 predicted proteins | sample 5400251 | NCBI WGS metagenome assembly WNFO01 (sample SAMN13153354, study PRJNA577476) | soil metagenome | isolation source: 100 cm saprolite under Madrone tree | place: USA:California | collected 2016-06-14
CGATTGTGAGTAATCATGAGGTCCAAGGAGATTGCCTGTTTCAACTCTTCGAGAACAGACGAGCTATATGGCCCCAGGTGTTCGTGCCAGTTCGCAGGCTAAGTTGCCATCGACATTCTTCGCGTAGGCCAGTACGGCACGCCCAGCATCGTCACCCTTAATCCACCATGAGTTCCCATCCTTTACAACGGACATCTTGCTTCGCGCTCTCCACCATGAATCGACATCAGTTGGAAGGGCAAACCAGACCGGTGTTTTCTCATGCAACTCTCGCAAGTAGCCCAACAGACTTTCATAAACGGCAATTGTATCGTGTTTCATGACGTAGTCAGGATGAATGATGAAACTCGCCAGGCCATTCTTTTTCAGAATCAATTCGACTTGGGCTTTCCACAAATCAATAGAACGTTCATTCAGAAGATGGAATAGCGTGTAGTCCTGAATTGTGGTTACGGGGAGTTCGAGGACATCTCCAATAAAATAAGGCGTGACCGTGCAACAGCCACCGTGTTGGGGATCGAGGTGTGCGACATTCGGAACCGACATATCGAATGCAAACTCAAAGGCGTCATACCATTCAGGCTTTCGGTAAAGTGCCGCAGCCCGGAATCCCTTGGCACCATACTTACGCCCATAGCTGTTGATGATTTTCACTCGACGCAGGAATTCTTCCTTGCTCTCAAATAACCGGCCGTCGTGGTTCAAGTCCTGGATTCCAACCTCAAATTCACGGTTGCGCATTGACTCAAGTAAGCTCGGAGAAACCGCATAACGTTTTTCGGGGACGATCTGGAAGGATGCTTTGATCCCATAAGAATCATCCACGTCCATCAGCCCTTCGCAATGGTCCCTTCCAGCCTCGGTTTCCACGTCGTGCGTCATTATGACGCAGGCACTGGCACCATCAGGCCAGAACCATATGAATGGAACCCTCTCCATACCCTTGGCTTCCATCGACAACAACAAAAGTCTGTCGCTGATATCCTCAACCGATGTGTCCACGGGCCACTTGGGAAAGGTCAGCTTTCTCCAATTACGTGCGTGGAACTTCTGAACCAGCTTTCGCACCGGCAGATTGGTGAGCGGTCGCAAGAGATAATACAGCCTCCTGAGAACGCTTTCGAAACCGCTCCCATTGCCCCGCGTGTTTGCATAGTGCTCCAGGCGAAGATTGTCGATAATCTCGGTTGGATCGAATGGCAGCCTAAGCTTCGCACCGGCTACTAATAAGATGTCTCGGAATGCATCGTAGAGAGAAGACTCAGCCTGAGGTCCGCGCACTCCTGAACAAGAACGGCCGTAGCAGGTAGTATTCGGGCCGAATCGAAAATAGCCCTCGTCGGTGGATAACCGCCCACCGAGGACGAAATCGAAAAAGTTCTCGGGACAGCGATAGCGATCATTCAAAGCTTGACTCAGCTTGTCCGCATATTCCGAGGCTGATTCACAGGGAAACACGTCAGATTGCACGTACAATTGGCGCTCTTCCTTCAGGTTGACGTTTAACTCGGGCAGCACTTCGATGCTCACCTTCTTTCTACTCTAGACGAGGCTGCAGCGGAAGTCGCTTATGCAATCCAGTTTCCAGGGGAGCTCGGTATAATGCTGCAAAATCGAGGATTAAAGCAATGCAGCTGCGGTTAGTCGATATAGCTACTGATCTTGGAAATCTCGAAAGTCAGCGAGAAAAACTGGTCGAAAACTTAGTCTGGATTTAGCCTTTCTTTTCATTTCGGACAAAAAATTGCCATGTCCGACGTCCGCTTCGAGAGTTGATAGTCATCCAAAAGTTCTCTCATAAACGCTGGGGTAAATCTTCGCTCCTTATCGGATTCCTTCTGGTCGGAGCCGAGGCTCGCCCGCAAATCGACCCACTCTTTAAGGTTTACCTCGTCTGAACGCAACGCGATCTGTACGGTCTGAAAATGGTTCGTCCTGAGCAGCTGAAGAATTTCGTCCTCGTGTAGCCGGCCCGTCCTGAGCAGATCCCTCACAGAATAAGGTTCGTACTCGAACGGTTTCCCGGCCTCATAACACAGGAGAAGACTTTCGCAGAGAGCCGGACCGGGGCGCGTTTTTACAAAATCAACGGCAGAGTTAAATTCGCTTTCATGAGCAGGTAGAACCCGAATCATTTCGCGGTCGTGGCGGAGCTGTCCCGGAACGAAAGTCATGATGCTGATAAAAAGGAATCCAAACATGAACCCTGCGGTCGAGTTCAAAACCGCAGGCCGCAGCCCCACAGTCGCAAAAGTAATATCGGATAATGCGATGCCGCAGGCAATCACCGCGGCCGCCAGAGCATTGAAGAATATATTCAGATCAACACCAGATCCACCGGCCAGCAGAAATGCGAGGAGGTGGCTTAAGACAAACGCGGACACCACCACCCTGCGCGAACGGAAAGCGCAGATCGACCAGGCAGCTCCGATCACGTAAAATCATGGCCGTAAGTAATCCGCCGGATACCACCATTGCGCCGGCCCAGGTCGCGAATGCTCGGCGTGATCTCAGCAGGAGATCAATCGCTACAGCGGCAGGAAACGCCAGCAAGTTTGGCTTAGTAAATCCAGCCAGGCAAAATAGGAGCGCCGAGACGCACAAGTGACGATTGGAATCTGGATTGCGGAAATAGAAATACAGTCCCGCGACCGACAAAGCCTCTCCCAGCAACTGGGGATCATTCATTCCGATGCGGTCCGGCCTTAGGAGAGCGATCCCAATTTCGTACAGCAAAAACGAAAAGACAGCCATCTGTTGCGAACCACCTGCACGCCTCACGATAAGCGAGACAAAAACACCAGTCACCATCAGCGAAATAAGCGAGACCCAACGGCCTGTCGCTGTAAAGGTGCTGGGGGTTCCCAACCATCCTATTAAGTGAAACGAAACTGGAGGATAAGCCGTACCTGTCCCGAAACCGTGTGGAGGGGTGCCGTACAGAGGGATTCCGCTTGCCACCATAGCCGCTCGGTATGCGTTCCAACCCTCGTTGTAGTTAATTTCCACATTTGCAAAAGTACGCCGGAGAGGAAACCAGATAAGCGCAAGCAACGTCGCTGTCATGAAACAGTTCACGGCTGTGGACAGCCAAGTGTCACTCGGCGTTTCGCCGAAAAAAAAGTGTCGGATTTTCGCCGCCGTACTCCGCCGATCTTGATCGGCGCCTGTATTCATTGTCAGTGGCGAATTCGAGGGCGAAGTATGCATGAAATGTTATCCTTCCCCTTTTTGGCTTCATCCGCAGATACAGTCACCAAATTAATTTGTGCCGCAGACCGGTACGCCAGGTGTGATTAAGTTCGCGATGGTTCGAACCCTCGTGATTTTCGATCACGAACCTGCATCAGGCCGCGCTCGGGCTTCGCGAGGGCAAACGCCGGTCCCGCACCCCATTTCAACCGCAAGGCGCTGTGGGCCTGGGCAAAAGCTTGTTGAGGCAGCAGCATGGAGTGCTACGGCACTGCCAGGGCCGATACTCGATCAAGAAGTTGGGGGTGTAGTGAGGGCATACACGATGTGGGAATAATGCCGTCGCCACCCTCTGGGGAACGACCTTTCCAGGCGAGCATAGTAGCCCAGGCCCCACATCACCAGTCCTTCCAGACGGCCACTCGAGGCCTGCTGGCGTTGCTCGGCGGAGCGCGTGATACCGGGCGGGAACGGTGGCATATCGATGTAGCCGACATGTACCCGAGTTCCAGTCTTCTGCAACAGCGCCTGCAAGTCGGTCAGGCGTAAGCCCGAAAGTCCGCTGATGTTGGTGTGGCTGGGATTGTCTCCATTGGGCGCGAACAAGGCAATCGCCGGAGCCAGCCTCGCCAGGTTCGTAACATACTGCTGGCCGGCGGTAGCACCGAGGCGCTGGAGCACCTCCGAGCCGAGGCAAACGTCAAACCCCGCAGTCAACTCCGGGGACCGCCCAAGGTCCGACCACAGAACAAATTGGGGTTGTAGCCCGGTCAGCTCGCCCTTGGCCTGAGCCGCCGCCAGGCCCTTACGACCCTTCTCCAGGGCTGCCGGCCGGTCGTCTGCCACAAAGATCTCGGTGGCGCCCAATTCCTCGGCGATCAACAGGAAGTCAAGGCTGCTTCCATACTTCTCGGGCAAACCGGCGATCAGGAGCCGTCGCGGCCGCGCACGTCCGGTCAGCCATCGGCGCAGCACCAGACGCTTAGCAAAGTACTCATAAGCTGTACCGATACCTTCACCTTCGGCCAACGCTAATTGGTATAAAGAGTTGATGGAACGAAAGCTGAGTGGATCCTGCAACTCGTCTCCCTGCTGCTAGCCATCGCGGCGAATAGAGCCTCTTATGATCAATCCTCAACGGCGGCGTTCAGATCACACTCCCAGCCATGGCCGCCGCCAGCTCATACTAGAACATGTGGCCCAACTCGTGATATGCTCTATGATGTTTACAATGGAGGTTATATTATAAAGGTATCGGACCGGCCGATAAAAACAAACTGCCTGCGACAAACTCTCGCGAGTAATTTTTGGGACCCGCCTCTCGCCCTGTAAAAATCTCAAGACGGCATGGATGGACTGCCGCGGCGCAATTCCGGTACCCAGCGGTCTGTTCTTCCCCTAGCCGAGATTCAGTCACGTTTCACAGAAGAATTCACTCATGCCATGAGTGATTGCCGCTTGGCCAACGCATCCGTACACAATATGGGGCATGAAGCATTTTTTTGTAGCGTCGCGTTCATGCTGAGTGGTATAGCGAGAGTGCCGAACAACGCAGCATGGAGAGCTCATACGATGAATAATGTTAGCCTTGCACATCTAAAGAGCGCAGCGAACAAAAACGCATTGGTAACCGGGGCCACCGGATTTGTAGGCGTACATCTGATTAGAAAATTGCTCAAGGAAGATTTTAGCGTTTTCGCCATTGCCCGAGATGAAAAAAGATTACTCGAGCTTCTCGGAAAGATCTCCTATGATCGGCTCGTAATTCTGAAAGGCGACCTGCTTAGCACTGCCGACCTCGAAAAGCTTTCACACGACTTACAGAACCGAGTCGGTGACTTGCACGTTGTGATTCATTTGGTGGGAGGCGGGCCACTGACCTCCAACAGGAACTTAGCGCCACAGGTTTTCGATCTGAATTACACAACAACGGCAAATCTTGTCCGGAGCTTAGAGGCTGCCAATAAACTCTCATCGGTACCGTTATTCATATATTTCAGTAGTTTAACTGCGATGGGAATGCCAGCCACCCAAGTAGATCGCATGCGCTACGATGAGACGACAGCCTGCAATCCAGTCCTTCCACATGGGAAAGCCAAACTAGCCACCGAGGAGCTTCTAAAGGACCTAGCAGTCAAGAACAAATTGAAAGCCGTAATCCTGCGGTTTCCTCAAATTTACGGTGGCGACAACGATCCGCTGATTCCAGTCATCAATCTCATTCGAAAGGGCGTTTTCCCAGTGGTACGCAACAGGGTCGGGACTCTGCCACTTATTCATCTTACGGATGCAGTTAAAGCGACTTATGCTGTCATCAGGGACTTCTATCGCATTCAAGGGAACTACGCTGTAAACCTGATCTGCGAAAACAGTTACTCGTACGATTATTTAACTGATTTGGTTAAGAAGAAATATGGCCGTGGTGGGACGCTGAAGATTCCATATTGGTTGTTGTACCTAGCGACATTCACCATTGAAGGCGTATTCAAAGTGCTGGATAAACCTGAACCGCTGAACAGACTGAGATTGGTATCTATGACCACAGATAGGATCATCGACTGTAGAAAATTCATCGAAACTTTTAATTTCAGGTTCGACCATAATCTTGAGAGCTTTGTGATTGATCAGCTGACCTTAGTTTGAAAGGTGCGGGCCACCCTGCGGTGCGAGTGCCCCGAGCTACTGGTTAGCAAGAATAGCGATGGTGCGGCGTTGTACGCTGAGTCGACGAAACCTCACGATCCAACCGCCTCCGCGCGGACAACTTTAACTGTAGGAATTATTGACCAAGTCGTGATAAAACCCGCCAAGTTACCGAGCAAGCCACCCGATACCATCACGAGAGTCATATAAACCAGGTTCTCCCGGCCAAATAAGAACATGCACAATCCTTGCAATAGGAGAACGCCAAGCAGGGCATAAATGAATGCCGGCCGTTCGAGAGACAGCGCATAATTCAGCCAGATATTCAAACCAGCGTAGAGACCAGCCGCTAGGCACGCCAGTCCCAGGACGATACTGGGGTTAGCGTAGGCAGCGCCAAATACGGTTCTGACTAGAGATCCGGGAAACATGAAACAGATCGTGGCCAGAATGAGTCCCGGGACCAGCACGCCAGCTAGCGCCACTAACAGAACTGGCCGGGCATCCCGGCCGGTGGCTTGGCGCAGTTTGGCCTTGGGGAGAAGAATTATCCCCATGGCCAACGGGAAGAACAAACATACTTTCGACAGAGTAACTACTGGCCCATAATTGCCCGCTATCGCCGGGCTGAAAAAACGTTTTACGAATAGAGCGTCCAGGTTCACTAGCATGCCAAACACCGCTAATCCGAGCAGAGTGTGGGCTGAGTAGTGCCAACTTACGCGACGAGCAATGACCTCGCCAGCGTCGCGGAATTGGGGGCGGAGCCACAGCCGGGCCAGCACCAGGGCCGCGAAACAGGCGATCGGCAGTGCGAAAATCGCCCCGACAGCTTGGTGCCCCAGCCAGATGAGGCCTGCAGTAAAGAGTAATCGCACACACGCCTGGCTGGCGTGCACCAATCCCAAGCGCCCAAAAGCCTGCATTCCCTGAAGGATACCATCCGTGACCGGCCGGAGAAACAATGCCAATATCATTGGGGTGGCCGCCCATAACGGCCAGGGGTTGGATAGCCGCAGCAGACGCCCCGAGGGGACGCTCAGAAGCGCGACCAGCGCCGTCACCGCTAAGCCCCATTGCCAAGCCCAGCGCCAAGCACGCTGCACAAAGGCTCCGAGGGTGAACTGATCGGCTTCTACGCTCAGATCCGCTGTGTAAAAGGCCACAACATTACGAATGGCAATCGATAGATATAGAAAAACCTGCAGGATTGCCGCGACCGAAACAAATACGCCGAACTCGACAGGCGCGAGCCAGCGGCCCGCCAGGACGTTCGCGACGTAGTCCAACGCTCCGGCAAGAATCATCGCTGCTGACAAAATGAGTCCATGTCTCATGCCGACCGAGCGTACTAAGGATTGCAAACGGGTTTTCATATGGTTCCCTGCGCGGGTCCCCGGATTTCGCTAGGTTCGCTCTGGCATCGCCTTTGGGCTGGCATCTACGGGAGTAACTTTTCAACAGCACCCTGACTTCTCAAGTAGTGAGCCGGTTACTCTTGAGGAGTTTCTGAACGCGATTTCGTAAAACTGTACGGTCGTATAGCCCCGGAAAGAGGCGGTCGGCGAGATCGATGCTGCGTTCACGCCACCCGATCACCCGTGTCTTGCGTTTGCCATTGAGCAGGTTGACGACCGCCTGCGCGGTTTTGTAAACATCTGCTCCCTCATCGGCAAAGCTGGGTTCAAACCCATACCACTCGGCTTGATGGCGGAACTGCGTCTTCAGCAAGCCCGGGAAGGCACACGTGAACTCGATTTTCTTGTGAGCATATTCGAGTTGCAAACACTCCAGGAAACGAGCTGTCGCCGCCTTGCTAGCTGAATAATAAGCCTCGAAGGGAACGGCTCGGCGCGCGGCGATCGACAGAATGGCAACGAATTTCCCCGCCTGACCCTTTTTGACCCAATATTCAGCGGCAGCTCTTGCAGCCGTCGTGCACGCCCAGAAATTCAGCTCAAACACCTGCCGGGCTCGCTCCAGAGGGATCAGGTTCGTGTTTCCAAAAACCGCAATCCCCGCCACGAAGATCACAGCATCGATTGGGGCCGCAGTTTCTTTCTCGATTACGGAATAACGGGATGGCCAATCAACAGCGGTGGCATCAATGCCATAGAATTTTTGGATTCGCAACGCATCAGCCGGCTCTGTTCTGCCGAGGACAACCACTTTGTGCTCATGATCGAGTAAGTTCTTGACCAGCGCGCTGCCGAGACCCTTGCCGCCGCCCACGACAAGGATCTGCCTCACGGCCGTAGCCCTTCTTGGATCACGGGCTCTAAGCTCCGTTCAGGCGAATACTGCGAGGGATCGATCCCAAGCCGCCGGAAGGTGTCTGAGGGTTCGTAGACCGTATCCAGACCCATGACGCCCAGCACTTCGCCCCAAGTCAGCAGGTCAAAACGAGGATTCGCGGAATGAAAAGTATGCCGCAAGAGGGTACTCATGAGAATCAGCGGGACCGGAAGAGTCCTGCCTTTTTGCGGCAAGTTCCGGCGAATCATCACCTCCAGCTCACGATTCGTGACCGGCACAGGATCGGCGATTACAAACGCGCTCCCGGAGGGCAGGTCGTCCGCCTTGATGATTCGGCGGACCACCTCCACAAGGAGGTTTATGTCGCACAGGTGATGGCGGGCGCTCCGCGGATACAGCCGCAGCACGATCCCCCGCTTCGCCAGCTTGACCAAACTGTCCACCATGCCGTCAGTGCGCGGAGCATACAGAACCCCGGGACGCAGGAAAGCCAGTCGAAAACCGGCTTCTGCCGCCGCCTTCTCCAGGAATTGATCTGCTTCGAATTTTGCCAGAGCGTAGGCTGGTGAGGGAAAGGACCTGGGGTCAGGCGGCATGTGATTCCCCAGCTTGTGTTCCGAAGACTTGCCGAGCACAGCCGCGCTCGACATATGAATGAACAACGCCCCCTTGCGAATCCACGGAACGATCACAGATGTTGCTCCCTGATGCGACCGCTGATAATCGGCATACGTCAAGCCGGGACGTAGTCGGAAACCACCGGCATTGATGATCACATCGGCTTGCATCAAAAGATCCTGTGAGCGGTTGACGTGAACATCGCCGTTGTGGCAGAGACCGTAAACGAGGCGCTCGGCATGCAGGGCTTCTGCCAGGCGGCCACCGACAAATCCGTCGGCTCCCACGACAACAATGAGTGGTTTAGTAGTCATAGAGTCGGAGGAATTGAGAATACTTGTGCGCCCGGGCTGAACATCTGCTTGGGTCCGGTTTTTGGCCGCGTGGCCCCGCGGGATAAACTGCGGACACTTTCATCCTTCCTTAGTCCTTAGTTCGCTCGTAACTCATAACCGGCCGGTAAACGCAACCGCAGCGGCGTCCTTGCGGACAGTCAGGCAGTGGCACACGGGGGGCTTCATCGGGATGGTAGATCTTACCCTCGGGCAGTTGCCGCGCCGCATCACAACAGTCTTGCGTCCGCTGAATAACCACACCCACGATGGACCCCTTCGCCCTCATGCCGAGGCGATAAGCTGCCAGACTTTTCTCGGCATAAGCCGGATCTTTTTCTGTGTCGTGATGGAACTTATCCAACCAGTCGGATGCCAAGGTACTGTTCCTCAAAAACTGCTGCCAAAGCGCCGCCGGGTCAGATCACCTCGAAATCGTAGTGATTGTTTCCCCGGTTGGCAAGCTTGCTGGCTCTTGATCTCCTGAGCTACGATGTTCCCTGCGACGCCATGAAGCTGAGCGTAATTTCACCAACGTATAACGAGTCCAAGAACATCTGCCTGCTCATTGCCGAGCTTGAGAAGTCTCTGGAGAGCACCGATTACGAGATTTTGATCAGCGATGATGATTCTCCGGATCTCACCTGGGCCCGTGTGGAGGAGGTCGGACAACGCAACCCGCGGGTGCGATTTCTGCGACGAACCTCCAATCGCGGGCTTGGGCCGAGTGTGGTGGACGGTTTCAGTTCTGCGACTGGCGAGGCCGTAGCGTGCATCGATGCCGACTTGCAGCACGACCCGGCGGTGCTCCCGCGAATGCTCAAGGAACTGATGAACGGCTCTGACCTGGTGGTAGCCACCAGATACATGCCGGGTGGCGGCACAACCAATTGGGGTGTGATTCGCCGCCTGGGCTCCTGGGGCTGCACGAAGCTGGCGCAGTGGCTTCTGGGAGTGGAGCTGCGCGACCCGATGTCCGGCTACTTCATGATGAAACGGGACGACTTCCTGAGGATCCACGACCGTTTGAACGTCCGTGGTTTCAAGATTCTGTTGGAGATTGCCGCCCACATGCAACCTTGCCGGCTGCGCGAGGTTCCATATACGTTTGGTCCCCGAGCACACGGGGAGTCCAAGCTTTCCAAGAAGATTGTTTTCGCATATCTATCACAGCTCTGGCGGCTGTATCGCGAAGTTCGCCACTCTGGTCCTGACTCCTCGGGCGCTAGCTAAGGTTGTGTCCCCGCAGTGACTTTGCGTGCGTGGCGGTTCGGGATTGCGGCTGCCGATCACGAGTGAGTGCTAGGGCTCAATACCTTCGCGCCCACGCGCGCCAGTGTCGGAATGTTGTGCAGCATGTTGGTGTACGAAGCGTTGGCCAGCGGGCAGTGACATTCCTTGGCGGCGATGCTGCGGCGTACTTCCTTGATTTTGTCGCCGAACCAGATCTCCTTGAAATCATAGTGATGGTCGCGCAGATTGCCCAGATTGTCGGCGCGCACGCAACAGGGCCAGACGGTGCCGTCGGCATAGATCTGCGCGCTCACCCAGCCCGCATAGCAATCAATGACCTGGTCTTTCTCATCCAGAATGCGCTTAACCAGCTTGTAATATTCCACGCGAAGCGCCTCGGTGATCTTGGCCACGCCCGTGAACTGTTTACTCTCGACGTAGGCAATTAGGCGGTCGATGGCCCTCGCGTATTCTTCCGCTGTGGGCGTAATGGGCAGGCCGACTGTATCCAACTCCACCCGGGGTTCGGCAATCTCGGTGATGAATTGATCGGCACCCGACTTGTCGGCGTAGGCTATCAGTTCGTCCAGATGTCCGACGCTGAACACCGAAACCACGGAGTGGATCCCCACCGTCAGGTTCTTAAGCGTCTTCCGCAACGACAGGAGTTGCCTCAGGCGTTGTTCGAATTTGGCGAAGTTCCCTGGAATGCCCCTGATGTAGTCGTGCTTTGCGCCCACGCCGTCCAGCGAAAGGTTGATGATCAACTGGCTATTGGGACAGGACTTGGCGATCCGTTCCACGCGCTCCGGGATGTTGGGCAGGATAGCGTTCGTGGGAATGTTGATTACACCAGGGGAGCAGTGCTTATAGACCAATTGGGCCAGCTCAACGACGTGCGGATACATCAGTGGCTCTCCCCCGCTGATCGTGAACCAATACGGCGCCTGCCCCAAAGAGGCGAGAACTTTGTCCCATTCGTCGATGGTCAGTTCGTTCTCGCGCTTCATCCAAATGTTGCAGGTAAGGCAACGGGAATTGCACTTCGGAGAAGGAGAAAGCGTGAGATTCAGCGGCAACAATTGCGGCCAGCCAAACTTGCGGTAAAGTTTGAACAGGGGAATGCGTGCCAATATGCCTACTGTGGAGTTCATATTTTAGGGCCCTACTTTGAATTGGTTGACTGGCCCGGCGAGGCTCCCGGCTTTCGTGGTTGACTTGGCGAGCATATTGAGCTGTTTCGTAGTCGTTGCGATCTCCCAAACCCGGTGATCGCGGCGCTTCCTATAGTCGCGTAACCCAAGCATACGACCATATGCCTCGAGCCCGACCACAGCCCAGGTCCAGAAGAAATGTAGGGGGCGCAAATCGAGGTTGCGGAGCAAGGTCCCCAGGATTCTGCGGACGCTCATCGTGCTTACGCTGTAACCCAAGGTATCACGAACTGCCAAGTGGCCGGCGTAGATGCGACGACGTTGGCTCAAAAAGTCGGCCACCGTTTCGGGGCCCTTGTTGTAGACGACCGCCGTAGGAACGTACTGGACGCGATAACCCTGACCGCGGACTACCGGCTCGATGCTGGCTTCGTCCACGGCTGTATGATAGGGAATTCGCTCGAAGATCTTACGGAATGCGCACATCTCGCCGGCTTTGAAACTGATCAGATTAATCCTGTGATGCAGGTCCCATAGCATGTGGGCGGCAAAGCCCATGAATCGCCCGGGATCGTTGACCGGCACAGGCCGCGAGCTGGTCATCCCCACTTCTGGGTCGACAAGTGGGGCCACCAGCTGTTCGATGGCATCGGCTTCGGGAAGCAGGTCGGCGCTGCAAAGGACCAGGATCTTTTCCCGTGCTTGTGGCAGGTATTCATTGATGGCAGACGCCTTGCCCGTGCGCTTTTCCTGCGCCAGCAGGCGTATACGCGGGTCGCGCTTCGCCCAGTCACATACAATTGCCTCGGTATTGTCGGTGCAGCCGCTGGCCACGACCACAATCTCGGTCACCGTAACATTCTTCATCCGTTGTGAAAACACTGCCTCGAGTAGCCGCCCGATATTGGCTTCCTCGTTGTGGGCCATAATCCCCAGTGAGCATGTGATGGGCATTGGAGTACTCTCCTCGGCGGTGAATGGTGGGACAAAAATTAGCGCCTTTAGTGACTGTTGCCAGCAGCATTCTGGCAACAAGAAGAACAGGCACCAGGAACTACTTCT
>WNFO01004130.1_pt1 | contig 12488 bp, 16 predicted proteins | sample 5400251 | NCBI WGS metagenome assembly WNFO01 (sample SAMN13153354, study PRJNA577476) | soil metagenome | isolation source: 100 cm saprolite under Madrone tree | place: USA:California | collected 2016-06-14
AGGAAGGAAACGTCCGGCTTCGTCAGCGCGACGTAGCCATTCGCGCGCGCAGATAGCGTCAGTTCCGTGGTGCGTGCCGTGGTCATCCGGTGGTTACCTGCCGGGGCGCCGCCGCGGCAACTTCCCTTCCGCGCGGAATCAACCGGTAACACATCAGCACGACCAGCACCGAAAACGCGAAGAGAATCGCGCCAACAACCGTATGAATCACGGTTAACGTTACCATGACCGGCATCGGCTGCGGAGCATCCGCGGTAGTGAGCCGCGACCAGTAAGCCCCAAGACCCAGCAGGAACTGCGTGCCGAAAATCGCGTGCAGCAGGATTCGCGCCTTGGAGAATTCCCGCGATTGTGCAAACCGTTTACGCAGCGCGACCGCCGTCCAGATAACCATTCCAAAGACCAGCAACGCTCCCGCCATGTGCGGCCAAATCTGAATTTCCTTGTGGCGGAAGCCGGCACCGAGGATCACTTGCAGGTAGATGACCGCGGCATTGAGGATCGCCAGGGAATGAATCGAAGGAGTTCCGCTGTCCTCCAGTTGCGGCCGATCGGAAACCCACCACTCGCTGGTGAACACCGCGATACTCAGGACCGTTGCGAAGACGATTTGCGCGAAACTCGCGTGGATGACCGGCAGCCAGTAATGCAGAAACTGCCGCACGACCTGGCCTCCGAGAACCGCTTGCGCGACCACTCCGCCAACGGCAGTCACCCCAAACCAGCGCATCCAAGGCCGAGGGTCCTTTTTCCACAACCAAATCGCCAGAAACAGCACGAGAAAACCCATTACGGCCGCAATCACGCGGTGCGAGTGCTCGAAGAACGCACCCCCTGCCAACATTCTTAGGGATGGGAACCAAGTTCCAAAGGATTTCGGCCAGTCCGGTACAGAGAGAGCGGCATCTTTGGAGGTAACAAGCGCCCCGGCGACGAAGAGGAGGATGGTCCAGCAGACCGTGAATACAGCAAACCTGTGCACACCCGGGTGGTACGTGGTTGTCATTGACCCTGTCCCAGCGCCGGATTATACATTTAACTCGTTACCGTGGAAAGGCCGCCCGCCCGGGTCGCTCACCGGCATCAACCCCCACGGCGTGCAATACGAGCTCCTTCAGCGCGGCGATAAATAGTGGCGAATCGCCCACCGCGGGCATCATGCGGAACTTCTCGACGCCTAGCTTCTTAGCTTCCTCGCGGGCCTCGATGTTGATTTCGTGGAGCGTTTCAATGTGCTCGGTGACGAACGAGATGGGAACGACGAGCATCTCTTTCACGCCTTCGTGGGCCAGCCGCTCGATCGTCCCGGTAAGCGGCGGTTGCAGCCACTTCGCGGGGCCCACGCGGCTCTGGTAGCACAGCAAATGCGTCCGGGGCCAGCCAGGGTACTGCTTTGCACCCAACTCGCAGGCCAGACGCACCGTCTCCTCAATCTGTTTCGGATAGGGATCGCCCTTCTCGACCAGGCTCATCGGCAGGCCATGCGCGCTGAACACCAAATGAATGCGCGAACTGTCCGGGAATTGCCGCAATACGGATCCAATCCGTTGAACCAGCGCCTGGATATACAGCGGATGGTCGTGAAAATTGTTGATCGTGCGTTCCGGCGGGACCCCCGCAGATTGTCCCCACTTTGCTCGATCGGCCGTCCGGCGCCATTCCTTCAAGCTGCTCAACGTAGTAGCGTAGGAATAGTGCGGGTAGAGTGGCAACAAAACGATTTCATCCAGTGGCCCAGATTTGCGCAACGTATCCACGGCCTCAGCCGTGAACGGATGCCAGTAACGCATCGCAACCACGGCAACCGGATTAAGGTAAGGTGAAACCGCTTCGACCAGACGCAAGCGCTGCCGTTCCGTGAGCGTTTCGATCGGCGAGCGCCGGCCGATTTGTGCGTAGCGCCCGGCGACCGGGATCGACCGGCGTGAAGAAATGAGCTTCGCAATTGGGCGGCGGAGCAGCCCGAAAGGCCCGAGCGGAATAATGTCCGGGTCCAAAAATAGATTCAGCAGAAACGGCTCGACGGCCTTCAGCGAATCCGGCCCGCCGAGCTGAAACAGCACGATTCCGACTCTTTTCTTCCCTGCCAAGCTACTTGCCCCGGTTCAATGAATTTTTCAAGCGCTCGATTTCCTCGCGCAGCGCAGAAGTACGCCGCGCCACCGTGATGAAGTAAACGAAGAAGATTCCCCATCCGATCATATAAGCTGCAAACACGCTCCCTATATTCTTCATGCTGCCTCCGCTTCGCGTTCGAGGGTATGCACTTCCTCGCGCATGGCTTCGAGTGCATACCGCTCACGAATGAGAAAAATCATGAGTATCACCAGGTTCAAAAACCAGAACCAGAAAACCTTGCGCATCGTCGGTTCCAGACCCGAGCCGGCGCCGCCCATAATCACCGGCTGCGGGTGCTGCGTGCGCCACCAGCGAATGGAGCCGTACACCAGCGGCACGTCCAGAAAAGCAAAAATGCCGTAAATCGCGCTGATCAATGCCCTGCGGTCGGGGTCTTCGACCAGAGTTCGTAGCAGCAGATAAGACGTGTACAGCAGCCACAGCACAAAAGTAAGCGTCAGTCGCGCGTCCCACGTCCACCAGATGCCCCAGACAGGATGGGCCCAGATGGGACCCGTGAGAATCAGGACGGTGCAGAAGGCCATTCCTACTTCCGCGGCGGAAACCCCGAGCCAATCCCATTTGGGCTGGCGCTTGAAGACATACCCCAGATTCCCGACAAAGCAGACGAAGAAGGAGAGGAGCGCCACCATGCCCGAAGGCGCATGCAGGTAAAAGATTCGTTGGATGGTTCCCATCTTGCTCTCGGTGGGCGCTATGAAGAGAGCGGCATACGCCGCAACGCTCATCAGCAGAACCACCACGGCGGCAATGAAGATTTTTTTCATCAATCCAATACCCCCATCAACCCGGAAGCATGCACTTGCTCATTCTTCCAAAAGATATTCGCCGAAAAGCCATAGAGCCGTCAAAAAAACGACGTCGAACGCCAGCAAAAACCCCAGCCAGTCCCAACGCATGGCAGGATTCGGGACGAGCAGCGCGGCGGTTGCTTCCGTGCTGGCGATCAAGACCGGGGTTAGCAGCGGCAAGAGAAGCAGCGGAAGCAGCAGCTCGCGCATTCTGGCCTGGGCGGAAATCGCCGACAAGGCCGTTCCCGTTACGGAAAGTCCCAGGCTTCCCATGAACATGACCAGCACCAGCTGCGGAAATGCCGCCAGTACCGGAACGTTGTACAGAACCGAGAACACCGGCAGAAGCAGAATCTGCGTGAATAGCAGGAAAAGTGTGTTCGCCGCCAGCTTGGCGAGAAAAATGGCAAAGGGATCGTTAACCGAGAGGCGCAGCGCGCTCAGCGTGTCGTTATTCTGCTCGCGCAAAAAGCAGGGCTGCAACATCAGCGAAGCCGCGAAAAGAAAAGCCAGCCACAGCAGTCCGGGGCCAAAGCGGCGCGATTCGCTGACAGATGGATCGAAGGTGAAGCTGAAGAGCACCACAATCGTGAGGATGAAGACCACCGTCGTGGTGAGAAGCTCGCGTGAGCGGAACTCGGTGCGAAGTTCCTTGCCAAGCAGGACCGCCGTATTGGAGAGCAGCGCCATTCACGCATTCGCAAAGGCGAGGATCGAGCGAAAGTTCGCACCGGTTAGCGTATCGGCCACCACCGCTCCCGCATCCAGCCGTATCGCCCGCGTCGCCAGCGTGGAGACTTCCGACTCGCCGTGCAGGCTCATCAAGATCGTGCGGCCCGAGTCTCTCAAATGACGCAGCGTCTGCGCAAACCAGCTCGCCCCCTCTGTATCAAGCCCGGTAGTTGGCTCGTCAAGGAGAACCACGGCGGGTTCGTTCAGAAGCGCCCGCGCAATGGCAACGCGTTGGCGCATCCCGCGCGAAAACGTGCGCACCAGGGAGTGACGGCGCTCCGCAAGTCCTACCTCTTGGAGGAGTGCCTCGGCGCGCGCGGCGGGCTCCGCGATTCTCTGTAATTGTGCGAAGAGCAGAAGGTTCTCTTCCGCCGTCAGCTCGTCATAGAGCATCGTGGCGTGCGCCACAAAACCGGCAGGCGGCAGCGTCCCGCATCTCTCTTCCCCGCCGTTCAGGAAGCTCACTGTGCCTGACGAAGGACGCGCAAGCTGCGCCGCAATTCGCAGAAGCGTAGTCTTGCCGGAGCCGTTCCGCCCGGCGAATACTACGCACTCACCCGCGGCGATTTCCAGAGACACCCGGCGCAGCGCGTAAAGCCCGCCATACCGTTTGTCGATGTTTTCGAAGCGAATTCCTGTGGGAGCAAAAACCGTTGGCGTCACCGGACGTCCTCGGAGATTGGCAGATCATTCCTGATCTTCAACGCTCAACCTCGCACGAGATCGCGCAACACTTTTTCCGCGCGCGCGCGTTCCTGCGTGTATTCTTCGTCGGAGATGGTGCCCGCTTGGCGGCGCAGTTCGAGCCGGAATAGACGCTCTTTCAGCCCTTCAAGGCTTGAGCCGATGGCGGCATCGACTTCCGCAAGACTCGCGGCCCCGTTCGTGGGAGCCACAGCCGACCTTGGCGCAGACGGGGCGCTCGGTTTAGATTTCTTCGGCTTCGCGTCGGGGACTTTTTCCTCCACCGGCGCCGGCCCAGCTACCACCACAACAGGCTTGCGCGCCAGCAGAAACGCAACCAATCCAAAAACACAAATAAACCCGACGACCAATGGCCATTTCAAAACGTCCAGCCGTCCGGGAACTTGCTGGATACTTACTCCGGACGAATCGCCGCCGCCCTGCTCGGCGTCCCGGCCCTGCCCCTGCTGACCTTGCTGCTCCACCCCGGCATTCGCGTCCGGCGGGGGCGCCGTGCCGGATACACTCACGGCAACAAGTGTGCCCGCGGGCACATCCTGACGGCCGTAGAGATTCATGCCCTGCTCTTGCCCGCCAGGAGTTAAACCATCGCCGCTGATCTGCACACTAGGCGGCGCAACCACCAGCAACCGGCCGCCCGGATAAATCGTCGGAATCTTTACGGTCGCCGCGTTTCCCGTATACGGCAGCTCGTAGGAATACCGCACTGAGTTGTCGCCCGGACGAAACGCGAACGCAATCGAGTAATGATTATTCTTCTTGTCGATCGGAACTTGCATGACCGGCATTCCCGCGGGCCCGGCAGCGGCTACTTGTTGAAGCTTGCCCTTTTCCGGCAATGCGAAATCAAAACCGCCGTCGCTTCGGAAGTAAGCTACCGGCGGCTTAGATTTGTTCTCGATTTGGTATTCTTCGCCGACGATCAGCGCCGCACCGTTTGGCTGAAAAATCACCACGTGTGAAGGAACGTTGATCGTCTTTACGTCCTTGGAAGGCTCATAAATATCCACCTGCGCGGTGGTCGTGCCCGGCGGCACGGCGTGGTTGAAATTGATGCCGTGATACACCGCGCGGACGAGCATCGGCTGCGCACCGAGTCCGGGATGGTCAAATGTGAATTCCCCCTGCGCGCCGCTCTTGGAATGGGCGACATCCTGCATTCCTCCCTGAAGCTGGATCAGGATGAGCTCAATTCCTGCAGCTGCTTTGCCGGTTGTGCCGTTCATCACCGTGCCGTGAACCGTCCCCGCCTCGGCTATCGCTAGAGGAGCCAGAACGAGTGCGCCGAGCAAAGCCAAACGCGTGGAGTAAGTGAGCCTCATTGCGCGCTCCCGTCTGCCGCACGCGTTCCGCGCGGTCTGCGCACTTGCGCATCCGTCACTTGATCGATCTCCGCGAGCACCAGCGCCGCTTCATTCTCAAGAGCCGTCTTCATCGCTTCAAAATCGCCTTCCGAGTATTTTCCGGAACGATACTCAAATCGCAAGTCGCGCAGATTGTCATAGATGGTGTCGCGGCGCTCCAACAGCTGATCGAGCTTTGTCCGGTGCGGCGCAAGATCCGAGGCATCCGGTTGAATGTAAAAAATGAAAAGCATGGTGGCGACTGCCAGGGCCAGGCACGCGCCCAGCACCGCCCAATCCCCCGAGGCAATCAGGAATATCGCAACTGTGTAAAGAGCCGGCACCATTCAGTCCTGTGTCTCGCGTGACGCTTGCGCTCTGGCGCGCTCCAACATCTCGGCTGAAATTCCCGGGGCGCCTCCAGCGGGCGCCGCTTGATGCGCGGGGCGCTTTCGCCAACGGGATATCACGAAAACGACCAGTCCGGTGCCCACGAAAAGATAAATGCTCGGCAATGCCCAGGCAACCAGGCTGAAGCCCGATTTCGGCGGTTCCGCGTACACTTTCGTGCCGAATTCCTGCACGAACATTTGCGTGATGGCGTCTTCGGAATCCCCGCGCGCCAGGCTCCGATCCAATTCTTTCAGCATTGCGGCAGACGTGGTGCATCCCACGTGATTGCACTCCGTAAGAACCTGGCTGCAGTTGCACATACACATGAACTTGCCGCCGACCAGCTTGGCGCGATCGGAGAGTTGCTGCGCGCCAAGGGGTGTGATCAGCAGCAGCGTAACCGCGAACATCGCTAGCATCGTGATTGCGGCAACTGGGCGCGCCTTCTTAGTCATGGCCTTCTCGCAATGTGACCGACGGAGACGGAGTAAGTCCATGTGCTAAGGGCTGCGCCGCCGGCTGCTGGGCGCCCGAGAACACCAGCACGGCACGGCGATTCGGCAACAGCGCCACCAATGTTCCCATTACCACCACCGCTCCGCCCAGCCAGAGCCACTTCACGAGTGGATTCAGATAGGCGTGCAGCACTGGCAGCTGCGTATCAGGACTCGTTCCGGCGTAGACCACGTACAAATCTTCCTTCAGCGTCGAATAGATCGCCACCATCGTGCCGTTCTCGGTGGTGGTCGCGAACCGCCGTTTCTCGGGATAAAGCATCATCAGCGGCTTCTTGTCTCGCAGCACTTCGACCAGCATCCGTTGCGCGGTGTAATTCTTTTCCGGCCTGGTGTCAAAGCCCTGCAGAAGCAAAGTGTACGGCCCGATCTGCATGGTATCGCCCTGCTGCATATCTTTCTGCAGATCGCGGTTGAATGACGCGCCGGCGAGCCCGATAAAGACGAACACCATCCCCATATGAACGATATAGCCGCCGTAACGCCGCGTATTGCGCATCGTGAGGTCCACCGCCGATGCCATAAACGAAGCGCCCGATCGCGCGCGAATCACTTTCGCGCCACGATAGAATTCCAGCCCCACCGTCGACGCAACAAATACGCACAGAATCAGGCAAACCCACGAATAGATTTCCCGGAAGCCGAAAACCAAGGCGATCAAGCCTGCGACCACACCAATTACCAGAGGCCCGCCAAAATTCCGCTTCATGCTTTCGGTCGAGGTCTTCCGCCAAGCCAGCAGCGGCCCGACTCCCGTCAAAAACAGCAGCAGCAGCCCTATGGGAATGTTTACCTTATTAAAGAACGGCGCGCCCACGCTGATGCGGTTGCCGGTGATCCACTCGGAAAAAACCGGAAAGAGCGTGCCCGAAAGAATGGCGATGCAGGACACCAGAAGAATCAGATTGTTGAACAGGAAGCTTGATTCGCGCGAAACGATCGAATCGAGTTGATTCTCGCTCTTCAGGTAGTCGCGATTCTTCAGATACGCCCCCAAGCACACTATTATGATAAGCGCGAGAAAGCCCACGAACCAGCTGCCGATGCTGGATTGCGCGAAAGCATGAACCGAGCTGACTATGCCGGAGCGTGTCAGAAATGTCCCGAGGATGCAAAGCAGAAACGTGCAGAACACCAGCCACACGTTCCAGACCTTCATCATGCCGCGCTTTTCCTGCATCATCACGGAGTGCAGGAACGCCGTGCCCGTCAGCCACGGCAAGAACGACGCATTCTCGACCGGATCCCATCCCCAATAACCGCCCCAGCCGAGCACCGCGTAGGCCCAGTGAGCGCCCAGCAGAATTCCCGCGGACTGAAACATCCACGCAATCATCGTCCACTTGCGCGTCAGATGAATCCACTTCTCGCCCGGGTAGCGGGCCAGCAGCGCGCCCAGCGCAAAAGCAAACGGAATCGTGAAGCCGGTGTATCCCGAATACAGGTTCGGCGGATGGATCACCATTTCCGGATATTGCAGCAGCGGAGTCAATCCGTTGCCATCGGCGCGCGCGACGTAATTCATCACCCCATCCGCTCCCGGCGACGCGAGCGCTTTGAACGGGCTGGCCACGAAGTTATTCAGCGTCAGGAAGAAAATCTGCACGCCGGCCATCACCACGCCAACGTACGGCATCAACTCGCCATTCTTGTTCCGGTAAGTGATCAACACCGAGAAAACATAGATGGACAGCAGGAAGCTCCAGAACAGCAGCGAACCTTCTTGCCCAGACCACAGCGCGGCTAACTTATAGAATGTCGAGAGGTCGCGATTGCTGTGCGATACGACGTAGGCGATCGAAAAGTTGTCGCTGAAGAAGAGGTATTCGAGGCTGAAGGTTGCGAGGAAAATCAGGCAGCACGTGGCCATCCCGGCCTGCCGTGTGCTCTTGATCAGCAGCGGATGGCGCGTGATAATCGCCGCAATGCCCCCGCCGAACGCGTACACCGCGCATACAAACGCTAAGATGAGTGCAAAGGTACCGAATACATCCATTGCGACCCCGCCTCTCCCCCGGAGCCCCCGGGTGCTCTACATGCTGCTTCGCTCGGTGGCCTTGGGCGCGGCGACACCTTTACCACCCGGCGCTGCTTCATACTTGGAAGCGCATTTCGCCTGAACAACCTCGGCGACAAATCGTCCATCCGCAGCGGGGTGGCCCTCCACGAGGGCTTGGGACTTGTCTACAAATGTGTCTGGCAGCGGGTCGGTGCCGATATAACTGACCGGCATCGTCTTCCCTTCCCCCTCCAGCACAAAATCAATGCGGCCGGTGAGGTGGCGAATACTTCCGGCGGCGACAGTCCCGCCGACGCGCATGCGTTGGCTCTTCGCGGCCCCCGTCAGCGTCGGAAGTTCGGCGATGGTGTGGTAGTAAGTCTTGCTCTCTCCATAGCCAAGCCAAGCTAGAAAACCCATCGCAACTATGATTACACCGATTCCCACGCCAAACTTTGCTTGTTTCTTCACGGCGGTACTCCTGCGGCCTATTCGGCCCGTCAAACCGTCTCATTCTACCACAGTTAAAAGTGTCGTCTACCTGCTCTGAGGGCCACTTGTGGTACTCCTAAACGGCCACCCGGCACCTGTCCACTCGTTCAATCCCTCGCGGGGCCTGCAAGCGCTTCGCGCAACCGCGCAACCGTATTCTCCGGCACGGCACCATCGAGCTCGAAGAGCTTCCCGTTGTCCAACACCACGGGACAACCCAGTTCCAACGCCAGAAGTTTTTCCAGTATCGGTCCCAGCGCCCCCGAAATCAGTACCACTCGCTTCGGTTTCAGCGATCGGCGAATCCTTGTAGCCACCGGCTCGAGCCGCTTTGTCAGCAGCCCCGCAGGCTCGGCCCCCTGTCCGGCATCCTTGCCCAGCGGGCATTCCAGTACGTGTGTCAGAAAAAATCCCGCCCGTTGAAACTCCGCATGCACCGCCTCCGCCGCTCTTCCTGCGGTGGAAATCCCCAGCGCGTCCAAAAGGAGCGCCGCTTCCCCGTGGAACTCTCCGCCCGGCACATAGAGAAAATCCCTCTCCTCCTGAGGCGAGAAAGCGCCCAGCAGCAGCGTGTTGATATGCACCGGCCGGTACCGCGTTGTCCATTCCAAGCGCCGCAGCCGCCGCGCAATATGTTCCCCCGACGCGGCCTGCCCGCACCCGTCACACACCAATGCTTTCGAGTTGGTCATGTCGTATTCAAAATGTAGTGCATTGCCAACCGGACTGCAAATTCAGGCACTTGTAGAGGCGGCTTTACGCCGCCATCCCCGGCGAGCGGCTTGCGGAGATAGCATGCAGAGCCCGGGAGGAACTTGCCCCGAACCTCTCATCTCTTCTCTTACTGACCACTGAAAACTGACAACTGAAAACTCAAGAAGAAACAGCCGTATCCGCCGGCAGCTTGGCGCGCAGACACCACTTCAATTCCTGACTCAGCTCCGTGATCTCCATCCCCGGCATCACGATGAACTTGCAGCTCAGCATCTCGTGCGGTTCGTCCTCATCCGGCAGTTGACACGTCACCCGGCAATACTGGCAATCCTGATTCCAGCAGAAGCGCCCATACGGAATCGTTTCCGGGCTGATGAACTGGAAACATCTCAATAGCGAATTCCGCTCCGGGACCTGAAACTTTTTCCCGAAGACCGAAATCTCCACGAGCTTCTCATAAGGACGGAAGGGTTCCGACATGACCAATCCTGTTCTCCGTGAACCGGCCTGCGCCGTCATACCATTTCCCCTGCACGGGACACCTGGCCAATTGCCACAGATGATTGCCTTCCCAGAGTAGACCGCAGTTTTCACGCGCACAACGCCGCCTCTTACCCGCGTTCCCAATATGCTACGGGGTGCAAATCGCGCTTCTGCCACCGATTCCTCGTCAGCTTCGATAATCTGGCACGATGGTACGAGGCAACAATCGGCATGGTTTGCTCGGCCATTTGGCTACAGAGGCCCGACCTCGACCACTCGGCCAGCCTGTATGGAGAGAAGGGCTTCAGTACAGGCGGGCATCAGCGGCAACAAGTCCTTCATGCGATTCGTTTTCGCGCAAAGGATCGGGATCGAGACACTCCGTCCCGTCATGTTTTGCTGGTGCTTGATATTCCGATCGCTCGTGAGCAGTACATCCCATCGGCCCTCAGCAAGAGTTAGGAGCTCGCCGTTCTTCTTGGACCCCAACCCCGCTTGCCGCACCGTTTGGGACTCGTGGCCGATCGCAATTAGGTTTCCCTTCAGCGCAGCAGGAAGGCACTCATCGATCAGGATTTTCATTTCCCGAAGCGTGCCAGAACAAGCGCCTTCGCTTCTTCCAGCGCGGCGATGGCGTTCTCCCGGCTGACTCCGGGGTATTGCTCCAGGAATTCATCCAGTGTTTCTCCGCCTTCGAGGTAGTCCAGCAGCGTCTGGAAAGGGACGCGCGTGCCGCGGAACACTGGTTCCCCGCTGTGGATTTCCGGATCTTGGACAATGACGCTATTAGAGACAGTAGCCATAGCGAACCTCCTGCGCGCATCCCGATTATCTCATCCATCCACAAGAACCGTGCTGAAAAGTGCAAATCGACCGGCACGAAGTTGAGTTTAATCCCGGACACGCAAGACCTCCGTATGCGCCATCCAGAATCATCTTAGAATTTATCGTCTGTGCCACCTGCCTATTTTTTCGCCGGTTACGCAGCTTGCTCTGGACTCGGCATTGCCTCGGATGTCTCATTTTTGAGGGGCTCGAAGTAGAGCCAGCGCAGCAGCACGCACCAGACCAGCAGGAGTAAAACGAATCGGACCAGCTCAGGCAATGCGTCCTGGAGCGAGAAGCCCGGCAAAGAAGTCGTGCGCGGCACCAATCCCCCGTATTGTTTTCGCGAAAGCCAGCCTGCGACAGGTGAAACAAAGATATTCACGAAGCGCAGAATGCCTTGGGCGAAGAGGTACCCCAGAGCGATAGCACCATACCATACACCCAGCGAGACAAGAGCCCGACTGCGGCCAGACACACGAAAGAATTGAAAAGATATGAAAATGTAATGAATAACGAGAAGCGGTCGGCGATAGGAAGTGTGCAGAGGAAAGTTGGGAGTAGTAAGGATCGCCACGTAAAGCGGATGCCATAAAGCCCAGAATGCGTAGTCAAGCGATCGAAAGAGAAGCACCGCGATAGCAGCGGCAGAGACGTGCGAGTCCCGCCGGTGGAGCTTGCTCAGTTCCCACCGTAGTTATGCCTGACAACGGAAAGGGTGACCGACCCGTTGAAAGCTCGGGTGTAAAAGTCTCCGTTGGCTGGGGCAAACCCCGGTCAGATCCGCCAGGGAGGCAAGCAAATCGACAGGCCGTAGCGAATAGCGAACCATGAAACCACGAAATCAGTCGCCCATCGGAAGCGGATGATGGGGTAAACGGGAGTGCCGAGTCGTTTAAGTCCCGACGAAGGCTAGTGCCGTTGGCGAAGAACTGAGCAAAAGCAGCCGATGGACTCCCCGGGGTCGTAGAGGGCGGCATGTCGATAAGGAACGTACAACGAAAGCACGGAACCAGTCGTGGGTCGCCTAGGTGCACCAGCACAGCGAAGACGTTCCGTATAAACCGCTAGGCGGCGAAATCGGGATGTGCCTACGAGTGGGGCGGATGAGGCCGATTAAGTGATGATGGACTGGGACAATATAACTCAGACCGGAGCGAGGGCCTCTGGGGTAGAGGAGACAACTCCTCGAATGGCAGTGCGCTACCGAGTCCACTGTTCCGACACAGAGCGGGACGCAAAGTGGGGCGGCGGGGTGCACGAAGGATAGACGCAAACCTACGTGTTGCCCTGGGCATGCTTGGTGCTGGCTTAACCGGAGCGACGCGAGGAAAGGCGCTATCTGAAACGCCAACCT
>WNFO01004131.1_pt1 | contig 12486 bp, 13 predicted proteins | sample 5400251 | NCBI WGS metagenome assembly WNFO01 (sample SAMN13153354, study PRJNA577476) | soil metagenome | isolation source: 100 cm saprolite under Madrone tree | place: USA:California | collected 2016-06-14
TCCCAATTCGCGGCTAGAATGAAAATGAAAACCGTGGCAAAAAACCAAAATGTTCGCTGCACCAAATGCGAGCCGATGATGCCTTCCAGAAATGTGTACAGCCCTTCGACCAGCCACTCCCAAAAATTCTGGGCGCCTTCAGGAACTGGCTTCATGTGCCACGTAGCAACTTGAGCAAAAAGGATGAGTCCCACTGCAACAACCCAGCTGACGGCCATGGAATTAGTGATGGGGAAGCCAAACGCTCTGGCGATTTCTACTGGCTTTTGCGTCGGGCCGTGTTCCACCTCTTCCTGTGCCAGCGTAGCTGGTTTGGCCTGCGCGTTGGGGCGGGCTGATGTCGCCGAGGCGATTCCTGACTCCGCGTTCACTGCTAAGGCGCAGTCGGCGCCCAGGCACATAAACACGGCAGCAGAGAGCAGCGATATCAGCTTAGTTTTCAAACTCGGCAAGACCTCGGCACCCTTGTTCGGTCCAGAGTAGGCTGTCCCTCTAATATGGCGGACGTGGTGGAGTAGCGAAGCAGATCTCGTAGTAGCGTGCGCATCCGATCCTCCCCTGAGCCCGAACCGTTCCCTCGCGTTTTCATAGGCCAACTGCTTCTCTGGTTTAGGCATTCAGGGTTCCAATCCAGCGTCTACTGTCAGTGTTGGAGATATTGCACTTTGAAAGGCGGGGGTTAAGGCGACCTCCGCCACGAAAGCGCGCCCGCGAATGCCTTGTCGTCAGAACGGTTGACGACAGCAATTTGGCAGGTGACAGGTGGATCCTGGTCGGGAAAAGGGAAGCCGGCTCGTCCACACCGCTACTCTATAAAGCCGGACGCTCATAATCGGGCAGTTCTTCGTACCATCAGCTTCGCCGCCAGGGGCCAAATCAGCACGCAAAACAGCGTCAGGGTTGATGCCAGCACAATTCTTGGATAAAGGCCGCCGGTACGAAACAGCGCGACATCCGAAAGGCCATCTCACCCACTTCAATCCTGCCGCCGTGGAGTTCTCTGAGCAGGTGAACAGTCAGAGCGTGGCTTTACCAAGTTGCAGGGTCGACTTGAACATCATCTAGAGTGACGAAATGACAAGAGGTGACTTGCTGTCGACACGAAGGCGCGGCGTCGTCACTTGCATATCGAGGCTCTGAGAGGATATGAGCTCGATCTTTGATCGATTCATTTCACAGGTCAGTGAAGATAAGAAGTGAAGTGACGTATGGTCACATTCCGAGTGGACGAGGGCAACAAAAGCCCCTCGCTTGCCTTCGGCGGAGGCATTATGGTTGGACCGGCTCGTGTCGATGGTGCGGTGTTAGTCGCCGGACAACAAATTCCTGAAGAATACCGCCCAGGGAATCTTCACCGATCCTGATCAGCGCGTTTTGAAACACTAATCCGGCTCCATTGCGGTCGCCGGGAGCATAGTAAAGATTCGAGATACCGCCTGCCGCAAGACTTCCAATAATGCTTGAGTAATTCGGCTGCCAGCGCTTGTTGTCGCCTTTACAGATCACGGAACTAGCGAGCGCGTACAGAATCCGCGATCGCGTCGTGCCTGTTCCTTTGTAGAAATAGCGCGGGTCTTGTTTCAGGAGGGACGGCATTATTGCATTTCCGATAAAAATAGCTGCTAGAGCGTTACCGTGGACTGCGCCGTACCGCTTTCCGTAACCTTTCGCTCCTTGCCCGTATCCACCGAGAGCATCTCCAGCTTGCTCAAATCCAGCAACGGCACCAACTCCGAGTGAGGTGACGGGATCCACGGCTACTTTCCAGGCGAGCTCGAATTTCTGCTTCGCGTTCAGAGGAGCTGCATCGGGGACGTAGCTCACATAGAAATTAGGAATGATGGCCAGCACCCGTTGCTTTTCTTGTTGTTTGATCTGGGCTTCGGCCACCTCCACTGTTGGCACTCCAACATTCACTTGCGTCTCGGCTCTCGCAAGAGCCAGAACAATCGGCGGGACTAGATAAACCTGTCCGGAGCTCAGCTCTCCCGAGAATACTTGGGAGGTAAAGCCTGGCGCCGTGACCGTAAGGTGAAACGCTCCAGGAGGGACATCGGAGAAAGAGAACTGCCCATTGTCGCTGAAACGACCTCTTGGCTCGGAGATTGACCAATGCGGGTCAGTCGCGCATGAGCTCCGATCGCGACGGCTCCCGTCTGGTCGAGAATGGTTCCACTGATGAACCCCAATGGCTGCTCACCAGTAATCTTGTTCTCTGGGGGCACAGTCTGCGCGTTGGCCCACATCCCAAGAACCACGAGTGCCGCGCCCAGGACCGACTTTTGAATAATCCGATGCACTGGCCCCCTAAGGATCAATCAGAGGCGCCTGTGCCAACTGTAGGTTGATCATGAGATCGAGCCTCCATTCGATCTGAAAGAACAATGCTGTTTGCCGGCCTGACAATACTTTGCGAAATTCCGGCACATACTTCAGTCTCAGTTGCATCACGTCTTCTTCTACGGCGGCACGCCGGCGGATGTACCTTTCTGCCTCGTCGCCGTTCATCGTCCTGTAGTTCTCAAAATACTCTCCGACCAGCGCCAGTTTGGTGTCGTAGATGTTCGCCAAATCCGTGGCATACCGGTCGTACACTGGCCAGAACTTTTCTGCCTCGGTATCTGTGAGGTCCATGTTGGCTGCGACCATCTGCTTCTTTTGCGACCTCAAGTCTTTCCTCACGAATTGGACGTCTTGATCAGGAGCCGATTGAGTATCGTCGAAGATTGCGGGTGGATCGGACGTTCTCAGACGCCTGGCCGGTTGTGAGCCCGACTCCTGGGCGACAGACCGGGCCCCTGCCGAGAGCACCACAGCGACAAGCGCTGAGGCAAAGACCACTGCTGCAACTTTTCTTCCCATTCATCCTCCTGGATGGATGGATTCCAGAGATCCAGACTATTGTCGAGCTGCTCACGGAACCCGTCGAATTGCACCGTGCATCCAGACCTCCAGTGAGTGCTCTACGGTACGACCTAACGCAGGTCACGCAGAGGCAAACGGTTAACTGAGACCGGGCAATCCGGCTCGTGGGAGATAGTCTGAACATCCGTGACAACAGTCTGGCACGTGACAGGCGCACCCTGTGGCGAAGCGCCGTTCATGGTTCCAATGGTGCGGCCACCCAGATCGAGCAGTGGCGGGAAGCAGTTCGCACTCGAAACGCTGCTGCGGCCAAATACTTGCCGCCGAGTTCTATTTGCGGGTGGCGGGTGGCGGCGAGTGCCATCGACGCGATGCAACAGATTCCTGCAAGGGAAATGCCTGTTCAAGCTCGCGATCCTAGTTCGGAACTGGGAGTGCTTATTAAGAGGCCGTTTGGTGTGAGGGTCACTAATGGGTGTGAGATCGTCTGAAAAAGAAGCGGCATGAAGATCATTTGGCGGAACCCGAACAGGATCGCCCAGAACCCGATGTCCGTCGTAAGTACCGGGTGCTTGGAGGAACCCGGCCAAGTGCAACGGTTCTATCGAAGCTCGTGGGGATTGGGCATCCTTGGAACTAAGTTCGAACTTTGGGTGAACTACAAGAAGTCGCCAAACCGCTGCATGGAACGAAGCATCTCGTCGCCCAGCCTCGAGGCAGACGAAAGGAGCCCATGGGCTTTGTTCGCCAAGCCGGCGTTGCAGCCATTCTCGTGGCCATGACGCTCTGGCTTCAGTGTGCCGGGATGGCCATTCTCCTTCGCTGGGTAAGGGCCTCCATTGCGCGAGGGACAAAGTGGTTAAACCCGTGGCGTTCTGCCGTGCTTATGATTCGGTTCACAGGTGTGATGATTGTTTGGCACATTTTGCAGATTTTGCTGTGGGCGGGGTTTTATCGCTGGCGATGCCTTCCATCTTGGGAGCCTTGCTTCTATTTCTCGGCGACCAGTTATTCGACCGTTGGCTATGGCGACGTCGTCCTTCCCCAAGTTTGGCGCATGTTAGGCCCGATAGAGAGCGTTACCGGCGTCCTGATGTCTGGCCTGTCCGTGAGCGCCCTGTTTGCAATCGTGACCCGACTGGTCACAGGCGATACCAAGTCCTCAGCCGAGGCCAGGGCGTAAGCCGCGTCGATCATCGTTGCGAAGCTGGATTGCCAAATTTCCTCTAGGAATGCCGGTTGTTACGCGCGAACTTGGAGCCCAACACTCCCCACCAGCAGTGAGGCTCTGGAGGATCAACCCCGCGACCCAGTCAGAGTAAACGATATTGGATAGTGGTCCGAGGCTTTTACCTGGTTGTGCACCCGGCCAGAGCCTGCTCTAATTGGTCCGCGAACGAATGCCCAATCAATCCGGCGTCCTGGTTCAAACAAGCGATGCGATGGCGTGGTAGGTGTGTTTGGGTCCGCTATCGCCTCCTGAAATCCTGCCGTTGCAAACGCCGAAGCCGCGCCTTTGGAAGCGTCTAAGTTGAAGTCGCCCGCAATCACCAGTGGACACCGGGGGTCTTGGCGCGCCGCATCAGACAGGACCTCCTGCGCCTGTGAGAAACGCAATTCATCGTTAGCACGGCTTTCCAGATGAAGGTCGTAGATTACAAGTTTGCTTCCGGCGACGTTGATGTTGGCCACCAGCGCGATTCTTCCTCCAAGCCTCTCCTGGAAGGGCTCGATTCGCGGCAGATACCAGCGTGGCTGCCAAAAGTGTGACTGTCGCGAAAAGCGGATCAGGCGCGGATTAGAAATGGGCCACTTCGCGAGAATGGCCTGTCCATGGTATGCGGGAGACGCCTTGGATCCCTGGACCAGTTCCTCAAACTCGCGCCCAAACACATAATCCATCTGCAGCTTCCGGGCGATCTCTTCGGCTATGTTCAGGCGATGTGTGCGCCGCGCATTGAGATCCACCTCCTGCAGGATGAGAATGTCTGCATTTGTGCTTGCGAGGAAATCTATGACCGCTTGTAGCTGTAGCCCACGGTCGATGTTCCAATCGACAATGCGCAGAGAGCCGGGCGGCCAAATCACCCACCGAAAAGGAGCGAAGTTGCCCGTAACGATTTCTTGCATTGCCACACTTACACTGTAGCTGCCAAAGCGAATTGGGGAAACGCACTCTGCATTCCGATTTCACGGCCCAATCTAGTGACCAAGAGGACGGTCAATGACGATGCGGACATGACGCCCAATTCTCTCCCTCTGCGCTTTTGGACCATTGTTCCTTGACGACGATTACCGACTGTCTAGTTGCTCCATGGGCCGGCCGATGGCACCCGGAAAACCCTAGATTCAGAGCGGCCTCACCTAAACAGCGGGGCTTGGCAGTGTTGGCCTTCGTGCTGACGCAAAGGTGAGGTAGGAGTAAAGGGCAATCATCCAAACCACATTCGCACCCACCGCTGCTGCTACAAAGGCCCAGTTGATGATGTTGAAAAGAGCAAAAAACAGGAACGCATAAGGCAAAAAGCAGCGCCGGATGATGAACTCAGTGTGCCGCCCGAGAAACAAGAAAGGATTCGAACTCCGACTGTCGGCTTCTTTTTGCCACACTCCCAAGTATTGTTCGGGACGCCCGGTGGTCAGGCGATGCCGCTGGAGCCCGGTGGTGAGGAAGCTGGCAATCGCGCCGAAGACCAGAAAGCCGCCCCATACCAGGTAGGCTCGTGTGCCGGATGTCCTCAAAAGGCCTATCGTCATGCCGGCAAAAATGAATAAATAATAAAGATAGTCGCAGATCGTCTCCAACCAGCAGCCGAAAGCGGATTCCTGGAGTTTCAAACGGGCGACCTCTCCGTCGCATCCGTCGAGAACGCTCGACAACCAGGACAAGATCGCGCCCACCAGCATATTCCAGTAGCCTCCCAAGGCGAAGAAGACGCCCGCGGCGAAGCTGACAGCCAACGTGAACAGGCTAACCATGTTGGGCGTGATGGGAAATCGAATGATCTGACGGCTGATTGGTATAGAGACTCTGCGGTTCGTTCTCGCAAAAATCCCGTCTGTGGGCTTGACGAGCCAGCCGTCCAGCTTCTGCTCGGCCGACAGACGTTGTTGCTCGGTGAGAATACGTTGCCACTTATCTTCCGGCACCGGTTCGCAATGCACCGAACAGGTCGAGGTGAGCCAATCATTCAGCTCCTCGATCGAACTGGCGCTTGAAGCACACCCACGTGCCAGGTCGATCGATACTTCTCGAGAGAGCGCATAGATGCCGACAAGCTCGCCGCCGGTCACTAGCGCTAAAGCATCGCCATCTCCATCCCATTCAGCTGCGCGCCGCATCAACGACGGATGATATGTCCTGTCGCCTGCTATCAATACCAGGTGTCCTTCTAGCTCAGAAGCGAACCGCCCCAACAGCGAAGGCAGCGACGCTTGCCCAGAGTTGACTTCGCACCACTCGAGGGTGCGAGGGAGACGCCCAGTCTGCAGCAGGTCGTGCTGTATGCGGGAGCCTCGCGCCCGATCGATAACAACGACGATGCGCGCGGCGCCGGCTTTGACGGCTCCCAAGATGCTTCGCAGCAAGATGGGGAGAGCACCGACCTCGGGCATCGGTGAGCCGAAACCGTCAGCCTTCAGGTTGTGCGCAAGAATAACGGCAGTGTGAGAGTGTCGTGTCGACTCGCGGCCTGTCTGGGGTTCCTTTAGTGACATTGCTTCAGTCTCAACTCGCATAAACTTCCTCACCACTCGGGATGGTAGTGCTTTGCTTTCTCGATTTGGCCAACACGACCAGGCAGAGACCGCCCACTGCCGCCCAGAATATGGCGCGTAGTCGTCGTATGAATGCCAACGTCAATCCGGTAGCGGCGCTGAGGCCGAACATCTTAACGATAAGCATGTTCCCACCCTCATAAGTTCCGATGTTTCCCGGATTGAATGTGCCCGCGATATTCACCAGCTTGGTCAAAGCCTCGACTGCCAGTGCACCGAAGATACTGACCTTGGCGCCCATGAGCCACAGGATCAGAAAGACTTCGAATATTGCTGCCGCATGGCATGCGAGATTAAGCGCGAAGCTGCCCCAAAATGAGCCGGGTGTGTGGTGGTAAAAGTCGAGCAGATTGTTTTCAACGGAGTGGATCAGCGAACGCTCACGTTCGATCCAACCGCTGAAATATCTGATCCGGCCCAGGATCTGTGCCGTCCCTGAAAGCACGGGCCAGCGTTTGCTGACGGCGACTGCGGTTAGAAGGACGACGCCGAGGAGAATGAATGCAAACGAGACCGCGTAAAGCGCCAGCGTGTGCGGCAGCGGCAAGACCATGAGTACCGCCAACAAACCGACGAATGTCACCACTGCAGCGCTGAGAACGAAAAACGCGCGGTCAATCGTTACCGACGTGATCCCGCTGGCGAGTGGCATTGCCGGGCCCAGCAGTGATACCCGCAAGCCTTCACCGAAAAGCTGGCCAAGGCCACCCAATTGACCAAGTGCTTCGGAGCCGAGTCGTAGCCCGAGCATTCGCGCGAATGAAACCTGACGCTTGTCGTCGAGTAATGTGAGCCGCCAGGCCCAGGTCTTCAGCACATGGGCTACTCCACCCCACGCGATCACCAAACCCAGTCCCAATCCCAGGGTGGCCATGCCTTCGAGGAGCTTGGCAGGACCGGCTCGGTGGACCAGGTAGGTGAACAGCAAAATGCCAAGCGCCCCTGCAAGCAGCCGGAGGGGCAGTTGCGCTTTTGTTATGGCGCTAGACACGGGCCACGCTCTCAGGAATCTGTTCGTGGTAGAAGTACCCACCAAAGACGCCTTCGGCGTGCGCCAATGCTTCGGGTGTGTCCACGTCTTGCCAGTGAGCCTCGCCGATCTCCAGGGCACGCAGGCGCCGCTCGCCGGCTAGCTGCCGCATACCGTCGGAGAGCGAACAGTTTCCATCCTTGGTCGCCGACTCGAGCCTGTCAAACAGGGCTGGGCTGCACAGGAACATCCCGGTATCGAGCGCATCGTAATGCGCGATTTCCTTGCCGATATCCACGATACGGTCCCCGTCGCGCCGAACCTTGGTTGCATCATCCAAGTCAAAAACGCGGTCGATGTTGGGATCGACTGCGAGAATGACCTCGCCGGGTGCGACCGGTTGCTTCAGAAGCGTCCTCGCTGTCTCCGGTTCAAAGATATGGTCTGCCATCAGCAACAAGAAATTCTCGTGGATTTCATTTCTGGCCTTCAAGGCCGAAATGCCATTGGACTTGTGATAATCCGGATTTTCGACCCAGGTCACGGATACTCCGAGCGAGCGGCCATCAAACCAGCTGCGGATTAAGTCGGAGCGATACCCCACTACAATCACGAACCTGTCGATGCCAGCTCGGTGCGCTCTCCGAATGACGTGCTCGAGGATGGGCTTGCCGTGAAAGTCAACGAGGGGCTTGGGAAGCCCGGCGGATACCGACCTAATGCGTGTCCCGTTACCGGCAGCGAGAATGAGACATTGATTCACTTTTTTCATGGGCTGCTTTCTTAAGTAAGAAAATTCTGAGCGATCTCAATCGTGAAATGAGTCCTCACTAAATTCATATGAGCTATAGACAAATCTCTGCACCGTATGACGTCACTAGAACCCAAAAACAAACTTCCCTCTGAAAGTGCGATTGGGCCCGTTGAAGAATTCTCCGAAGCGATAGCTGTCCAAGTCGTTTTGCACGTCTCGCGGATTAAAATGATTGAACAGGTTGAACACTCCCAGCCCAACTTTCACCGTGTGCTCTTTACCGCGCAAGGGCAGTGCGAATTCCTTCAGCACCTGAACATCGGTCGAATTGAAGCCCCGGAAGCGCTGGTCATTACGTGGGCCGACAAAGTCGCGCCCTTGGTTCACAACCGAGTAGGGAAAGCCGGTGTGAAGGTCAAAGACCGGCAACACAGTCATCTTCCACGGCGCCCTAAACTCGCCCCAGACCAGAAACCGATTGGGCGCATCGAAGGACAACCGTCCGCGAGCGTCCGCCTGGATCACCGCCTGTGGGTCATTTCCGAAGAACTGGTTGAAGTCATTTAAATTTCCGGTAGCCTTCGAGCGCACGTAAGAAGCGTTGAACGTGTGGTGGCGTATCTGGTAGCGGCCGGTAATTTGGAATTCACGGTAGAAATCCCGTCCGCGGTTGGCCAGAGACAGGAAGCTGCCGTCCATGTTTGTGACAGGCGCGAGAACCAGGTCACGGACAGTGTTCCGCTGCTGGTAAGCGACCCGAACTAGCAGGTGCTCCATAACCTGGCGATCAAGTTCAACATTCCAGGCGCCACTTCGCGGGTTCCTGATTCCACCGATGATGACGTTTGAATATGGGACCGACGAAATCACTTCACCCGCCCGATCAAAAGTCAGAATCGTGCGGTCCGGGAAGCGGGGGAATGCTGCGACGTTCAAGGGAACGCGATCGTAAAATAATCCGCCGCCCGCCTTAAGCAGAGTTCGGCGATCACTCGTCAATGCGAACGTCAAGCCAGCACGAGGCGCAGCGTGCGTAGAATCGGTGACCGAGTCGCTGTCCAACCGAAGGCCAAAGTCGAATGTCAGGCGTGACGAGACCGTCCATTGATCGCCAACAAACCATGCAAACTCGTTTTGGTGGACAGAAAAATTGCTCGGCGCGCCAAACTTGATTCGTTCCAATGTCGCACCTGCTGCCCCAACGATATCCACTGGCAAGAACTGTTGATGACCGTCATAAGAGCTGTGAGAGAAATCGAAGCCGGCCTTCAACTGATGTAGGCCGTATAAGTGCTTTGTGCTCGACTGATAGATCTCCTGCCACTCCACTCGCTCGGTGTCTCGATTTTGGCGGTTGAAGAATCCACCTTCAGTCGTTTCGACCAGCAGGCGATAGGGATCTCCACTGTTGGGAAGCAAGTCCGCGTCAAAGTTCTGGTACGCAAGCTGTGAAGTGAGCAGAGCGCCCGATTCTGCAACGTAGCGATGTTGCGCGGAGATCTGAAATCCGCGCTGATGCAGGTCTGGTGTAGAGGGTTGCGGGGTAAACGTATTCAGTCCGAGGTAGTCGAACTTTTGCGGGAAAACGGCGACGGATAGAGTTGCTGTCTGCCTTTCATTAATTTTCAGATCGAATTGGCTGAACGAGTCAAAGCTCTCGAGCTTCGAGTCGCGTTGAAGTGGAGGGAGACTTTCAACGGGCGTGCGAACGAAGCGGTATTCAAAGGACTGGGTGAACGCGAGTCTATCTTTGAGGAGCGGTCCAGTAAAGGTAACCCGTGGAGTGAAAGCGCCAATTCCGACGATGTGCCCGTCGCGGTCTCTAGCTCGCGGAACCAGGTTTTGCATCGACAGATGAAACTTGTCGAAGTTACCAGTACGGGTTTCGACACTGGAAACTGCCCCTGTGAACTTCCCGTACTCGGAGTCATAAGGATTGGAAATAACCTGAACCGAAGAGACGACATCGATCGGCAGGTTGATGGCTTGGCCACCCGTCGCTGGATCGGTTACGTTCGCTGAATTCACCAGCCAGCCTGCCTGCGTCGCTTGGGCGCCTTTCATGTTGATTCGCCCATCCGGTCCTCGGACAACTCCTGGGACGAGAGGAAGCAGGCTTTCGATTTTCTCAGTTTGATTGGGCGCTTCTTCCACGATCGATCGGCTGATGGTGTTCTTCTGGGCAGACTCTTCAATAGCAGGAGGATCGTTCGCTGCCACGGTTACCGTGCTCGTCACCGCTGCCATGCCGAGTTCGATCGGCACTACGGAAGCCGTGCCTGGCTTCACTTCCACTGAAAGCGTCGTATTCAAACCAGGAGCACTCGCTTCGATGTCGTAGATTCCTGGGGGAAGGTCATCGATTGCGAATGCTCCCCGTGCGTCCGACTGGGCTTCCTTGTTTACGGGCCCATGAAGGACGATGCGTGCCTCCGGTAAAACGGCAGGTTCTCCGTTTTGTGTCTTGGTGACGACCTCACCGCGAATTGATCCTGGTGCGGCGGGGCCGTCTTGTGGAAAGCAACGGACAAGGAGCAGCAGAGCCGAGAAAACGATAAATGAAATTCTTCGCATGACTGTGCTCCTTCTCGGCGAAAGTAAGTGCAATGAAGCGTCCAAACGGTCAATCAGCCGGTGCGGGTTCACTCAAGCCACTGAAGAACTGTGTGTTTGAAAGTGCTGACGCCGAGAATTTGCGATGCAAATCGTGGATGGCCGACGCGCGCCGGAGTTGGCACGTGGCGAAGTGTTGGCGGATTTCCTGCTTGTCTTTCGTGACCGCCCAGCGTGCTCGCGGGTTCGAAAGCGTGCCTGGTCGTGCCCGGAAAAGCAGCAGCCCGCTGGCCATCGATCTAGAGCAAGTCCTTCTGGCCGACCGCGAAGCGGTGAGATTCCTGGCGTGCGAATTGAACGGAACCGAGCTCCGAAATTGCCCGGCCTATATCCGTGAATGGGTGACGAGAGAGGGGGCAAACAAAAATGCAAGCCAAGGCACAGGGGCAAGCGAGGACAGCGAGGATGCATGACGCGAGTCATTACGGGCTGGGGCGCTATTCGGATAAACCACCGCTGAGCACGCCATTTAGACCCTCGCGGTACGCCAGCCGAGGAAGATTTGTGAATGGAGCTGTTATGAGAGAAACCATGGACACAATTGGCGAAGAGGCGATGTTTGATAGGCAGGACGGGGCAGCAATCACAAACCAGATACGCGTCCTCAGTGTTGACGAGCATCCTTTAATGCGCGAGGGAATTGCCACTGTCATAAATGGCCAGCCGGATATGCGGGTAGTTGCGCACGCTTCCAACGCACGCGAGGCAATCCAGCATTTCGGTGAACATATGCCCGATGTCACCCTTATGGATCTTAGGCTTCCGGACATGAGCGGCATCGATGCCATGATCGCAATTCGGGAAAAATTTCCTGAAGCGCGCATCATGATGTTCACTACTTTTGTACGCGATACGGAAATCCGGCGGGCATTGGCGGCAGGTGCACGCTCTTACGTACTCAAAAGTATGCTACCCAATGACCTGACTGAGACTATCCGCCAAGTCCACGCTGGAAGGAAACCTATTCCGCCAGAAGTGGCAACCCGCTTCGCTGAACATCTTAGCGATGATCCGCTGAGCGAACGTGAAGTAGAAGTGCTGGAGTTGGCAACGGAAGGAAATCGAAATCGGGATATTGCTGAACGTCTCTTCATCTCCGAAGAGACAGTGAAAGCCCACATCAAGCACATCATGGAAAAACTGGGTGCCAACGATCGCACGCAGGCGGTTACGATTGCGATGCAGCGGGGAATTATCCAGATCTAACGGCGCAGACGTTCCGTGTTTATCGAAGCAAGCGCTCGCAGCTATATCCAGACGAACTTTTCAGAGGGCGATGCTGACGACATTGCTTCCAGGCTGTTCATATAAGCCATGATCAAGATCTCCTGCAATGTCAGTCCTTTGTATTTAATGCGCCACATAAAAACCTCTCTGAGTTATTAACACTTTTCCCGATAAATAATTCCACTCATCACTGTGGCCGGACAGGAATTCCCAACTTGCGAATCCGATAGGCCAGTGTGGTACGTTTCATCCCCAGCCGGACGGCCGCGCCGTTAGGTCC
>WNFO01018832.1_pt1 | contig 12485 bp, 8 predicted proteins | sample 5400251 | NCBI WGS metagenome assembly WNFO01 (sample SAMN13153354, study PRJNA577476) | soil metagenome | isolation source: 100 cm saprolite under Madrone tree | place: USA:California | collected 2016-06-14
GTGACAACTTCACCGATCCGAATAACGACATCAATCGCAACAATAACTATCTGAATTCCGACGCCACTTACATCTTCAAAGTGGACAGCAGCTATGAATTGCCCTGGAAGGTTGGCACCAGCGTGAACTTCCAGCACTACACGGGCTTGCCGATACAGCCGGTTGAGATTTTCGGAATCAATGGGGGGCTGACCCAGGGCACCGAGACCGTCATCCTTCAACCGGCAGGAATCACGCGGCTTCCCAGCGTAAACATGCTCAACTTGCGTCTCTCCCGGGAATTCGTGCTGAATGACCGGTGGCATGTGACCCCGGTGATTGATTTTTTCAACCTCACCAATGCTCAGACCAAGGTGGGAGAGAACAACTTCTTTGACGCCAATCCTGCAAATAACACTTATTTGAAGCCCTTTCTCACCATCGACCCATTCGTGACGAGGTTTGGCTTGCGATTCACGTTTTAACGGCGCTCGGCCTCGCTGGAGGCCAGCACGTTTCCCTACCGGCGGGTCGGGCCCATTATCGAGCTCACCCGCCGTTCCCGTGTCTGGAATTTAGTTTTGGATTTACGTACTGTGGGGGCGTTATGTGGAGATGGAAGAAAGCCGTGGGAGTCATGCTCGCGACGGCGTTGATCTTTGTGGCACCTACTGCAGCACAGAAGAGTGCCAGATCCGCGAAGCTGACGATCGAACAACTGATCGATATCAAGCATCCGACCAATGCGCTGTGGTCGCCGGATGGCAAACATGTGGTCTTTACCTGGGATCGTGCCGGCGTTTCGAATCTCTACATGGCCAGTGCCGACGGCCACGGCCAGCCGGTTGCGCTGACTTCTTTCCGAGAAGGGCAAGTCGACCCGGCATTCTGGAGCAGCGACTCGCAGACGGTTTACTTTCCGCACGGCGGCGATTTGTGGGAAGCGCCGATTGGCGGTGGCGCAGTGAAGCCAGCATGGACAACAGCAGCGCGCGAATCTGACATTGTCCCGTCTCCCGACCTGACTCGCGTGGCGTTTGTCCGTCACAGCGCCGGGAGGTCCGACAGCACTGTTCACACTAGCGACCTGGTCGTGCGTTCGCTGACCAATGGAAGCGAGTCCACCCTGGCGCAGGACAACGTGAGCATCATGCGGCTGGTGTGGTCACCCGACGGCGCCAGTCTTGCATATACCACAGGTTCCAAGACCATCAATCACGACGAGGCTCCTGCTTATTCCGGAGACAAGATTATTTATCGCATTTGGGAGTACGTTCCGGGGCAGATTAACGCCGTGAAGGTCGCGGGTGGCCAGCCCGTAACAATTGGCACTCCGGGAGAATACGGCGGACTCGCTTGGGTAGACGCAACGCACCTCGTCTATGACGGGCAATCGAAGGACTTCAAGAAATATTCGATTTATGTCGCAGACGTTTTCGACGGGAAACCACACGCCATCCACGAGATTACTGAGGATCAGTTTTGGAGCATCCCGGACTGGGGCGAGGCGGGAGCCCAGCCGTGGCCTTCACCGGACGGGAAGTGGATTGCGTTTCTCAGTGATGAAGATGGCTGGGATCATTTATACGTCATGCCTTCGGCAGGCGGAAATGCCGTGCCGATCACTCGAGGGAAGTTTGAAGCATGGCGGCCCGCATGGTCGCATGACAGCAAGCGAATCGCATTCGACGCGAACGAGCCGGACCGGCCGGGAGACCGCCACGTTGGCATTGCCGAAATCGGCGGTGATCCCTCGCACGCGACTGTCACCTACATTACAACGGGAAACGGCACCAATATCGAGCCGCACTGGTCGGAGGATGACAGATATCTCGTCTACCAGCACACCGACACTCGCAACAGCGCGGACTTCTTCGCCATTGAGGTGAAAGCAAACTCGAAGCCGATTCGGCTCTCCGATTCCATGCCGACCGGCATCGACAAATCACAATTCGTCGAGCCGCAGTTCGTGCATTTCCCGGGAGCGGATGGAAAACCCGTGCCGGGCTGGCTTTTTGTCCCAAAGAATCTCGATCGCACGAAAAAACATCCGGCGATCATCTGGATTCACGGAGACGGCGTGAATCAGAACTATGACGGCTGGCACGTGCAGCGCAACTATGCCGTTTACTACAGCTTTCACCAGTACTTGCTGCAGCAAGGCTATGTCGTTTTCGCCCCGGACTATCGCGGCAGCATCGGTTACGGCCGGGATTGGCGAAATGGCGTGTACATGGACGTGGGCGGAAAAGACGCCAAAGATGCGTGGATGTCGGCAAACTATCTGAAGGCGCTGCCCTACGTGGACGGTGACCGAATCGGTGTTTGGGGCTTGAGCTACGGCGGATTCTTCACGCTCATTGCCATGACCGATCAACCCAAGTTGTTCCGCGCTGGCGTGGACGTGGCGGGCGTCGTCGACTACGCGATGTACTACTCCGACCCCTATCACGGCGATTGGACCGCAAGCCGTATTGGAACGCCAGAGCAAAATCCACAAGTCTATTCCAACGCCTCACCGATTTCACACATCGATCGCCTCGAACGCCCTTTGCTTGTGCTTCACGGCACGTCCGACGTCAACGTGCCGTATCTCGAGTCCGTATGGCTCATTGACGAAGCTCTTAAAAAGGGTAAGGGTGATCTTGTGTCCTACATGATGTATCCGGGCGAATTCCACTACTTTACCCGTGCGCATATTTTGCTGGACGCTTGGCACCGCGTGGACGACTTCTTTGCGTTTCACCTGCAGGGCCGGACAAAGCAGGCCCGCTGAGAGCGTCTCCAACGAGACTGTGCCGTGATCTTTGCATGGTACAGAATCGCTTGCAGTTCAGGACTATGAAGCATTCGAGCGCCCATGATATAAGCGGCGATTGGCTGGGCGCTCGAATGATTGGATGGGGCGACCTTCCTTAGGAATTCGTTTTTGTGACTTCAGACAGTGGTGCAAGAAATCCTGCTTGGCCGGAGGTTTTCCGTGGCTCCAAATCGCAGCCGAAAATATTACTTCGTTTTGATCCTGGCCCTTGCGTGCGCGGTGGCAGCGAACGCACAGCAGCCGGACGACGAGGAGGAAGGCCAATTTCGGTTCCGCTTTGTGGGTCCGAGAGTGGGAAATCGCATCGCCGCGGTTGCCGGCATCCCGGGAGATCCGAGCACGTACTACGCCGGTGCGGCATCCGGCGGCGTTTGGAAATCGATCGATGGTGGCAATCGTTGGACGCCGATCTTTGACAAGCAACCCGCCGCTGCCATCGGCTCGCTCGCCATTTCCCCTTCCGATCCAAGTGTGGTCTGGGCGGGAACCGGCGAAGCTTGGGTCATCCGCGACAGCGACGTAATGGGCAACGGAATCTATAAGTCCACCGACGCCGGCAAGACCTGGACCAACATGGGGCTGCCGGAAACCGGGCGAATCGGCCGCATCGTCGTTCATCCCACCAATCCCGACATCGTCTTTGCCTGCGCCCTCGGCCGCGTTACCGGTCCGCAGCAGGAACGCGGCGTATTTCGCACCACGGACGGCGGCCAGCATTGGGAGCGCGTACTCTTCGCGGGAGAAAACGTGGGCTGCTCCGGGCTCTCCATGGATCCACACAACTGGCACACGTTATTCGCGGGAATGTGGCAAGTGGAAATGCACACCTGGGGCGAATTCAGCGGCGGACCCGGCAGTGGAGTCTACGTTTCTCGCGACGGTGGAACCAAATGGACGCGCATCGAAGAACACGGTTTACCGCATGCGCCAGTCGGCAAGATTGACGTCGCGGTCGCTCCCACAAACTCCAGGCGTGTCTTTGCGCTGATTCAAACCAAGGATCAGGGCTCGGTCTGGAGGTCCGACGACGCCGGCACGCACTGGAAGGCAGTCAATTTCCAGCGGGCTTTGATAGGACGCGCCGGCTATTACATTCGCATCGCGGTTTCGTCGGGAACCGACAATGAAGTTTACGTTGCCAACAGCTCGTTCCACCAATCGCTCGATGGCGGACAGAATTTCCAGGAAGTCCGCTGGGGAGGAGACACTCACGATATCTGGGTGGATCCTGCCAATCCCGATCGTTTTGTTATCACCGATGACGCCGGAATGAACATCACTACCGTGCATGGCCGCGGCTTCCACCGCGTCACTCTTCCCATCGGCCAGATGTACCACGTCGATGTCGACAATCAGGTCCCCTACTATTTTTACAGCAACATGCAGGACGACGGGAACATGCGCGGCCCGAGCGTCCCTGTCGATTCGCAGGAGACCGGCTGGGATCGCCGCATGGGCGGTTGCGAGTCCGGCTTCACCGTTCCGGATCTGGTTGACCCCAATGTCGTTTGGGCTACTTGTTATGGCAACACGGTCACCCATTGGGATGCTCGCCACAAACATGCGCGGTCGGTCAGCCCGTGGTTGCACACTCTGGATTCACCGCCGAACGCCATAAAATACCGGTGCCATTGGACGGCGCCGCTGGCGGTCGATCCCTTCGATCACGACATCGTCTATTATGGTTGCCAGGTTATCTTCAAAACTACGAACGCCGGTCAAAGCTGGACAGTCACGAGTCCGGATTTGTCGACGCAAGACCCCAGCCACATCGTTCCTTCAGGAGGAATCGTTGGCGACAACCTCGGCCAGTTCTACGGGGAAGTTGTCTTCGCCATTGCGCCCTCGAAAATCCAGAAGGGTTTGATATGGGCAGGAACAAATGACGGCCAGGTCTGGTACACCAAGGACGGCGCGACGAATTGGACCAACGTAACCAAAGGCATATCCGGGCTGCCTTCCCTCGGGACAATCACCAGCATCGCCCCTTCCACGTTTGATCCTGCCACTGCCTACAGCAGCGTCGATTTCCATCTGGTGGACAATCGCGATCCCTTCATCTACAAGACCACGGACTTTGGCAAATCCTGGAAGTCGGTCACGGGAAACCTTCCGAAACATGCCCTCTCCTACGTCCGCACCGTCACCGAGGACCCCAACTGCCAGGGCCTGTTGTTTGCCGGCACCGGAAATGGGCTCTATTACTCGCTGGACGATGGCGCACACTGGGCGGCACTGGATTCCGGTCTGCCGCATGCCCCCGTAACCTGGGCGGTCGTGCAAAAGGAATTTCACGACCTGGTCATTTCAACCTATGGGCGCGGCCTCTACATTCTGGACGACATCACACCCCTCGAACAGCTCGCCAAGCCTCATGCAGACGCGCCAACAGTCCTCTTTCAACCGCGGCCAGCATACCGCTTTACCCGCGGAGGCCAGGCTCCTCTGACCTTCTCCCTGAAAACAGCGCCCAAAGATCCGGTAGAAATTGAAATCTTGAGCGGAGACGGAAGAGTCATCCGCAAACTCAAGGCCAAGGCCCGTGCCGGCATGAACCGGGTGAAATGGGATTTGCGTTACGAGCCGCCGCGATTGGTCGCACTCCGAACAGTGGCGCCCGAAAATTCTCATATTTGGAACGAGCCGCGCTTCCGCGACTCCGACTCGCGCCCCATCACGCACTGGGGCGCCAAGCCCGCCGAAGTTGGCCCGATCGTCACACCTGGGACCTACTCCATGCGCCTCAAAGTCGAAGGACAAACCTATTCGCAACCCATCACTGTCCTTCGCGATCCCCGTTCCCCGGGGTCCGAATCGGACATCAACGCGTCGGTGAAAACCCTACTTCGGATTAGCGATGATATCACCAGCGTCTCGGCCACCATCAATCAGATCGAGTGGCTCCGGAAGCAGCTCGAAGTCATCGAAACCATGCTGCGCCCGCCGAAGAAGAAGGAAAAAGACAAGCCGCAAGGCGTGGGCGAGGAGGACGAGGATTTCCCGGAGCCGGAACCCGCCGCGGAGCAGTCACCAGACAGCCCCGAGGCAAAACGGAAGGCGGAGCTTCTCAAGACCGTCGAAGTGCTGGATAAGAAATTACAGGACATCGAATACAAGTTGGTCTCCCCAGCGCTTGTCAATAGCGATGACAAGTACTTTGTCGAGTCCTACCACGCCTATCTCAACTTGATTTGGCTCAATGCCGAAGTTGGCAGCGGCGGCGGTGACGTCGCCGGCGGCGCAGATTTTCCGCCCACCGATACGCAGTTGGACACTCTCCGCTTGATCGAGACTGAGATGACTGGCGCTACTACGGAATTCCAGAAGCTCCTGAAGGACGATCTTCCGGCTTTCAATCGAGTCCTCGGTGATAACAATGTCGCTCTGGTCGTTGCCGCTGCCAGCGCGGAGACGGAACAGGGGAAAGGAAATTAAACAATCTTTGCTGAGTGCTATTTCACCTATGGATGATTCGGATCGATCTTGAGGTAGGCGAAAAGCAGTGGCTTGCCGCTTGGCAGGCGGCTGCCTCCTGCTGGTTCCACGGTGACGAATACGGCATCGATCTGTTCGAGTTTCTGCAGGTCGTCAAACTGCAGCTTCCAGCGCTTCTTCGACGAACTGTCTTGGGTTTTTTCGTCACCCCCGTTTTCGCGACGTCGAATACCTCGGCGATGTACAGGTCTCGCGCTCCCATAAGTTCGCGGATGTCCCGGTCTTTGGCTAGAGCCCTGAGCGGTCTTCTCCAACCAGATGACACCTAGAAAAACAGACGGATCCGCTGACTGAAAGACAGCAGACCCTTGAAACTCTGGTGGGCCGCTAGGATTTGAACCTAGGACCAACGGTGGGAATAGATAAGCGTCGTTGTTGATTCGTTTAGCCTCTAGCTGCGTCATAGATCACGATTTTGGGCGTATTTTGGGGGTTCTGTTCTCAACCGTTGGGTTTTTAGGGCCGTGGTCCATAAGTCCCGCGGATCGAAAGGTTTCGCTGGTTATGGCGACGCCGACCCCACAAATACTTCTCCGCTGATCCGTGGCGCCGAGATGCGCGTGGCAGAAACGCGAGCCGTCAACCGGGCTCTGCGAAAGGCATACGGTATTGGACTTTGTTCAGTCGAGGAACTGGGATCGCTTTTCACCCCGTCTAAGCCTCCCCAAATTCACCGGGCACAAGAGAATTCTCACTCTTCCAATGGATCTAGCAACGGTCAGCCGCGCCTGAGAGACCGATTGTGTGTCTTGATTCGCCAGCACAGCCTTGATCCGATACTGGTCAAAGCATACGCCGCGGACTTCTGCGGCACGCCAACCCTGAAGGAAGCCAATCGCGAGTTAGTTGAATCCTTTATCTCGCATCTGGCGATCTCCGCAAAGGAAAACAGGGACGGCCTGCTGTGCAAGCTCAATTCCTATGCTCAACCTGTGAAGGTGAAACTATGAGGCGACAGATTCCGGGCCTGCATTTGAATCAGCGGGAAGTCGAAGACAAACTCGAAGGGTTATTCCTCGTTCGCGTGGATAGGGCTCGCTACCGATGGCATCCACAGAAACCGTTCGTAGATCCGATTTGTTGTTTTGGAACCCAAAGCTTTTGAATCACGGTCATTCACCGGGCGACTGTACTGCACGGAAAGAGTGCTCTGGAAACTCAACAGGTTTCTTCAAGATTTTGGTTATGACGCACAACTCCTCAAGGATGACCAAGTCGATGAAAAAGCACTCCACAATCTTCGCGGGGTCGTCCGAACCTCTTATACAACTCTGAACGGACGCTCTTACCAGAACCTCGATGCCTTCGCTCCTGAGGTGGACTGGGAGGCGCTCGAATGCACCTCACTGGCCCACAACGATGGGCAGGGGGGCAGCGATGGTCTATAGCTACACGCAGATCAGCCAATACCTGCGCTGCCCTCGCAGCTATCGCTACCGCTACCTGGATGGCTGGCGTGAAAAAGAGACCCGAGCAGCGATGGTCTTCGGTCGGTGCCTTGAAAAGGCTCTTGGTGCCTACTTTTCTCAAGAGGATAGCGCTACTGTGCTTTTCAAAGAATGGGAGGCATATCGTGATGGTCCTTTTGAATACCGAAAGGGAGAGTCTTGGGATCATCTCTTGCACCAGGGAGTGCATTTACTCGAAACATTTGCACGGGATAATCGGGTTCGGATTCGCAATCCGAAGAAAAATCTGCAAATCAAAATGCTTCGGGCACTGGCGGGCGGAAGCGAATTCGTCTCCTATCTTGATGCAATCGGGGAGATCGATGGCCAGCACTGCCTGATCGACTGGAAGACCACAACCAGTCGTTATTCAACGGAGCCCGAGGGATTGCTTTCGCTCGATCCGCAACTCATCTGTTATTCCTGGATCAGTGGGATTCCTGAAGTAGCACTAGTCGTCTTCGTCCGAAAACATGCGCCCGAAATTCAATATTTGAGAGCAACGATCTCGGAAGAGCAGCGTCAAGAGTTCGGGCGGCTTGTGGAGACAACGATCAGCCAGATCGAAGCGGCTCAGTTCGTTTCGCACACTGGTATCCGCTTTCCGCAGAACGGTTGTATTAGTTGCCCACACCTGGGACTTTGTCTAAACAACCAGCTGTTAGTCGACACGAATCTCGTGCGCAAGGCAGGAGCGAGCGACCTTGATTGGCTTGACGAGCTTGTGGATTAACGGACGAGCTGCCATGGCACCGGAATTAAATCGTCGGCGGGCTGTCTTCGTCCTGGGCAAGATCGACGAGATCTTGAGCTGGGAGAAGACCAAGGAACAGGAGAAGGACACGCGGTTTGTGGAACTCGGGGAATACTTGTGTGAGGTCAGGTCGAAGCAGTATTGGAGATTAGAGAAGTTGAAGTCATTCGACGAATTTCTCGAAAAGCGCTTTCCTGAGTCGCGGCGCAAGGCCTACTACCTGATGGCGATCCACGAGCATCTACCGCAGATGGCGAAACCGGAGCTGAGGCTGATGGGATGGACCAAGGCCAGGGAGTTGGTAAAGGTGGCCCGGAGGGACGGACAAAGGTTTGATTGTGCACCCTGGGTGCACAAGGCTGGCTCGATGGCCAGGGAGGAATTCCAGCAAGAGGTCGTGCGGCACCTGACCGGACAGGAGACCGAGCCACACGAGATCCTTTACTTCAAGGTGTACAAAAGCCAGCTGCCTGTGATCGAAGAAGCGCTCGAAACTGCAGGGTTGATGCTAGGTTCAAATAAATCGAGGGGTTACTGCCTGGAGATGATCTGTGCAGATTTTCTGGCGGGAGCCAAGCTGGGAGAGACGCAACAAAAGATTGATTATGCGAAGTTCAATGAATCCGATTAGCCTACGTCAAAAACAACCGAGGCTTAAGTTGAGCCCCGAAGAGTACACGAAACTTCGACTCAGCGTTCTGGAGCGAGATAGTTGGCGGTGCCAAGAATGCGGTTCCATGGAAGGCCTGGAGGTCCATCATATGAGACCCAGGAGCCGGCTCGGTGACGATGTGATGGAGAACCTGATAACGCTTTGCGCAGGTTGTCATGGCAAGTGTCACGGATGGCGCCGGTAGAAACAATCCTGTTTCTTTCCGACGGCAGCCCCTTGCGCACACCTGCACCGCATATCTCACCTTGACCATTGTCGCCGTGGCGTTGCTGCCGGGGAGTAACATCGGCCAGCAGGTGAGAAGTGCGAAGTCAGTCGGGTCTGACTGAATACGAAAACAGATGACTGGAACGACCGCAGTCGCAATCTAGACCGAGCTAGGTCCTGCCCTCAGAGAACGCGCATGGGGACGTCGTACGTGACCCTTCTCTATCAAGTACTCGCGAAGGGCATGCTTCCAATGATGGATTTGCCCGATGATTTGGGAAGCCTTTCGGTTGTCCAACACGGTATAAGCAGGGCGGACCGCCGCGGTGGGATATTCGTCACCCGTTACCGGAGTCACTCTTGCCGCTACGTCGGCCTCCTCGATAATCTGCCGCGCAAACTCAAACCACGTCGCCGCCCCGGAATTCACCACGTGGTAGATGCCATTCCCCGCGTTTTTCCGCAACAGATCCAGAATCACCCGTGCCGCGTCCAACGCCGAAGTCGGCGACATGGTGATGTCATTCACGTTGGTGTTGTCCATCTCCGTGTACGGCCCCTGGCTCTCTCCGTCAAAAACGTAGTCCGTGCTGATATGCACAAACCGCGCTCCACGGGCCTTACAAGTCTTTGCCAGAACTCCGACAGCATGCGCGTTAATACGGAAGGCTTCGGTCGCGTGTCCTTCAACCTCGTCGGTTTTGTGGTAGCTCGTACAGTTAATCAGAACATCGAATCGGTGCTTGGAGAGAATCGCCGGGACGGACGCCAAATCACATATGTCCAAATCGTTCCTACAGAGCGCAAGTGTTTCGATTGGGCGCTCTGCGACAGCCGCACGGATGATGTCGCTGCCCAGTTGCCCGTTTGCTCCCAGCACAGCGACGATCATATGCGCACGATGCCCCCGTACATTTCCACGTCGGTGATGATCTCGTGCCAACGCGTTAGCTCCTTGTACCAATCTAGCGTTATGCTCTGCGGCGTCTTTTGGAGCACCCCGCTCTCCAGTGCCTGGTAGACCTCGAGCGCGCCTTCCCGCGCTCCAAATTTCGCTTCGAATCCCAATGTTTGAATTTTGTCGAACGCCACTTGGTACGATCTCCGGTCCGGATCGCCGTACCAATCTACCTGGACCTTTTTCGGCAGGCACCCAATCACAATCTCCGCCAGCGGTCCCACCTGATAATTATTGCGGTTCGCACCCACATTGAAAATCTCGCCGTTCACTTTGATCGCGTCCGCACGCAACAGGAAACAAATCGCAGCAGCCGCATCCTTAACGTGTAGCATCGGTCTCCATTGCGATCCGTCGCGCATCAAAGGAAGCACGCCGGTCTTCCACGCGCCGTACGTCATGCCGTTAATCGCCAGATCAAAACGCATCCGCGGCGAGTAGCCAAACACCGTCGCTTGGCGAATCGCCACCGCGCAGAATTGCCCATCGCCCAGCGGCAGTATGCCTTCCTCCGCCGCGCGATTGGCCTTCGCATAGGTCGTCAGCGGATTCGTCGCGCTTTTTTCGCCGACCGCATGTCCGTTGGCCTGGAACCCGTACACGCTGCACGACGACGGCAGGATGTACCGCCGCACTCCCATCTCCTTCGCCAACTTTGCCGTGCGCACTCGCGCCTCGCAGTTAATCTCCCACGTCTCCTTCTGAAACAATTCGCCGCTGGGATCGTTCGAAAGCGCCGCCAGATCCACCACAGCTTCGGTCCCCGCCAGGTGTTCCGCGCGGATCTTCCTAGAGTCTTCTTGCACGACTTCGATTCGTGGGTCCTCGACGAGTAGGTTTTTCCCAAAAAAGTAGCGGTCCAGGGCCCGCACTTGATACCCCTGCTCCAACAGCGTCGGGACAAGGGTCGTTCCGATGTACCCTCCCGCTCCCGTTACTAATACTTTTGCCATTAGAGTTCCTCTCTCACTCAAAATAAGTCTGCAATTCGCGGAACCGCGGCTGTTTGCGGTCCTTTTCTGACAGGATTGCTTCCCCCTCCGTGATGGGCCAGGCAATCCCCAGGTCCGGGTCGTTCCACAGCAATCCCCGGTCATGCTCCGGCGCGTAATAGTTTGTCACCTTGTAAATCACTTCGGTGTTCGCTTCCAGCGTGCAGAACCCGTGCGCGAATCCCACGGGTACCAGAAACTGGTTCCACTCCACGGCGCTGATCACCCGCGCCACGTGCTTCCCGTACGTCTGCGACCCTCGCCGTAAATCCACCGCCACATCGAAGATCGATCCCCGAATCACCCGCACGAGTTTGTCCTGCGCGAATGGCGGAATCTGGAAATGCAGCCCGCGCACTACTCCGCGCTCCACCGAAAGCGAATGATTATCTTGAACAAATTCCAGGTTCACGCCAAGCGCGCTCAGCCCAGCCTTGCTGTAAGTCTCCGAAAAAAACCCCCGGTGATCGCGATGAATCCGCGGCACGATCATCTTCAAATCCGCAATCTCCGTTTCCAGTACTTCTACTGTCTTTACGGCCGTGGCGCCCATGAGACCTCCCCCGTTTGTCCTAATTGATTTCCGCGTCCCATCCCGGTGAGACCGACCGGAAGGGGCGAAGCCCTTTCCCTGCTATCGTGCCGAGGCCGCTGCCAGTTTCAGTTCTTCGGCCAGTAGCACTTTCTCGCGTACCATCTTTGTGGCGCGCCAGAGCGATTCGAATGTTCCTGCATCCGTCCATCCGCCTTCAATCGCGTCGTAGCTCAACCTTCCTTCATGAAGATAGGAATTGTTGACGTCCGTGATTTCAAACTCGCCCCGTCCTGAAAGCTTCAGCGTCCGTACGCGGTCGAACACCGTTCCATCATAGAAGTACACGCCGATCACTGCGTACGGCGATGCTGGCACTCTTGGTTTTTCCTCGATCTTCACAATGCGTTTGCCTTCAAATACCGGCACTCCGAACCGCTCCGGATCCCGCACTTCCTTCAGCAGGATCAGTGCTCCATCCTTCTGCTGCTCGAACTTTTCCTTCGCCCCCCGCACACTGTTCTCCAGGATGTTGTCTCCCAGGATCACGCAGATTTTTTCGCCTGCGGCAAACGGTTCCGCCAGCCGCAATGCATCCGCAATCCCTCCTTCGCCTTCCTGATAGG
>WNFO01004135.1_pt1 | contig 12480 bp, 15 predicted proteins | sample 5400251 | NCBI WGS metagenome assembly WNFO01 (sample SAMN13153354, study PRJNA577476) | soil metagenome | isolation source: 100 cm saprolite under Madrone tree | place: USA:California | collected 2016-06-14
CATCCGCGTGCCGCATCAAGGTGAGACGCCTCACGGGGGCCGCTCCAGCAGGATGCGGCCGTCCTGTTCGCGCACTTTGTAGGTCCGCAGCGGCTCATACGCCGGCGGGGTGAGCGCGGCCCCCGTCCGCAGGCAGAAATGTGCCCCATGCCGCGGGCAGATGATCTGGCAGTCTTGCACTTCTGCGCCTCCCAAGGCCTCGCCGTCGTGCGTGCAACGGTCTTCTACTGCATAGAGCTCGGTCGCGCAGCGTACGACAACGATGGGGATTCCGTCGACGTCCACCGCGAGCGATGCGCCCTCGCCGAGGGTGTCGGCGCGACCTAGGTCGACCCATCCGGAGCTCATCTCACTCATCCGCGCGTGGCTGCCGTCCGTTCGGGTCCGAGCGGGCGGCGTGTCAGAACATGCCGGTCTGGAGCCTGGCGGCGTCCGACATCATTGACTGATTCCAGGGCGGATCGAATGTCAGCTCGACGCGCGCCTCGCGCACCGTCGGGATGCGCTCGATCTTGTCCTTCACGTCATCGACGAGAATGTCGCCCATACCGCACCCGGGGGCGGTGAGCGTGATCTTGACTTCGACGCTGCGCGTGCCGTCGTCGTTAGGCCTCACGTCGCATTCGTAAACGAGGCCGAGATCGACGATGTTGAGCGGAATCTCCGGGTCATAGCAGGTGCGCATCTGCTCCCAGGCCAGCTTGCGGACGTCCTCTTCGGTTGCGTTCGGGGGCAGCTCGGGCGCCTTCACCGGCTCCTTGCCGATGGCGTCCGCGTCCTCACCGGCGATCCGGAACAGGTTGCCCTCCAGGTACACCGTGAAGCTGCCGCCGAGCGCCTGAGTGATGTAGCCCGCCTGGCCGGGCTTCAGCTGCACCTCCACACCGGCCGGCACGATCACCGCGCGCACCTCGCGGCTCACGACAAAAGGCTCGTTCTCGTGCGTACGCATCTTTGAGCGATCACTCCGTGGAGACGGTGTCCGCGCTACGATCGAGAGCGGCGTTCAACGTGTGCCAACACAGGCTCGCGCACTTCACGCGTGCCGGGAACTCGCGCACTCCGGATAGCGCAGCGAGCTTGCCGAGCGCCGCATCCGGCGCAGCATCATGTTGTGTCAGAAGCGTGTGCACCTTGGCGAACAGCTCGCCGATCGCCGCCCGCTCCTTGCCCTTGACGGCTTCCGTCATGAGCGAGGCCGAAGCCGTGGAAATGGCGCAGCCCCTGCCTTCGAAACGGATGTCTTCCAGGCGCTCGCCGTCCAGGCGCACGAACACGGACAACCGGTCACCGCACAGCGGGTTGTGCCCCTCGGCATGCCCGTCAGAGGGCTCGATGCGCCCGAAATTCCGCGGCCGCCGGTTGTGGTCGAGGATCACGTCGCGGTACAGCTCTTTGAGATCCATCAGGCGAACACCTCGCGCACTTTCTCCAGCGCGGCCACCAGACTCGCGACATCGCTCTCGGTGTTGTAACAGCCGAAGGAGGCGCGTGCCGTCGCCGGTATGCCGAAGAACGTCATGACCGGCATGGCGCAGTGGTGTCCGGTGCGCACGGCGACCCCTTCGGCGTCCAGGATCGTGCCGATGTCATGCGGGTGAACGCCCGCCATCGTGAAGGACAGCACCGCACCCTTGTGGGCCGCGGTACCGATGATGTCGACGCCCGGCATGCGCTCGAGCTGCCCAGCGGCAAGCGCAAGCAGCCGCTGCTCGTGCGCGGCGATCGCATCGAGACCCAAGGTCTCGACGTAGTCCATGGCCGCGGCGAGGCCGATAGCCCCGGAGATGTGCGGCGTGCCCGCCTCGAACTTCCAGGGAAGCTCGTTGTAGGTCGTCTTCTCGAACGACACCGTCAGGATCATGTCGCCGCCGCCCTGCCAGGGGGGCATGGCGGCGAGCAGCTCCTCGCGGCCGTACAGCACCCCGAGGCCCGTGGGACCGTAGAGCTTGTGGCTCGAGAAGGTGTAGAAGTCGCAGCCGAGAGCGCGCACATCGACGTTGGAATGCGGGACCGCCTGCGCTCCGTCCACCAACACGATGGCGCCGTGTTTGTGTGCGGCATCGACGATGCGCTTCACCGGCAACACCGTTCCCAACACGTTGGAAACGTGCGCGACGGCCACGAGCCGCGTGCGGGAATTGAGCAGCTTCAGGAACTCATCGAACAGCAACTCGCCGCGGCGATTGATCGGTGCGACCTTCAGGGTGCAGCCGGTCTGTTCGCACACCATCTGCCAGGGGACGATGTTCGCGTGATGCTCGAGGGCCGTGATGAGAATTTCATCGCCGGGGCCGAAGCGCGGGCGGGCATACGCCTGCGCGACGAGATTGATGCCCTCCGTGGTGCCGCGAACGAAGATGATCTCGCGGGTCGAGCGCGCATTGATAAAGCGCCGCACCCGCTCCCGCGAGCCCTCGTACGCCTCGGTGGCCGCCTGACTCAGCGCGTACACGCCACGATGCACATTCGCGTGACAGTGGGTCTCGTAGTCTTCGACGGCACGCAAGACCGGCAGCGGGCGCTGAGCGGAGGCGCCGCTGTCGAGGTAGACGAGTGGGCGGCCGTTGATGGTCCGCTGCAGGATCGGGAAATCCCTGCGGACGCGCTCGGCGTCGAACGCAGGCGCCGGTACGGCATGTGATGCGGTTGCCGCCATTACAACAACTCCTGGAGCGCCGCGGCCTCCGGCATCTGCACCGCGAGGCGGTGCTCGATCTGGCGTCGCAGCTCTGGCACTTCAATCTTTGCGACCACGTCTTCGAGGAACGCCCATTTCAGCAGGCGCTGCGCGGTCTCGCGATCCAGGCCGCGCGCCAACAGGTAGAAGAGCATGTTCTCGTCGAGCTTGCCGGCGGTGGCGCCATGGCTGCAACGCACATCGTCCGTGTAGATCTCCAGCTGCGGCCGCACATCGATTTCCGCCTCGGGTCCCGCAAGCAGACCGCGCAGTGACTGGCGGGAATCCGTTCCGTGGGCCCCCTTGCCGACCACGATCTTGCCGTTGAATGCAACTCGGGCGCGGCCGGCGGCGATGCCGCGGAATGTCTGCTCGGTCCGCGCATCGGGCGCCACATGCTCGACCAGCGCGAAAGTGTCCTGAATCTGCGCCCGATCGCCCAGCGACGCGACGAATAAACCCAGCTCCGCGCGTTCACCGGCCAGCTGCACGCGCAGCGTGGATCTGGCCGACAGCCCGCCGACCCCCACGCTATGCACTCGGTAGGTGGCATTTTCGGCGACCGCGGCCGAGAGCGTATCGAACCAGATCGCGCGCGCACCGGTTTCTTGCAAGCGGTAGTGCTGCACGCTTGCGCCGCGGGCGACATGCACGTCCACCGCGCTATTTACGAAGCTGGCATCGCTGCCAACGCTCACATGCCGTTCTACGATCCCGAGCCGCGCCCCAGCCTCGACCTCCAGTTCCACCCGCGGGTATGACGCTCCCGCCTGGGCGTCCGCACTGGCCACAAATACCAACTCGAGGCAAGCGGGGCAGTCGGTGCCCGAGGCGATCCGGATGGCTGCGCCGTCGGTGGCGAAGGCCTCGTTCAGAAGAGCGAAGCGTGCGTCCGCAAGCACGTGGACCGCCGGCACGCTCGGCAGGAGCACCACTGAGGGACTGCGACTCAGCGAATCTACGCGCACACCGGCGCGCTCCGCAGGGGTCGAAAGGGCAGGGGTGAAGCGCCCGTCCACAAACACATAGCGGGCGTAACCCTCCAAGGGCGGCGGCAGATTCGCGAGTGTGACGGTTCCCTGCGGCGGCGCCGGCGCGGGAGTGAACCGCACCCGCTCCAGCGGTCGCAGATTCGCGTATTTCCAGTTTTCATCGCGCGAGGTCGGCAGTCCTTGAGCGACCAACGCCTCGATGGCCTTGCGCCTGCGTTCCGCGCCGGCAAGGCCGCGCGGCAACGATTCGGACGCTGCCGCGTGCTCCTGGGCGATGCGGGTGGCGAGTGGGTCGCTCATGTCAGCTCTCACGCTGCCGCGTCCGTAACCCAGTCATAGCCGCGCCGCTCGAGCTCGACCGCGAGCGTACGGTCGCCGCTGCGGGCAATTCGGCCGCGTACGAGGACATGCACGTGGTCGGGAACGATGTAGTCCAACAGACGCTGATAGTGCGTGACCAGAACGATCGCTCGCTCTGGCGAGCGCAGCGTGTTCACGCCGTTGGCGACGAGCTTCAGCGCATCGATGTCGAGTCCGGAATCCGTCTCGTCCAGGATGGCGAGCCGCGGCTCGAGCACCAGCATCTGCAGGATCTCGTTGCGCTTCTTTTCGCCCCCCGAGAAGCCCTCGTTCACACCGCGGGACAGAAAGCTCTCCTCGATGTGCATCAGTTTCATCCTGTCGCGCACCATGCCGAGGAATTCGAAGGCATCGACCTCCTCCAGTCCGCGATGCTTGCGGACGGCGTTCAAGGCGGCCTTCAGCAGATAGACGTTGTTCACCCCGGGGATCTCCACCGGGTACTGGAAGCCGAGAAACACGCCTTCACGCGCGCGCTCCTCGGGGGCGAGGGCGAGCAGATCGCGTCCCTCGTAGAAGATCTTCCCGGCGGTGATTTCATAGCCCGGCCGGCCCGCGAGTACGTGGGCGAGCGTGCTCTTGCCGGAGCCGTTCGGCCCCATGATCGCGTGCACCTCGCCCGGCCGGACGGCGAGCGTGACACCGCTCAGAATCTCCTTGCCGTCCACCGCGACGTGCAGGTCGTCTATCTTCAGCATGGCATTTTCAGCGTTCATTTCGCTTCCCGGTCCTGTCTCAACCCACCGCGCCCTCGAGGCTCACCGCGAGCAGGTTCTGCGCCTCCACCGCAAACTCCATCGGCAGCTCCTTGAACACGGATTTGCAGAAGCCGCTCACGATCATGTTCACGGCGTCTTCCTCTGAAATGCCCCTCGCCAGGCAATAGAAGAGCTGGTCCTCGCTGATCTTCGAGGTGCTCGCCTCGTGCTCCACGGTTGCCGAGGGGTTCTTCACTTCCACGTAAGGAAACGTGTGCGCGCCGCTTTTGCCGCCCATCAACAACGAGTCGCACTGGGTGAAATTGCGCGCGCCATGCGCGCTCGGGAGCATCTTCACGAGTCCGCGATACGTGTTCTGTCCGTGGCCGGCCGAGATACCCTTCGAGATGATCGTGCTGCGCGTGTCGCGGCCGATGTGGATCATCTTCGTGCCCGTGTCCGCCTGCTGGTAGTTGTTTACCGTGGCGACGGAGTAGAACTCCCCGATCGAGCCCTCGCCACGCAGCACGCAGCTCGGGTATTTCCAGGTGATCGCCGAGCCGGTCTCGACCTGCGTCCAGGAGATATGCGAGTTGCGGCCGCGGCACTCGCCGCGCTTGGTGACGAAGTTGTAGATGCCACCCACGCCGTTGGCATCGCCCGGGTACCAGTTCTGGACCGTGGAGTACTTGATGTAGGCGTCATCCAGGGCGATCAGCTCGACGACCGCCGCGTGCAGCTGATTCTCGTCGCGCATTGGAGCTGTGCAACCTTCAAGATAGCTCACGTACGCGCCCTCATCCGCGATGATCAGCGTGCGCTCGAACTGACCTGTGTTCATTGCGTTGATGCGGAAGTACGTGGACAACTCCATCGGGCAACGTACGCCCTTGGGTACGTACACGAACGAGCCGTCGGAGAACACGGCGGAGTTGAGTGTGGCGAAGAAATTGTCGGTGTAGGGGACGACGCTGCCGAGATACTGCTCGATGAGCTCGGGACGCGTCTGCACGGCCTCGGAGAACGGGCAGAACACCACTCCCGCTGCGGCGAGGCGCTCCTTGAACGTGGTGGCGACGGACACGCTGTCGAATACGGCATCCACCGCCACGCCGGCGAGACGCGCACGCTCGTGAAGCGGCACCCCGAGCTTCTCGTAGGTCGCCAGCAGCTTTGGATCGACCTCATCGAGACTCTTCGGGCCGTCGGTGCGCGCTTTCGGCGCGGAGTAGTACGAGATCGCCTGATAGTCGATCGGCGCGACCTTCACATGCGCCCAGTGCGGCTCGCGCATCTGCAGCCAGTGTCGCAGCGCCTTGAGCCGCCACTCGGTGAGGAAGGCGGGCTCGTTCTTCTTGCGCGAGATGAGCCGCACGACGTCCTCATCGAGCCCGGGCGCAACCGTATCGGAATCGATGTCGGTCACGAAGCCGTACTTGTAGCCGCGCGCGATCAGGCTTTCCAACTGCTTGGCGGTTTCACTCATGGCGTTGCATTTCTAAGATCGGGCCGGGGTGCGGGATGTGGCGGCCTTCATTTCGCGCTCGAACGCGGACAGCCGGACCTGGGTCGAGTCGATGCCCGCAAGCTGCGCCAGACTCACCTCGTACAGCGAGCGGCGGATGGCGAGATTCAGCCGCTGCCAGACGCGGCCCACGCGGCAGGTTTCCTCGATCTCGCAATTGCCATGCCCCATCGAGCAGTCGGTCAAGGCCAGCGGGCCGTCCAGCGCGTCGAGGATCGCAGCCGCGCTGATCTGCGTGGCCGGCCGTGCGAGCTGATACCCGCCATGCAGGCCCCGCGTCGATGTCACGAGCTTTGCGCGCTGCAGCTGCTTGAGCAGCTTGCTCACGGTCGGAGCGGCAATGTGCGTCTGCTCAGCCAATGCCGTGGCGGTCTGCACGCGATCCGGCTGCTCGGCGAGGGCGGCCAGAAGCACGGTGGCGTAGTCGGTGAGCCGGCTTATACGGAGCATAAAGTGGAGTCCCGTAAACTAGGACTAGTTTAGTACTCATTTGTTCCGGAACCAAGCCTTCTCTCGCGCTTTCGCCCGAAGGGCCTGGCAGGGTCCCTCTATCTTCCGGTGCATATACGGAACTCGAGTATTGCCTGATTCTAGCGTTGCGGAGCTTCGCTTGGGCTCACCAGTCGGCCGGGGCTGTAGCCGATTTGGTATTCTTGGCGCCCCAATTTCCACTCATGGCCGTACGGACCGCCCTCACCGCCTGCCACGTGCGTCGCAGGGCGGCCGGTCGATGCTGGAGGACTGACGATGAACCGCAGCGAGCTCGCACGCATCGCCAAGGCGATGGTGGCCAAGAACAAGGGCATTCTGGCGGCGGACGAAAGCACCGGCACCATCAAGAAGCGCTTTGACGGCATCAAGCTCGAATCCACCGAGGAGCACCGGCGCCAGTATCGCGAACTGCTGTTCACGGCTCCGGGCGCCGCCGAGTGGATCAGCGGGGTCATCCTCTACGATGAGACCATTCGCCAGAAGACGAAGGATGGCACGGCGTTTCCCGAATACCTGACCAAGCGCGGGATGCTGCCGGGCATCAAGGTGGACACCGGCGCGAAGCCGCTCGCCGGCTTTGCTGGCGAGACCATCACCGAGGGGCTCGACGGCCTGCGCGAGCGGCTCGGCGAGTACCGCAATCTCGGCGCGCGCTTCGCGAAGTGGCGTGCGGTCATCGACATCGGCGACGGCATTCCCACGCCGTACGCGATTCAGGCCAACGCCCATGCTCTGGCGCGCTACGCCGCCCTTTGCCAGGAGGCGGACATCGTGCCGATCGTCGAGCCGGAAGTGCTCATGGACGGCGCCCACTCTATCGAGCGCTGCGAGCAGGTGACCGATGCCGTGCTGGCGCGCGTCTTCAGCGAGCTGTTCGAGCACCGCCTGTACCTGGAGGGGATCGTCCTGAAGCCGAACATGGTGATCTCGGGCAAGAAGGCCGCCAATCGCGCGCCTCCGGAGGCGGTGGCGGAAGCGACCGTCCGGTGTCTGAAGCGGCATGTGCCGCCGGCCGTGCCCGGCATCGCGTTTCTTTCCGGCGGACAGTCCCCGACGGAGGCGACGTTGCATCTGTCGCTGATCAACAAGCTCGGGCCGCTGCCGTGGTCGCTGACATTCAGCTACGGTCGCGCATTGCAGGACACGGCGCTCAAGGCGTGGGGCGGGGCTGCAGCCAACTTCGGCGGCGCGCAGCAGGAATTCGCCAGACGCGCGAAGCTCAACGGCCTGGCAACCACCGGTCGCTACTCTCAGGAGATGGAGAGCCAGGCCGCCTGAGGAGGCAGCTGCAACCCTCGCGTGACAATCCTCGACTCCCCACAACCCGCGTCATCCGCACAAGCCGGTGACGTGGTGGTCGACGTGCGTGACGTGCACTACGCCGTCGACAAGCGACCGATTTTTTCGGGGATCGACGTGCGCGTGCGCCGCGGCCTGATCACGGCGATCATGGGCCCGAGCGGTACCGGCAAGACGACGCTGCTGAAGCTGATCACGGCGCAGATCACGCCCGACCGCGGGCAGATCGTCGTCCTCGGCCGTGACGTCGCGCAGCTCGAGCGCTCCGAGATCTACGCCCTGAGAAAGCGCATGGGCATGCTGTTTCAGAACGGCGCGCTGCTCACCGACCTGGATGTCTTCGAGAACGTTGCGTTTCCGGTGCGCGAGCATACGGATCTTCCGGAGGCGCTAATCCGCAAGCTGGTGCTCATCAAGCTGCAGGCCGTGGGGTTGCGTGGGGCGGCGGAGCTCATGCCGAGCGAGCTCTCCGGCGGCATGGCCCGCCGCGTGGCGCTGGCGCGCGCCATCGTCATGGACCCTGAGATCCTGATCTACGACGAGCCCTTTGTCGGCCTCGATCCGATCTCCCTCGGGGTCATTCTGCGCCTCATCAAGCAGATGAACGAGGCCTTGGGGATCACCAGCATCGTCGTCTCCCACGACGTGCAGGAGCTGTCCACGATCGCACACGACACCTATCTCCTGTCGAGCGGGCGCGTGGCCGCCTCGGGCTCGCCGCAGCAGCTGCGCAAGAGTGATTCGGAAGCTGTGCGTCAGTTCATCACGGGCAGCCCCGATGGCCCGGTGCCGTTCCACTATCCTGCGGCCGACTACAACACCCAACTGCTCGCTGCGGACGAGCCATGAGCAATGGCAAATACAACGGCTACCTGCGCGAGGGTGTGCGCAAGATGGGAGCCATCGCGATCTTCTTTTTCGGCATCCTCATCCAGTGCGTTCCGGCCTCGGGGCGGCCGCGGCTGATCGTGCACCAGATCTACAACGCGGGCGCTCGCTCGCTGATCATCATCATGCTCTCGGGGCTGTTCGTCGGCATGGTGCTCGGTCTGCAGGGGTTCGAGCTGCTGCAGCGTTTCGGCTCCGAGGAGACGCTCGGCACGGCAGCGGCGCTTGGGCTCCTCAGGGAGCTCGGTCCGGTAATCACGGCGCTGCTGTTCGCGGGTCGGGCCGGCACGGCTCTCACCTCGGAAATCGGCCTCATGCGCGCCACCGACCAGCTCACGGCGATGGAGATCATGGCGGTTGACCCGATGCGCTATGTGGCCGCTCCGCGCTTCCTGGGCGGCGTGCTCGCGATGCCGCTGCTGGCGGCGATCTTCAACATCATCGGCCTGTTCGGCGCGCAGCTCGTCGGAGTCCAGATGATGGGCATCGACAGGGGGTCGTTCTGGTCCCAGATGCAGGATTCGGTTGAGTTTCGCGACGTCACGGAGGGCGTCGTCAAGAGCCTCGTGTTCGGAGTCGCGTGCAGTGTCATAGCGGTGCACGAGGGCTATCACTCGGAGCCGACCGCTGCGGGGGTTGGGCTCGCGACGACGCGCACCGTCGTCGCATCGTCGGTGCTGACGCTGCTGCTCGACTACGTGCTCACCGCCGCTTTCATCAGGGGATAGAGCAATGCTTGCGGAGATATTCTGATGCGCGCCAATCGGACACTCGAGATCGGCACAGGCCTGTTCGTGCTGCTGGGCTTTGCCGCGCTGTTCTTTCTCACGACGCAGCTGCCGGCGAGCGGGCTGAAGCTCACCAGCGCCAAGGCCGGCTATCATGTGAGCGCCGAGTTTGACAACATCGGGGACCTCAAGGCCGGCTCGCCCGTTACGATTGCCGGGGTGCGCGTCGGGCAGGTGGCGGCGATCCGCTTCGACCCCAAGACGTACAAGGCCGTGGTCAGCATGCGGATCGATCCGCAGTTCAACCAGATCCCCGAGGACAGCTTCGCGAGCATCCAGACGCAGGGGCTCCTCGGAGGCAAATACGTCGGGATCAGTCCCGGAGGTCTCGACAGCTACCTCAAGGACGGCAGCCACATCGATCAGACGCAGTCCGCCCTCGTGCTGGAAAGCCTCATCAACAAGTTCTTCGCGAACTACGCGAGCAAGAGCCAGAACCAGGAGGAGCCGAAGAAATGAGAGTTCCCACCATCCTGTTGGCCGGCGCGCTGCTGATGAGCGCAGCGCAATCCGACGCCGAGAACGCCCGGGGCCAGAGCGCGCAGGGAGCGGCGCAGAGCGACGCTGGCGCCTACGAAGTGGTGCAGACTGCCGCGCAGAACATGCTGCAGGCTCTGGATGCGAACCGGGACGCCTACCGCAAGGACCCCTCGAAGGTTGGACAGCTGGTGGACAAATACCTGCTGCCGCACTTCGACACGGAGTTCGCAGCGCGCCTGGTCCTCGGCCAGCATTGGCGCAGCGCGACCCCGGAGCAGCGCCAGCGCTTCATCGACGCGTTCTATCACTCGGTGCTCACCAACTATGGCAATGCTCTCGTCGATTTCACCGCCGACAAGCTCAAGGTGTATCCGACCAATGTCGACCCCAATTCCACCCGTGCCACGGTGCGCACGGAGGTCAAACGCAGCACTGGCGATCGCGTAGCCGTCAACTACTATCTGCACAAGACGCCCGAGGGCTGGAAGGCCTGGGACGTCGTGATCGACGGCATCAGCTATGTCAACAGCTATCGCGAGGACTTCGGCGCCCAGATCGACCAGCAAGGGATCGATGCGGTGATCAATCGCCTGGAGAGGGGAGAGAAGCCGGGCGGCATTGGCAAGACCACGGGCGGCAGGGCATCGTGAGCACCCAGGCGGCGCTGGTCGCGGATCGCCTGTCCAACTCAGGCTCGTTCGAGCTTGTTGCAATCTCGCCTGGACAGTTCGCAGCGCGCGGCGCCTTGACGTTCGAGACGGCGCGGCACGCGTGGCAGCAGGGTCTGGACTCCTTCCATCCTGCCGGTGCGCGCGAGCTGCAGGTGGATTGCAGCGGCATCAATATCGCCGACAGTGCGGGACTGACGGTGCTGCTCGACTGGTTGGCGCATGCGCAGGGCGCAGACCGCTCGCTGTGTTTCGCGAATCTGCCGCAAGAACTGCTCGCTATCGCCCGCATCAGCGAGGTGGACGGGTTGCTGCAGCGCGGGGTGGGCTGCGCGCCCGAGAACGATGCCCGTTTGTGAGTGATCCAAGGCGCCGAGCGCCGGCGCCGTCTCAGTGTGGGGGCGGCTGCGATGGCGGAGGTTTCTGCTGCTGCGGCTGGCCGTTCCCCTCCCCCGCTTCCTCGAGGAGCTTCTCCTCCTGCTCCTCTTCGCTGCCAGAGCTCCCGCCCGTCACCTTGAACTGGCGTCGCTGCAGGTAGGCGTTGCGTATGAACGCGTACGGGTCGTACGCGCCCTGCACTGCGCCTTCCACGTCGAGCAGGTGCGCACGAATATCCACCAATCGCACCACCCAGAGGCTGTACTTGATGGCGTCGTTCTGGATGTAGGTGCGCGGATCGGCATAGGTGTTGGCGACAAGTCCGAACGCGTCACGCAGGTCAGAGGCGCCGAGGAACGGAATGACGAGGTAGGGTCCCGGCTTGAGGCCCCACTTGCCGAACGTCTGGCCGAATTCCCGGTCGTTCTTCTCGAGTCCCGCATCCGATGCCGGATCGAACAATCCGCCCAGGCCCAGGGTCGTATTGAGCAGCAGCCGGCCGCTGTCCTGGGCGAATGGCTTGAATTGTCCCTGCAGCAGATCGTTGACCATGACGATCGGGTACTGCAGGTTGTCCAGGAAGTTGGTCACCCCCGTCTGCACGAACTGCGGCGTCACCCGACGGTAGGTGCGCGCTACGGGCTTGGCAATCGCGCGGTCGAACTTGTCGTTGAACCGATAGGTGGCGCGGTTCATCGGCTCCCAGGGATCGCGGGGATCACGCTTCGTGACCCCGTGGGAGGCGCAGCCGACGAGGAACAGCAAAGCGAGCGACAGTGTCGAGACCCGGAGTGTTGTTTGCATGGTGTAGCAGACGCGAAGCGGGCGCGCATTGTAGCAGCCGCCGCTGCGCGACTTGCGCAATCGCGCCTCTTGAGGCAAGCGCTCGTACGTCTTTTGAGGGAGGCGCCGCCGCAGCGCCTCAGTGTCCGCCGCCGGAAGCGTCCGGTCCCTGGCCCTGTCCCTGTCCGGCGCTCACGACGTGGCGCATGCGGGCGTTCGCGAGGTATTCGCGCACTTCATCGAGTCGCGCCTGATAGCGTTGCCGCTGCACCTGGGTGAGGTTCGGGGCCGCGAGCGCGAGTTGATACTGCTGCGCGGCCAGCACCAGATCACCACCCGCGATCTGGTATTCGCCCATGTAGAAATAGGCATCGCCGGCGTCGCCCGCGGCGCTGGCCGCGAGCGCCGTGAGCCGGATCTGCTCCGGTGTCGGCGGCACGTTATTGAAG
>WNFO01015324.1_pt1 | contig 12479 bp, 17 predicted proteins | sample 5400251 | NCBI WGS metagenome assembly WNFO01 (sample SAMN13153354, study PRJNA577476) | soil metagenome | isolation source: 100 cm saprolite under Madrone tree | place: USA:California | collected 2016-06-14
CCTCTTCTCTCCGCTTGACCACAGACAAACCGAAGGCAACGGTACACAATACCCCGCATTCTTCATTTCCATAGCCTGCGTACATGTTCTCCATAGTCGCGGGGTCGAACGCTTGATCACCGAACCAGACAGCAGGTGCGCGACCCTTGCTGCGGGAGGGGGGAGTAACTGGAGGGCGCTCGACTACGACCTCAAACCACGCGCTGCTCACGCCCTCGCGAAGCATACGAGCAAGAGATTCCGTCAGGTCTGCGATATGCGAAAGTTTTTCGCCGAAGCGTGCACGCAATGGCTCACTATGCACTCCATGCTCGTCGGTGCACCCAGCAAGGCAGAGGATCGCGAGGATGCCGCTGATATGACCTCCTGTACGAGAAGATGGATCGTCAACTGAGCTCGCAGAAGCGTTCGACGGCGTCCGTGAGCGCGGCATTGGGAGAGCAAAAAGATGTCGATCGGGAGTGTTATTGGCCGAAGCGCCTGGTGTAGGATACGGGGGAAGGGAAATAGGTGAGATAAGGGACGATGAGGTCAACGAGCCAGGGTAGGCTGGCGCCGGCGCGTTGTACGCGGACACTACACCCCGGGCGTACATATGTGTTAGGGTCCGCCAACGAGAGGTCGTCGCTTGCGGTTCTGGTATGTAAATTTCCGAGAGTCAGCATAACTGGCAACAAGTACGGTACTAAAAAACGTTCTCACCAGACGACTGCATCTCGCAGAAGATATCACGCAAAAAACGGTCAACTTCGGATGGAGCACCTGCACAAAAGGCATCGAGAACTTGACGGCAACACCAAACCTCCCACGCTTGGATGGCTAGCTGCACAATGGTGGGATCATCTTCATGATCACCGTCGCGCAAGAGTGCGAGCATGCCGTCGCCAATGGCTTCACGAACGAACTCGCAATGTGACTCCTTCCACAGGCCAGGTGAGCGGCGAGTAAGCGGGAATTCGTCGGACACTGCTGCTGCCAGCTGGAGAATCTCTGTGTTGAGATCGTGCACAGCTTGGATTATCTGCTGGCCGGAGTAATCATCTGTCTTTGTAAGGAAAGACTTGAGGGATCGCAGTTCTTCGCCACTGGATTCCAGCGTTCGAACGGAATTTGCCAGCTCGGCGTATGAAGTGCGCAGATTGTGGACTTCGGTAGCTCGGACTTGGTGAGCTGCGCATGCCTGTGCCAGCTCTACAGAGAGTTGGCCTTTCTGGGACACGAGGACAGTGTTGGTCGAGCGCTGGTGCTCTAGCTCCATTTTTGTGCTCGAAAAGTCAGCTTGGATATGCTCGAGCTGGCGCTGGAGGGTGAGGACTTGCTCCTGGAGTCGGCTGTTGAAAGTCTCGAACTGCTTTAGTCGAGCATGATCGGCATCTATGGCTACGGCACTGTTGCCGTCAAGGGATGTGGTACGCAAACTTGGTCGGTCGTGGCGTTGACCGGGTCGTGAGGGGGAGAGGGGCATGGCGTCGTACGTAGTTGTGGGAAGTGCGTAGAATCCGTCGTCACTCTCTTCGTCTTCGGAAAGGTAGTTATCTTGGATGTCGTTGTAGATGCGGATAGAGGAAAAATAGGAGGCGACGAAATTCCACAAGGCGTTCATTGTCTAAGGATGCGGGCTAAGCGGGGTTCACGTGTGAACCAGGGATCCAGAGAACATTTACGTTTTGTAAATGAGCTTTGGGAGAATGTGAGGAAAATGTGGAGGAAATTGAAAGAAAAAGAGGAGATTAAACGGGATGGAAGAACTGACGTAGGAGATAGATAGCAAGAGCAACGACGATGTGTTTCGATGTGTTTCGACGTTGTTGTTCAAAGTTGTTGATTCTCCCACAGGGGCGTGTCGGCCTCGTTGCACCCTCGTGTCGGTCTCTCTCAGTCCAGATCCGACAGATCATGGCATCCCCCATCGACTACGACACGTATACATATCTCGCCATCACTCTTACTCCCTCATCCCCCGTTCTGGCCGATCCCTCCCGAGTTCATCCGCATCTCAAACACCTCGGCCCAGTATGCCACTACTTTCTTCCCCACTTGATCCGCTCACGCTCATGTAATACCGGGAGGCCGGAGCATTGCCCGACATCCATGTGTTCTCGGTGCCAAAGCGAACATGGGTGCACTCATCCGCAGCCATCATCCAGGGACTGCGTCAGACAGACGGTGTTCAAAGGGTTGACGTGCAAGAACCGCGGATGAGGGCAAAGAGAGGTGAGCCATACGCCCTTTGCCCTGGCACCATGTTGAAATTTGGCCATCAAAGACATGCACGACTTCTGAAATGTACCGCCGTGGCTTCTCGGCACGGCTCCACTTTGCTTCGCCTTGCATTGGAGTGCAAATTGATTGGATCCCGAGTTGATTGATTATGTACGCAGGAGAAGTCACGAGACAAAGTGACGTCATTTGTGACAAAAAGTGGCTTCGGAAAGTGGCTGTCGCTTTTAATCATCAACGCACGCATACACCCACATCAACGACATCCTCACATCATGGGAACAGTCGCTGCTCGCAGCATTTTCAGAAATGGCACCCATTCTCTCACCCGGCCAGCCGTCACTACAACATTCACACACCCCAGACTGGCCAAGTAAGTCAATTCGATGCACTATCTCGATCCCTAATCACGGCCATGTGCTTTTCCAGCCGGGCATACAGGTTCGTTATCGCATACAACCGTTCTAAACTACTCTCATGGTGCGCTCGTACTGATTCACAAGCACTAGTACCATGCATGATAACGATCCAGAGGTGGGCACCTCTTATCACTCGTCGTTTTCACTCGCCACCCATGTGATTGTCTGGGGTAGGTTCTGGAACGCGAGAAGCGCCGCAACTTGACCCGCCAACCTTATCAGACTTCGTCGCCCCTCGATCACTCACCCGGGTGGAATGAGCATCTCGCTTCCACATCAGAGGCCCATGTCAAGGTATGTTGGTCCCTGTCGGCATTCGCAGTCCCCTATCTTTTATCTTCCACTCTTTCGTGCTTCAGGCCGACCAGGACAAGAGCTCCCCTCATGATCTCGCTGCTCGTACAGTCGCCCACCTCAAGGCAAAAGTTTCCGTGGAGGAAACCCCGGTGGAGTCTACCGCTAGATTTGATCTCGACGAGGTTTCTGGCCCATTGAAGTCGGCTCCTGGCACAGATGGTGTCGTCGACATCGACGACACTTATGATGAGGAGATAAAGGAACAGGAAGGCGCTTGGACTCATAAGGTCAAGCGTGAGTCTGCTAAACAGGTAAAGGTATGGCATACTGCATTTCGATTGTCGCACGGTTCAAACCAATCTTCGTTATTCTAGTCTCGAGCTTAAGGGCTCCCTACTTGTCAGTGAACCCAGCAGCCCCTAAAACGGCGTGTCTAGTGGATTTCTTTTGTTCCCAATTGTACTTTTAGTGATCGGTTCCTATGACTCACAAGTCAGCTGTACGCATACTGTATAAGAGCGCATTCGCTCCGACTGCATCCTTCTCATAATACAGTCCACATTCGTTTCCATCGCGAGATTATGAAAGGACGCATTCTACGTCCGTTTTATTTCAGCATCTAGTCTTCTTCCATTCTTTGTAATCAATGTCCATGCCCTATAAATAAAACAGAAACCCAGACAAGTCATGACGTGGCGTCGGCGGAGAGGGGATAGCACTGCGCATCGGCTCTTCTGTAACTCGTAGAAAAAACAACCATGCCGCAACAACTTCCGTGGCGTGCTTTATGACAGGCAAGGAAGTAGGTTTTCGGGAGAAAGGTATATTGGGGAGACGGTTGGGGCTACAGGAGGTAGTGGGGTCATGCTGCATGTACAATACGCGGGTGCGCAATACGATGTGTTTACTGTCAAAGACAACTGGATCAATCGCAGATCTACAAACGCATAAGGGGAAAGAATAATACCAAAAAGTAGTCCGGGACGCGCCGTGAAACCAGCGGCTCGCCAGCCCGTGGAGCAGGGTCAAACTGTAAGCTGCGGTCCCGGTGGATCTCGTCTATCAGTTACACGAAGACAAGGATGCACATAAGAAAGGGGCGACGAACAAACTGTATGATAATTTTTCGTCGATTTCCATGATTGCCGCTTGGTTTCCGCAACGGTAGCAATAATTCGGAGCGCTGAAGATCGTCACCACATTCCGATCCTGTCCCCAATTATACCCTGTGCACCGCACCCGAGATGTCCTGACCAAATGTGTAACCCGCTCCTCGCGGAGAGATACCCCATCCACAGCGATCGTCAGGGTCGGACCACAGCAGGTCACACATCGGTCCTTCATGCGGTACTTCTTGTACGCGGTCGATGGCACGGACATGGTCGAGCGTGTCGATCGAAGGCGAGAGACCGCCATGAAGGCAGAAAATCTGTCACATGAACGTGGGTTAGGAGGTCGATCCATTGTGTGACGCAAACGACAGATCCCACGGATCTGGCCGTACAACCGGTACCAAGGAAAAATCGCAAATAATGGAGGTGAAATGAGACACATACTTGGTTTTCGATTAGGGCGGTTAGAGGAAGAAAATCAAACAGGTCGGTGAAGAACCGCCACACGTTGGCATTTCCATATTTGCGTAGGCACTCGTCGTAAAATCCGTAGACTTGTGTGATTTGTCGGCTTTCGTGATTCCCTCGAAGAATCGTTACACGGTCGCGGTATCGCAGCTTCATTGCCACCAGGAGGGTGACAGTCTCTACGGAGTAGTAACCCCGGTCTACATAATCCCCCATGAAAAGATAGTTGGTATCAGGGGAATTACCGCCGATACGAAAGAGCTCTGAGAGATCGTGCTGTAAGATGAATTGGAAACGAAAATACGTAAGAGGCCGTATTCGATGGGCCACGCCAGCAGGTCAAAGTGTTAGGATGGATGTCGATCTCGAGCAATAAAAGTGACGCACGAATTGGCCATGGATGTCACCGCAAACAGTGACAGGACACCTCACAGGCTGTACATTCGCCTCTTCCATTAATATCTCTCTTGTCTGCAAATATATGAGGGTCCCAGAGGAGGTGAAGAAAATATGCGAAATATAAGAGGCGGGCCGTTATCGAGAATACAGAAATGAGCTGCGCACCTTGTCGCACAGCTTTTTTACGTCTGCCTCTGAAAGTTGTTTGCATTGTGTCAGCTGCTGAATCCATCCGTCGACTTCGTGTTCCATGACGATTGTTGTTGTACAAAATATAGATTGAAGGGTCCAAGTCCAAGTGTCCAAGAGCCGTGCTTGGTCGGCAACGTCACGTTTTCCGTCACTGTCACGCGCCTTTCCTCTATCCGCACAATCTCAAATACTCAGCAGGGAACAAATGGCTGGGCATCAAGCTGTGTACGCCACAGACGAGGTATATCCACGCGTATCTAACTGCGACATTTGCTGATTCTATCTTATAGTATGGTCGTCCGTTCATTATCCTCAGGGAGCAAGCTAGAAAGACACGCACGCATGGTCTCGAAGCGATCAAGGTCAGTATACGTCGTTCTTTGTAGTATGCGCGTACAAAACATTTCCTAGTCGCATATTCTAGCCGCGAAGACGGTCGCCAACATCATCCGCACGTCTCTTGGACCGAGAGGTTGCTCTCGTCGTCGTCAATGCAAACCGTGCCTCACCTATCTAATTCAGGTCTTGATAAAATACTCATCTCGCCCGATGGTGAAATCACCGTCACAAATGACGGTGCAACTATTCTGAGTCAAATGGAGGTGGAGCATCAGATTGCGAAGCTCCTTGTACAACTTTCGCGAAGTCAGGATGACGAAGTTGGCGATGGTACTACAGGCGTCGTCGGTGCGTTTCACGTATGCATTCTCCTGGATCACCTCTTACCACATCGTGTATGCGCTAGTCCTTGCTGGTGCCCTGCTAGAACAAAGCGAAGCCCTACTTGATCGTGGCATCCATCCAATCCGGATTGCGGACGGTTTCGATCGTGCGTGCGCGATCGCGGTGAGCAACCTCGAGAGCATAGCAGACACGATCGAGTACAGCAAAACCCACACAGAAAATCTTCTTAAAACTGCCATGACCAGTCTTGGCAGCAAAATGTTTGTCCTCGACTTTGTATCCCGTGCACGCGTCAGGCTAATCAATGCCTGTCGCGCGTAGTGTTTCGAAAGAACATCAACAATTTGCCCAGATTGCCGTCGACGCAGTGTTGCAGGTCGCTGATCTGGAACGCAAAGATGTTCTGTTCGACCTTATCAAAGTCGACGGCAAAGTTGGCGGGTCCCTTGCAGACACGCAACTCATCAAGGGCGTTCTCATCGACAAGGACTTTTCACATCCACAAATGCCGGACAAGGTAGAGGATGCGCGCATCGCCATTCTCACTTGTCCATTCGAGCCCCCGCGTCCCAAGACAAAACATAAACTCGATATTACAAGTGTCGAAGAGTTCAAAAAGCTTCAGAGTTACGAAAAGGAGAAATTCCTAGACATGATTCGGCGTGTGCAGGATTCGAACGCTAATCTAGTCATTTGCCAGTGGGGCTTTGACGACGAGGCGAACCATTTGTTGATGCAAAACGACCTTCCAGCTGTCCGATGGGTCGGTGGTCCCGAGATTGAGGTGACTGGTCATGGTGAACTTTTGCACTGTCATCGATGATTTGACACCATGATGCTTAGTTGATCGCCATTGCCACCGAGGGTCGTATCGTCCCTCGATTTGAGGATTTAACTCCAGAGAAGCTTGGGAAGGCGGGAATCGTCCGCGAAGTCACTTTTGGAACCACGCGGGATAAGATGATGGTAATCGAGGAGTGTGCCAACACCCGCGCCGTGACGATTTTTGTTCGCGGGAGCAACAAAATGGTGCGCAATTCTCGTTGAAGCAAGTCCTCCTCCATTGATATAAAAACTGTCGCACGTCAGATTGTCGACGAATCGAAGCGTGCCCTGCACGATGCGATTTGTGCTGTTCGTAACCTCATCAAGGACAATCGCGTAGTATATGGCGGGGGTGCTGCGGACATCAGCTCGTCTTTGGCTGTACAGAAAGCTGCGGACGAGATCCCGTCGATCGAGCAATATGCCATGCGCGCCTTTGCATCCGCGTTGGACTCGGTGCCACTGGCCTTGGCGGAAAACAGTGGACTTTCGCCGATTGAGACGCTGGCGGAGGTGAAGAGTCGTCAGGTCAAGGAGAACGACTCGACGCTGGGCATTGACTGCAATGGGCGAGGGAATAATGGTGCGCTTCCACCGCCCCCCAGTTGAAAACGACATTTGTCTGACTCTACTTTTCTTTTCGTTTATAGATATGAAGAAGCAGTTCGTGTACGATCCCCTGATTTCGAAGCGACAGCAATATCTGCTCGCAACGCAGGTGCGTATCTCAATATTTGTTCTTCCTTTTGCTCTCTTGAACTTACCTTCTACTTCGTAGCTGGTTCGCGCAGTCTTGAAAATAGGTCAGTCCTTGTTTCCTACCTACTAATTTGTCGTCCACTTCAATTAACCACGCGCTTCCATAGATGATGTTATCATTGCGGGGCAAGCAGAGTAGGGCAAATGTACCATATAAAAATGAGGCAATAATTATATATCCTTCAAGCGGGGGCTATACAATATATTGAGACATCTCCCAGTATGGTGCACCTCTAAGCGGGGGCCGGGAAACATGAGATAGGACGGCACGCGAGTTTATGTGCGCAGGTGGCCTTGGAACCCCACTCTTCCAAGCTAAAGTCACACCCGGGAGGACCCAACAGGGTTCCCAACAGAATGGGGATATCTTCCGTTAAGTTAACGGCCCCTTGCAGGCTCTCCACCGTGAACGATCTCAGATCTTCATTCTGTGCTCTTGAAACCCTGGCGCATGGGCATACAACATAGAGCAAACGTTGGTCGAATACAAAAGTGGGAACAACAATGACGCTCTCGTTCCGCTCATTGTTTTTTTTGACGTCCGGCCCGTCAAAGCGTTCGTAGTTTTTCTGAAGGCGCAGCGTGGACGCCGAGCCGCTGCTCCGTGTCAGAGGAAATACACACATGGCCGCCACGAGTCACAACACCAGCTTCGCAGATCGATCACAAGGCGGCGCGGCCATACATAGGGTTTCCAACGGCATTCATGTATAAAATAAATCGTCGTTTGACCTACATGGGTGGGGAATGCTACTGCGTGCTACTCCTGTCATGCATTCCATTTGTAGCTCGCTCAAAAGTCAGCGAACTTGTCCGTGGCCTAAGACGGAAAATGAGCTTTCCGAGTAGGGTGGATGACGTTAGATTGGGGGTGCAGTTACCTCGACCAGGAGCTTCGTGATCCCCATCTCACGAGAGGAATGACCCGCATCTGGAACGATGTGCAGAGTAATCTCGGGCCACACTTTCTTCAATGCCCATGCAGTCGTCGGCTGATGGTAGGCGGCAAAGCATCACAGACAGTAAGCGGGGAGATTTTTCAGAAAGGGACGGGTCAATTGGGTACGTACGGGGCATACAACATCATATCGTCCTTGCACGACTATTGTCGGTATATGGCGACTGCGAAAAGAGTCCAGGCTCTATCAATCGCGCATGCACGGGTATAAATGAGATGTCCCTAACATCTTGTCGATTTCTTGTGATTCTAGTAATTGTCCGTCACGCATGAAGGCGTCATTGAAAAAGTAATGGTTCTCGATACGAGCAAATGCGCTGATAATAAGCGGAAACAGGCGGTCAATGGGCAAAAGGTCAGTTCGGTCCAAAAATAAAACGAGCGGAGTTACTTTGCCCAGTCGTCCTTCTCCGCCGCAGCAACATGCGCAGGGTCGATATAGAGTTTCGAAGTCGACATCCTGCGGTGTCAACCCCATATACAACATCAGTGTCGTTTCCCTCGCGCAAAGAACAAATAGAAAAGTGCCTACTCCCACTTTGACCAGGCTCTCGCGGCATTGAGTCTGATCTCTTCGTCCGTCGAGTTCAACTGCGCATGGTAAGCTGATGTCAAGTCACCTCGCTCTGATTCGGGTATAGGTGCCAGGTACTCCTCCCTAATTAACGAAGAGGTGAGAGGGAAAGAAAGACGAGGGTTCGAGAGCTGTTGGCCCTCACCAGGCTTCAGGGAACAAATGAGATGCGCCCTCTTGATAAAACCACCTCAATTCGCTGGATCCAGATAAGCGGGACCGAGCGATAGGGTACGGGATTTTGAAGGATATTCAACTCACCTCTTTCTACAAGTGAATATACCACTTTGGGATCGCTTTGGTCAGCGAAAGGCGACTTGAAACGAAATAGGCAGATGGTGCAGTGGTACAGTACCGTAGGACTAGAGTCTTGACGCGGTCTGGATGGGACTATTATATTATTGATGAGGACAAATGATTTGCAGGCGCGGATAGAGGGATACATACTTGCGCATAAGCAAGAGCAAGCGTCGAGCCCTGTCGTAGATAAGATACAGATGTCAGTTAAACGAACCATCGAGAAGTCCACAGAGAAAAGGTCATCGCACCCAGGATCCACCAAAGACGTGCCATTTCTCGATCTTGAGGTGTTCTCGAAGACGTTCAATGTCTTTCACCAGATCCCACGTCGTGTTCTCTTCCAAGCACGCACTCCTGTACCATCGCTGCTTGTCTGTCACCGCGTTAAACGAGTAGCATATGTCCACGCACGGAATAGACTTCCCAGCCCCTCTCTGATCCAAGAAGATGACCTATGTTTTGCCACGCAATCTATCATCAGAGTAGTTGCTTTGGCGGAGAAAGACGAGTCGCCAACCTTGTATTTATTGGGATTAAAAAAACTGCGATCCTTCTCATCGCATCCCCCGCCGGGACCACCTCCATGCAGAGGTTAAGTAAGGCGGCATTATTCGGAAGCACGAGACCTCACCATGAAGGAAGATGACTACTCGACGTTCATTAGCATGATAAGCGACAACTCGGAATTGGACGCGAGGTAGTATAACCGAGGTACGCACCTGGGGCTCCCTCTCTATTTCCTGAAACCTCATAGCTGATCTCCCACGTCAACGACACACCAGGAAGGTAATCGGAAGATACTGACTGTAGAGAGTGTATATCGGAGACCTTGAGTTTGTTTGACTCAAAGGGAGGGGAGTATGAGTAGACCATGTTGGGAAGTGTTGATGGCTCGGACGTTGTGTGTCTGCGGCTGATTCTACTGATCAGAGCCCGAATACCCAAACGGACCATCTCTCCCACCAGAGCACTCAGCGCTCACTCCCCCTCCCTTTTCACTCGTTTTCAACATTTATCCTGTCAATAAATTGCTCTAACCGATACGCATGACAAGTGATATCCCCATTAGACAGCTGTAGGCTCGAGTGCTCCGTCCGGAACCTGGATTTGAGCTTGAGAGACAGGCGCACCCTCTATCGTGTCACCACTTTCGGGCGCAACATCCTCGGCCACGACACGATCGCCATCTCCATCTCCTGCCTTGACCTCTGCGTCTGCTTTGGCAGTCACAGGTGATCCAGGTACGATGGGCACAAAGTCTTCCAACTTGTAATCCCGCTCGTCGCAACCTACGCGCGCACCAAGTTCCCTCCACCGCACCATCTGTCCCTCCTTAATCTCGTCGCACATCCGCAAGAAAGCGCCCCAATACTTCTCGTGGTCCCACACAAAATCGCGTGAGCCGCCCCAGCCGCCTTCCTTGAACAACTCGTCTGCCGCGAAAAAGCCGTCTTGGACCGGCTTCGGGTTGAACTTCATTTTGTTGCGCGTGACCGGGTCTATGAACGGGCTGACCATTCTGAGGAACACGTGGATCAGAAAGGGCACGTTTATGATCAGCGCCTCTGCAAGGCGTTCTGGGTAGTGTGTCTGAAGAATGTTCAAGACCTGGACAGAGCCACACCGCCCAAGAAAGAGAACGGTGAGCACTCGCAAGCAACAGGTAGAAACTAATGAAGACGCTAACTGATTTTGTGATCGCGAATGACGGGTTCTTGGGCTTGTCAGCAAAATTGATCATCAATACAACAGACCTGTTTGACCGGATAGGAACGTGGAGGGCGGGAATGGGAATGAGGCTCACTCACTCGACGCCCGGACCAGTGAGGTCAAGTGCGCGCTCCAGCATCCAGACAGCGAACTCTACCTGACGGGGGGAATCTTCCGTGTTTTGACGGCTAGGAATCATGTATAGAGCGGGCCTGCGTTGACTGTTCCATTGTTCACAGCGAGCGGAGGGAAAGTAAGGAGAAGCGAGTAAAAAAAGCATCCGTGAAATCTCACCTCAGGCTCGACGTGCTCCGCCGTCATATCATAGACGCCGCATTCACGCCTCCACTTGAGCGTACCCTCCAACCTCTCGATGGCTGCATTCGCCGAGTTCCACTTCGTAGCACGCAGATACCTTCAATTTCACAATTATAGCTCTCCCCGAGGCAATCAAAGCAAGGACATCCTTACCGCAACATGCAGTCATTAGACTACAAACAAACACCCCCCAAAAAATAAAGATTAATATTCCAAAAAAATATTGGAAGAAATAAAACACGTACGAGCCAAAACTTCTCGGCCTCTAGGAGCTCACCGTCCTTGATGCCAGGTATCTCGTACGACTCGCTCTGAAAGTGTTCCAGCACCTTCTTGTGCATCGCTACTTGCGCCGGGGTCAGCGTACTATTACTCGCGGTAGCCAGTGCGCCCGGCTTTTCGCTCGACCCTGGAGGAGGCAGCGGTGGCGGCGGTTGAGCTGTATAATCTACGACGGCGACGGGGACATCAATCCCGTTCTCAGATTTGGCGTCCATGATTTATTATGAAACGAAAAGAGGGAAAGAGGGGGTATGTTGTTGGTGAAGAGGCGCGGAGGGGTATTGGGGTGAAAGCGAAGCGCTATGCAACGGCGGCAGTTCATTTCACTCGCTATGAGCGGTCACGGCGATGTCAAAGATGCATCTTCAATTCCTCAATTGAATCGGCAACGTTCGATTCCGTAACGCGACTCGATCGAACACTTACTTTTTTAGGAAATTCGATTCTATTATCGGTCCGCATCAGCAGTTCCGCTGTGCTGTTGGTACAGCAAATGTATACAGATAGTGACTAGGTAGCGAGTGTATTTGATAACAAAGGAAAAGGAAAAGAAAAGGAAAGAAAAAAAAAAGGGGAAGAAAGAAACTGCGACGTCGAGTCAAGAGAGCTGGTGCAAGGAACAGCAAAATAGATTATAAAAAACGGACATCGGCGGGAGCAGAGAGACAGATCCAATTGACTGACGGAAAGAGGAGAGTGGTAGGAGCTACATCATAAGTTGGTCACGGAGGCAAAATTGCGATGATGTTGCGATGCATGCATGGTATGCTGTTATCGTCATGAAAGGTATTTGAGTGAGAGTTAGAAAAAAATTCATGCAGCCTCTGCGGCACCTGGCGCTGGTGTTGGTGCACCTGCGGGCGGATAGTCCAACTCTTCGATCATCCGTCCATGCACGCGGAAGCGATAAAGACACGTAAATTGCTGGCCCCAATTGTTCAGCACGCGGAGCACGACAATCC
>WNFO01004140.1_pt1 | contig 12474 bp, 11 predicted proteins | sample 5400251 | NCBI WGS metagenome assembly WNFO01 (sample SAMN13153354, study PRJNA577476) | soil metagenome | isolation source: 100 cm saprolite under Madrone tree | place: USA:California | collected 2016-06-14
CGTTGGCCGCGATCTCGGCGGCCAGCTCGGCCACGCGGGCCTGCAGCTCACCCGCCGGGTACACCGCCTGGACGAGCCCGATCCGGAGCGCCTCGGCGGCGTCGAAGCGCCGCGCGGAGTAGATCAGCTCCTTGGCCTTCCCGATGCCCACGGTGCGCGGGAGCCGCTGGGTGCCGCCCATGTCGGGCACCAGGCCGAGCTGCACCTCCGGGATCGAGAACAGCGTGCCCTCGGCGGCCAGCCGCACGTCGCAGCAGAGGGCCAGCTCGAGCCCGGCGCCCATGCAGGCGCGCTGGATGGCCGCGATCACCGGCACGCGGACCGACTCCACCGCGGAGAACGAGGCCTGGTGCCCCTCCAGGTGCTGGCGGATGCGGGCCATGGCCTGGCCGGGCGACATGGTCTCGAGCGTCGTGCTCAGCGTGGAGCCCGCCTTGACGTCGAGCCCGGCGCAGAAGCAGCCCCCCGCGCCCATCAGCACGGCCACCCGCACGTCGGGCGCGGCGTCGACCGCCCGGCAGGCCTCGCCGATGCCGTGCCACATCTCGTTGTCGAGCGCGTTCAGGCGCTCGGGCTTGTTCAGCGTGATGGTGGCCACGTCGCCCTTGATCTCCACCTGCACCTTGTCGGTCATCGCGTGCCCTCCACCCTCTCCCCTCAGGGGAGAGGGCAGGGTGAGGGGTGGTTATCCATTGAAGGCCCGCACCATCGCGGGCAGGCGCGGATCGTTCAGGTCTTGCTGGTACGGCTGGTAGAGCCCGGTGCGATCCAGCAGCCCCTGGTAGCGCTCCATGATCTTCGTGTGCAGGTTGTCGTAGGTCGCGGTCACCGCGTAGGTGTCGAGCATCTCGTCGGTGATCAGGTCGGCCATGCCCTTCCAGTCTCCCTCCACCGACTTGCGGTGGAGCTGGCCGGTGACGTCCTCCCAGCCGTGCGCGGCCAGCACCGGCTGGTAGGTGCGGGTGGACCCGTAGAAGGCGAGTTGCTGCTTGACGGTCTGGGCCTGCGCGGCCCGCACCTTCGGGGTGTCGCCCACCACCGCAAAGGTGGCGGTGGCGTAGGTGAAGTCCTTGCGCGAGCGGCCCGAGCGCTTGAGCCCCTCCTCGACCGCCGGGTGCACGATCTCGCGCAGGTACTTCGGCGAGTTGAAGGGATGCACGTGCATGCCGTCGCACAGCTCACCCGCGATACGGCACATCAGCGGGTTCACCGCCGCGATGTAGACCGGGATCTTCGGATGCTCGATCGGTCCCGGGTTGAAGAACGGGGTCATCACGTCGAAGGTGTAGAACTGCCCCTTGAAGTTCAGCCGGGTGCCGTTCTGCCAGCAGTCCCAGATCGTGCGGATGGCGCGGATGGCCTCCGCCATCTTGGGGCCGGGCGACTCGAACTTCACCGAGAAGCGCCGCTCGTTGTGCGCCTTCACCTGGGTCCCGAGCCCCAGCGCGAAGCGGCCGCCCGAGGCCTTCTGGAGATCCCACGCGGTGTGCGCGGTGATCATCGGGCTCCGCGAGAACACGGTCGCGATGTTGGTGCCGAGCTTGATCCGCGAGGTGGACGTGGCCGCGACCGCCAGCGGCAGGTAGGGATCGTGCTGCGTCTCCGACGACCACAGGCAGTCGTAGCCCATGGCCTCGACCTTCCGGGCGTAGTCCGGAATGCTCTTCAGATCGTGGGTCAGCATGGACACGTCGAGCTGCACGGTGGGTCTCCTTGTGCGGGGGTTCGGCCAGCAGCATACCGCACCTTCCCCCCGTCGCGCCGATCCGTGATATACCCTCCGCAAGGGAGGGCGACATGGCCAAGAAAGGCACCGGGCTCCTGATGGTGTGGGCCGACGTCCCGGCCGACAAGGAAGAAGAATTCAACCGCTGGTACAACGAGGAGCACCTGCCGGAGCGCATGGCGATCCCCGGCTTCCTCGGCGGCGCGCGCTACGAGGCGGTGAAGGGCGGACCCAAGCACCTGGCCTGCTACGAGCTGGAGAGCGCGGCGGTCATGGAGAGCCCGGCCTACAAGAAGGTGCAGTCCAATCCCACCCCGTGGACGAAGAAGATCGGGCCGCAGGCCATCGGCACCCCGTTCATCCGCAACATCTACACGATGATTCATCCGAAGGCTTTGACCGCTGAGATTGTGGCGGGACCGATGGCGCCGGCGCTCCAGATCGGACGCATGGACGTGCCGACCGCCGCCGATCGCGAATTCAACGAGTGGTACAACACGGTCTACGTGCCGAACTACGAGAAGGTCCCCGGGGTGATCCGCGGGCGCCGCTACCGCGCGTTGGAGGGCACGCCCACCTATCTCACGCTGTACGAGTTCGAGCAGCCCAAGGTCTCGGAGAGCGCGGCGTGGAACGCCCAGCGCGATGCCAGGCCGGTGAACGCCACGATGCGCGCGCACATGAAGCACGCGCCCGGCTCGCCCGGGGTCTACGTCAAGACGGTCGAGCTCCGGTAGCGATGCCCTGCATCTTGGGGTCGAGCAGGTCGCGCAGGCCGTCGCCGAAGAGGTTCAACCCCAGGATGCAGCCCATGATGGCGGCGCCGGGGAACAGGGTGAGCCAGGGGGCCTGCTGCAGGTAGAGGCGCCCTTCCGCCAGCACGTTGCCCCAGGACGGGATCTGGGGCGGCACGCCCACCCCCAGGAACGAGAGCGCGGCCTCGCCCAGCACCGCCGCCGCGAAGATGAACGTGCCCTGGACGATCACCGGCGAGAGGCAGTTCGGGAGCACGTGGCGGCCCAGCACGATCAGGTCCGGGACGCCCAGGGCCAGCGCGGCCTCGACGTAGGGCGTCTCGCGGATCACGAGCACCGAGCCGCGCACGATGCGCGCCACCCGCGGCACGTACACGATGCCGAGCGCCACGATGACGTTCACCACGCTCGGCCCCAGCGAGGCCATCATCGCGATGGCCAGGATGATGCCCGGGAACGCCATGAACCCGTCCATGATTCGCATCAGCACGTTGTCGAGCGGGCGATAGTAGCCGCCGAGCAGGCCGAAGACGATCCCGCCCACGCAGGACAGGGCCACCACCGCCCCGCCCACGATCATGGACAGGCGGGTCCCGTGGATCACGCGGCTCCACACGTCGCGGCCCACGTCGTCGGTGCCCATCCAGTGGCTCGCGGTGGGCGGGGCCAGGCGGGCCTGCACGTCCAGACGCTGCGGCTCCCAGCGCCCGATGGCGGGCGCGAACACGGCCACGAGCACGTTGAGCACGACCAGCACCGCGCCGAGCATCGCGATCCGTCGCCGCCGCAGGAGGCGGAGCCACCGCCCGCGCGGCGCGCTCACTGGTACCGGCTCATTGGTAGCGGATTCGGGGGTCGAGCGTCAGGTAGACCAGGTCCACCGCCAGGTTGATCAGGGTGTAGGTGACCGCGATGACCAGTACCACCCCCTGGATCACCGGGTAGTCGCGCCGGAGCACCGCGGAGATGATGAGGCGCCCGAGCCCCGGGATGTTGAACACGGTCTCGATGACCACCGCGCCCCCGACCAGGATCGCGAAGGTGATGCCGATCACGGTCAGGGTCGGGATGATCGCGTTCTTGAGCGCGTGCTTGTAGACCACCGCGCTCTCGGCCAGCCCCTTGGCCCGGCTGGCCAGGATGTACTGCTCCCGCAGCACGTCGAGCATGCTCGAGCGCGTGATGCGGGCGATGAGCGCGGACTGCACGAGGCCCAGCGAGACGCTCGGCATGAGCAGCGATCGCGCGTTCGGCCAGAGGCCCACGTCGAGCGGCACGTAGCCGGCCACCGGTAGCCAGCGCAGCCAGACCCCGAACACCAGGATCATCAGAAGCCCGAGCAGGAAGTTGGGGATGGAGAGGCCGACCAGGGCCAGCCCCATGAACGACTGGTCGACCGCCGTGTTGTGATAGCGCGCGGAGACGATGCCGGCCGGCACCCCGATCAGCACCGCGATCAGGGTGGCCCAGCTCGTGAGCAAGAGGGTCGGCTCGAGTCGCTCGACGATCGCCTCGGTGACCGGGCGGCGCAGGAAGATCGAGTCGCCCAGGTCCCCGCGCAGGAGGCGCCCGTACCAGTGCACGAGCTGGGCGGGCAGGGGCTCGTCGAGACCCAGGTGGTGGCGCAGGCGCGCCACGTTCTCCGGCGTGGCGTCCGGCCCCGCGATGATGCTGGCGGGATCGCCGGGGGCCAGGTGGACCAGCACGAACGTCACGGTGGCCACCACGAGCATCACCGGGATGACCGCGAGCACCCGGCGCAGCAGGTAGGTCCGCACGCCTCCCTACTTGGCCAGCCAGCTATTCCAGAAGTACAGCCGCGGCGCGGTGCGGAAGTCTCCCCGGAGCTCCCGGCGCGCGACGTCGAGGGTGAAATAGTCTCCGAGCTTGACGCTCCCCACGTCCTCGTAGAACACGGTCTGGATGCGGTCGATGATGGCCTTCCGTTTCTTGAGATCGTTCTCGCCCTGCAGCTCGACGAGCAGGCGCTCCTTCTCCTCGTTGCACCACCAGCCGTTGAACGTGCAGCGGAGCGCGACGTGGCTGGCCGGATCCGCCGAGAAGACGAAGCCGGTGGAGAAGACCTCCCAGAGGTCCGGCTTCTCGGTGCGGTTGTTCAGCGTGGCCCAGTCCACCACCTGGAGGTCGATGGCGATCCCGACCTCCTCCAGCTGCTGCTTGGCCACCAGCGCGTTCTTGTACATGAACTCGTACTCGCGGGTGGTGACCCAGCGGAGGGGCTGCCCGGTGTAGCCCGCCTCCTTGAGGAGGCGGCGGGCCTTGTCCTTGTCCTTCTGGTTGTAGAGCTTGGCGCTGGCCGTCGAGTGCCACGGCTGCTCCGGGAAGAACACCCCGGGGTCGAGGCGGTAGAACTCGCGCGAGCCGAAGCCCGCCACCAGGATCGGCTCCATGTCGAGCGCGGCCTGGAAGGCCTGGCGCAGCTTCTTCTGGCTCATCAGCGGCGACTTGTGGTTCATGACCGCCACCGCCCAGCCGCGCGGCTTCACGATCCGCGACTCGAGCGTAGGCAGGCTCTTGATCCGATCGTAGGAGTCCTGCTTGATGAACATCGCGTGGTGGTACTCGCCGGTCTCGACTCCGGCCAGGCGCACCGCGGTCTCGGGCACGGTGAGGAAGAGGATCTCGTCGAAGTACGCGGTGCGCTTGCCCCCGAAACCGCTCGGCGGCTCCGTCCGGGCGCTGTAGTCCTTGAACCGGGCGAGCTTGATGTGCCGGTCGGGCCGGTGCTCCACGAAGCGGAAGGGGCCGGTGCCGATGAACTCCTTGAGCTGGCCCTCGCCGGCGGCCTCGATGCTCTCCTTGGGCTAGATCGCGGCGTGCGCCTCGGAGAGCCCGTAGATGAGCGAGCTCGAGGGCTGCTTCATGCTGATCACGACGGTGTAGGGGTCCTTGGCGTCCACGCTCTCCACGAACTTCCAGAGCACGCGGCCGACCGAGGCCACCCGTCCCCAGCGCTTGAGCGAGGGCACCACGTCGGCCGAGGTCATCTCCTTGCCGTTGTGGAACTTCACGCCTCGGCGCAGGACGATGGTGTAGCGGAAGCCCTTGTCGGTGAGCGTCCACGAGTCGGCGAGCAGGGGCACCGGGTTGAAGCTCTTGTCATAGGTGAACAGCGACTCGTTGACGTGCCACATGATCTCGTAGACCAGCGTGGCGGTGCTCATGGGGATGTCGAGGGTCGGCGGCTCGCCGATTGACGCAACCTTGAGCACGCCGCCCATGCGTGGCGTCTCCTGGGCCGAGGCGACCGGGGCCGAGATCAGGCCCACGACCACCGCGAAGGCGACCATCCCGAGGCAGGCCCAGCGCAACGTCAGGTTCATGGACGGTCTCCTTGGGCTCTCCGAGTAGCATCTCGTCGCGGTCGCTGTCAAGGCGGAGGCCGCGATCGAGCGGCTTGACAGGTGCCCGGGGAGCGCCTAGGGTCGGCCTGCCAGGAGGCCCGCCATGTACCACTACGTGATCGTCGGCGCCGGCTCCGCCGGCTGCGTCCTCGCCAACCGCCTCTCCGCCGAGCCGGCCGTCCGCGTGCTGCTGCTCGAGGCCGGCGGCCCGGATACCTCGCCCTTCATCCACACCCCCGCGATGATGGGCTTCCTGCCGGACGGCCCGCACGACTGGCGCTACCGCACGGTGCCCCAGGCGTACTGCAACCTGCGGCGCTTCCCGTGGCCGCGCGGGCGGACACTCGGTGGCTCCAGCTCGATCAACTACATGATCTACATCCGGGGCCACGCCACGGACTACGACCGCTGGGCCGAGGCGGGCAACAAGGGCTGGAGCTACGAGGACGTCCTGCCCGTCTTCCGGAAGTCGGAGCACAACGAGCGCCTGGAGGATCGCTACCACGGCCGCGGCGGCCCGCTCAACGTGGCCGACCACCGCTTCCGTCACCCGCTCTCCGAGATGTTCGTGGCCTCGGCCCAGGAGGCGGGCGTGCCCGCCAACGCCGACTTCAACGGGCCGGTCCAGGACGGCGCGGGCTTCTACCAGATCACCCAGAAGGACGGGCTGCGCTGGAGCACCGCGAGTGCCTTCCTGCGACCGGCGCTCGCGCGCCCGAACCTGACCGTGATCACCGGAGCGCTCGCCTGCCGCATCCGCTTCGCGGGGCGGCGCGCGACCGGCGTCGAGTACGTGCGCCACGGGCAGTCGGCCCTGGCCGACGCCGCCCGCGAGATCGTGCTCTGCGGCGGCAGCATCAACTCCCCGCAGCTCCTGATGCTCTCCGGGGTGGGCCCCGCCGACCATCTGCGTGCGGTCGGCGTCGACGTGGTCACGGACCTGCCCGGGGTGGGCAAGAACCTGCAGGACCATCTGGGCACCTTCGTCCGCAACGAGATCACGGTGCCGTTCTCGCTCTACGGCGCCACCCCCGAGCAGCTCGCCCAGGTGCAGGCCGAGTACGAGGCGACGCGGCAGGGGCTCTTCACCTCGAACATCGCGGAGGCGGGCGCCTTCCTCCGGACCGGTGGCGCCGACGGGCCGCCCAACCTGCAGGGGTTCTTCCTGCCCTACTGCCTGACCGAGTCGCCGACCGAGGCGTTCCAGCCCCACTGCCACGGCATCACCTTCGCGTTCTACGTGAACCGTCCGGCCAGCCGGGGCCAGATCACCCTCGCCTCGGCCGATCCCCTCGATCAGCCGCTCATCGATCCGGCCTACCTGAGCGACCCCGCCGACCTGCCGCAGTTCGTGGCCGGGATCCAGATGGCGCGCGACATCCTCCGGACGAAGCCGCTCGGCGACATCCTCGGGCGCGAGCTGGGTCCGGGCGCGGAGGCGCGCAGCGAGGCCGAGATCGCGGCCTACGTGCGCGACCGCGCCTCCGGCACCATCTTCCACCCGGTCGGCACTTGCAAGATGGGCACCGACGAGCTGGCGGTGGTGGACGCCTCCCTCCGCGTCCACGGGCTGGACGGGCTGCGGGTGGTGGACGCTTCCGTCATGCCGACCCTGATCGGCGGCAACACCAACGCGCCGACCATCATGATCGCGGAGAAGGCGGCGGCTACCATGCTGGGCGGCTGATCGGCGCGATGCAGCCGGTGACGACGGTGTCGGCCGGGCAGGCCCCGCGTCGCCTCGACGTCTTCCTGTCCACCCAGACCGCGCACCTGTCGCGGGCCGCGGTCCAGCGGTGGATCGACGGCGGGCTGATCACCGTCAACGGCCAGAAGACCAAGCCCGCGCGGCTGATTCGCCCGGGCGACGTGATCGCCTGTCACGTCCCGGTGCGCGAGCCTCGGGCGGTCGAGCCCGAGCCGCTCGCGCTGCGTGTCCTGCACGAGGACGGGCAGCTCCTGGTGATCGACAAGCCCCCGGGTCTCGTGATGCACCCCGGCCCCGGCCACTGGACGGGCACCTTGCTCAACGGCTTGATGCATCACGTCGACCCCGGCGACGGGCGGCGCGCCCGACCCGGACTGGTGCATCGCCTCGACAAGGGCACGAGCGGCGTCCTCGTGATCGCGAAGACCGACGCGGCTCATCGCCATCTCTCGCGCCAGTTCCGGGCGCACTCCGTGCACCGCGTGTACCTGGCCCTGGTGGCGGGCGCGGTCCGGCGGGGCGGGCTGATCGACCAGGGGCTGGGGCGTGACACACGCGATCGACGCCGCGTCTCGGTTCGCTCGGCGGCTCCGCGACGAGCGGTGACGGAGTATCGCGTGGCCGAGCGGCTCGGCCCCGACGCGACCCTGGTCGAGGCGCGGCCGCAAACCGGCCGCATGCATCAGATCCGCGTACACCTGGCCTCGATCGGCCACGCGGTCCTGGGCGACGCGAGCTACGGCGCGGCGCCGGTCGATCCCTCGCTGAGCCGTCCGATGCTCCACGCGGCCGTGCTCGGCTTCGTGCACCCGGCGAGTGGCGAGTACGTGGAATTCCGCGCGCCCCTGCCGGCGGACATGGAGCGCGCGGTCGTCGGCCGTCGCGCGAGCTAAGAACGAGCGGCGCGCGGCGAGTGGCGATTTCCTCTTGACAGCTTTCTACGGGCAGCCGCGAAGCGGGTCGAGCAGGCTGATGGAATACGGGCTGAGTGCCCCGCATCGGCCGCGTGATGCACGTTCACGAGGGCGGAGACGGCGGATCGTGACGTGCGCGGCGATCGCGTGACATGCGCGATCCACGGCGGGCGGAAATCCAGGGGTTAGAGTTCTCCGAGGAGAAGGGAGGACTCGTCATGCACACGCGCCCACCGGAGCTTACCGCCACGCTGCAGCCCACGGCGCAACCCACCACGGAGCTGGATCGCCTGGGCGACCAGATCGCCGAGCTCTCCGCCCACCTCGATGCGGCGACCGCCCGACTCCTTGCGCTCATCCGCGAGTTCGACGACCGCGGCGGCTGGAACACCGGCTTCCGGTCCTGCGCCGAGTGGCTCACGTGGCGTGTCGGACTCGCCCCCGGCTCTGCTCGTGAGCGCGTTCGGGTAGCGCGCGCTCTCGGGTCGCTGCCGGCCGTGACGGCGGCCCTGGAGCGTGGACAGCTGTCCTACGCCAAGGTCCGTGCTCTGACCCGCGTGGCGACCCCGGAGACCGAGGCCCGGTTGCTCGCGGTAGCGCGCGCGGGCACAGCGGTTCACGTGGAGCGCATCGTGCAGGGGTGGCGCCAGATAGACCGGCAGAACGAGGCTCGCAAGACTGCCCGCCAGCACGCCGGTCGCTCTCTCCACATCTACTCGGATGCGGACGGAACGCTGGTGCTGCGCGGGCGCCTTGCCCCGGAAGTGGGCGCGCTGATGCTGCGTGCGCTCGACGCGGCCCGCGAGACGCTCTACCAGCGGCGCCGCGCCGGCACGATCATTCCCTCGGTTATCGATCCCACCGCGGACGCGCCGACCCGGCCGCAGCAGCAGGCGGATGCTCTGGCCTTGCTGGCCGAGGCAGCGCTTCGTCACGAGCTCGACCCGGGTTCCCCCGCAGAGCGGTATCAGGTTGTGGTCCATGTACACGCCGCGATCCTCGCGGATCCGGCTCAGGCCGGGGAGTCGGCGCTCGAAGACGGGCCGCGCGTTCCCGCGGGAACGTCGCAACGGCTGGCCTGCGATGCGAGCCGGGTGGTGATGCGGCACGACGAGGACGGGCGGGTGGTGGAAGTCGGAGCCCGCACGCGGACGATCCCGCCGGCGCTCCGGCGGGCGCTGCACCATCGGGACCGGAGCTGCCGCTTCCCGGGTTGCACCGTCCGAGTGGGTGAGGGGCATCACGTGCGCCACTGGGCCCAGGGGGGCCCGACCACGCTGTCGAATCTGGCGCTACTGTGCCGTCGCCATCACCGGTCGGTTCACGAGGAGGGCTACCAGATGGAGCGCCGGTCTGACGGCGCGCTCCAGTTCCGACGGCCGGATGGTCGGCCGCTGCCCGAGGTACCCGCGCCGCGGCCATTGCCCGCCGATCCGGTGGGGGCGCTTCAAGCGGAGCACACTGCGCAGGGCTTTCAGATCCACGCGCGCACGGGAATCCCGGGATGGCAGGGGGAGCGCCTGGACGTAGGATGGGCGATCGACGTGCTCCACCCGTTGGCGACGCGAGCCACAGTCCGACGGGCGACCTGACCCCGGAGGCCGCCCGGGGAAGGTTCTACGAGGCTGCGCGCCGGGCGCGCCACTCCGCGACGATCGCCTCCACGTCGAGCGGGCCCAGGCGGGTGGGCGGGCCCTCGGTTGCCCGCGCGTTCACCTTGGCAATCTCGCGGTTCAGCGCCAGGATTCGGGACCTGACCTTGGCCTCGTCGGCGAGCTGCCAGACCGCCGCCATCTCGGATTCGACCTTGCGGAGCACCTCGAGGGATGGCGGCAGCATGGAGATCTGCTCACGCTGTGCGAGCTGCTTGACCCACCAGAGAGGATCATATTCGTCCGTCAGGCTCGGCAGCGGCTTGCCGGCGCCCGGCAGGTTGTCGAAGAGGCCGGCCTCGCGCGCTTCGCGGATCTGCTGCTCGATCCAGGACTCCCAGCTCGTCCCCGGCGGCTTCTGCTCGGTCATGGCTTCGATCCCTCGACTTCCACCTTCGCACGGATCTCGTCCATTCCGCCCGTGAAGTAGAACGCCGCTTCGGGGAGCCGATCGTGCACGCCGTCGAGGGTGTCGCGGCAGATCTGGAGGGCCTCGACTCGGCTGACGGTGACGCCGGGCTGCTGTGTGTACGGCTCGGCCACGTAGAACGGCTGGGCGAAGAACCGCTGGATCTTGCGGGCGCGCGGTTTCAGGTCCTCCGCCGCCGTGGGCGCCAGCGCCTGCCGGACCCGCGCGGCGATCTCCGCGTGCTCCGGATCCACGAGGCCCATGTCCAGGAGGCGGGACCGGGAGGCGAGCGGGTCGACGGCCGGATAGATCCCGAGCTGCGCGAGGTCCTTCGACAGGCGGATGACCGCGTCCACCGAGGGCAGCGTCGCGAGGCGCTCGGCCGTCCACTCCTCCTGGCCGAGGAAGTAGAACGTCTGCACCGTGCCGGCGGTGCCCCCGGTGTATCCCTCCTTTGCCCACATCTCCTGGAAGGCGCGCTCCGGGCCCTCGTATGGCGGGATGAACGCGAAGATCGAGACGCCGCCCGGCTCCCGGCTGAGCCGGCGGCAGAGCTCCTCCACGACGACGGATGCCCCGGTCCGAAGCTCGCCCGCGACCGCGACCGTCCCGCCTCGCACGAGGGGGCACATCACGTCGATGACCTTGATGCCGGTCGGGAGCAGCTCCGGCGCCCGGTCGGGCTCGCGGACCGGACCGGCGAGGAGTCGCACGGCCCGGTCGACCGCTTCCCGCCCGGCCGGAGCCTCGATGCGCCGCCCGGCGCTCAGGACGGTCATACCCGCGGTCAGTCCGTCGGCCGGTGACAGCGGGACGCAGCGGACGACCCCGCCCTCCAGCAGCTGGACCACCTGCACCGTGACCGCGCGCCGTCGGGGCGTGTCGCTGACGGTCAGCTCGGTGAGGGGGTCGGGCAGGTTGGTCGGGTCGAAGAGGACCTCGACCACGCCCTCGCGGGTTCGCACGATCCGGCCGATCCGGGCCGCGAAGTCGTCGGGAAGGCGATGCGCTTCCAGCGTGTCCTTGACCATGGTCAGTGTCCCTCGCTTGAGCTGCTGTCTGGCCGCGTGCAGGCGATTGTTCACCGTCGTTACCGGGAGGCTGAGGAAGGTGGCGATGTCCTGCTGCGTGCAGTCGTGGACGTAGAAGAGCGTCACCACCTCGCGAACCGGGCTCGGCAGCCCGGCGATGGCGCCGAGCACGGCGGCGACCTGCTCCCGCTCCTCGGCCCGACGGTCGGGCGTGCTCCCGTTGGCCGGTATGCCGAAGGCGGCCTCGAGGGGCAGGGGCGCGCGCGGGCGCTGCCGCAGGACGCGGTACGCCTGGTGCCGCACGATTCCCCTGAGCCAGCCGGGGAAGGCAGCCGGATCGGCGAGGTTGCGCAGCCCGAACCAGGCGGCGACGAACGCTTCCTGGACCACGTCCTCCGCCTGCTGGAGGTCGCGCAGCAGGGCCACGGCATAGCCGAAGGCCATGTGCTGGAAGCGCCGCGTGACTTCCGCGAACGCCTCCAGGTCTCCCTCCTGGGCCCGCTGGATCAGCCGCTCCACGTCCATGGGTGCCTCCAGCAATAGGTGCCAGCTCGGGGCACCGCCCTTTGGCCGCTAGAGCGCGATCGACAGACCCGCGTCCACGGTCAGGACCTGGCCCGTGATGTAGGAGGCGGCGTCGGAGGCCAGGAAGATGACGGCGCCCACGAGCTCGTCGGGCTGGCCGAACCGTCGCAGCGGGATGCGCCGCGCCAGCTCGACCACCCGCGGCTGGGAGAAGAACGGAGCGTTCCCGTCGGTCAGGAAGAACCCGGGCGCGATCGCGTTGGCCGCGATTCCCTTCTGGCCCAGCTCGACCGCGAGCGCGCGCATGAGGGCCTCGAGCCCGCCCTTCGAGGCCACGTAGGCCGGATCGCCCTGAAACGACCGCGGCCCCACCATCGAGGAGACGAAGA
>WNFO01012341.1_pt1 | contig 12472 bp, 14 predicted proteins | sample 5400251 | NCBI WGS metagenome assembly WNFO01 (sample SAMN13153354, study PRJNA577476) | soil metagenome | isolation source: 100 cm saprolite under Madrone tree | place: USA:California | collected 2016-06-14
CCTTGGTTTCCTCTTGAAGCGTTTGCCACAGCGCCTGAAGATGGGTGCGTTCGACCAGAAATTCGGCGCCGGCAAATTTTCCAGGCGAGCGGCAAATGATGGTGCAGGGGATCGTTCCGACGAAGGCGTCCTGGCGGGCGAGCCTGGCTAACGAATGCAGATCGACTCCGGTCATCTCGCTGACAATTTGCGCGGCGGCCGGTCCTTCCAGCGCCAGCGTGCCGAAACGCCGCGTGTCATCGGTGAGAGTAACGTCGTCCATAATTATGTATTTGTCGAGCGTTTCGATGAGGCGCTCTCGGGTCATCGCGCAGGAGACGCAGAACAGGCTTTCGGGCAGCGCGTAGGTTTCGAGTTCCGCGAGGATGCGGCCTTGCGGATTGAGCAGGAGCGAAACGTTGCCATGCGCTAGCGGCAGATCTTTGATGTTGTTGGTGAGAATGGCGTTGAGGTAGCGAACACGGTCTGGTCCGGTGAAGGAAAGATAGCACCGGTAATTCTTATCGATCAGCGCGACAGACTTGTGCGCGAACCAGTATTCACGCTGCCAATCGCCGAAATCGTCGGGCAGAGCGCACCCGAACCACTCGCCCATTTTCGCCGCGGCCTGCTCATGGAACGGCGCGAGCGGCGTATCGATTATTCTTGCGGGTTCGGGAGCTTGCATACGTGGCGGTGGTTATCGCCTTCCACAGTGTAGCAAAGCTGATGCTTGTGGGCGTTTTGTGGCGATGATGTCCCGTGCAGCGAATGTTATACTGTGTTTGATGGACCAGCCAATTCCAGTCGTGGGCGTGGAAAAGCACGGCTTTCTGCATATCTCCATTCCGGTGGGGATCCTGCAATGCAACTGCTCGATTATCGGGGATCCCGTGACGCGCGAGGCGCTGGTTGTTGATCCAGGGGATGAAGTGAGCCGCATTCTGGAGCTGCTCGGGCGGCACAGGCTCACGGTAAAGGGAATCGTCAGCACCCACGCGCACATCGATCACGTCGGCGGCCTCAGCAAGCTGCACAAATACACTGGCGCGCCGGTGATGATGCATCGCGAAGACTTGCCGCTCTATCAAGCGATGGAAGTGCAGGCGGCGTTCCTAGGCGTAATGCCGCCGGAGCTTACCGACGTGGATCAATTGCTGACCGACGGCGATGCGTTGCAGTGGGGTTCGCTCGAAGCCCATGTGATTCATACGCCCGGGCACACGCCGGGAAGCGTCTCGCTGTACATGGCGCCCGAAGCAGGGAAAATTACGCTGGCCGCGCCGCAGCTTTTTGCGGGAGACACGCTTTTCGCCGGGAGCATTGGAAGAACCGATTTGTGGGGCGGGTCGATGCAAGAGATAATGGATTCGCTGCGCGGCAAGTTGATGGCGCTGCCGGATGAGACGGTAGTGCATCCCGGGCACGGACCGACGACGAGCATCGGCGCAGAGCGGCAGTCCAATCCCTTTCTCACGTCCCGCGACTAGCGCACAGGCCTTTACCTCTGGGCGGTGTTCTTCGTCCGGCGCAGCTCCTCCATTACTGATTGCACCAGCTCTTTCGCGTGGGTCAGTTCGTTCGCAATGATGCGAATATCCATGGCGGGAATAGTGGGACTGCGCTGGCTGGTGCAATAGACGCCGTGCTGTCCAACCAACACCAGCGCATTGGTGAGGCGGTCCAGCGAAACCGCCAGGCGGCCGCGCTCGCGACCGAACATCTGTTCGTAGTGCTCCAATTCCTCTTTGTGATCCTCAAACGCGGACATGGGCGTTGATCCTCATTGGAATCGCGCGCAAAAACGCGCTTCGCAGACGGTTGCACTTCGGGCACATACAGTACGTTGGTAACTTTACCCTACGCCGGAGCGGGAACATAATCCGCATTGGCCCAGCGGAACGCGAGATAAGCCGTGGGTCTAGCGCGAGAAATCAATGTAGGTACGGGCACAATCCCTGGCACTGGCTTGGGAGGGGAGAGTGCCGGAGCAGCCAACCCGATGCGACGTTCCGACCTGGTGCAGCACAAGGAAAAGGAAAAGGGGCCCAGCACGCGCACCTCGCAGATTGTATTCGGCGAGAGGCAGCACCTCCTGCGTGTTCTCGATTCGTTGGAGGGCACGGAGCTCCCGATTGCGCGCATGCAACAGGAGCGGCGCACGCTAGAAGAGCTGATTCACGCGCGGACGCGGGAGCTCAACCAGATCAACACCGCTTGGGACGAAAAAATCGGCCTGGTGCTCAGTGCCGATGCTAAGCCGGAAATGCTGGAGAAGCTGGTAAAGCAGGCGCCGGAGGAAGATTTCTATCTGCTGCGGTTGATCAGCGAGCATCCACGGTCGAACGCGAAAACACTGAACAAGCTGGCCAAGCATTCGTACGGGGCGATTCGCGAAAATGTGGCCCGGCATCCGAATGCCGATGCTGCGACGTTGGCATGGCTTAGCCGGGATCGCAGCCAGCCGCTGTGGTATTTGGTGGCTTTCAACCCCAATACGCCGACTCCGCTGCAACGGCGGCTCCGCGACCGGCTCAAACGCTTGGGCGAGAGCCAGCCCTCGAAATAGCGTTCACGTTACCCGACGCAGAGACAAGCCGGTATGAGCGAGTCGTCGACATTGAAGATGAGCAGCTCGAACCACATCATTCAATTGTGTGGCTACGCCGCATCCGCATTCCATCAAGTGCCCCTGCTCTCAGTGGCCGAAGCGCAGAAAAATCGCCTCGCTGTGCTTTTCGCCTTATCAACAAGAGAATAGACATTAAGGCAGCCAGCAAGGCGAACCAGACGGCCACTAACGCGTCGGCGGTGGCGCCTGAAACGCTTCCGTCTTTCTTCAACAAGAAGGGCAGAAAATAGGGGGTGGCGGAATGAAATCCAGCCTCGTGAGTGAGTTTGTTGCTCAAACCCCACTGACCCACTTTACCGAGAGCGACGGCGGTGATGTTTTTGAACCGCAAGCCAACGACAAACGTTGGGTGGCCCAGCGTATCCATCTGCTGAATCTCGAGCGGGTGCCACAAGACAATGGAAGCGAGCTGAACAATCACGCTGACGGCGGCGAGGGCTATCCCCAGTTGACAAGCAATCTTTCGCAAGCTCTCGCGATGCCGCAGCAGCAATGGAATCGAGAGCATCGCGAGCAACTGCACGGGCGTCGTAATGAAGCGGTCGCCCCAAGCGGAGTCACCGCTCCAATCGTAATACCTCGCATAAAAAAGAATGTAAGCCCCCAACAAACAAAAACCTGAGGTGAGGTAAGCCTGGATCTCGGGGCGAAAGCGCCTCCAGATGAGGATGGCCAGCAGAATCGTCAGTAGCATGAGCGGATCATACGAGAATAAAGATTTCTCACGAGTAATCAAGGGTCCCAGAACGCCCGTATGCAGTGGCGTAGTCCACGGAAAATTCGGCGGCAGATCGGGATCGAGCCCTCGTTGCTGCTCGGCGAACACCGAGAGGTACGTGTTCCACAGTGTGCCAAAGCGCAGATATTGGTAGAGCCGGTCAATCAGAACGAACAGGGCATAGCAAGGGGCCACAACGCGGATGTATTCCCACAGCCGCGCGAGGAGCTCCCGGCCGCGCACATTCTCTATTGATAGAATCAGAAGAATGAAAAGGCCGGCGGCGGCAATATCCAGAACAGTTGTCAGCCGCGTTAAGACATTCGCGCCGAGAGCGAGTGAGCCTATCAGCAGCGCGCGCGTGCTGCCAGTCCGCAGCCACTCGTACTGAAAGCACAGGCCTGTCAACGTCAGAAGCAAGAGGAAGTTGTTCTCCATCATGTTCTGCGTGTAATGGAGAAACGTAGTGCCGAAGAGCAACGTGAACGCCCCTGCAATGCACTGATTTGGGGTGAATTCGAGGAGCAACAGAAAGCGGAAGCAAACCAGCACCGTGAGCGCGCACACGAGGATGTTGGTGATGTAGCTCACCACAATCGCGCGGATGTCCGGATCGTGGTCGGCGAAATTGGCAAACACCGGCAACCGCTCTAGATACGTCCCGATGATGTCGGCGGGCAGCATCAGCAGGCACTGCCCCATTCCATACCAGGCGTAAATCCTCCCGTTGCGCCCTACAATTCCAAAATCCGGATAATCTTCCGGTACGACCGGCGGCGCCGAAGTCCAGAAAGAATGCGTCGTTTGCAGTCGCCGGGTGGTATCAATCGAACCGAGTTCGCCAGACTGCACGAGCAGGGCCGTCAGGAAGGCCACGATGCCGAGCAGAAATACAGGATTGTCGATCAGCTTCTTGAAGCGGGCTCTCACTGCTCGCGATGCTATCCCACATCCTCCTACTGGCCAAGGCCGAGTACTCGAAGCTGAAATAGAACCAGGATTTCCGATTTGGCAAGACAATGTCATTGCCGACGCCATCCGTCGTATCTCAATAGCGCGCGCAGAACGCTCTGTGCTACTCTGCGCGTCGCTCCGGCCGCAAGAAGTTGTCAACATACGAGAAGATGGCGAAGGACAGAGGCACATCAGCTCTTCATGCCGCTGCCGATTTCCTGCGGCGATTCTGGCTGCAGGCCATGGCGATTTCCGCGGGCCTGCTTGTCCCTTGTTTTTGGCATCGGCGCATCGAAGCCGGCGACCTCGCCAGCCACGTCTACAATGCGTGGCTCGCGCAATTGATTGAGCGCGGGCAAGCGCCGGGGCTGTATCTGGCCAGGCAGTGGAACAATGTCCTGTTTGACCTTCTCCTCTTAAACGTTGGGAAGTTGTTCGGACTGTCGGTGGCACAGAAGATTGTTGTACCGCTCTGCGTGCTCATCTTCTTTTGGGGCGCGTTTGCGCTCATCGCCGCTGTTTCGCGTCGTCCGCCATGGTTTTTGCTGCCCTGCTTGGGGATGCTTGCCTACGGTTGGACCTTCAACGTCGGCTTCTTCAACTACTACCTTTCGCTTGGCTTTGGATTTTTTGCCACGGCAATTGCGTGGCGCGAGTGGGGCGGGGAAGTCATCCTGGTTGTCGTGCTTGCCGCCCTTGCACTCGTCGCTCATCCGCAGGGTTTTGTTTGGTTAGTGGGCTGCGTGAGCTACATCGTGTTGTGGCGCATGCTGCCTGGCCGGTGGAAATTGGCGGCGCTCTGCGCGGCGGTGCTCGCGGTGATCGTGACGCGCCTCTATTTGATGAGGCATTACGAGTCGTTCAGCGTGTGGGATACGTTCGGTCCGGGGATTTACAACGGCAGCGATCAGTTGGCGCTTTATGGCACGCGATACTCCATCCTGTCGGGTATGGCCCTTCTGTTTGGCGTGGCGTGCTTTGCGGCGGATCGGCTGCGACGCGATCGCGCTCAGGGCTCCTGGGCCGCTATGCGCGTGCCGCTGGAGCTTCACTGGTTCGCGGTGTTCGCGATTTATGTACTACCAGACGTCCTGCGCGTGCCGTTCTATTCGGGTTGGGTAGGCGCGCTGGCGTTACGCCTGACGACGGTTGCGGCAGTCATGGGGCTTTGCGTTTTGGCGTTCATGCAGCCGCGTAGCTGGCACACCGCGGGATTCGCGATCATCGCGATTGTATTCTTTGCGTTCTTGTACCAGGACACCGCAACGCTAAATCGCATGGAGGCGCAAATCGAAGGCTTGATCGCGAGCAGCGTTCCGTCCGGCGGGCGGGTGACGGCGACAATCTTGGCGCCGTCGGATTCGCGGCTGCCGTACATCGTGCACATGGTCGACCGCGCATGCGTGGGGAAGTGCTTCAGCTTTCAGAATTACGAGGCGCCTTCACGGCAATTTCGCGTGCGTGTCGCCGAAGACGGCAGTCCCCTCAACACCGATGATTCACACGCCTCGCAGCAAATGGAAGTCGGGGAATACGTCGTGCGGCCCGGCGATTTGCCGATAGCCCAAATCTACCAGTGCGATGAGCACGATTTGACGCGGCTTTGCGTGCGGCAGTTGGCTGCAGGGGAGGCAAACGGGCGAATCGGGTATCACTCGCCGAGGGACTAGGGCGAGAGACAAATTGGCTCTTGCAGCAGGCCAATGTCGTGTAGAATTGGCTGCTAGGGGAGAGCCAATGCTTCCTGTACATCTCCAGCCGGAAAGTCACGTTCCTCTATATGTCCAACTGCGCGACCAGTTGCGGGCGCTGGTGCATGCGGGCGATTTGCGCCCGGGCGACCGCATCCCCGCGAGCCGCGAACTGGCGGTGATACTGGGCGTGCATCGCACCACGGTGGCGAACGCATACGCCGAGTTGGAGTCCGAGGGGCTGATTCAGGGACACGTCGGTCGCGGCACGTTCATCAAGGGCAACGGAAACGGCCTGAAGATTACTCCGCCCGCGCCGCCCGTGCTAAATGGAAACAACGGCATCCGCTGGGAACTACTTTTTGCCGACGAGCGCGGCGAAGAGGTCCTTTCGCGCCTGACCGCCAGCGCTCCTGAGAATGCCCTCTCGTTTGTGATGGCGCGGCCGGCGCAGGAATTTTTCCCCATTGAGGACCTGCAGATTTGCGTGAACGCGGTGCTGCGCCGCGAGGCCACGGATGTCCTCAACCTCGGGCCTTCGGACGGATATGGGCCATTGAAAGAGGCGTTGCTCGACCTTCTGCAGCACGACGGCATCCCGGCACGCGACGAAAATCTTTTGATCACCGACGGCTGCCAGCAATCGCTGGATTTGATCAGCAAAGCGTTTGTGCGGCCCGGCGATTCCGTGATTCTGGAGAATCCGACCTATCCCGGCGCGGTAGCCATTTTCAACGGGACGCGCGCGCGCTGTCTCGGCGTGCCTATGCGTACGCATGCCGAACCGGGCACGCCGCTGGGATTGGACTTAGAGGCATTAGAAGCGACCCTGGCGGCGAATCGCGTGAAGCTAATCGTGCTCACGCCGGATTTTCAGAATCCCACGGGAACGTCGATGCCGCTGGCTTCGCGCAAAAAAGTGCTGGAGCTGGCCTCGCGGCACCAAGTGCCCGTGGTGGAAGATCACATTTACGCGCGGCTGCACGCGCGTGAAGACCGCCTTCCTTCGCTGAAACAGTTGGACCGCTCGAACATCGTGATCCACATCGATAGTTTTGCGAAGGTGGCCTTTCCCGGCCTGCGCGTGGGATGGATCGTGGCACCCGCGGCGGCCATCGAGCGTCTGCGCGTCGTGAAACAGACGACCGACCTGCACACCGATCAATTGGCGCAAGCCACGCTCGCGGAATTCTTGCGGCGTGGAATGTTTTCCAAACACGTCGCGAAAATGCGCAAGGTGTACGCCTCGCGGCTTGTCGCGCTGGATGAAGCGCTGCACAAACATATGCCGGAAGAGACGCGCTGGACGCGTCCGGAAGGCGGTATGTGCCTGTGGCTGGAACTGCCTCTCGGATTTGACGCCAGCGAGTTGCTGATTCATTCGAAAGAGCGCGGAGTGCTGTTCGCGCCAGGCCGCTATTTTTACCCGCAGAATCCGCTGCCGAACGCGTTGCGACTGGGTTTTGCTGCGTTGGATGAAAAGCAGATTGCGCGCGGGGTGGCGACCTTGGCGGAATTGCTGCGCATCGAGATGCGGAAGCGGCAGCGCGGCGTGCGGCGTGCCGAGCGCAGCAGGGTTGCTCTGGTTTGAGAACAGGAAGATTTAACGCAGAGGGCACGGAGTGAAGAGCGCAGAGAACGCAGGGGAAACAAAGCCGGCGATGATCACATTGGCGCCGAACCCCGCCAACCATTGCTTCGGGTGCGGTGGCGCGAACGAAGACGGGATGAAGCTGGCCTTTGTACAAGACAACGAGAAGCGCCGCATTATCGGACGATTTGTTTTGGGCGAGCGATATCAGGGCGGCGGCGGGATGGGACACGAGCGATGGGGAAGGTTTGCCGGTTTCGCGAAGTGCGCGCGGTAACCGCGGAACTTTCCGTGGAGTATCTGAAGCCAGTCCGCGTGCAGGACGAAATTGTCGTGGAGGGCTGGGAGACGGAACAGAAGGGCAGGAATTTGTTCCACGTCGGCGAGATCAGGAATGCCGCGGGAGATGTACTGGCGCGAGGCAAAGGACGATTTGTGATTATCGGCGAAGCAGCGGGAAAGAAAGTTTAAGCGTTTCGAGGAAGGCACGGAGAGAATCGAGAGAGGAGAAAGAGATGGATGCGAAGAAAATGAACGGCAGAGGGAACGGAAACGCCGCGAACGAATGGCGCGTGAAGGTGGGCTTGGCGGAAATGCTTAAGGGCGGCGTGATTATGGATGTCACCAACGCCGAGCAGGCGCAAATCGCGGAGAAAGCTGGAGCTTGTGCGGTCATGGCGCTGGAGCGGGTTCCGTCCGACATTCGCAAAGAGGGCGGCGTGGCGCGCATGGCGTCGATCAAAATCATCCGCGAGATCATGGAGACCGTCACGATTCCCGTGATGGCCAAGGTGCGCATCGGGCATTTTATCGAAGCCGAGGTCTTGGAGGCGCTGGAAGTGGATTTTATCGACGAGAGCGAAGTTCTGACTCCCGCCGATGAAGAGAATCACGTGTGGAAGCACGACTTCCGCGTGCCGTTTGTTTGCGGAGCGCGCAACTTGGGTGAAGCGTTGCGGCGAGTGGCGGAGGGCGCGGCAATGATTCGCACCAAGGGCGAAGCCGGCTCGGGCAATGTTGTCGAGGCAGTCCGCCACATGCGCACGATTGTGAGCCAGATGAAGCGGCTCACTACCATGCGCGACGACGAATTGATGCATGAAGCGAAGGAACTCGGCGCGCCCCTGGATTTGATTCGCCAAGTAGCAAAGACCGGCAAACTGCCCGTGCCGAATTTCTCGGCAGGCGGAATTGCGACGCCAGCGGATGCGGCGCTCGTGCGACGCCTGGGTGCCGAGGCGGTATTTGTCGGTTCGGGGATTTTCAAGTCCAGCGATCCGGAAGCACGAGCAAAGGCGGTGGTGAAAGCGACCACGCACTTTGAAGACCCGAAAGCCATACTCGAAGCGCACGAAGAGCTGGGCGAAGCGATGCGTGGTTTGGATGTGCGGCAGCTCGAAGAGAAGGATTTATTGTCGACGCGCGGGTGGTAGCTCAATTTTCGCCAAGCTAGGGCGCAACAGTGCCTGCCTGCGGCGGGCTGTGCCCCTACAAGTCCGAGGGAACGTGAAGATTGGGATTTTGGCGGTGCAGGGAGATTTTGCGGCGCATGCGGCGATGCTGGCCGGCATGGGGATTGAAACGGTCGAAGTGCGCACGCGTGAGGACTTGGCAGGCTGCGACGGCTTGATTTTGCCCGGCGGGGAGAGTACGACGCAATTGCAATTCCTACAAGAAGAAGGCTTGTACGACGCGATCAAGAAATTTGCCGCGGAGGACAAAGCCATCTTTGGCACTTGCGCGGGCGCGATTCTGCTGGCAACCGAGGTGAAGAATCCGCGGCAAGAATCGCTCGGATTGCTGGACATGACCGTGCTACGCAATGGGTACGGCCGGCAAGTTCACAGTGACGTCGTCAGCGGGCCTTCCACGTTGAAACCTGAACCGATGGAAATGGTTTTCATTCGGGGGCCGATTTTTGAGCGCGTAGGTCCAGGCATCGAAGTGCTTGCCGAATACGCCGGCAAACCGTCGCTGGTGCAAAAGGGCCAGATCCTGGCCGCGGCATTTCATCCCGAACTCACGAACGACACGACCGTGCATCAGCGCTTTCTCGAGCTGGCTGCAGAGAGTTCCAATCGGTCCGCTGTAGCGCGCTAGCGAGCTACCCTCAGCCCTTACGTGAACTGTTCCTCGGCTTGTGAGAGACTTCAGAAGCAAAGTCTCTTATGAGAGTCAAACGCGTCAGAGTATTGTTTGTTTGCATCGGCAATTCCTGCCGGAGCCCGATGGCAGAAGCTATTGCCTGGAGGGATGCCCCGGAAGTAATTGAGGCGTCGAGCGCGGGATTAGCTCCCCTCGGGCTTGTGGCTGAAATGACCACCCAAACGCTTTTGAGAAACGGCTACGCTGTCAAAGGGCTGGCGTCCAAGCCCATCTCACCGGAGGCCTGGGAATCCGCGGATATTGTCATCAACATGAGCGGCCGAGCGCGGGAATTTGCATTTCGTAACTTTCGTCGACACACCAAGGTTGAGGACTGGGAGATAGAAGATCCCTACGGTGACCCCGAGAAGTATCAAGGGACTTATGAGACGGTTCGACGGCGCGTTTTGGAATTGGCTCGACGTCTACGAAGAGATTTTGTGGCAGCTGAGGATGGCAAAGACGATGCCAGCAGCTACGGCCGTTCGTAGCGAAAGCTGAGCGAGGAGAATATTTTGCGGCGGGACAAGACCAGCGTTTCGCAGGAAGATTACCTCAAAGCCGTCTGGGAGATGCTCGAGGAGGACCAGACGCCGATCAGCGCGCGTTTGGCCGAGGAGCTCAACGTAACTCCGCCGGCGGTCACGGCAGCGCTGAAGCGCATGACGCGCGACGGTCACGTGCGCGTGGACCGCGAGGGCCGCATCGACCTCACGCGCAAGGGCAGGCAATTCGCGGAGCGTTTGGCGTTGCGTCATCAGCTCGCGGAAATGCTGCTCACCGATGTGATCGGGTTGCCCTGGTCCAAGGCGCACGACGAAGCGGAGCGCATGGAGCACGCAATTTCTCCGGAAGTTGAGGCGCTGCTGCTGAAGCGCTTTGCGGATAAAAAGAGCTGCCCGCACGGTGTTCCGATGCGCGGCGGCATTGCCAAGCTGCGTAAGCAAGGAGCCGTGCCGCTGTCTGATCTGCGCGCGAATGACAAGGCCGAGATTCTGTGCGTCTACGAGAAAGACGCGCAATTTTTGGAGTTCCTGGAAAATTTGGAGCTGCGGCCGGAAACGCAAGTCGAGGTAAAGAAGCGGGAGTACGACGAAACGATGACGTTGCGTGCCAGCGGGCGGATCATGCATTTGGGCAAACCGGCGACCACGCGGATTTGGGTTCGCAAAATTGCCTCCTAGCAGAAGGAACCGCTCGAATCTTGGATTGGCAGATGCGTTCCGGTATCAGCGTCCGCGACCGAAAACCTACGCGCGATCATCTAGCAGGGATTTCAGGCGGGCGTAGCCGGCGCGGCTTACCGGCAAGCGCGTTCCGTCGGTCAGAATCGCCAAGCGGCTGTCCTTGCCGTAGGGCTCGATGCGCGCAACGCGTGCGAAATTGACGATGTACGACCGGTGAATGCGAACGAACCGTGCGGGGTCCAGCGCCGCTTCAAGGCGCTCACGGCTTACCGGCTTCAACAGGTAATCGACCGCGTGCACCTCGAAGGCGCGCATGGCGTGTTGATCGTAGGCGGTGACGAAGACCACCGGAATCTCCGTGCCGATAAGCTCGAGAACGTCGAAGCCCGTCAGTTTGGGCATCTGCACGTTCAAAAAAATAAGGTTCGGCCTCTGCTCGGCAACCGCTTTCACCGCCTCGAAGCCATTCGCGCACTCCCCAGCGATTTCAACTTCGGGATGAGATTTCAGCAGTTCGCGCAGGACTTGCCGCGCCAGGTCTTCATCATCAACAAGGAGTGCGCGAATTTTCGATTGCGCCGGCACGGTCAGAGTCGCGTTTTTCGGGGAAAATCCTCGGCTTACCGGCGAATGGAGGGTGAGGAAGGGTGAATGACGCCGCGCAAAGCGCGGCGCCGGAGAGTTGAACAGAATTGCTTGCATTATTTCCGAATTAGCACTAGCTTAGGCGCAATCTCAAGGGCACAATTGCCGCAAAACCAAGTCTGCAGAGGAACTTCGACATGAGTCGCACTGAATTTTCCACCGGTACGTTTCGCAGGCTCATCGAAGGCTATTGCGCGGCGTGGAGCTCCGGCAACGTGGAAGCGCCAGCTAGGTTCTACGCCAAGGACAACGGCCTCGTCTTCTACGATTTAGCTCCGTTCGCCTATCACGGCTGGAAGGAATATCACGACGGAGTGCAACGAGAATTATTCGCGAATCTGGCCAGCGGAAGCCTGGTGCCGGGAAAAGACTTGAAGGTTACCCGCCGCGGCACGTTGGCCTGGACCACCGTCTCCATGCATTTCTCCGAAAAAACCAGGGACGGTAAGGCTACAGAAACACAGGTCCGCTACACTGGTATCTGGGAGAAGCGCGGTGCAAACTGGCTGGAAGATGCTGCGGTACTACTGGATCGTGGCCCGCGGTTATCGCCTGAATCCTTGGAATAGTCCTTATCTGCGCTGGAGGTTCGAGACTTTTCTCGGGCCCGAAGCCGCCGGCCTGGACGCGAGCAAGTTTTTTCGCCTGATGTGGAAATATCGCGACCAGATGGAGCGGTTCGTTGATTGGGCAGACGCGCGGCGCCGCTATCAGCGTGGGTGCGTTCACGTCTGACCGTTCGCCACCAAGGCCTCGCATAACTCCCTCCCACGAAGGCGTATACTGGGCTCATAGGAAGGGAGGATGCGTGACGCAGCTTAAAGTCCTCCAGAAAACTGAGACCTTGCACGAAGCGCGCTGGTGGGAGCCGGAAGCCAACGGGCGCGTTCATTGCTATCTTTGTCCGCGCCACTGCCACATCAATCCCGG
>WNFO01004141.1_pt1 | contig 12471 bp, 12 predicted proteins | sample 5400251 | NCBI WGS metagenome assembly WNFO01 (sample SAMN13153354, study PRJNA577476) | soil metagenome | isolation source: 100 cm saprolite under Madrone tree | place: USA:California | collected 2016-06-14
CGCTGCCGTGCAAACCCGCATGCGCAACGGTTCGCACGCGATTCAGTTATTGGAACCCGCTCGATCCTATCAGTGGGGCACGGTGCCCGTAAGCATACCTGCCATTGAGGCAGCATACGTCAGGGGGCAAGCTTATTTGAGCCTCGGCGACGGAAAAAGTGCGGCGGCTGAATTCAAGAGCATTGTGGATCACGCAACACTTTTCGCGGCACAGCCAATACACACGCTCGCGTATTTGGGCCTTGCACAGGCCTACACTTTAACCGGCGAACCTGAAAAAGCTCGTAAAGCCTATCAAGATTTCTTTGCCCTCTGGAAAGATGCCGACCCCGACATTCCCGCCCTCATCGCCACCAAAGCTGAATACGCGAAGCTGAAGTAACTAGCCACACCTTGCAGAAAAGTGAACAGTTGCCTCGCCGAATGGAGATTGGTCCCTCAAAGTCGGCATCTCGTCAGGAAATCAAGCACTGACGAGATGGGCGTCTGCCAGCCCGGAGGCATTACTTCCGGTTTGCCGTGACTCGCAGAACTGAAGAAGGAATGACGCTGGCAGGGGGCAGCAACTCGGGCTGATTACCAGCATCATTTGTTCAGCTTTGCGGGCCAATTCACAACGACGGACATAGGCGTACCTTCCGCCTGCGTCATTTGAGTGGCGATCAGAAATCGTTGACCGTCTCGGCTTACGTCATAAGCGAATAGGTCATTCGTGGAAACTGGCTGCCGGGGAGTCGCCTGGAAAAGTGCGACCGGCGTGCCGGCATCGAAATTGCCCCCAGTTGTCACCGGTGCGGCCATCATCTTGCTCTCCGAAGAAAGGAAGAATAACTCCCTTCCGTCACCTCGCCAGCGCGGCTGTTCTCCGCCGCCCGCCGAGACTTGCCACTTCCCGCGTGCATCCGGAAACGAGGTGACATAAATCTCCCATTTGCCGGTCTCATTCGAAGCATAAGCCACCCATTTTCCGTCCGGCGAAAATTGCCCATTCCGGAGGATGGACACTGCCTTCAAGAACAAACTGCTCTTTATCTCCGGAAAAGTCACGAACCACAGGTCCGTGCCTCGGCTGTACAAGAGGTATCTTCCATCCCGGGACCAGTCATTAGGAATTTTGTTGAATTCATCATGGACGAAAATCTTCTCTTCCTGTGCGCCATCCGCGTTCTTCATATACAGGTCGGTTCTCAGTTGGCGATTGGAGCTAAACACCACGCGCGAGCTGTCCGGGCTCCAAAGCGGCGCTACATCATAGGCAGGATCGAATGTAAGCCGCTTAGAACTAACGCGCTGCAAATCATAGGTCCAAACGTCCGTGTTCAAACTCCCCATGTCTGTTTGGTCTACCGTCGCCGATTTTCCGCTGAATGCCAGGCGGAGGTTGCCATACACATTGGGTCTACCCACCGCGCCAACTTCAACGCCCTTACGATCGAACCACAGCGGTTGTGAAAGCGCGACGCCGCTGCCCGTCTGAGCCATCAGCAGGCCGCTATCGGAAACCGCAAACACCGCCTTTCGGACCTGCGGCTGAAATTGGATATCCGTAAGAATAGCCGTAGGTTCTCCCTCCAATGCGAATCGCTTGACATCGAACCTCTGACTAAGCAGGGTCTTCTCTTGGCAAAACAGCAAGTACCCTGGCACGGCATAGGCCGCGTTCGCAGTCGCCTCCGTAACGAAGCGCTTCTCGGTCGAATCCAGCGAACCCACGAATATGGCATTTAACCCTTTCTTCGCCGAAAAATTTGCTGTCATATACAGATAATGCGTTCCATCCGGCAAAAACATCGGCCAGCGATGACTTTCTTCTCCGCGACCTGGATCCGGACTACTGATCCGCTCGGGTGCTCCTCCCGAAGCCGAGACCCTACAAAGACCATTCCCGAGCGCCGCATCAGGCGTAAAAACAATTACGCCATCCTTGTTCCACGTACCGCCCCGCCCGGAAGGCGCGTCACAAATGATCTGCAGTGGACCACCCGTTAAATTCAGCCTTTTCAATTTTCCGTCGGCAAAGAACCCGAGAGATCGGCCGTCCGGTGACCAGAATGGATAGCTGGCGCCCTCGGTTTCGGCCAGCATTCTTGCGGCTGTCGAACCCAGTTCGTAAATCCAAAGCGCATTCTTTCGCGCCGATCCCTGGTATGCAACCACCGCGACAGTGTGTCCGTCCGGCGCTATAGCAATGTCGACCGCGGGAAACGGCAGCGCCGCATTGAACTGCATTGCCTGCTCCCCCGGCTTCCAGTATCGCCACCACACCGTTGCCGCGATCAGCATCACGGCGAGTACGCAGGACACGACCCAAGCCAGCCCTTCTCGCGTCTTTCTTGCTGACGCCGACGGAACTGTAGTGCCAGTGTGCCCACCACTTTCGGCGAGCCATTTCAACTCCACCAGAAGATCGTGCGCTGTCTGCCAGCGGTCGTCGGGGTCTTTGGCGAGGCAGGTCATTGCAACGTGGTCCAACGCAGGCGGCGACATCGGCGCCAGTTCCGTGATCGGCTTCGGGTCACTCGACAGAATCGCGGCGATGAGGCTGGCCTTGGTTCTCCCCCTGAACGCCGGTCTGCCCGTGGCTATTTCGTAGAGCACTTCTCCGAAGGCGAAGATATCGGTGCGTGCGTCTGCCTCCCTTCCCTCCAACTGCTCTGGCGCCATGTACTGGAATGTACCGAGAAGGGTGCCTTCGGCTGTGAGCTTTTTGTCCGAGGTCATTTCCGTAAGAGCGTCAGCCACCGGCGCCACAGGCATCGGCTCCGACTTGAGCTTTGCCAACCCGAAATCCATCAACTTCACGCCCGCCTTCGTGAGCATGATGTTCCCAGGCTTGATATCGCGATGGATGATCCCTTGGCGGTGTGCCTTATCCAAGGCATCCGCAAGCTCGATTGCATACCTCAGAACTTCCTGGACGGGCAGTGAACCCTTTTCCAGTTTCTTCTCCAGCGTCTCGCCTTCAAGATATTCGAATACGAGGTAGTCCACTCCATCCTGGTGTCCGATGTCATGCAGCGTGCAAATGTGAGGGTGTGAGAGCGTTGAGATAGATCGTGCTTCTCGTTCAAACCGCTGCCTCCTCTCGGGATCCTGCGCGAGGTCAGAAGGCAATACCTTCACCGCCACAACGCGGTCCAAACGGGTGTCTTTAGCGCGGTAAACTTCGCCCATGCCGCCGGCGCCAGCGGAGCAAATGATCTCGTATGGCCCAAACCGAGTTTTTGAGGGGATAGGCATGGGAATTCCCCGAATTATAGTCCTACGCGCGAGAGATGGTGTGCTTATCTCACTGAAGCTTTAGCTGGCACACCGGTTTAGGCCAAGGGGGATTATTCGTCGAAATGCCCTCCGTAAGTCGAAACGCATAGGACGAAAAATGCGGCTATTTTGATTGAACCGATCAACTCCCGGCTAGTGTAAACCTATCCAAGTTGTTGGGTTCCGTTCGGGGTATTACGGCTTGTTCAGACAACTGCCGTCTCTCTTCGCTGGCCAGTTTGAGGAAGTGTGAAGCTGCTGAACGGTGCTCGTGCTCCAATCGTTTCTGGACCGTGAGGTCTGTTAGCTATTTGTCCGAGATTCCGACTACTACGGTATGCGCGTCATCTGTCTGAGCTGCAGTTAGTCGGCAGTTCCACATTTTCATAGAAAAAGAGCATTCGGTGCAATGCCGAATGCTCTTTGGAATCCACAAGAAACTCACAGAATAAGTCCTTGAGAATCAGCCAGCACACGTGACCATTTCATCGAGCAATTCGAAAAAATCACGATGTTGGCCCCATGTTGGACCCATACTCGAAGTAGCTTGATTTCGCACTCTGTATTACAATGAAAACAAACGCGTTGCGCGGTTCCCCGGTAGCTCAATGGTAGAGCATTCGGCTGTTAACCGAGAGGTTTAAATCACCTAACTCGTTTCTCTGGCGTCAGTTAACAGCTCCCGGAGCATCCCCAAACACCTATTTCTTGTCCCCAGGATGTCCCCAAGATCGCTTCCGTCCGTCTTCCACGCGACGGCATACGTCACGCAGTCAGCTCGGCGGAACCAATCGGAGTCTCCGGTTCAGCTCCGATCAGGAGAACGCGCGGCCTCTGCCGTGACAGTTGGCAGCAAGTAATTGTCGGGAACTCTTATCGCACCCTAACCAGAGCTGATACGCAGTTTCGGGTCTAGAGGTGTCAGAAATTCTCCAATTCCGATTACTTCCTGTTTGCCCGTGATCCAGGCGCGATCACGGGTGGGCGCCGGTAAATCAGGAGAGTGGGCTGCCGGAACGGGTATAAAATGCTCGGCATTGTCCGGGCCAAAGAGGGTCCACGCCCAATCCGCTTCGTTTCGGGGGACTATGGCATGGCAACCGGCGTAATCCGCCAAGGCAATCACCGCTTCGAGAATCTCTTCTTTTCAGGCATGGCTGTGCTGATTCTCGGCACGGTCTTTATGGGGTTCGCGCGCAGTTACTATCTGGCAGGTGAATGACTTGAGAGCACCATCGTCGTGAACCCGCAAAACGGTCTCCTCGAAAAGTGGCTGCCCCTTGTAGCCCCTCTTCTCGTGCTTCCCCCATGGATATGGCTGGCCCTGCGTACTCAGCATTGCTTGCAGGTTATTACAGTTCATAGCATCCCCTTCCCGAAGCGCACGATTTGGCTGGTAAAAACGTTGGCTCTCATCGTAGCGGTTGGGGGAATTTTTGGAGCTGTGGCCCAAGTAGGGATGCCATGGTTTCTCGCTATTTTACCGGGAGGGATAGTCTTATTCTTCGCGCTCAAAGAGAGCGTGCAGGATGTCGTGCCACGCAAGCCCAACCAAGACGCGACAGCATACCAATCATCATGGCAAATGTATCGCAACCTGCGTGGCGATTTCATCCGGTCGTGGAAGTGGTTCGGCGCTTCATCCCTAATGCTGATTTTGACCGCGGCGTTCGCGGACAAAATGCCGAGGACTGTTCAGATTGGTTTCTTCGCTTTTTGCGTTGTCGCGGTTCTTTCCTCAATTGGTGTGATGAGCCTCAAGCAATTGAAGTGGCTTCGCTGGCCCTGTCCACGTTGTGGATGTGCTTTCCGTGGTTTTTGGGGGAGGCCGTGGTTGCCGAGAAAGTGCGTTTATTGCGGCCTGCCGAGAGAGGACAGCGCACACCTGACGCCAGCTAAGTCCCGATAAGTGTTGTGTCAGAGGCTCTTCAAAAAAGAGAGTAAGTGGTCTGCAGGTCGGTAACGGCCGTTTCGCGTTTTGCTGGAAGTGGCCTTGGCAAGGCCAAAGCACTAGCCGCTTGCGATCCGGGCATTGGCTCCAGCAAGACAGACTCGAAGTGGCGGGATGATCCAGATCTAATGCAGTTCCTCCATAGCTTGTGAGAATCGACGAGCATAATCGGTCCGAGCAAAATCCGAGACATTGCGCCGCAACAACCGTCCAATAAGGAAGGGGAAGTCATCTACATGCGGCAACGACAGAGTTACACAACGTCCCTGCCTGAGCGAACGATGGGATGCGCTAGCAAAATATGAGACAAGCGCCTCTCTGCCTAGCAGTTATCACGGTGCTTTTTGCTACTTTTCTTAGCGGTGAAGGTGTGGCCGCTCTTCCTCAGTGCGAGAGGGTTTCGATTCGACTCCATCTGGACTCATTAACTAAAGACTTTGAGGTGACCGGGAGTTGGCTGTTTATGGAGGCCGAGGGCACTCTGCGGGGCGAGATTTCCCTCCGAAACCAGACGGACAAGTCCTTGTCGCGCCTGACCGTTATGGTGAATTACCTCGACGAGAATGGTTCCATTCTGTTTTCTATTCCATATCAGGCCAACCTCCCAAACGATGAAAACGACATACGGAACATTCGCGCTTTTTCGGAGCTCCACCTTAACGGACCGGTTCAACCTGGGGAAGTCGTCGCTCTCGATGGGAGAAACCTCCTCAGCATAACGACCGTTCCCACTTCTGCGGAAGTCGTTTTCTGGCTCGCGAAGCATTACGAGGATGGGTCTTCTGTGAGCACCCAAATCGGCCACCACGGCTTCCGTACAGATCCGCTGCTTGTTGAGACGCCCGGCTATCTCCGACTTACCCTGTCCCACCCTGCCGAATCGTTTGAGACACTGGTCAAGATGCGGATCAACGAGTACGGCCGCGTCCTTGAAATCCAACCGGGCCGCGAAGGCGATACTGGTCTCACGGGAGAGCAGTTTGAGGCTCTTTCAGAACAACTCGCCGAGTGGCACTTTTTCCCGGCATTGAAAATGGCTACGCTGTCCAATCCGACCTTTATCTACTCGTAGAGTTTGTGCCTGAAAATCCCCTTCCCGTAAGACGCTGCTTTCTGGAGCATCCAGCCAAATACGCACGCAAGTTCGCTCTTGTCATGTCACTTTACAACCAATCCGAGACTCTTCTAACCGTTGGATACCCTATTACGGAGGTTTCCCTGCAGACGGCAAAATGGAGCCAAACATCATAGAAATCGGACCTCCAGCGGTCCCTCTAGACCAGTAGTGGATGGTCATCCGGCTGACCCACCAACTAAGCTTATGTAGCGCTCAAATTGCGCCATCTCTTCCCAAGACGTGAATACGGGGAAATGGACAACATAACTTCTATCGCCACATATCTGTGGTACCTTGGCCGCAAACAGAAATCCTTCCGGAGTTTTGGCATTCCAGGAGCGCACCACACTCACGTTCGGAGTTGCATAGAAAGTTGAGTCGATCTCTACGGTGTCAAAGTGCTTCGCAGTAACTGAGGTAGTCGCCGGGTCGCAAACCCTTCGGGTAGAAGGATCCCTGCCATCCTGTGGCTGTGAACGATGAAGTTCCGAGAAGAATCGGCGAATGGTTCACGCTGGAGAGTATAGCGACCCCTGTGTCTCGCCAAAACGTCGTACACCCGCAAAATGAATGACTTGGCGAAGAGCTGAATTCGGATACTTCCGATAAGATTCTTGCTATGATCGTGTCGCTCCGACATTTCCTCGGTTGGATGTTCAGCGCTTGCCGTTCGCGCGAGGACCTCGTCCTCGAAAACCTGGCTCTCCGTCGGCAACTGCTGGCTCTGCACGCGCAACGACCTCGCCATCGTTTGACTACCCTGCACAAGCTGTTCTGGATTGCGTTGAGAATAGGAGGACGGAAGCGTGTCAGCAAAGAGCTTCGCGCCTTGATCTTCCGTATGGTTGCCGAGAATGCGACCTGGGGAGCACCGCGTATTCACGGCGAACTGCTCAAGCTGGGTTTCGATGTCTCGGAAAGGAGTGTCTCGCGATGGATCCGGCGAGCCCCGAGAGATCCAGATCCTATGAAACGATGGCTGACGTTCCTCAGAAACCATCGTGAGGCCATTGCTGCGATGGACTTCTTCACCGTCCCAATGCTCACGTTTGGTGTTCTGTACTGCTTTTTCGTTATCGGCCACGACCGGCGTAAGATCCTGCACTTCAATGTGACGCGAAATCCCCATGCGCTTTGGGTTATACAGCAATTGCGAGAAGCATGGGCCTACAAACAGCCGCACAGATTCTTGCTATTCGACCGCGACGCAAAGTTTGGAGCCGAGGTGGTTTCGGCTGTGAAGGACATGGGGAGCGAGCCAACTCGAACGGTCTTTCGCAGTCCGTGGCAGAACGGTGTTGCGGAGCGCTGGGTGGGAAGTTGCCGACGCGACTTGCTTGATCACGTGATCATCCTGAATGAGCGGCATCTCAAACGGCTGCTGTCGATCCCCGACGCAAAACCAGCCGCTCCATGTGTGATCCTGAAGCGCATGGGTCCCGCAGATGAGATTACGAGCCATTTGTACTCGTTTGGAATACGGGGTAAGCAGTTCCAATACGTCGAAGGTAATTTGCCGCAAGGAATTTCATTTCACGGTCGGCTCACGGATCACGACGCTCGGAAAATCTTGGACAAGGCAGGTAAGATACAAATCCTTGAGCCAAAATACACGCCTGCAGACCTCGACGCTGCCCGAAGGCAATGTTCAGGGCTGCCGTCGCTCGCCACAGAGGTTAGTAAAGATGCTCCTAACTAAGCAGGACGAGAAGGCAGCAACCAGCCGTACCGCCTCTATTCCCGCAGATCGTGCATCAGAAGCCCCGACCAAAAGTGTTCCAAACGGATTGGCGACAATTTCAGTATCTTCCAGCCCTGATGGAGCCGACATTTACGCCGACCTCGTTCGTTGGCAGCGCCCCCGCCACGTTGAAACTCAGCGTTGGGAAGCACACTATCAAAGCTACGATGGCAGGCTTCAAGGACTGGTCGCGCGAAATCACTGCACTGGCTGGATCGGAAGCCCATTTGACAGCCTCGTTAGACAAACAGAACTAACTTTGCATTCAACGAGCTAGCCGTCTTCACTAGCGTGGCGACTACCGGGTCTGCCTACCCCTGTCCAGTCCACTGGACACTGTTGCAGTTTGGCTGGTCAAACGTATAATTCGCCTTGTGCCTGCCTCACGACTAACATCTCTCGCCGAGGTCCAACTTTCGGCGGGCAGATACCTGAGAGAAATGCGCTTGCGCCTGGGTCTTGGCCTCCGTGAAGTCCAAGATGCAAGCGCAACTCTGGCCGCCGAGGAAAACAACGATGAGATGTACATTTCATCTGCGCGGCTCGGCCAAATTGAAATCGAATCATCAGCTCCAAGCGTCTTCAAGATTCTGAGCCTTAGTGCGATCTACGGCATTGATTTTCTCTATCTCCTCCGACGCTATGGGGTAAGGCCAGATCGTGTCCACAAGTACCGGAAGAAAGTCAGTCGCCAGTTTACGCACCCCATTTCGACCACCGTTTATGAGCCGGATACAACAGTTACGATTCCAATGCGAATTGATCCGCGCTTCCATTGGGAAACGACGCAACTCATCAACAGGGTTGTCGCAATGTGGGGAGAAATCCCCGCCGCGATGCTCACTCATTTCAATCCTCGTGAGCACATCTACGCCTATGTCGGACTCAAAGATTACACAATGTTTCCTCTGATTCGTCCCGGCGCTTTAGTGATGATTGATGAAAAGCGTAATCGCATTGTTCAAGAAGGCTGGAAAAACGAATATGAAAGGCCAATATATTTCGTAGAGATGCGAGATGGATACAGACTCGCTTGGTGCGAACTAGAAGCAGGCAAACTCACATTGATCCCCCATCCCGTGTCTCCCGTACGCACCCAAACTGTCAATTTTTCAGATGACGCGGAAGTGGTGGGACAAGTAGTGGGTGTAGCGATGCGGGTTGCGCCTGGGTCAGAGACCACTTCGGAATCGTAAGCAAGACTTTCAGTGCCATCTTGATCTGGGAAAGAAAAAACGCCCTCGACACCCGAGAAATGCCTTCCGGGAGCATATCTCGATAGGATTCCAGTTCCAGCCACAAGGTCATTGTTCGTTGCTGCGCATTTGCCAAAGACTCTAAATATCCCTTTAGCTCGCCGCAAACTGTCACGAGAGGCATGTTGAGCACAAGGTTGAAGACATCCTTGTGCTTCCGCCGCAAAAGTTCGTGGACTTGCTCGGCTGACGACTGCATGGCCCAGCCTTCGTGCAAATATCTTCCGGTATAGGAGTCCCGCACAGAAGCCAAAAATGCCAACCGTGAGAAGCAGGTCGGAAGGTATGTGAACGTCAGTTCGACCTCATCTTCAACGCTCTTCAGAATCATACCCGCACGTTATACACAACAATCTTGCTTGCGACAAGAGTTGTCCAGTCCACTGGAAATTTCTCGGTAGGTCCCCGGTTTCCTTTCTCTTCGTTGTTAACTTGCACGCACTTCGGTTCCTAAAAGGAGGAACTACCATGAAAAATACAAGGCACTTCTTTATATCGCTCGACAATCCGTGGCCTCCGCCACTTCCGCCTTCGGCGTTCTGACGGATACCCAGGTCCCCTCCGCTGCCATTGTGCGGAGCGGAAACTGGAGTTCAGTTGCCCGTCCAGGGGTATACATAATTTTCCTGGACGGGCCTCCCACTTATGGACATATAATATTACCTCATCATGTTTTACATAGGTGCTGTCCTTTTCCTGTTCAGTGTTAGCTGCCAAGGTCTTTTGTTTTGGAGAGGCTGGCGATGGGGCGGATGGCACGCTTACCCGTTCTTTTACATCTATCTCTCTTATACCTCTTTTTGGACGGTCGCATTTCTTTTCTTCCCTCACGCGCATCCGCTATATCCAAAGGTCTATTGGGACAGCGAACTTGTGGCCGCTGTGCTTAGATTTCTCGTCGCCTGGGAGGTTTTTCGCGGCGTATTTCGTCATGGCACAGTCACAAGAAGGATCGCTGGAGACGTCATGGTCGTCGTTCTGGTCTTGCTGGCACTCGCCTTCTGGCTAAGTGGGCCAACCCCTGGCGTTTCACCCGTAATAGATTTCATGCGCAAGATGGCACTTACAGCGGGCGTATGGACCGTTTTGGTGTTGGGAGTGGCTCGATTTTATGGAATCCGAATCGGACAAAACACCTGGGGAATGGCAATCGGATTTTTGATATTCGTCTCAAGTGAAATTGCCAATTTTGCCGCCTTCGATTTATCATCGTGGTTTATTCCGATCTGGCGGTTCGTTCACCCGTTCGCCTATGTATTCATGCTCGCGGTTTGGACGTGGTTGCTATGGGATTACGCCCCGAACCCGCAAAACGAAACTGATTCGTCTCTTGAGCCTCTTCTTCTTTCAGAGTGGCAAAGGCAGTCTGCGGCTCTCGACAAAACGATACGCAAGGTTATTCAGCCATGATCCAACTCCTATTGATGGCGTTCATTGGAATCCTTCTTTTGTGCTTTGCCCTTTTTGCGCTAGGGCGAAAGTCGAGGACGAAGAGCGAGGACTGCTCGGATTCTGAGGTAGAGCTTTTGAGAATGCTTCGGTTGGGTAGCTTAGAGTTCGATGCCAGTATCTTATTCTCTGATACCGACTATCGCTTGCTTGCTTCCGAACCGCAATTGCGCTCACTTGCCCGAGAGCTTCGGAAAGATCGAAGGGATATTGCCCTAGACTGGTTGCGCGAATTGCAAAAAGATGTATTTTCGATGTGGCGCTTCCGAAGTTTCCTGACTAGGCTAGGCGTGACCGTTGGTATGCGCAACGAGTTATCCGAAGCATTCCGGTCTCTCCTGTTGTTGTCCCTTCTGTGCGTGGTGCGTGTATCCGTCAGGCTCTTGGGCCCGTACACTTTTGGCAGGACTGCTGTCTCTGTGAGGACCAGCGTTGAGAATCTAAAGCGGTCCTGCGTGGCAACGCTCAGTAATCTTCCCCGCGAGCGATGGCCCCAGGCTGCAGCGGAATGGCAGCGCGTTCAAACGCTCTGAATTAACTCCGCTCAATAAGGATCCTCTCGCCTGCCGTTCATTCTTTTCGCGAGGTGCAACCCGGGACGAGAAGTTCATGGGCAGCACGCCTTCATCCCTGCGACTTGCAATGGGCGACCACAAGATTAGGCTGGTAACGTCAGGATTCAAGACTTGGGAAAGAACCATGACCGTAAGCGCCGGAGCAACAGCCACAGTAGATGCCACACTCGAAAAACAGGAGTAGGGCTTGGTTAACGGACGGGGCATCCGCTCTTTCAGTATCCGGCACCTACGACCTCCATGTGCCCTTCGATGTAGGAGTCTGGTCGAAGCCATGATTCATACTGGACCAAAATGCGGGTACCCTCACGACTAACGAGCAGCCACAGACCATGCATGTATCCGAGCTTTTGGAACAAACCAAAGACAGTCGGGATGTCGTTCGTGTTCGGCGCAGTCAGGTCATCGTATCGCATGCCAACCAGTTCTTCACGCTGATACCCAACAAGTTGACAGAAACTATCGGAAACTTCGACGTACTTCCTGTCGCTGTCTACCACCGTAACGTAATGAGGCTTCACTTCAAATTGCGCGGCCTCCAATTCTTGGCGAAGCGTTTTAACAATACTCCGCGCCCGTTCGGGATACTCTGTCTCGGATTCGTGGCGAATAAAGGAAGGTCGGGCATAGGGCTTTCTTTTTGACATTTCAGTGGATGCCTCCGTATACGCCCTAAGATACAAGCGTTGCGCTTTTGTAGCGCACGGAGGGGAAAGCCTGGTTGGGAAACCAAGCAGGACTCCTTTTATCTTAATGTGGGGTCGATTTCTACACCGCCGGGGTACACTTGTTTCAAACTTCAATGTCCATAGTATGATCTGCCCCCGGAGATCGAATAATGAAGCATTCCCGGACATTTTGGCTCTAGCAGGAATCCTAATCGGTGGCGCGGTCCTCTTCATTTCACTCCCTGTGATGCTTGTTCGGAGATATAAAGAATATAAAGCAGGCGTCGGGTCTAACTCTTCCTGCGCTAAGGCACGGAGTAATTCTCCCATTTGACCGAACGATCCGCGAATTCTACGCCCACAGAAAAGCGATCCCCTGTTTTTGGCAAACAATAAGTCACTGTTCCGACTTGCAGAAATTCTCCCGTTAAAGGGGTAACGAGTGACCCTTCA
>WNFO01008773.1_pt1 | contig 12471 bp, 12 predicted proteins | sample 5400251 | NCBI WGS metagenome assembly WNFO01 (sample SAMN13153354, study PRJNA577476) | soil metagenome | isolation source: 100 cm saprolite under Madrone tree | place: USA:California | collected 2016-06-14
TCGGCGCATCGCTGACACAACCCATCTTTACAGGGGGCAGGCTCCGCTCTGGAGTTCGTTTGGCCGAGGCCCGGGAGCAAACGGCGCTGCTCGTTTACCAACAATCCATTCAGGGAGCATTTCGCAGTGTCTCCGACGCTCTAGTGGCGTACCGCAAAACGCGCGAATTCCGCGTACAGGAAGAACTTCTGTTCGAGTCCGCGCAGGACGCGGCGCGCCTCTCCCACATGCGCTACACGGGCGGTGTGACGGGCTACTTGGAAGTCTTGACGAACGAAACGAACGCTTTCGCGGCCGAGCTTGCCCTCGTGCAGGCGCGCCAGAACGAATTGTTGGCGCTCGTGCAGTTGTACGAGGCACTAGGAGGAGGGTGGCAGCAGTGAGGTGATGAAGCCGCGCGAACGAGGTTATTACATGAAACGACGTGGAGACAGTTCAACCAGCAGTATCGAAATTGCAGTGGATGACAGTGGCGCAGACACCCTCGTCCGCTTGAAAGGCCGCGTTGACGTGGAGTCCTCGCCGGACGTTCGGGATCGATTGCGGGCCATCCTGTCGAGCGATCCGCTCCCTCACGCGGTCACCGTGGACTTAGCAGGCGTCACATCCATTGAAGCCTCCGGGATTGCGACGTTGATCGAAGCTCTTAAAGTGGCAAGGCATCGCGAGATTCGATTCCATTTGCAGGGGCAGGGTTCTGTGCTCCAGTTGTTCGAGTCTGCTGGGTTGCTCGCACTGTTCGACAAAAGTTCGGGCGGAAATGGAGCGTCTTGATGGCGAACATTCTTGAAAACGTTGGCGAAAGAACAATCGAACACCTCGACTATGTCGGAAGTCTGAACATTCAATGGTGGGCTACGGTAAGGGCAATGGCGCAGGCGATTCCCTTTGTTGGGAACCGTTATCGCTGGAAGGCTGCTGTAAGGCAAATGCTGGAGATCGGCGTCGATGCGATCCCGATGGTTTCTTTGATGGCTGTTTGCACTGGATTCATCTTTGCCATGCAAGGCGCGTCTGAACTGCGCCGTTTTGGCACGCTTCGCTACGTCGTTGACCTGGTCGCAGTTGGCTTCACCCGCGAGCTCGGACCGCTGATGACGGCGATTGCGGTAAGTGGACGATCCGGCTCCGCCTTCGCGGCAGAGATTGGGACTATGAAAGTGACCGAGGAACTCGACTCTCTTCGGGTCATGGCTCTTGAGCCGCTTGAATTTGTTCTCGCGCCAAAGTATCTCGCAGCTTTGATTTCGGTTCCTTGCCTAAGTGTCGTTTCAAATCTCTGCGGCATCCTGGCGGGCGGATTATTCATGTTTTTCAGCATTCATCTGACGCCCGCCCTGTACCTCCGCTACGTGTTTGAGGCAATCGCATTGCGCGACGTGGTTATGGGGATGATCAAGAGCGTGGTTTTCGGGACCATCATTGCCCAGGTCGGCTGTCTTGAAGGGATGCGGGTCCACGGAGGACCTGATTCGGTCGGTCGCTCGACTACCAGCGCGGTCGTGAAGTCGACGTTCCTGGTCATCATTGCAGACGCACTTTTCACAGCGCTTTTTTATCTCACGGCAAAACGATGACACCGATCATTTCAGTTCGCGATCTCGTGGTTGAGTACGGCGGCCGCCGAGTGCTCAATGGCCTCAATCTCGACATTGAGCACGGAGAAACCATGGTGTTGTTGGGTGGCAGCGGTTGTGGAAAGAGCACTCTGTTGCGGCAGATCATCGGGTTGGAGAAGCCAAAGTCCGGCAGCGTGTTCGTGAAAGAAGTTGACATAGTGCGTTGTTCAAAGCCCGAGCTCAAGAAGATACGTAGATCGATAGGGGTCGCCTTCCAAAGTGCGGCGTTGTTCAACTCGTTAAATATAGAAGAGAACGTCGCCTTACCGTTGCGTGAACACACGCGTCTCGCGCCTTCCATCATTGAACTCGTCGTTTGGATGAAGCTGGCGGCAGTTGGCCTTGCGGACCGCGGAAAATTGCTTCCTTCGGAGCTTTCCGGAGGGATGAAGAAGCGTGCAGCAGTGGCGCGCGCGATCGCGCTCGGTCCGGAAATTCTGGTCCTCGATGAACCATCGGCAGGGCTTGACCCAATCGTTGCCGCGGAACTCGATGAATTGATTCTGCTGCTCAAGCACACCTTCCACATGACCATCATCGTGGTTACCCACGAATTGCCAAGCGCATTCCTGATCGCGGACCGCATTGCCATGCTCTATCAGGGTTCCTTCAGCTCAGTCGGTACTAAAGACCAACTCAAGGCGAGCCAGAATCCACGTGTTCGCCAGTTCCTTGACCGAGTTCCCGAGGACATTGTCAGAACTCCGGTCACCGAGCACTTCGCTAAATACCTGAACGCGTCGGAGGGATATCAATGAGCACAGAAGCCAAAGTCGGAGCGTTTGTCCTGGGATCAGTTGCGGTCCTCGCATTTGCGATCATCCGCCTGCTCGACGCGCAACTAAGCGGGCACGTCCTTCCTTATCACACCTACCTTCAGTACGCGGGCGGGCTGGAGCCGGGTGCCGCAGTCCTATTCGGCGGAATCAACGTAGGAAGAGTAATGGCAGTGCGGCCTGCCGCCTCGGACCCTACCAAGATCGAGATTCAACTCGATGTGAAGGAGAACACTCCGCTGAACGAGAAATCCGTAGCCAAGCTCGGATTTATCAGTGTCATGAGTGGCGCTGCGTTGTCTGTAACGACTGGGAGCAACGACGCGAAACGTCTTCCGGCCGGATCGGAAATCCCGTCGCAGGAAGCCGCCAGCCTGGATGCGATAACCGACAAAATGGCGGACGTCGCGGACAACGCCAACGGGTTGATCACAGAAGTGCGAGGCGAACTGCAAGGAGTCAGCGGAGATGCGCGCACGTTGCTGGCAAATCTAAACACTGTTACCGGCAAAGACAATCAACGAAAACTTCAAGGCGCACTGGACAACGTTAACGCGATGCTTGCGACTGAGCGGCCTAAGATTGACCGCCTTACCGATCAGCTGAACGCATTGAGTCTGCACGCCGACGAAACCATTCAAAACGTGAACGGCACAGTTGGCGATGTGCGTCAGCCAATCCGCGAAGATCTCGCTGAACTCCAGAAAACTCTGCTGCAAACCAAAGTTTTGTTGGCGGACATGCAAGTGCTGGTGCGAGCAAATGACTACAAGATTAACGACACAATCGAAAACCTGCGATTGGCAACGGACAATTTGGGCCAGTTGACGGATTCGGTGAAGCAACAGCCGTGGAGCCTCATTCGGATCAAACAGCCCGATGACCGGCAGGTACCGAAATAGATTGTCCGAATTAAGACGCAAGCGTTTCTCACGGAGCATAACTATGAAGCGACTTCACATCACGGTCGCATTACTGCTGTCGAGTCTGATCATTCTGGCCGGTTGTTCAGGCAAAATGCGCCACCCGAGCTACTACACGCTCAATCTTCCGGCCCCACCTGATCCCCCAGCGGCTGAAAACGCCAAGGCAACAGTGGCGATTCGTGAGTTCAGCGCGCCTGCCTACCTTCGCCGTGGGGCGATTGTGTTCAAGACGTCGCCGGAATCGGTCGGTTTCTATGCATACCACCGCTGGGCTATTGATCCATGCGAGTTTGTGACCGACTCGATGAGGGATCGCCTCAGTGCTACGGGACTCTTCGCACACGTGAAGCGCTATGACGGTCGACCTGACGCCGATTACCTCGTGAGCGGACGCTTGGAAAAGCTCGAGGAAATTGACTACGAGGGTGGCGTCAAGGTTGTGGTGTCGATCTCCGCCCAAATGGTCAGGTTTGATACCGGCGCGACTGTATGGACTAAGGCTGTTTCGAAAGTTGGGAACGTCGACAAGAGAGATGTACCTGCCGTGGTGTCAGCAATGAGCAACACGATGGATCTTGCCATGCAGGAATTGCTCACGCCGGTGCCCGTTGAGATATCTCGTTCCGAGGTCCTTAAGCGGAACTAGCACAGAGTTCGTCAACACGATTTGGCTGCAACCAGACAGCACTGAATAGAAATAATAAGGAGAAGCGCGATGGCAACCATGACTGAGAAAGAAACGATCAGAACCCTCACAACGCATTACATTGATGGCGCATTCATCGAGTCCCATGGCCGAGAGGTCATGGACATCATCAAACCGACCACCGGGAAAGTCATCGCTCGCGTCACGCTCGGAGACGAAGAGGACACGCGGCGGGCCATCGCCGCGGCCAAACTCGCATTCGTAAGTTTCGGACGCACAACGAAAGAAGAACGCTTGCGTTACTTGCATCAACTGCACAAGGCTGTTTCAGCCCGAGTCGATGATCTAACCGCCGTCATGATCGAGGAATACGGCGGCGTAGCCAGATTCGCTCGGCTTCTTGTCGAGTCAGGCGTCAACGCTTTCCCCGCGGTGCAGAAGGCTCTTCAAGAGCTCCCGTTGAAAGAAAGCTGGGGCAAGACGACGGTCACTATGGAGCCAGTCGGAGTTGCTGGCCTAATTACAGCATGGAACGCGAACGCTCTGTTCATTTGCCTGAAGCTTGCGTCGGCTATCGCGGCTGGTTGTACGGTCGTGCTCAAACCGAGCGAAATGAGCTCGCTGCAGACCCGCGCAATGGTTGAGGCTGTGAATGAGGCCGGACTACCAAACGGTGTCTTCAATGTGGTGACAGGTCTCGGCACCGTCGTCGGGGCTGAGATGGTGCGCAATCCGGATGTCGCGAAGATATCGTTCACAGGTTCGGTTGCTGTCGGAGAACAGATCATGCGCGACGGCGCCGCGACGATGAAGCGGGTCACGCTCGAACTCGGTGGAAAGTCCCCCACAATCCTGCTGGATGATGCCGCGCTCGACAAGGCCATCCCGACGGCTCTTATCTTGGCCTTCTTGAACAGTGGTCAAGCTTGCGCCGCAGGAACGCGGCTTCTCGTGCCCAAAAGCCGGCTCGACGAGGTGAAGCGAGCCATACGGGATGAGATGCGTAACTACACGGTCGGCGATCCCGCGGATCCCAATATTATGGTTGGACCGATGGTGTCGCAAAAACAGTACGAGCGCATCGAATCCTACATTCGCAAAGGCATTGAAGAAGGTGCGGAGGTGCTGGTCGGTGGAGAAGGCCATCCGAAGGGTCTTGAAGCGGGCTTCTTCGTGAAGCCCACGGTGTTTGTCAATGTGAAGAACGACATGACGATTGCCCAGGAAGAGATTTTCGGCCCCGTGCTCAGCGTGATTGCTTACGACTCCGAGGATGAAGCGATCCGCATTGCCAACGACTCCAAATATGGCCTCCACTCCGCTGTTCTGGGGACTGACCTCGATCGCGCACGGCGCGTGGCCTCCCAACTGCGAGCCGGTCGCGTCGTGATCAATACCATGACCGACGATCCCCAGGCACCCTGGGGCGGATTTAAGTACTCCGGCGTCGGCCGCGAATATGGCAAATACGGAATTGAGGGGTTTCTTGAGCCAAAAGCGATTCTTGAGTAATCGCGCTTGCTGAATGAGATAAGAGGACGAATTCATGAGCAAACAGGTCAGCATCTCCCCAAATGAAGCCGCGGATCGGCTCGCCATCCGCGAACTGGTTGAGGCCTATGCACACTGCGCTGATCGTCGCGATGCGAAAGGTCAGATGGCTCTTTTCTCCGACGATACGCATTTCGTGGTCTACATGAACGCAAAGGATCCCAATCCATCCCAGGAACTGCACTCACGCGAGCAACTTGCTCCAGTGTTTGCGGATCTGAACAAGTACGCTGCCACCATGCACTTTCTCGGACAGACGACGATCCTCACGCTGACTGGCAATCGAGGCACAGGGGAAACTTATTGCATGCCCCATCACCTCACTATCGAAGGTGCAAAGCGACAGTTGATAATTGCTGCGCTCCGCTATTACGACACATTTGTGAAGGTAGCCGGTGAATGGTTATTTGCGGAGCGCCTGCTTTACGTTGACTGGATCGAGGAGCGCGTTCTGGCATGACAGCGAATCCGAATATCGTGAGCGAGGAAACATGAATTACAAAAGCATTACGGTCGCCGGGCTAATCCCAGTTTTACGAGCCTGAACGTCCTGCGAAATTGATGGATATGCGATCAACGACAGCCAACGGCGTCTCGTCACCGTGGGCGAGTGCGCGTTGTTGAGGTTTTCTCATTGAATGCGAAAGTTCAATCGCGACCTGACTTGTTGCTCCTCCTGTCCTTGTTGGTGGCGATTCTTTTGACTCCGGTGTTGAACCAGGATAATTGGAGGCGGCTAGTGCTCGACGCCGTCACCTTCATACCAATTGTCTTATCCATTGTCCGGTTGTCGCAGATCAAGAGGTGGGTGTGGCCGTCGGTTCTGTTGGCATTGGGCAATGCGGTTTTTGTGGTGGCGGGCAATACGTTCCCAAACCCAACACTGACCGGAATTCGATGGGCATTTCTCGCTGCGTTCTTCGGGCCCACGGCCACAGGTCTTTTCTCATATCTCAGGAATTCTCGTTCGGTCGCTCAGGTGGAGCTCTACACTGCTTTCAACATCTACTTATTGCTTGGATTGCTGTGGGCGGCGATTTATCTGGCGATAGACGCTTTCTCTCCGGGTTCAATCCGCATTGGAAGCGACCCATCGGACCGTCAGACCGAGCTGCTTTATTTCAGCCTGATAACGATCTCTACCGTCGGATACGGCGATATCGTGCCGCTCAGCGGAACGGCCCGCATACTAACGGCGCTGGAAGGGGTGACGGGGGTTCTCTACATAGCGACTACGGTGGCGGTTTTGGTAGGCAGATTCAGGAACGAATCTTGGGAATGACTGCGCTGGATCGAGAACCGTGAAATTTATGACAACTACAAACCAGGCGTCTTTACATGCGTCGATGACCAATCCAACGGTCGGCCAAAAAAGTCTTGCCGTTGTGGGCGCGACTGGAATGGTCGGCGGCTACGCTCTTCGCTACGCGCTCGACGACTCAGAGGTGAAAAGCGTGACGTCGATTGGGCGCAAGAAACTCGGCATCAGCCACCCAAAGCTCAAAGAGGTCTTGCATCAAAACTTCGCAGACTGTTCCGCGCTTTCAGATGTACTCTCGGGTCAAGATGGGGCGGTCTTTTGCCTCGGAACCTACACTGGCTCGGTGCCGGACGCGGAACTCCACAGAATAACCGTGGACTATACCGTCGAGTTCTCACGTGTTCTCCGCGGTAGCAGCCCCGGTGCGGCGTTCTCATTCCTAAGCGGAAACGGCGCCGACCCGACAGGACGAAGCCGGCTTGCGTTCGCGCGCTACAAGGGAGAAGCGGAGAACGCATTGCTAGCGGCGGGTTTCCCGCATGTTTACCTTTTCCGGCCTGCGTATATCTACCCCGTTGAGCCGCGGAACGAACCGAACTTCAGCTACCGCCTATTGCGGGCGGCGTATCCGGTGTTTCGAGTGCTGTTTCCGAACCAGGTAATTCGAGCCGACGACTTGGCCTGGGCGATGGTGAATGTTGTGGTTGGACACACTGAGAAGGGCCAAGAATTTGTTACCGGAGATTTGGTTTTGGAAAATCGTGATATCCGAGCCTTGGTCAAGTCGCGAGTCGTCACGGAGCGAGACAATAGATGAAGAGAATCGTGCTAATCGGAGCAGGTTTTGCAGGGCTCGCTGCCGCAAAGGCTCTTAGACATGCAAAAGCCGATGTCCTGGTGATTGATCGAACGAATCACAACCTCTTTCAGCCTCTGCTCTATCAGGTGGCGACAACAGTGCTATCGCCGGCTCAGATCGCATCTCCCATCCGGGGACTCTTGAGAAATCAGCGAAACACAACCGTATTTCTTGGCGAAGTTAATGGAATCAACAAAGATGCGAAGTTCGTCTACGCTCGTAGTGAGAACCATCAAGATGTTGCGCACCCGTATGACATTTTGGTGATCGCGACAGGGGTTACCCACAGCTACTTTGGGCACGATGAGTTTGCAAAGTTTGCGCCCGGTCTGAAGGGACTCGCTGACGCGGTCCACATACGCAATAAGGTCTTGAAAGCGTTCGAACGAGCAGAGGCGGAGGATGATCCGACCCGGCGTCAGGATTGTCTGACCTTTGTTTTAGTTGGAGCCGGTCCAACTGGCGTAGAACTTGCCTCATCGCTAGCAGTCCTTGTACGAACCAGTTTGAAAGCAGAGTTCCGACGAATCAACCTAGGAGCGACACGCATCGTGCTGGTAGATATGGCGCCGCGAGTCTTGGGAACTTTCGCTTCCGAACTCTCCGAGGCCGCCAAGCGCCGGTTGGAAAATCTTGGAGTAGAAGTGCGTTTGGGTCACATCGTGGACCGGATTGACGCGGATGGTGTGGTCATCGGAGGACAGCGAATCGCGAGTAAGGTGGTGATCTGGACCGCAGGAGTAGCCCCGTCGCCAGCAGGTAAATGGCTGAACGTGGACACCGATCGCGCCGGCCGCGTCCGCATTCAAAACGATCTCACCGTTGCAGGACATCCAGAGATTTATGTAATTGGAGACACTGCTTCGCTCGAACAAGACGGAAAGCCACTACCGGGCGTGGCTCAAGTGGCGATTCAACAGGGTCGCTACGTAGGTCGGCATATCGCTGAAGGCTTGCTTGCTAAGCCCTCCCCCAAACCGTTCCGATACTTCGATAAAGGAAATATCGCCGTTATCGGAGCTGGTTTCGCAATACTTCAAGCAGGGAGAGTCCGGCTCAGTGGGATATCAGCGTGGCTCGCGTGGGCAGGCATTCATCTTCAGTTTCTCTCAACTACGAGTCTGCGTCTCAGCGTTCTCTTGCAATGGATCTGGAGTTTTTTGACCGGCCAAACCGGGGTCCGGTTGATAGTCAATCATATCCCTCTTTCCAAACCAAACGAGGATTTAGAACTGTCTATTCACTAGCGATGGTCAATCTTCGATATGCGGCTTATTTTGATTCATTCAACAACGCATTGCGGACGAGCGTTAATCAAGCGGCAGGTTCACCTGTATCGCGGGTCGCGATCCAAATTCTTCAGCAGGGGATCCACTTTCGTTTCGATCAGGGCGCCGTCACGTTGGGCATAGGCGTGGTGGCGGGGCACAGCAAAGCGGAGGTCGCCCGGCTAACGGGAGTGTCGCTGTGCTCGGTGAAGCGCATCGGGCAAGAGGGGCCCGTGGTGCATGTGGATGATGCGGCGGAGCGAGCTCAACGGCAGGTCGGCCGGCCGAGCCGGGTAGCGAATTTCCGGAAACCGATTGTGGCGATTCTGCAGCAGGAGCCCGATCTAGCGTCGCTGGAGATTTTGCGGCGAGCGCGGGAGGCCGGCTATGAGGGAGGCAAAAGCGCACTGTACGCGCTGGTAGCCTCGCTTCGCCCCAAGTCGGCCAAGCCCCTGGTTCGTTTCGAAGGCCTCCCGGGGGAATTCAGTCAGCACGATTTTGGACAAATCGAAGTGGAGTTCGTCGATGGCAGCAGCCGACGCATTCATTTCTTCGCCTCCCGTCTGAAGTACTCGCGCTTGATACGGGTCAGTTTGGTTCCGGATGAGGCAGTGGAAAGTTTGGTGCGCACTTTGGCGGAGCATCTGGCCAGCTGGGGCGGACTCCCCCTGCGGTGTGTCTTTGATCGACCGAAGACGATCGCCCTGCAGTGGGAAAAAAATGGGGAGGTGACGGAATGGAATTCCATCTTTGCTTACGCCACGCTGGAGATGGGGGTGGGGGTGGAGCTGTGCTGGCCCTATCGCGCCCAGCAAAAAGGCAGCGTGGAGAACCTGGTTGGTTTCGTGAAATCGTCGTTCTTCAAGGTGCGCCGGTTTCACGATGCAGAAGATCTTCGCCAGCAACTGCGGGCTTGGCACGGGGAGGTGAATGAGCAACGTCCGTGCCGTGCCACCGGCGTGATTCCCGCGGTGCGTTGGGCCGAAGAGAAGCCTCGACTTCGTCCTTTGAAGGTGCAGCCGGAAGATCTGGCCCTGCGCATTCCCGTCTATGTGGGTCCCACCGCAACGGTGCTGCACGACGGGCACGCTTACTCGATGCCGCCGGAGGCGATCAGTATGCCGGCCACGTTGTACTTGTATGGGCAACGAGTGCGCATCATAGCTGGTCGTTATGAAGCGGAGCACCCCAGGAAATTCGTGGGCCACGAAGGCTCTTCCCTGGCGGAGCATCGCGCCGCACTGGTAGCAGCAGTATCGGGGAAACGCGGCCGCCGCTATCTGAAACGGCAGCAGTTGCTGGAATTGGGGGAGCCGGCGATTCGCTATCTCACCGAGATTGTGCACCGCCGGCCGCAACAGTGGTTTCAGGATGTCGATCGACTCCACTCCATCCTGCAGAGTCATGGCCCGGAAGTTCTGCGGCGAGCCATGGAAGCTGGCCTCCAGGCACAAGTATTTGGTGCCTTTTACGTGGAGAGATGTCTGCAACCAGGGTTGAACTTTCCGGAGGCGGTGCAATGAAAAACGGAAGACCGGAAGGCGAGGATGCCGAGTCCATGCCGGTGCATTCGGACCTGCGACCCAAAAACCAAACGGGAGATACCGGAGGTCGACCGAGTTGGAGATCGTCGTTCCTAGGCGCTCCTGGCGCAAAGTTTTTTATGGGGTTGGTTGAAAAAGACCGCCGTAGCCGGGGCGGTGGGAAAAGTGAAAATCCCGATGCGGTACCGGGATTTTCAAGGGACGTGGGAAAGTCCTGCCTTTGGACTTTTCCACGGCACGGCTTTTTCCACGGCCCTTGGATCCACCGATTCTGTTTCCGAGCCGTAAATACCCCGAAGGAGAAAGCAATGACCAAGAACCATCCCAAGCCCGTGCCCGTGCTGGCAGTCCCGAAAATTTCCGAAGGCCAGCTTGAGCCTCTGTTCCGACGTCTAAACCTGGCGCACACACGCCGCACCTACCAGGAGCTGGTGGATCGAGCCGAGAAGGAGAACTGGTCGTATCGCGACTTTCTAGCTCTTCTGCTGGCCGAAGAAGTGGCGCACCGCAAGCAAACCCGCCTGCAGCGCTGCACCCGACAGGCTCACTTTCCCTTCTTCAAAACCATTGATGAGTTCGATTTCACTTTGCAGTCGACTCTGCGGCAATCGCTGCTCGGTTCCTATCTGGGACCGGACTTCGTCACCGAGGGCCGCTCCCTGATCCTCTACGGCAAGGAGGGCCGCGGCAAAACTCATCTCGCCGTGGCCATTGGCTATCGCGCCATCCAGAATGGCTTCGAGACTCTTTGCACCACGGCCGCCGAACTCATCGAGCATTTGTCGAACGCCAGCGCCAAAGGCCTTTTGCAGCAATCGTTGTCCACCTACACTCGTCCTCACGTCATCGTGATCGATGAAATCGGGTATCTTAGCTATGGCCCCGACGCCGCCAATGTTCTGTTCCATGTGGTGAATGATCGCTATCTCAAAAAACGCCCGATGATCTTTACTACCAACAAGCCCCTCAGTCAGTGGGGTAAAGTGTTGCACGACGAGGACCTGGCAGCTGCCATCCTCGATAGAGTCCTGGAACGTGGGCGATTCATCCATCTTGGCGGACCCTCCGGACGGACCCGTCATCTAAACTTGGAGGAGGTTTCGCCGGCCAAAGCCGATCGGCTCAGAATTTCCGGAATTAACGGCTCAGAATTTCCGGAACCCACAATTCATTCAACAACGCATTGCGGACGAGCGTTAATCAAGCGGCAGGTTCACCTGTATCGCGGGTCGCGATCCAAATTCTTCAGCAGGGGATCCACTTTCGTTTCGATCAGGGCGCCGTCACGTTGGGCATAGGCGTGGTCACGAAACGTTCCTATACCTTACTGAAACTGCTTTCGGAAGCCATCCGTGTCGCTTAGTTTCAGCAACTTACCTTATACTGCGGCCCTTTCACGGCGCAAACGCGGGTTCAAATCCCGCGGGGACGCCAGATCAATAGGTTAGGGGAGAAGCGTCTACTCTCTGTTTAACAGAAGGATCGGAAATCATGGCATCCGCGACCTCGACGATTGACTATCAATCAGTCAAAAACGCCGTTAACCCGGCGTGCCGACCATAGCCGAGCGACTGATTCAGAATCAGTTGTTTGATCGAAGCAGCAAGGAAAATCGTCAGACTAGAGTCCCAATACCGGCCTCCGGGCGCTGTCGGTATCAGTTGACGATTCTGGGTGTGTCGTCGGCAACCCTTACATTAGCGGATTAGGTAACAGTTGCCCGTTACACGGGAGGAAACCGCGATCCCCCACGCAATGAATTCCGATTCGCCGAGAGAATCGGAATTCATTTCCACGCGCGGGCCGCAACTACTTGGTACGTTTTTCGCGTAGGGCAACATAAAAAGCAACGGGTATCGGTTCCCGTTGCGGTCTTGCTGCCTGATCGCCGCGACTACTCGCGGACAATGAGAACCGGCGGGTTACTCTCTCAACAGTTGGTGGACGAACGAGATCGCAATCGATCCTTCGCCGACAGACGATGCAACGCGTTTGACATTGCCTGCGCGAACATCCCCCGC
>WNFO01018248.1_pt1 | contig 12470 bp, 13 predicted proteins | sample 5400251 | NCBI WGS metagenome assembly WNFO01 (sample SAMN13153354, study PRJNA577476) | soil metagenome | isolation source: 100 cm saprolite under Madrone tree | place: USA:California | collected 2016-06-14
GGAGATTTTTTTTCGCGACGGGCCATCGATCCGTGCGAGACTGTAAGTGACTCAGCGCGCGCCGGTGCCCAGATCTTGGATCGCCTGTTTCAAGCCACGAGGTGCTCATGAGAGGTGCTCCCCTGGTGCTTTCCGCCCTCCTCATTGTCGCAGTGCCCCTCACCGCCGCCAAGGGCCTCGAACTCTCTCGGGATCAGGAGCGCCGGCTCGAAGGCGGGGAGGTCGTCGTCATTGACGAACTCCCGCCCGGCGGCATGGTGGTGAGGGGGAGCCAGGGCGGGACGGGACTGAGCCTGGTCCACGCGTCCCCCGAGACCGTCTGGCAGGTGCTCGTGAACTATGCCCATCACGCTGGCATGTATCCGAGGGTCGTGCGGGCCCAGGTTCTCCAGTCCGACCCCGAGCACGCGCTCGTCCGCTACGTCATCGGGGTCGGCCCCTTCTCGTTCGGGTTCCACGTGGATAACTACCTCGACGAGGGGCGCCGCCGGATCGTGTGGCGGTTGGCGCAGGAGTGGCCGAACGACTTTTTCCGCGACGGCTGGGGATACTGGCAGATCGATGTGCGCCCGACCGGCGTCCTGCTGACGTACGGAATGGCGGCGCGCACGGTGCTGCCGGCCTTCCTCACGCGGCGTGCCGAGCGCGACGGCCTCGTCGAGACCCTCAAGGCCGTCCGCGAGCGGGCCGAGCGCCTGCTGTAGCGTCGTCACCGGGCGCCCGCCTTCGGGCGGCGCGGGGACGGCCAGATCGCTCGCTTCCGGTGGCGGAGCCGCGCCAGGACGACCAGGCTGACCAGGGCCGGGATCCAGAAGGCGACGACCCGGTAGAGGATGGCCGCCGCGATCGCCGCCGCCGGATCGACGCCGTGCCGGGAGAAGAAGACGCTCATCGTCAGCTCGAAGCTCCCGCCGCCGCCGGGGACGGCCACGACGGCGAGCGTCGCCGTCGAGATCACGAAACCCAGCAGGACGACCCAGGCCTTAGGCGACTGCCCGAGCGCGAGGAACGCCATGTAGAGCGCGGCGGCGTCGCAGCCCACGGCTAAGTACGGGAGCCCGAGCATCCGGCAAAACGCTTCCGGTTTGCGCCGGATGATATCCTTCCCCGCGTAGTACTCGTCGAGGAAGCCCCGGATAGGCTCCTCCGACCATCGGCGACCCAGGGAGTTGGCGAGCCGGCTGGCGGCGCCGAGGACGACCGCGCTCAGCCGGTGGCGATCCCGCTGCAGGACGTAGAGCCACGCGGCCAGCCCGACCAGGGCCGCGCCCGGCACGAGCGCGAGGGAGAGCCGCCCGGCGTCGAGCACCCCGACGATGGCCAGATAGACGAGGCTGCCGAGCAGCAGCGTGGCGACCGCGGCGGCGTTGCTCAGCGTGTCGATCAGTGCGATCAGCGACGCCTTGCCCGCGGGCACCCCGCGCTGGTTCAGGGCGAAGGTGAGAAAGGCGTAGCCGCTGACGCCGCCGCTCCGGATCAGCTGGTGAATCGAGGTGGCGACCAGCGCGGTGGCCCACAGGAACGAGCGTGTGAAGGAGTAGCCGAGCACCGTGAGGGGGATGCCGTATACGGCGGCCCGACAGAGGTACACCCCGGCGATGGCGAGCGCCGCGGGGATCAGCCACCAGAGGGCGGCCCGCCCCATGAGCTGGACGGCCGTCGCGAGGGCCTGGCGGTTTGTGTAGGCCACGAAGGCGACGATCCCAGGCGCCATCAACCAGGCGAGGCGGCGCGGGCGCCGGGGGGCGAGCCGCGTCGTTAGGCCTGCCCGGTCCCGAGTGTTCGGCATCCTCCCCTCACTCTCGTCGCGGCGCTCTCCCGCGCGAATGATTCCCGCGACGGCTTCGCCCCTCCGCTCGTGCCGCCTGCTCGGCGCCGCCGCCCTCGTCCTCTTGATGGTATCGGCCTTCACGCCGGCTGCGAACGTCCTCGACGCCTGGATCGCGGTTCCGTCGGTCGTCGCGCCCGCGTCGGCAATCGTGGTCCTGGGCGCGGGCGGCGGCACGTTGGGCGACGGCCTGCCCAACGACCTCTCGCTCCGGCGAGCCCTCCGGGGGATTCTCCTCTATCGGGCGGGCCTGGCCCCGGTGCTGGTCTTCTCGGGCTCGGCCGCGGAGGTCGAGCGCCGCGTCGAAATGGCGCAGCGGCTCGGGGTGCCGGCCGCCGCCGTGCTGCGAGCGCCGGGATCGCACACGACGCGGGACGAGGCGGTCCAGCTCTGGGAGCTGCTGGGCGGGACGGGCGCGCGGAGGATTCTCCTCGTGACCGGCGAGCAGCACATGATCCGGGCACGGCGGGTCTTCGAGCGTGCCGGCTTCGAGCCGCTGCCGGTGGTGGCGGGCGGCTCCGCTTACAGCGATACGTCGCCGCAGGCGCGGCTCGAGCTGATCCGCGACATCTGCCAGGAGCTTCTCGCGCGCCTGTACTACCGGGCGGCGGGATACCTCTGAGGCGACACCGACCTCAGGCCATCGGTCCCCGAACGGAGGACACATGCAGGAAGGCTTCCTTCTGGTGCTGATCGCCCTGACCTCTGCGGGCGCGTGGGCGGTCGGCGCGCGGCGGCTCGGGCTCGACCCGCGGGCGCTCGGCGCCGCCGCCGGCCGGCTGCTCGAGAGCCTCGGCGTCATCGTCATTTTTCTCGCCGCCAACCTGCTCGTGGCCGGCCTCTTGATCCTGACCGCGCGGTCGGTGGGGCCGCGCTTCGTCTCGCTCTACCTCGCCGACGACGTGATCGTCCTCGTGCTCTCGGTCCTGCAGGGCCTCGCCTTCCAGGCGTGGCGGGGGGCGAGCCCGCTGCCACCCGCCGACGGCCGAACGTGATGGATCTCTGTACGCCGGGGCTACAATGGGACGAGCGATCCCGCGCCGCGTTGCGCGTCGCTCGGCCCGTCGCCCACCGTAGCGCCTGGCCAGGGAGCGTGGAGGAGGCTCGGTGGCGGAGCAGCCGGCAGCACGGAAGGTCTTGGTCGTCGACGACGACCCGGAGGTGCGCGCCGCCGTCGCGGAGTTCCTGAACATGCAGGGCTTCGAGGCGGTGGAGGCGAGCAACGGCCTCGAGGCGCTGCTCCAGGTCAAACGGCTCCGGCCGCACGGCGTCGTGCTCGACATCATGATGCCGCGTCTCGGAGGCGTCCAGGCCCTCCGGCACATCCACGCCTTCGATCCTCGTATCACGGTGGTGGTCGTCAGCGGCGTCGCCGACGCCGATCTCCTGCGGCAGGCGTCCCTCGCGGGGGCGCGCGCCTGCCTGACCAAGCCCGCCGCCCTGTCCGAGATCGCGGCCGCGCTCGGCGGGCGGCTCCCGCTGCCGCGGGAGGAGCCCCCCCGGGTCGCGCCGCCGCGGCGGGGGGCGGGCCGCGTCCTCGTGGTCGACGACGAGCGCGAGATCCGGGAGGTCCTGCAGGAATTCCTCGCCGAGAAGGGCTACGACGTGCGCCCGGCGCCCGACGCCGCCGCTGCCATCGCCGCCGTGACCGCGGAGCCGCCGGACGTGGTGCTCCTCGACATCCAAATGCCCGGGCTCGGGGGGATCGACGCCCTCGCCGCGATCCGGGCGGTCGCTCCCGACGTCAAAGTCATCATGGTGAGTGGGACGTCGAGCGTCGACCTCGCGAGCCGCGCCCTTGCCTACGGCGCCTTCGACTACGTCGCCAAACCGATCGATCTGGCCTACCTCCAGCGGAGCCTCGAGACCGCCTTCATGATGAAGGGGCTCGAGCGGGGCTGAGCGCCGCCGGTCGAGCGACGCATCATGACGCGCCTCCTCGCCGTCGTCGCCGGCCTCGCGCTCCTCGGCGGCTGCGCGCGCCAGTGGGCGTACGACCGGCCCGGCGTCACCGAGGCCGAGCGCGCCCGCGACGCGGAAGAGTGCGAGCGCAGCAATGAGGTGCCCCGCGTCTCGCGGCCGTTCGTCTTCGCCGGCGGCCGGCTCGTCAGCTACCCGTTCGAGGGGGTGGACCGCCACGGCTACGATCTCTGCATGCAGGGGAGGGGCTACACCGTCAGCGGGAACTGACCTTCTCCGCCGCCGGCCGGCTCGATCGTCTCGAGGTCGAAGGCCGCCGCCAGGAGGGCCTTCGTGTAGGGATGGGCCGGCTGCGCGAAGATCCTCTCACTCGGCCCGTGCTCGACGACGCGGCCGGCCCGCATGACCAGGATCTCGTCGCTGAGCGCCCGGACCACGCGGAGGTCGTGGCTGATGAACACATAGGCGAGCCGATGGCGCGCCTGGAGCTCGCGCAGCAGGTCGACGAGCTGTGCCTGCACCGAGACGTCGAGGGCGGAGGTCGGTTCGTCGAGGACGAGCAGGCGCGGCTCGAGCACGAGGGCCCGAGCGATCGCGATCCGCTGCCGCTGGCCGCCCGAGAACTCGTGCGGGTAGCGGTCGCGGGTCTCGGGGTCGAGCCCGACCTCCCGGAGAGCCCGCTCGATCAGCGCGCGCTGTTCGGCGGGCGCGCCGAGCCGGTGGACGCGCAGCCCCTCCCCCACGATCTGCCCGACCGACAGGCGCGGTGAGAGCGAGCCGAACGGGTCTTGGAAGACGATCTGCATCTCCCGCCGGAGCGGCCGCAACGCCCTCGAGGGAAGCCCTTGGATCTCGCGGCCGCCGAACTGGATCCGGCCCCGGCTCCGGAGGAGCCGGAGGAGGGCCAGGCCGAGGGTCGTCTTTCCCGAGCCGCTCTCGCCGACGACGCCGAGCGTGTGCCCCTCCCGGACGGCCAGGCTGATCCCGTCAACGGCCTTGATGTGATCGACGGTGCGGCGTAGGAGACCCGCCCTGACCGGGAACCACACCCGGACTTCCTGCGCCGCTAGGATCACCGGTGCCTCGTCGCCGCCCGGGGGGGGCGGGCCCTTCGGCTGGGCCTCGAGCAGCCGCCGCGTGTACGGATGGCGCGGGCGCTCGAAGAGTTGGGCCGTCCCGGCCGCCTCCACGATCTCGCCCTCGGTCATCACGTACACGCGGCGGGCGACCTTCCGCACGATCGTGAGGTCGTGCGTGATGAGCAGCAGCGCCATCTCGAACCGGGCCTGGCTCGTCGGCGATCAGTAGGTCCGGGTCGTTTGCGAGCGCCATCGCGATCATCACGCGCTGGCGCTCGCCCCCGGAGAGCTGGTGGGGATAGGCATTGAGCCGCCGTTCGGCGTCCGCGAGCCCGCAGAGGCGCAGCAGCTCGAGCGTCCGGGCGCGCGCCGTCGCCCGGTCGAGCTCCTTGTGGACGAGGAGCACCTCGTTGACCTGCTTCTCGATGGTGTGCAGGGGGTTCAGGGAGGTCATGGGCTCCTGGAAGACCATCGCGATTCGGTCGCCGCGCACCCGGCGCAGCACCGGCTCGGCCGCGCCCAGGAGCTCCTGCCCGTGGAAGCGGATGCTCCCGCCCGGGTGTCGGGCGGGCGGGTAGGGGAGGAGCTGCAGGATCGACAGCGCGGTGACCGACTTGCCGGAGCCGCTCTCGCCGACGAGCGCCACGGTCTCTCCGGCGTCGATGTCGAGCGAGACTCCGCGCACCGCCCGGACTTCGCCGGTGGGGGTGTCGAAGGAGACGGCCAGGTCGCGGATCTCGAGCAGCCGCGGGCTCCCGCCGGGGCCCCGGCGGGTCATGCCGTCTTTCGCGGATCGAAGGCGTCGCGGACGGCCTCCCCGACGAAGATCAGGAGGGTCAGGGTGACGGCCAGCACGAGGAAGCCGGTGATCCCGAGCCAGGGCGCCTGGAGGTTGGCCTTGCCCTCGGCGAGGATCTCGCCGAGCGAGGGCGAGCCGGGCGGCAGGCCGAAGCCGAGGAAGTCGAGGGAGGTCAGCGTCGTGATCGAGCCGTTGAGGATGAAGGGTAGGAAGGTGAGGGTCGCCACCATCGCGTTCGGCAGCACGTGCCGCCACATGATCTCGACGTTGGCGACGCCGAGGGCCCGGGCCGCCCGCACGTAGTCGAAGTTCCGCGCGCGCAGAAACTCGGCGCGGACCACCGAGACGAGCGACATCCAGCTGAACAGGAGCATCAGCCCCAGGAGCCACCAGAAGTTCGGCTCGACGACGCTCGACAGGATGATGAGCAGGTAGAGCACGGGCAGGCCCGACCAGATCTCGAGCTCAGGAGGGTCAGCGTGAGGCCGAAGAGCACCGAGATGCGGAAGCCGTAGATGAGGCGCGCGAGGACGTCGCGACCCTGGTCGTCAGTCCCGAGCCAGTCCGCCCGCGAGGGCGGGGCCGGCGCCGGGACGGGGAGGTCGTAGTTGATCGTGTCGTAGTGGTAGGGGATCGGCGGCCAGAGCGCCCAGCCGTAGGCGCGGATCCGTTGGATGACGAACGGGTCGCGGTAGTTCGCCTCGGTCGGGAAGACGCCGCCGAAGTCGGTCTCTGGGTAGGCCGTCAGGATGGGGAAGTAGAAGCGGCCGTCGTAGCGCACGAGCAGCGGGCGGTCGTTGGCGATCACCTCGGCGCCGAGGCTCAGGACAAAGAGGACCAGGAAGATCCAGAGCGACCAGTAGCCGCGCCGGTTGGCGCGGAAGTTCCGGAGACGCCGTCGCGTGAGGGGGCTCGCCGTCAAGGCTCGCGGCTGGCGAAGTCGATCCGGGGATCGACGGCGACGTAGGTGAGGTCGCTGACCAGGTTCAAGAGGAGGCCGATCAGCGTGTAGATGTACAGGGTCCCGAACATGATCGGGTAGTCACGGTTGATCGCCGCGTTGAAACCGAGCAGGCCGAGGCCGTCCAGGGAGAAGATGACCTCGATCAGGAGGGCGCCGGTGAACAGGATCCCCACGAAGGCGGCGGGGAACCCGGCGATCACGATCAGCATCGCGTTGCGAAAGACGTGTCCGTAGAGGACCCGACGCCGGGTCAGGCCCTTGGCGCGGGCGGTGACGACGTAGTGCTTGTTGATCTCGTCGAGGAACGAGTTCTTGGTCAGCATGGTCAGCCCGGCGAAGCCGCTCACGACCAGCGCGGTCACGGGGAGCGTGATGTGCCAGAAGTAGTCCGTGATCCGGGCGGGCCAGCTCAGCTGCTGCCAGTTGTCGGAGACGAGGCCGCGCAGGGGGAACCAGTGCGCGAAGCTGCCGCCGGCGAAGAGCACCACGAGCAGGATCGCGACGAGGAAACCCGGGATCGCGTACCCGACGACGACGATCGCGCTCGTCCAGATATCGAAGGCAGAGCCATCGCGCACGGCCTTGGCGATCCCGAGCGGGATCGAGATCAGGTAGATGAGGAGCGTCGTCCACAACCCGAGCGAAATCGAGACCGGGAGCTTCGAGACGATGAGATCGATGACGGGGCGGTCCTGAAAGAAGCTCTGACCGAAGTCGAAGACGAGGTAGCGCTTCATCATCAGGACGAAGCGCGCGGCGGGCGGCTGGTCGAAGCCGTAGAGCTTCTCGAGCTGGCGGATCAGCTCGGGGTCGAGCCCGCGCGCGCCGCGGTACTTGCTCACCACGTCGGCGCCCGGGCCCGGGGCGAGACCAGGGCCGCCCGTCTCGGCTCCGACCGACCCGCCGAACCGCGCGGTGGCCTCCACGGCGGTACCCTTGAGGCGGGCGATCATCTGTTCGACCGGCCCGCCCGGCGCGGCCTGGATGATCGCGAAGTTGACGACCATGATCCCGAACAGCGTCGGGATCATGAGGAGGACACGGCGGGCGACGTACGCGAGCATACAGGCTTGGGACGCGGGCGGCGGCCGGCTTACCTGAGGGCGTCGCCCCTGCGCCGGAGCAGCTCCGCCTCGCGCGCCGGGTCGACCCACCACGTATCGGGGAAGCCGAGCGCGTACTTCGGCGGGATCCGCGGCCGGCCGAACTTGGCCCAGTAGGCGACGCGGAAGGCCTGGATGTGCCAGTGGGGGATGACGTAGAAACCCCAGAGCAAGACGCGGTCGAGCGCGCGGGTGCGCGCGACGAGACTCGGCCGATCGGGGGCCGCCACGACGAGGTCGACCAGCCGGTCGACCACCGGGTCGCGGATTCCGGCGACGTTTTGGCTGCCGGCGGTGCTGGCCGCCTCCGAGGTCCAGCGGTCGCGCTGCTCGTTGCCGGGCGAGAGGGACTCGCCCCAGACCGTGACCGCCACGTCGAAGTCGAAGTTCTCCATTCGATGCTGGTACTGGGCGGTGTCGACCGTGCGAAGGCGCGCGGTGACGCCGAGTCGCTCGAGATTCTTCACGAGGGGCAGCGTGATCCGCTCGAAGTCTGGTTGGTCGAGGAGGATCTCGAAGGTCATCGGCGCCGCCGTGCGGGCGTCGACGAGTTTACCGCCGCGGACGACCCAGCCCGCCTGCTCGAGGAGGCCGAAGGCGGTGCGCAGGTTCGGCCGGATCTCGCCGGAGCCGTCGGTCGTCGGCGGCTCGTAGGCCTGGGTAAACGCCTCGTCGGGGATCTTGCCCCGGAACGGCTCGAGGATCCGGAGCTCCTCGCGGGAGGGCAGGCCCCGCGAGGCGAGCTCCGAGTTGGAGAAGTAGCTCTTCGTCCGCGCGTAGGCGCCGTAGAAGAGGTTCTTGTTCGTCCACTCGAAGTCGAAGGCGTACCCGAGGGCCGCCCGCACGCGGCGGTCGGCGAAGACCGGCCGCCGGGTGTTGTAGACGAACCCTTGCATGCCGGTGGGAACTTCGTTGGGGATCAGCTCCTTCTTGACGAGGCCCGCCCGGACGGGGGGGACGTCGTAGGCGGTCGCCCAGTTCTTGGCGACGTTTTCCGCGCGGAAGTCGTAGGCGCCGGCCTTGAAGGCCTCGAGGGCGACGGTGCTGTCGCGGTAGTAGTCGAACCGGATGGTCTCGAAGTTGTTCCGGCCGGCATTGACGGGCAGCCGCGCGCCCCAGTAGTCCTTGACCCGCCGATAGGTGATCGATCGCCCCGGCTCGACCGCCGCCACCGTGTACGGGCCGCTGCCCAGCGGAGGCTCGAGCGTCGTCTTCCCGAAATCGTGCGTGGTCCAGTAGGCTCGAGACAGGACGTTCATCTGCCCGACGATGAGCGGTAGCTCGCGATTGTCGCCGGGACTGAAGGTGAACTTCACCGTCCGCGGCCCGACCTTCTCGGCCCTGACGACCTTCGAGTAGTACGAGCGGAAGAAGGGATGTCCCTTGGTCTTGAGCGCCTCGAACGTCCAGATGACGTCCTCCGGAGTGATGAGGCTCCCGTCGTTGAAGCGCCCCTCGGGACGAAGCGTGTATGCCACCCACGATCGGTCCTCGGGGACCTCGATGGTCTCCGCGAGGAGGCCGTACGCTGAGAGCGGCTCGTCGGCAGACTGGACCGTCAGCGTGTCGAAGAGCTCGCCGATCCCGGCGGCGGCGACACCCTTCAGAATAAACGGGTTCAGGCTGTCGAAGGTTCCGATGGCCGCGAGCTTGACGTCGCCCCCCTTCGGGGCGGCGGGGTCCGTGTAGTCGAAGTGCGTGAAGCCCGGCCCGTACTTGAAGTCGCCGTACATGGACAGACCATGGGCGGCGGTGACCTTGGCGCCGGCGGCCGGGGCGACCCCGGGGCCGAGCAGGGCGAGCAGCAGGAGGGCGGCGAGGGCGTCGGCGATCGTTCGCATGGGCCCCAGTGTCCCAGTCGCGTCAACCCGGTTCAAGATTTCTTTCGCTCCGCGCGGGCGGGTCGGGCTGCGCGCGGGGGTCCGGGGTCCGATCGGGAGTCCTCCTGAGGAAACGCCTGAGCGAGCCGGAAAACGCTCACGGGGCGGGCGCGACGCCGTCAAGAGCGCCCGCGCGTGGCCCGCGACCTCGGGGCCGCCATGACGCCTGCGATCAAACCCCTGGGTATGCCAACGCGATTGCCGGCCTAGGGTCTCGGCCCCACCCCTGAGGTCCGGGAATCTCCGCGCGCCACTCGAGGGATTTCCCCTCCTCGAATCGGAGATACGCTGGATTGGCTCCCGCCCGCTCCGCGTCGAGACTCTGGGCGCGAACTCGTCGCTGGGGAGGAAGCGCCGTGAGGGCATTGGACGGTCGTGGGAGCCACGAGCCTTTTCCAGCGGCCCTCCCGACGATGGTCCTCGGCGAGACGCGGACGCGGGAACGCCCGTGACGTACTCCTGTTGTGGGTACTGGGTGACCGGCACGCTCAGGTGGCCTCCCCGCTGCCGAGTCTGCGGCAGGGATATGCACATGGTGAAAGGGGAGTCAGCCTCCCCGACGAAGGTTGGGGCCGACTTGCGGACGCACCCCGGACAGCATGCGCCGCCGCCTCCGTCACGGCCGGCGCCGGCGCCCGGCGCGCCCCCAGACACGAGCTCTGTGGCGCTCGTCACCCCCCGATGTCCAGCCGGTCGACGGCTCTTCGTGGGGTGACGCGCCACAGAGCGAAGGTCACGCGCGGTGGTGCCGCGGTCACACTGAGGATTCTCCGCGGACGCCGGTCGCAAGAGGCGGCCCGTCGCGATCCTCGGGGATTGGACGAGGCAACTCGGAAGCGCGCGCCGCACCGCAGCCGCCGCGAGCCCTGACTGTCGATCGCCGCTGCCGGGCTCGCCCCCTCTCGATTTGACGTGTCCGCCAAACTGACGAATCGCCCAGCCCGCGGCGGGCGGGACGCGCAGACGTCGGACGCCGCCCGCCGTCGGCGTCCAGGGAGTCCGCGTCGTGCGGTCGAGACTCGCCCAGGCAGCCACGGGCGACTCCGCCGAGGTCTACCGCGTGGACCGAGACCGTGGCCGCGGCCGCGCTCCGGCGCGGTAGATCGCCGATCCGTCCCCGGATGGCGACGGCGTTGGCGCTGGGAGACACGGAACGGATCCGGGTGGACCGTCTTGCAGCGGCCCGCCCGGCCGGCCCTGTTTGACAAAGCTCAGAGAACGGTAGAGGCTCTCAGAGCAGTTGCCGCGGCGGTTCGCCGCGCCGACGCGGGCCGGGGCGAATGCCGCCTTGGGCTCCGCCGCTCCCAAGGAGGCGAGGGGATCATGGCCGAGCTGACGAGACGGTACATCGTGATGGCGATGGCCACCGAGGCGCCCTTCGACCTGACCGATGTCGAAGGGGTCTTCGTCCTGAAGCCGTGGAAGGATCCCGCCGCGCTCCGGGCGCTCGAGACCTACCGCGACAACTGTTATCCCGAGCTCGCTCGCGAGCTCGACGCGTGGATCGCCATGGCGAGGGCCGGCACGCGGGTTCTGGGCGGCGTAGGCAGACGGAACGAGCAGTTCGTCCGGCCCGCCGGCCCGTCGACCAAGGGCGCGGCCCGGTCCGCGTCGAAGCCCCGGGCGCGCGCCGGCCGCAAAAAGAAACCGGCGGGACGCAAGCGGTGACTGACCCGATCGATCGGGCCGCCCGGCTCCTGGCCGCGGCGCGGCGGCCTGTCCTCTTTACGGGCGCGGGCGTGAGCACGGAGTCGGGGATTCCGGACTTCCGGAGCCCGGGCGGGGTATGGGACCGCTTCGATCCGCGGGAGATGACCTACCAGCACTTCATCGGGACCGAGGCGGGGCGGCGAAAGTACTGGGAGATCGGACGCCAGTCCTATCCGCTCATGCGCAAGGCCGAACCGAACGCGGCGCATCTGGCCATCGCCGAGCTCCACCGCCTGGATCGGCTCGACTGCTGCATCACGCAGAACGTCGACAACCTCCACCAGCGGGCGGGACTGCCCGAGGCGAAGGTCATCGAGCTCCACGGCAACGCGACCCGCGCGCGCTGCCTTGACTGCGGGCAGCCGTACTCACGGGACGAGGTGCAGGGGTGGCTCGACAGCGGCGTCGAGATCCCGCGCTGCCCGGCCTGCGGGGGCGTCGTGAAGCCCCACACGATCCTGTTCGGCGAGCCGATGCCGGCCCCCGCCACCCAGGAGGCGGAGCGGCGTGCCCGCACCTCGGACGTCTTCGTCGTCGTGGGCTCGTCGCTCGTCGTCTACCCCGCCGCCTATATGCCGGCGCACGCCAAGCACGCGGGCGCGACGCTCGTCATCGTCAACCTCTCACCGACGCCGTACGACGGGCAGGCCGACCTCCTGATCCCGGCCCGGGCGGGCGAGGTCATGGACGCCATCATCCAGCGGCTCCGGAGTCTCGTATGATCGACCTCCTGCTCGAGACCCGCGCGACCCATCGCGCGGCCGCGCCGCCCTCCCAGTCGAGACCGCTCTCGCTCGCGGACGCCTACCGCATCCAGGACGAGCTGCGGGACGCGCTCGTCAACCGGGGGGAGCGCCTCGTCGGCTGGAAGGCAGGCTTCACCAGCAAGGGACCGCAGCGCGCGTTCGGGGTCGACCATCCGGTCTGCGGCTTCCTGCTGGCGTCGGGCGTCTTCCCGACCGGCGAGGCGGTCCCGGTCGCACGCTTCGCCCAGCTCGCCGTCGAGGTCGAGGTGGCGTTCGTCATGAGACGGGAGCTCGCGGGGCCGGGCGTCTCGGCGGCCACCGCGCTCACCGCAGTCGAGGGCGCGGTGCCCGCGCTCGAGCTGGTCGACTTCCGGTTCGGCGGCACCCCGACCGCGGCGGACGCGGTGGCGGACGGGGTCTTCGCCAACGCGATCGTGCTCG
>WNFO01007474.1_pt1 | contig 12469 bp, 12 predicted proteins | sample 5400251 | NCBI WGS metagenome assembly WNFO01 (sample SAMN13153354, study PRJNA577476) | soil metagenome | isolation source: 100 cm saprolite under Madrone tree | place: USA:California | collected 2016-06-14
CCATTCAGATGTTTGCGCGCGCCTTCAATCTGCTTGCGTGAAACCAGTCCCACGTCTTGCAGCACCTTGAGCACGTAGTCTTCGTTCTGTTGCACGGTCTTAGAAAACCTAGCTGACTAGTTTATCGCAATCCGCTCGCGGCGTGAACCGCGATTTATTTCGCCCATTTTTTTTGTTAGGCGGGTTGGGGACAACGATAAACCCTGAGAAGGCGGCGAAACGATGCGATTACTCTACCGTAACGCTTTTGGCGAGGTTGCGCGGTTTATCGACATCCCGGCCGAGCTCGACGGCCAAGTGATATGCTAGTAGTTGCAATGGGATGACGGTGAGAACCGGGCTAAGGCAATCGATGACGTCGGGAACCTCGATAATGTCCGCGGCGAGGTTCTTCAATTGTTTGGCGCCGTTGCCAGAAGTGACGGCGATGATTGGTCCTTTGCGCGCCTTTACCTGTTCGATGTTGTTCAGGTTCTTTGAGAACACGGCGTCGTCTGGGGCGACAAAGATGGACGGTAGATCCGGCCTAACGAGCGCAATAATTCCGTGTTTGAGCTCCGCGCTGGGATGGCCGTCGGCGAAAAGGTAAGTGATCTCTTTCATCTTGAGCGCGCCTTCGAGCGCGATCGGGTAATTAAATTGCCGTCCGAAAAAAAGCATCCCGCTAACATCGACATATTTCTTCGCGATCGACTTAATTTGGTCGCTCAGCTTCAGGACTTCCTCAATCTGACCCGGCAATGCTTCGAGTGCGTCGATCATTCGTTTTCCTTCTGCGGTCGAAAGTTGGCGCATTCGGCCGAGGAGAAGACCGATCAGGGTTAGAATCACCAGCTGAGAAGTAAACGATTTCGTGGCCGCCACTCCAATCTCAGGGCCCGCGTGCATGTACACACCACCATCGCTTTCGCGCGCAATCGTGCTGGCGACATTGTTACAAATTCCCAGCGTTCGATAACCTTTGCGACGGCTTTCGCGTAAGGCGCCGAGCGTATCGGCGGTTTCGCCGCTCTGGCTGATCGCGAAAACGAGCGTGCGTTCAGTCATCGGCGTATTGCGATGGCGGTACTCGCTCGCGAATTCGACTTCCACCGGGATATTGGCGAGTCGTTCGATTAAGTATTCGCCGACTCGACCGGCATGCAATGCAGTACCGCAACCAGTCAACACGACTCGCGCGACGTCGCGCAATTCGGGTGGAGTCATGTTCAACCCGCCAAGCTTTGCCGTGCATTCCTCGTAAGTGAGGCGGCCGCGCATCGCGTCGCGCACTGTGTCCGGCTGCTCGCAGATTTCCTTGAGCATGTAGTGCGGGTAATCGCCCTTCTTGATGTCTTCCGCGCTGAACTCGACTTTGCTGACCGCGTGCTGGCCAATCGCGCCGTCGATCGAGCTGATTTCAAATTTGTCTCGTTCGAGCGCGACGAGGTCGAAATCGTTCAAGTAAACGGCGTCGCGGGTGTGCGCGACAATGGCGCTGACATCGCTCGCCAGAAAATTTTCGTCTTTCCCAACGCCAAGCACGAGGGGGCTGCCTCGGCGTGCACCGACCATAAAATTCGGGATGTCCGAATGCACGACAGCAATGCCGTATGTGCCAATGACCTGCTTTAGCGCCGCGCGGGTGGCGTTCACAAGACGCGCTTTCGAATCTTTGCCCTCGAGTTGATCATAAATACTTCCGATCAAATGGGCCAAAACTTCAGTATCGGTGTCGGAGCGAAAATTTGTGTCACCATTTTGGATCAGCTGTTCTTTGAGCGCCTGATAATTTTCGATGACGCCGTTGTGAACGAGCGCGATCTTGCCGGTGGCGTCGAAATGCGGATGGGCATTCTCGTCGTTGACCTTTCCGTGCGTCGCCCAGCGAGTGTGGCTGATTCCATAAGATCCAGCGGCCGGTTTTTGAGAAATAAGTTTGGCGAGTGATGCAATTCGACCGGCGCACTTGCGCGTCTCGACGTGATTGCCATTGACGATGGCGACACCGGCAGAATCGTAGCCGCGATATTCAAGGCGACGAAGACCGTCGAGCAAAATGGGCGCCGCTTGCGAACGTCCGACATAGCCGACAATTCCGCACATATTGGAAGTAAAGGTTGCCACTGCCGGAAGGCCCGTGCAACCGGCGCTAAGTTGAGCAAAAAGGTTGCCGCAACCCGCGAGCACTGAGTTATTGAAGGTGTGCAGACGCAAAATCCCGCGCGTCGCGATTCAGTCTCGCAGTTGTCGACCCGCGCACTTCCACCAGGGACGACGCAGCGCACGCTCGCGATTGTCATGGGCGGCGGAGCGGGCACGCGTTTGTTTCCGTTAACGAAAGATCGTGCGAAGCCAGCGGTGCCGCTCGGCGGGAAATACCGGATCGTCGATATTCCGATCAGCAACTGCCTCAATTCCGGGTTGCGTTCGATTTACGTGTTGACCCAGTTCAATAGCATGTCGCTACATCGACATATTCAGGCCAGCTACAAGTTCGACAATTTTTCGCGCAGCTTTATCGACATTCTGGCGGCGCAACAAACGCCGGAAGGTTCGCAATGGTATCAGGGAACTGCGGATGCGGTGCGCCAGAACATGCGCTACTTCCTCGAGCGCTCGTTCGATTACTATCTCATTCTCAGCGGCGATCAGCTTTACCGGATGGATTTTCGCACGCTGTTGCATCAGCATATTCAAAGCGGAGCCGACATCACGCTCGCGACTAAACCCATCCATCGACAACAGGTCGCAGAGTTCGGCATCATGCAAAGCGGAGTAGATCGCCGGATTTCACGCTTTGTCGAAAAACCCAAAGACGACTCGGTGCTTGAGGAAATGAAAATGAGCCGCGAGCTGTTGCGCGCGGTTGGTTCAAGCGAAGACGAAGAATTGTTTCAGGCATCGATGGGAATTTATGTTTTCAACCGGGAGGTGCTCGTGAAGTGCCTGGACAATGAACTGGAGGATTTCGGCAAACATATCATTCCGCGATCGATCCAAGATCGACATGTGAGTGCATTCATTTTCCAAGGCTATTGGGAAGATGTCGGTACCATCCGCGCGTTTTACGAGGCGAACCTCGATCTGACCGACCTTGTTCCGGAATACAGTTTTTTTGACACCGAGGCGCCGATTTACACGCATCCGCGGTTTTTGCCCGGCAGCAAAGTCAACGGGGCGACTTTGCGTCAGGCGATCATCTCCGACGGGTGCATTATCTCTGACGCGCACATCGAGCGGAGCGTCATCGGCATTCGCAGTATCATTCAGAGCGGCGCCACGATTCGCAGCAGCGTCGTGATGGGCGCCGATTATTTCGAGCAAGACCGGCCGGGCGCCGCTGACGTTCCGCCAATCGGGGTCGGGCGCAATTGCGTAATCGATCGCGCCATCATCGACAAAAACGCGCGGATCGCTGACGGAGTCGTGATCACGCCAGAAGGAAAAGCCGCCAACTCGGACGCGGACAATTACTTCATCCGCGACGGCATCGTGATCGTGCCGAAAAACGCGGTGATCCCGGCCGGATTTTGGATCTGATCGAGCTGATCGAAAAGTAATTGTCGATCTTCGGCCCGGCGCTTAGCGCCGATCGGTCATATTGGCGAGCTGGCCGCCAGTTTCCCATTTTTCCTGCTTGTTCCAGGGCATGGCGGATTCCGGTTTGGCATCGGGATCCTTGACCAGCGCGACGTTCTCTTTTTGGCTCGCACACGAAACCAACGTGCTCACCGCAGCCAGTAACAAAACGGCCGCGACCTTTCTCTCTTGCTTACGGATTTGCGCCAGCATAAATGACAATGTCTCCAGGTTGCACTTGGACGCCTCGCGCCAACGTGCTGGTGATGATATCGCCGATAGCGGTCGCCGGTTCAACTGAAGAAATACGAATTTTTCCAATAAAGGTGCCATCTCGCACGATCAGCATCTCGGAGTGCCGCTCGACACCGTTACGCCCCCCGAGGTTGAGGACGACGAAATTGTAAGCCTGATTGACCGCCAGGACGGTGCCCCGGACACCGATCTTTCCATGCGCCATGGCTCGCCGCTTTTTTTCGTCTTCGAGCTGTGAGGAATGGTCTCTAACCGTTTGCACTGTTTGGGAGAGAAGGCTTTTCTCCCGCTCGGCGGCTTCCAGTTGTTGGCGGGCATCATCCAGCTGCGCCTGGAGCTCGACACTGGACGGTGCGCCGGGATTGGGCGAGGCGGGCTGCTTTTCTTCGATTTGCTTTTGTAATGTGAGGATCTCCGCTTCTTTATCCTGAAGTCTGGCTTCGAGTTGCTTCTTCTCGTTCAGAATTTGCGTCAATTGGCCTTCGGCAGCTCCGGTCTTCGCTTCGCCCTCGGCGAGTTTGGTTTGCTCGGTGGCAATCGCCGATTGGCGCGCCTTAAGTTCCTTGTCGTGCTGAAGGCGAGAACGCTCGGCGGCGTCGCGGGCGGTTGTGGCTTGGGTCGCAGCTGAACGTAGCGTTTTGACTTTCGCAATATTGAGCCCACCAAAAATCGCAGCGGCCAAGAGTAGGAAAAAGGAGGCGCCGATCAGCGTTTTCGGAGTGGGAGCAAAATTGTCGGACCGGGACAGCACAACGAATTCTTTAATTGGAGGCGCGGACAAAATGCAATCCTGGATTTCGTAAGTTTTCTGTTACGTTGCTTGCGCGCGGCATCCTTCGCCCGTATAGCAAGACGTGGGTCAGCGGCACCGAGTTCGAAAGAAACGTATACGCCGAAGGGCGTACCTGAAACGCAAGAAAAGGACCATGCGTTCAAAACAGCGCGAATCACCGAAACAGCGAAGTAGAAAAGAGCCGGCCGCGGCGGAATAGATCGACATCTCGCTTCCGGCACGCGCGCGACTTACAATATCGAGTGCCTGTGCGGTACCTCATTGTTGACGGCCACAGCATCATTTTTGCCTGGTCCGAATTGCGGAAACTGCACGCCCGACGTCCGTCCCTCGCGCGCGAGGCGTTGATCAAGGAACTCCGCCAGTATCAAGACTGGACGGGCGTGAATGTCGCGGTTGTTTTCGACGGGCGCGGCGCGCGTGTGAGCGAGCAGTCCGATCGGCACGATGTGCAAATCTTCTACGCCCACCGTGATCAATCCGCGGATGCGATTATTGAGCGACTCGCGAGCAAATATGCCTCGCGCTTCGAAATAACGGTTGCGACTTCGGATTCTCTTGAAATGGAAACCGTCAACGCGAGCGGTGCGGCTTGCGTTTCGCCTGATGGGTTGCGCAAGCTTTTGGAAGCAGTCGAAAAGCGCTGAGTCAAGCAGCTCCAGCGAGCGCTGGTTGCTGACCGTTGAAAGGGACGCTGCGTTTGCGCTGCTGACACGTCGCAAGGACTCGCGTGAGCACGCAGTAGAGTTGTTCGATGGGAAGATTCTTGCTCACATAACCGTTGGCGCCTGCGTGGAGGGCCGCATGGATTTGCTCTTCGTCGTAACCAACCCCGGTGAAAACAACGATCGGAAGCGTCGAATTCAGCTCGCGGATAAAGGCGATGAGCGAGATCCCGTCTACTTTCGGCATCTTAAGATCGACAATTGCCACTTCGCAGTCGTTCTCGGACAGCCAGGCAGCGGTCTGGAAGCCATCGGTCAAAGCGCAGTAAGTGTGGCCCTGCTGACGCAAATAAGTGACCAAAAATTTAGCGATACCAGGGTCATCATCGATGATGAGGAACTGGAAGTATTCGCGTTAGGCCAGCTTCATTTTTATAATTTCCATAATTAGCAAAGCACTATCCTTGCCAACCTTGAACCCTCCCCGCCACTTTCCGCTGCTGGCTGCTGTCTCCTATAGCCCGAGCTTTTTCTCGAGCGCTTTGACTCGATCGAACAGTTTGCCCAACCGATGAATCCAGGCAATCTGCCGCTTCGCCTCCGGTAACCGCACGGCTGGCGAGCCAAACCACGCGCCACCGGGGAGATCTTTCGAAATCCCACTCTGCGCCGCGATAATGGTGTTGTCGTCAATCGTGAGATGGCCAATGACGCCAACCTGTCCGGCCATCATCACTTTTTCTCCGACTCGAGTGCTGCCGGAGATTCCGGTTTGGGCCGCAATAACGGAGTTTTTTCCTACGATTACATTGTGCGCGATCTGCACGAGGTTGTCGATCTTCACGCCTTCCTGGATCCAAGTCCGGCCGAACCGAGCGCGATCAATCGTCGTGTTCGCGCCGATCTCTACGTCGTCATCGATTTGAACGATTCCGATTTGCGGAATTTTTTTGTAACGACCATCGACCAATTCGAATCCGAAACCATCCGCGCCGATCACTGCACCGCTATGAATAATAACGTGCGCTCCGATTCGCGTTCGTTCGCGAATGGTTACGTTTGGATAAATCAGGCACGACTCGCCGATAATGCTTTCATGTCCAACGTAAGTGTTGGCGCCGATCATTGTGTTGTCACCAATCGCTGCACGCGACTCGATGACCGTGTGCGGTTGAATGGAGACGCCGTTTCCGAGTTTCGCAGTCGGATCAACCACCGCCGTCGGATGAATGCCTGGCGCGAAGGAGATCGGTTTCGGTGCGAGTTTTAAAACGACCTGTTCGAACGCTTTCGAAGGGTTTTCGACTCGGAGTTGCGCGGCAGCGGTTTGCTCACAAAAATCGAGGGGAACAAAGATCGCCGATGCGCGTGTCTTTCGTAGGCGGGCCCTATAGCGCGGATCGGCATAAAACGTGATCTCGCCCGCAACTGCTTCGGAGAGTGCAGCAGCGCCGCTGATTTTTTCGGTCGGATCACCGCGCAATTCTCCGCCGCAAAGGGCCGCGAGCTCTTGAAGAGTAAAACTCACGTGGTTTGAAAGAGCGCCAGCAACATCAGCGGTGACGATGTCGATCTAAGCTTTGATGCTTGCGCGCACCGTGTCCAGTTGGCCGGCCGAACCAAGTTTCTCGTTTTTGTGCGCGATGAAGTTGGCATACTCCTCGACGAAAGTTTTTCCTGGCGGCCGAAAATCGAATTGTTCGGGATGATCGCGGAAGAATTCGCGATGGACGCGCGTCCAAACCAGGCGTCCGTCAGTGTCGATGTTTACTTTGGTCACGCCTAGCTTCGCGGCGGGCAGATATTCTTCCTCGTTCACGCCGCGAGCGGATGGATCGAGTTTGCCTCCAGCTGCGTTGATGCGTTCAACCTCCGATTTCGGAACGCTCGATGACCCGTGCATGACGATTGGAGTGGGGGGCAGGCCCGCTTTCTTTACCTTGTCGCGAATTCCTTCAATCACGTCAAAGTGCAACGATTGTTGACCCTTGAATTTGTACGCTCCATGGCTCGTCCCAATTGCGGCGGCGAGCGAGTCGCATTTCGTTTGTTTGATGAACTCCACCGCCTCGTCCGGATTCGTCAGGCAAGCGTGCCCTTCATCTACTTTGATATCTTCTTCTACGCCGCCCAGCCGCCCGAGCTCGGCTTCAACGCTGATGCCTTTGGGATGCGCCTTGTCCACAACGCGTTTTGTGATCGCGACATTTTGTTCAAACGACTCATGGCTGGCATCGATCATGACCGAGCTATAAAACCCGGAGGCGATGCAATCGTAACAAGCTTCTTCGTCGCCATGATCGAGATGGACCGCAAAGATTGCGTCGGGAAAGATTCCCTCAGCTGTGCGAATGATGGCTTCCAGCATTCGCTTGTCGGCGTATTTCCGCGCGCCCTTCGAGAGCTGAATGATGAACGGTGCTTTGCTTTGCACGTTGCCGCGGAAAAGCCCGAGACATTGCTCCATGTTGTTGATGTTGTAGGCGCCGATAGCAAACTTGCCGTAGGCCACCTTGTAGAGTTGAACAGTAGTGACGATCATAAACGCGGGAAAAACGCTGATTTGCTTTTGCGAAGCCTCAAATCGCTGGCCGCAAATCGCAACTCGAAATTTTCGTTAACCCTGGCCGCTCGTTGCGGGCAAGAGCACGCTGACCTGCGTTCCTTTTGAGGTCGAATCGACTTCTACCCGGCCGTGATGATCAAATACCGTTCGTTTCACGATCGGCAGACCGAGACCCATTCCTCGCGGTTTGGTCGTGCAAAACGGTGAAAAGATTCTCTCTTTTATTTCCGGAGAGATGCCTGAGCCATTATCGCGCACGGTCACAACCACCGCGGGGGAATGTTGTCCTTCCCGGACTGGTTTCGCCGAAAGTGTGATGCGCGGCTTGTTGCGATCCGCGCTGGCTTCGGCGGCGTTGGCGACAAGGTGGGCGAATGCTTCAGCCAGAGCCGCCTCGTCGCCCAACACGCGCGGCAGATTGCTGGGCAATGACGTTTCCAATTCCACTTTCCCGTTGATGCCATAGCGAGACCTGGCAATTTCCACGCCCTTTTTGACCGGTGACCGAACGTCGATTGGTTTAAACACAAGCTCGGGTGGATGCGCGAAATTGTTGATCTGGGTAATAATTTTATCCAGACGATCGATCTCGCTTACCACAATCCCGTTGAATTCCTTGCGAAAATCGGCGTCGCCGAAGCGTTCCGGCAGGAGTTGCGCAAAGGTCTTGATCGCCACCAGCGGATTGCGGATTTCGTGAGACATGCTCGCGGCCAAGTCGGTCCAAAACGTCGCTCGATCGAGCAACACTTGTTTTTCGCGCAAAGTTTCCTGCGCAGTCAGATCCTGAATCACAGCGACGGCACCAAGGGGCGAGCCGTTGCCGGCAAGCTGTCGCGTCTCCACAGAAAGCGATCGCTGCGTGTTATTGCCGATCCAATGTTGCGGCGGCATCGGCGTTTTCGATTCCAGCGTTTCGCGCAGCAAGCCAGCGAGTCTGGTGCCGACACTTTCAACCGGTTTATTCAAAGCGGCGGCGCCGGACAGACCGAGAATTTTTTCCGCCGGCGGATTAAACCACCGAACAATCGCGTCGTCATCGATGGCGACAATGCCGGGTGGAATCGATTTCAGGAGTGTTTCGGACAGCGTTTTTCGAACCGTCGCTTCCTCGTAAAGAAGAGCATTTTCGAGAATGGTCGAAACGTGTTCGGCCAGCGTCGTGAGGCCTTCCAGATCCCGGTCATCGAAGAGCCGCCCGGTGACACGTTGTCCAAAGAAAACCCAGCCGATGATGGAGCCGCGCGCATAAAGCGGCACGATCGCTTCGGCGCCGAACATGTCGAGCGCGCGCCGCATGATTGTGCGCTGCCTGTGATCTTGAGTTCGAAGAAGATTGGCGCGTGAAATGAGATGGGCATGTGATTCAAACCAGCGCACCAGCGCGTCGCGCTCTCCAAACTGCAATTCTTCGGTTTCGGGTAAGCAATGCAGCCCAGCGCGCAGCTGATAGGGATCTCCTTTGCGGGTTCGCGAAAAAAGTCCAACGCGACTTACGCCGGCCGCATAAAATATAATGACTGGAATTAATGTAGCGTTTAGAATCGGTAATTGCCCGGGATCAAATCGTCGGCCTTCACGGTCCAGCTGCGACGGCCGCGCCATTAGCTGGACATATCCCCAAACGATAGTGAGAGGATTGCCGAGATCGTGATTTTTTTTGATTCGTTTAGCTGGCGCGCCTTTCGACACGGTCGAACGTTTGGCCACTCCTGTAACCGCCAACACGTACCAAGCCAGTCTTTGTCGATCTTGAGAGCTATTTGTTTCTGGAAATTTTCCACCGCTGGCTCATTAAAGCGGGCGAGATCGAGGTAACGGAAATGTTGCCTGACCCGGAACATTTGTTTTGGAAAGAATCGAATGGTGGAAGTTGAAGGCGAGAGTATTTACGAATCGCTGCTTGGTGGTGCGTCCATCCAGAACAAAATATTGCCGAGTCGCCTCGATCACCTGTTCATCATTCCCGCGGATCTCGATCTTGCTGGCGCCGAAGTTGAGATTGCCAGAATGCCGGACCATCTCACGCGGCTGGCCAGGACATTGTCGACCTTTCGTTCGGACGAAACGTTCGATCTCGTCCTTTTGGATTGTCCGCCGTCGTTGGGTATTCTCATGACTAACGCGCTGGCCGCGGCTGACGAAATCCTGACGCCGATCCAATGCGAGTATTTTGCGCTCGAAGGTTTGGTCAAAATCGTGCGCGTGGTCGAGCAAGTGCGTGATTCGGGCGCGAACGATCAGATCGAGATCGGCGGCATTGTCATGACTATGTTCGACAGTCGGACGAATTTGAGCGAGCAAGTGGTGAACGAAGTGCGGCAGCATTTCGGCGAGCGCGTTTATAGAACGGTCATTCCGCGAACGGTGCGCTTAAGTGAAGCGCCGAGCTTCGGGAAATCGATTCTCGAGTACGACCCGAGCGGTGCCGGCGCCAGCGCTTATCGTGCGCTCGGGCGAGAATTCATCAAGCGCCACTCTCTTTTCCCCATCGCGCGCGAGACCGAGAGAACACGTTTGTCAGAAAGCCTCGATGGATAGTCTGCTTCTTCAAACTCATTCCGATTTTTCAAAACCGCAATAGCCGAGCAACATTCCATTGCTTCGGAGCATCGCCGCAAAGAGCGACGGCATGTTTGCATTTTGCCGCGCCAGAACTTTTTCCAGAACTCCGAGCGTCTGCTCGCGTGTATAAACGCCGAGAGAGAAACGCATGAAGTCCTGGTTGGCCATCAACCCAGAGAGAAGATCGACATCATCTTCGCAGAACCGGTGCAAAGTTAAACCCGAAGTTTTGAGAACCGCCATCGGGACAAATAAAGACGAAGCGCGCGCGGGTTGCGATTTAATAAGGAAAGATGCCAACGAAAACCGAAGAATACGCCCGACCGGCGACGCCGCCAGATTCACCGAGCCTGACAACTGTCCGTGAGGCCGCGGAGAATTGCACTGCTTGTCATCTGTACAAGCGTGCCACGCAAACCGTTTTTGGCGAAGGACCAAAGAAGCCGGCGATGATGTTAGTCGGTGAGCAACCCGGCGATTATGAAGACGTGGCGGGAAAACCGTTTGTCGGACCGGCCGGAAAAATCATGGATCGCGCTCTCGAAGAAGCCGGGATCGATCGCAAAGAAGTTTACGTCACGAATGCGGTCAAACATTTCAAATGGGAGCCGCGCGGTAAACGCCGCATCCATCAGAACCAAACTCACGCGAGGTCGCCGCTTGTCGCCCGTGGCTTGAAGTGGAGTTGCGACTCGTTAGGCCGAAATTGCTTGTCGTTCTCGGCTCGACCGCCGGTCAGGCGATCTTCGGGCCTTCGTTTCGAGTCACGCGCGAGCACGGGAAGGTTCTTTCTTCAAAGTTCGCGCCCAAAGTCGTGGCTACGGTCCATCCTTCGTCGCTGTTGCGGCAGCCAGATGAAGAATCGCGCTATCGCGAATACAAAAACTTCGTCGCCGATCTTCGGGTTGCGGTTAAAGCCGCAGGGGCCGAGTAGATCTTGCCCATGCCTTAAGACTTCGGTGTCGTCGACGCTTTTGGCGCCGGGCTCGCAGTTTTCTTTTCTGTCGGTCCAAGCTTTACAAATTTTGCCTCCAAAGTGCCGTCTGGGTTTTTCCAATAAGCGCCGCTCACTTCTTCATTATCAGCAATGTCCTTCATTGTTCCGGCCGCCGCGCCTTTCATGATGCCCGTCTTGTTTGGTGACTTTAAAAACCCGCGTCGCTTCTTTGCCGCTAATCGTGAACGTTTTGTTCTTCTGATCGACTGCTGAAACCATCCCGTGGAAAGGAATTGGTCGATTCGCCTGCTTGCCTGGCGATGTCGATGCCGTGGGCGATGGGGAAGCAGAACTCGATTTTGTCGTCGTCTGTGCAGCAAGTGATAAGGAAAAAACGAGGGGAGCAATAATAGCCGCGGCAATAAGGTAAGTCTTTGATTTCATAGATTTGGGGCTGGTGGAATGGAGAATCAGTTGCCGGAATTTGCCAAGCTAAATGTGGAGGTAAGGGGATTCGAACCCCTGACCTTCTCATTGCGAACGAGACGCTCTACCAACTGAGCTATACCCCCGAAATCGGAGAAAGATTATCACGTCGATCGCAGCTTTCATCAAGCATTGTCCGGTCGAATTTTATGAGGGCGCTGAGCTCCCGAAAGAAAATCTTGGTTTTGTCGATTGTTTCCGATACTATTGGGCAACGCCGCAGTTGAATAACTGCGACACGAGGAGGTCCCCTTATGAAAAAATGCTACTTGGGCGGCAAGCTGATCGTTGTTCTTTTCGCGGCAATGAATCTCGCCACCGCGGCAGCGGTTTGGGCTGGTGGTGGTTACGATTACTCACGAGGTGAATTGATGGGCAACAGTGGTCTGACAATCTGGAGAGCAGCAGATTTCGGCAACGACCTAGGCCTGAGTATCTACATTGATGGGATTCCGATTACGACGCTTTCACGTGGTGAAGGTTATCGAGCCATTGTGCGGCCAGGTCATCATCAGCTGAGTGTTACTGATACCCCATCCCCCTACGGCAAAACGAAGTTTACGCATCGCACCATCAATCTGGTGCCCGGCCGGAATTACTCGTTCACCGCGCTCTGGGAAGTTGAGACGATCCTTCTCGAA
>WNFO01025821.1_pt1 | contig 12469 bp, 10 predicted proteins | sample 5400251 | NCBI WGS metagenome assembly WNFO01 (sample SAMN13153354, study PRJNA577476) | soil metagenome | isolation source: 100 cm saprolite under Madrone tree | place: USA:California | collected 2016-06-14
GATCCGGCCGAGCCGGCCTTCGGATCGGGCGCTCCGAAGACGAGGCGTGCAATTCGAGCATGGACCATCGCGCCCGCGCACATGACGCAGGGTTCGACCGTGCAATACATCGTGACTCTGGAGAGCCTGTAATTGCCGAGATGGCGCGCGGCTTCGCGTAACGCAATGATTTCCGCGTGCGCCGTCGGATCGCTTGCTGAAATCGGCTGGTTGTAACCACGCCCGATCACGCTGCCATCCGCCACGATGACCGCGCCAACAGGCACTTCGCCGGCAGCTTCGGCTTTCTTCGCCTCCCCAAGAGCCAAAGCCATGTAGCTCTCGTCCAAATCTCCATCCATGACGCCCATGCTACACTTATTCTCGATGAAATTCTTTCGGTCCATCCTGCTGCTGGTCTTTCTGGCACCCGGAACACTTCTCGCTCAAGGCGTGAAAATGTCCGCCGACTTTCTTCCACTGGAGGTCGGTAATCGGTGGGTGTACGAAATCGCAAACGAAGACGGCAAGAAGATCGGCGACCTCGACTTTTCCGTCCAGGAGTACACGATCATCGGCGGGCGCAGCTTCTACGTGCTGACGCGATTTCCGTTCGTGGCCGAGGGTAGCGGATTGACGAAGCTGATCCGGTACGATCGGCAGGAACGCCAGTACCTCAAAATGGTCGAGAATGAAGAAGGGCCGCTGTTTCTCGCGGACGGCGCCAGGGCCGAGGTCCTTCAGGCGGACGAATCCGGTCTGCCGTTGAAGTTCGTCCTGCACCTCGATCTCATGGATCTGACGTTTCAGCGCGCTGTAGGCATCATCGAAGCTCGCATACATGGCAGCAACGGACTTCAAATCGCGAAACTCACCAGCCTGAAGACCGGCGACCGAAGAGCGGCTGAAGCCGCGGCACAGGGCGCGCCGGTTCTCCCACAGCCCAAAACACCCGAGCAGAAAACAAAAGACCTCACGCAGAACGTCGCAAAAATCTCCGAGGACAATCCGGTACTCGACGTCCGGGCAGATCCGGTGCCGGGTGGACACAAGTTCCTACTGACGGTGATCAACACCTCGGACAAGTTGCTGCCTTTCAAATTTACCTCGAGTAAGAGCTACGACTTCGCGGTCATCGACGAACTGACGGGCCAGGAGATTTGGCGGTGGTCGCAGAGAATGTTCTTTACCGAAGTGATCCGGCAGGACACGATCCGTCCCAACAGGAACTGGACGTTCGAGGTGACGTGGAACCACCGCGACAACGACCTCAACATGGTAATGCCGGGTAAATACAAGGTCCTTGGTATTGTCGCGACCAATCCGCCGATCGAGTCCGAGCCAGCTGGTTTCGAAATCCAATAGTGCGCGATCTCGTCGAACCTATCACCACGGATGCCCGCATGCAGCAGGCATTTCGCTTCATTTCCGAAAGTGAAACCCAGATCGAGGCCGACCAGATCCGGCTGACTTCCATACCAGCGCCGCCTTTTGGCGAGACTGAGCGCGCTGGAGTCTTTTCAGAAGAGTTACGCAAAATCGAGCTGAGCCCTGTCACCGACGCGATCGGCAACGTGATCGCTTCCTATGAGAGCTTTGGTCCAAATCCGGTGGTGGTCGGGGCGCACCTCGATACGGTATTCCCACGGTCGATTGCTCTCGAGCTTCGCCGAAAGGGCCGAATCCTCTTCCTTCCGGGAATCTCGGACAATGGTTCGGGTCTTGTCGCGTTGTTATGGTCACTGCGCGCGGCGAAGCGTGCGGGGCTGCGATTTCGGCGTCCCGTGATCGCGGTTGCAAATGTCGGAGAGGAAGGGGAAGGGAACCTTAGAGGAATACGTCACCTTTTTAATGCGCCTCCATGGGAAGGCCGTGAATGCGAATTCATTGCGATTGACGGCGGGGGGCTTCAGCGCATTACGCACCAGGGGCTGGGGAGCCGGCGGTTTCGGATCCGCATGAGTGGGCCAGGCGGCCACAGTTGGGCCGACTTCGGACGCGCCAACCCCGTGCACACCATGGCGACGGCGATCCACTTCTTTACAGCCAACGGAGCTGTCCGGCGCCCAGGCACGTCGTTCAATGTGGGAGTGATTCGAGGAGGGATTTCCGTCAATGCGATTCCAGCGGAGGCGCTGATGGAAGTGGACCTCCGCTCCACTACCCTCGCAAATCTCGACGACCTGGACACTCAGCTCCGGCGCGCATTGAACGAGGCGATGACTGCTTCCGGCGTCGAGTGCAAAGTCGAGGTGATGGGCGAGCGCCCGTCAGGAGTGACTCCTCCCGCCTCACGGCTGGTGCGGGCGGCACTCGAGGCGACCCGGCGGTTTGGAATCGAGCCGCAGCTCGATGTCGGTTCAACCGACGCGAACATACCGATGTCTTTGGGGATTCCTGCAGTTGCTATCGGCGCCGGCGGAAGTTCCGGGAATGTCCACACGCGCGAAGAATGGTTCGATCCTTCGCATCGCGATCTCGGATTGCACCGGTTGTTGACCCTGATCGCGACGCTGGCGGGTTTGGAGTAGTGACTGTAGCGGCGCTCTATGAGCGCCGACGGTCCGGCGGTCATAGACCGCCGCTACAGTCCGGTGCCGCGACCGAGTGCAAAGAGGATTCCTTTCAGGTAGGCATCCAGTTCGGCCTTCTCGACGTTCTTGCGAATAACTGTAGACAAATCCGTAGCTGAGTCGTCGATCAGGGCGACGATCTGCCGAATCATGTCTTCAATGCGTGCCACTTCGGCGTCGATGGCAGCCTTGCCCACGCCGCCCTCGTCTTCTGCTTTTTGGCCCTTGATTTGCTCGCTAAGTCGAGCACGCTCCGCTTCGAGCAGTGAGCTGGCGCTCTGCAGTTCCTGTGTGAGTTGCGTTTTCTGTTCAATTGCCTCCTGAAGTTTCTGGTCGTACTGCTTCCGGAGTTGATCGACAACTTCAGTGCTGACGCCTTCGCTCTTCTGGGACATTCTTTGCAACTGCTGTCCCACTCTTTCTATCTCAGATTGAAAGCGGCGCCGCTCGGCGTCCCAGTCATTCCGAGCAGCCTGAAACACGTGTTCCAGATTGTCTTTCTGTTTTCGGATTTCTTCCGCCTGTTTTCGGATGTCTTCCGTTTTGGCGCTGGACTCCGTCCCGGAGCGAGCCGCGACTTCGTATCCCTGGACTTTCGCCTGAGCCTGCACGAAGGCCTGCTGGAGTTGCGCGGCGTGATCGTTTAACTGGCGTCGTTCCGCATCCCATTGCCTGGACGATTCCTCCAGCTTCTGGATCTGTTGCACGAGTTTCTCTCGTTCGCCGTTCCATTCGGCAAGGGATTCCTTCAATTGCTTCTCGACATCTCTGACCTTCGGATTGATTTCCGGTGCGTCCTCTTTTGGCACCGGTTTGCCCATGATCTGCGCCGCCCTTCGCAGCTTGACCATTTCACCGGTCATCTTGAGCTTTTCCTGTTCCCACTCGGTTCTACCTCTCAGGAATGCCTGTTCAAGTTCGGTCCTTTCTTTCGTGACCCGATTGAGTTCCACCTCGAACTGCTCTTTCACCGACTGCGTCGCGCGCATCGGGTTGTTTGAACGTTCGATCGCTTCCGCCACCGCGCCTTCGAGCCGATTGACCTGCGACTGCAACCGTGCGCGCTCGGCGTCCCACTCCTGAGAAGCCTTCTTGAGCTTTTCGTCTGCCGCTTCCTGCAATTTTTCGATGGCGGCGGGATCCACTCCTGATTTGGAGTCGGCGGCGCGTTTCGGCTTGCTGTTCCTGGCTTCGGTCAGAGCGGCTTCCAGCCGGTCGATCTCGGAGTTGAGACGACGCTTCTCGGAGCGCCAGCGCTCGGAGGCCGATTCGAGTTCCTCCTGGGCCTGTTCCTTCTGGCGCTTGACCTGCTTCAGCCTGGATTCAAATTCGGATTCCAGGTCTTCCGTGATCTGTTTCCGTAAAGCTGCTTCTTTATCCATCAGGGCGAATTATATCAGGGCGACATTCGTGGCATAATTTCCGACTCACCAGGGGGACGATATAGAAATCCGAAATCCGGCAACTGGCGAAGTCGTGGGGCACGTAGGGGTTGCCACGGCGACCGACATTCGGGACCTTGTCTTGCGTGCTCGCGAAGCCCAACAACGCTGGAAACGCTCGTCCTTTGGGGATCGCGCGCGCATCATCAAACGCTTTCATGATCTGATCCTCGAACGGCGGGATCGGGTCCTCGATACCATCCAGTCGGAAACCGGAAAGTCCCGCCGCGATGCGCTGGCGGAAATCGTGATCGTTGCAGGAACGGCGAGATACTACCTGGCAAATGGCGAGCGTCACCTGGCACTCAAGCGCAGGCGGGCCGCGGTCCCGCTGATCACGTCTGCGGAAATTGTGTACAAGCCGCATGGCGTTGTGGGCCTGATCACTCCCTGGAATTATCCGTTTCTGCTCGGTATCGCCGACGCATTACCCGCTCTGCTTGCCGGCAACGCCGTTGTGACCAAGCCTTCCGAACTGACTCCCCTGTCGGCGGTACTTGCCCGGGATCTGCTCGTCGAAAGCGGTCTCGATCCGAACCTGGCGCTCATCGTTAACGGCTCCGGAGATACAGGCGCGGAGTTGATCCGGCACGTCGATTACATCGGTTTCACGGGCGGCACGGTAACCGGCAGAAAAGTCGCGATCACTGCGTCCGAGCGGCTCATTCCATATTCCCTCGAACTTGGCGGGAAAAATCCAATGGTCGTGCTCCGCGGAGCGCCGCTGGCCGAAGCGGCGACAGGCCTGCTTGCCGGAGCATTTTCAAACAGCGGCCAGACTTGTATTTCCATCGAACGCGTCTATGTCGAAGAGGCCGTCTACGATCAATTCGCGAAGCAGTTGGCCGAGAAGACATCCAGGTTGAAGCTGGGCTGGTCGAAGGCATGGGACGTGGATATGGGAAGCCTGATCAGCAAGGCGCACGCAGACAAAGTATCCAGCCGCATCCAACAGGCAGTCGACGCCGGAGCGCGCGTGCTGGCGGGAGGGAAGCGGCGCCCGGATCTCGGGCCAAGCTTTGTCGAGCCAACGGTCCTTACGAATGTTTCGGATGCGATGCCCATTTCAAAAGAAGAAACATTTGGCCCGGTAGTCGCTCTCTATCCCGTGCGAAGCTCTGAGGAAGCGATTGCCCGCGCAAACGATTCGGAGTTCGGTTTGAACGCGTCCGTCTGGGCGGGGACGGGAACACAGGCGAGAGAGATCGCACGGCGGATCGACACCGGGTCGGCGGTAATCAACTCCACGCTTCTGATCTACAACAGCTTCGATGTGCCGCAAGGCGGGGTCAAGTACAGCGGCATCGGCCGGCGCCACGGCGAGCACGGAATCCTTCGCTACACACAGGCGCAGAGTATTGTGAGCAGCATCGCATCGGGTGGCGGCTTTGATGCGCTGCTCAATCGAATCAGGAACGAGAGGATGGCCAGGGCGGTGGTTGCGGGCTTGAAAGTGTGGCGGCGGATTCCATGGCTTCGATGAGTAACCACAACACAAAAGAAATTAGCCGCGGATTACGCGAATTACGCAGATGGGCGCATCAAACGGCTGATTTCTTTTGTGTTGTAGTTACTCTCTAGTTCGTTTTTGCCGCCGCTTTCTGGGTTGTGGATTGCCGCGACAGGAATAAGAAGACCGGCGTCACCTCAAAGGGCATCTTTTCCCGTGCGAATTGCAGCGCCACGGCCTTCGACTTCGTAAGTTCAATCCTTGCGGTCCATGGATCGACGTGAACGCGGCCTCCAAGCGGAAGAGCCGCAATCTGATCCACGCGCGTCGGTTGCAATTCCGGTGCGACAGAAATCAGACTCGCCATTCGCGTGACTTTGCTGTCTTTGGCCATGGTGTTTCCGATGTGAGGGAGCAGCAGGTGGTTGAGCACCTTTGCCCGCTGGTCAACGGCCTTCAGGAAGAGGCCCGCGTTCGCCAGTTTGGCATTGTATGGAGACTTTTTAAGATACTCGGCTGCCTTGGCGTCCGCTTCGTTTTCTTCTCTCTCGTCGCGTTTCAGGCGCACGCTCTTGAGAGCGTCCTGGTCCTGAAAGAGCATCCGGTCGTTGAACGAATACTTGGTATCGATTTGATGCCCGAGGGCAATGTGCGCGAGTTCATGAGCCAGCACGGCCGCGAGGCTTGCTTCATCCGGCAACACATCGACAAGGCCGCGGCTGAGCACGATCGTGTTTCCGATCGTGAACGATTCAAGCGGTGTCGTCAGAAGCACACGCGCGCGAACTTCAGGCTCGATATTCAGATTGTTCGTGATCTCCAGATTCGTGAGAACCGTTTCCAGAACCTTGTTCACTTCGCCGTTAGGGGCAATGAGCGAGGCTTTTTCGAGCCGCTGAATAATATTGTCTTCGGCCTGTCGTTCCCACTCGCGCAGTGCGGCGACGGGTGATGCGGTCTGGGTGTCGTCGAGATTGTCGCGTACCTGGTCGGACTCGACGATCAGCGAAGTCAGCTCTTTTTCCTTGTTCTCCCTCCCGACGTTATAACCCCAAAGCCGGGTCTGAGCCTTGAAAGAAAGCTTCTTCCGGCCGAACATGTACCCAAGGTCGGATTCTTCCGTATAAACGTAGGAAGGGAACCAGAGGTTGGGACCCATGTTCTCGCGCCAGCTGTCGAAGTGGAACGCCAGCTTTTCGGAACCGTTGGTGGAATAGGTTCCATTGAAACGCACGATATAGTAGGTCTGATCCTCGGCCCAGATACGTCCACTGAAGATTCCATTGCTTCCCTTTTTGGGTTTTACATCGAAAACCACGGTGCGGACGTCGCCCAGGAACTCGCGGCGGATAAATTCATACGCGTAGTTCTGACGGTCGAGCCCATTCTTGATGAACAGAGTCTGTGTAAACCCGCCCGCCAGATAACGCACGTTGTACATCTGGGTGACGGATCGTTTCAGCGATCCGAGGAAGCCCGGGTCGTTAAGAAGAGTTTTCTGCTGGCCCTCGTTTGTCAGATCCAGTTTGCCGAGAAAGTATTCGTCGCTCTTCGGAACGAATGCGAGTTCATTGCTGCGATCGAGATTCTGGATGTAGGTTTCGACCAAAGGATGGAAGTTTTCCAGCCTTTTGGGCATCGCGTTTTCGTTCTGGATGATCTTATCAAGGATTTGATCAGGCGTTAGCTGTGCTTGTGCGGCATAAAGCAGAGCGCCACCCAGCGTGAGTATGCCGATGGCGAACAGGGTGAAGAATTTCAGTCTCATATTACGCATACCTTTCTTCATACGTCGGGCTCAATAGGCCAATTGAAAAACAATATGAACTGTGGCGGTTGAATCCACAGGTTGTCCGTCTCGCTGCGCCGGCTTGAAGCGAATCTGCTGGGCAGCGCGAAGGGCACTCTCGTCGAGTCCGTGACCGAGGCCGCGAACCACCTCGAGGACCTTCACCTGGCCGGTGCTGGTGAACATCACGCGCAAAAGCACCTCGCCCTCGAGCTTCAGGTTTCGTGCGTCCTCGGTGTATTCCGGACGCGGTTTAAACAGGATCTCAGCGGGGATCTGGGGTGGACCCGCATCCTGCTTCTTCGGAGCCGCGGGCTTGCCGGCGTCAGCATCGCCGAACGAGCCCTGGCGAACGCTTCTGGTGCCGCCTTTGCCTTCGCCGGCTGCCGCAGCACCCTCTCCAAATCCGGCAATCGCAACTACTCCCCGCGCGCCGCCCGTTCCATTGCCGGCGCCCGCGCCGACAGGCAGATCGAACGCGCCAAGGCTTGCAATGTTGACCGCCTTGTCCGCACGGCCGTCGCCTTTCGCTCCGTTGGGATCACCGAAGCCGCCGGTCTGCACCAGGCGCGGCGGAAGCTTCGTTGTCGCCGGAGTTTCTGTTGGAAACACATTCGTCTTGACCTCGGGTTTCGGCGCAGGAGGCGGAGCCGGAGCCGGGGGTTCAGGAATAGGAATATTCTTCGTAATCAGCGGCGGTGGCTCTCTTTTGATTACCGGAGGCGGCTTCACCTCAGCGATCTTCGGCATCTCCGGAGGCTTTTCCACTGGACGAGGTGCCGGCTTCGGTTTTGGTGGTGGCGGCAGTTTATATTTCGTAACTTCCAGGACCGGTTTACGAATCAGTGGCGGAGCCAGAAAAGTGAGATCGTATCTGGTCCTGAGGGTATCCGTGAAGAGCAGCGGCACGATGAGGAGAATAGACAGCAACACACCATGCAAGCCGACACTTGTCCAAAACACCCTGGTCCGCGAACCAACATGTTCGAGCGATTGGAAAGGCTCAGGCCGTGACTTCGGGACGGAGCCGCCGAGTGAGTAGTCGTGTGACGTCGCCATAACGGACTGCTTATCTGCACGGTGACTGCCAGAGTCATTAACGGCGTCAATCCGCGGGTACTGCTGCAGGCGCCAGCACGGATCGGGGCTTTAGCCGGCGCGTCAGTGGAACTCCGATGGGGTAGTGGAATTCCCGTTCCCTAGAGTAGCCGAGGGAAGGCTCCACAAAGTAACTCGGAGTTCGTCCTATACCGTTGGATTTCTCCCGCGAACTTGTGCTAGTTATTTCGATCAATGAAAGTGCTAATTGCCGAAGATGATAAGGATTCCCGAGAACTGCTGGGCTGGCTGCTGCAGAAATTGGGCTACCAGGTCGTCGTCACGGAAAACGGTAAGGACGCATGGGAAGCCTTCCGGAAAGGAAGATTCCGTCTGGTCATTTCGGATCTGCTGATGCCGGATATCGACGGCCTGGAACTGTGCCGGCGGATCCGTGGGCATAAACAGTCGAAGTACACGTACATCATTCTGCTGACCGCCCTGATCGGAAAAAAGGACTACCTGGAAGGCATGGAAGCGGGAGCGGATGATTTCGTCACCAAGCCGTTCGATCCGGACGAGCTCAAAGCGCGGCTCCGCGTTGCCGAACGCATCATCTCGTTTCAGGAACAATCGGACCTGCCCGGCGCTCAGGAGAGCCCCGGCGTCGCGTGAGGCGAGGACATTTCGAAATTGGACGAATCCTGCATCTCAAATCCGAAATCCGAAATCTCCAATTGGACCAGTCCAATCTGATATTTCGGATTTCGGATTTGAGATGCAGGATTCGTCCAATTTCTAGACTGACTCGAGATTGCACATGTGGCGGAAGACGGGATACTCGAGAGTGATTCCGTTCGCCCCCATCAGGTCGCGAGCCAGCCGCGCGGTCTCCAGTCCAACCCAGACGTTATTTCTTTTCGCCATCGAGACCTGTGCGAAGTGAAGCTTGCCCTCGTCCTTCAAACGGCCGAGTCTCCACGCCACAAGCTGTCCCTTCGTGATCTCCGTGAGCATGTGCGCCAGCTTGTCCTGAACGAGCTGGAACTGCGCGATGGGTTTGTCGAATTGCACGCGCCCTTTCGTGTACTCGACAGCCCACTCGTAGCACGCCATCGCGGCTCCAATTCCGCCCCATGCGATTCCGTAGCGGGCCTGATTCAGGCAACCCAATGGAGATTTCAACCCGCTGCTCTGTGGAAGCAGATTCGCTTCGGGAACCACCACATCATCGAGGATCAGATCTGAAGTGACGGAAGCGCGCAACGAAAGCTTCGCTTTGATTTCGGGGGCCTGGAATCCCGGTGTACTGGTTTCGACAATGAAGCCACGGATGTCGTCATTCACTTTTGCCCAGACAATCGCGACGTCCGCAATCGTCCCGTTGGTAATCCATCGCTTGGTGCCGTTGAGAACGTAACCTTTGTCGGTGAGCCGGGCGCGCGTCTCCATGCCTCCGGGATCCGATCCGTGATCCGGTTCGGTGAGTCCGAAGCATCCGATCTTCTCTCCCCTGGCCAGAAGCGGCAGCCACTTTCGCTTTTGTTCTTCGGATCCGAAAGCAAAAATCGGATACATGACCAGCGCGCCCTGCACGCTCACGAAACTGCGGAGGCCGCTGTCTCCACGTTCCAGTTCCTGCATGACGAGCCCATACGCGACGTTATTCATATTCGCGCAGCCGAACTCTTCCGGAAGGTTTCCGCCGAACAAGCCCAATTGAGCCATTTCGGGAATCAGTTCCTTCGGAAAGGTCGCGTTTTCGAAATGTTTGTCGATGATCGGGATCACTCTCTCGTCGACAAAACGGCGCACGGTATCGCGCACCATGCGCTCTTCATCGGTGAGCAGATCGTCGATCCGATAAAAATCGACACCCTTAAATGGCATCGGCCCCTCCAGGGTTCTTAGTGGCAGGAAATGTATAACGCATCAGGAAGAGGGTGTTCCCCTCCTGGAACAGGAGGGGTGGACGCGCCATGTAAGAAAAAGCTGCGAAGCCACCTTAGCCGGCGCGGCCGGGGTGGTCAGTTCGGCGAAACATTTCGTGTGAGCGACCACCCCGTCTGCGCCGCTTCGGAAGGGGACCTTTTTCTTTATGGCGCAGCCACCCCTCCTGTTCCAGGAGGGGAACACCCTCTTCCTGATGCCTCGTACTTATCCCGTCTAAAAGAGGCTATCATAGGCCGCATGAGACCGGATTCTGCGATCGCGATTGTCGGCGAGCTGCGACGCCATGGACATGAAGCCTATCTCGTTGGGGGATGCGTGCGCGACATGGTAATGGGGATCGAGCCGGCCGACTACGACATCGCAACCAGCGCCCTGCCCGAACAGATCACGAAGATCTTTCCGAGAACCGAGAGCATTGGCGCGCAGTTTGGAGTCGTGCTGGTGATTTACAAAGGGCGTGCATTCGAGGTTGCAACGTTTCGCTCCGACGAGGCCTATGTGGATGGAAGGCGGCCTACGGGCGTCGTTTTTACGGACGCGAAACAGGATGTCCTGCGGCGAGACTTCACGATCAACGGACTGCTTTACGATCCCTTTGAGGAGCGCGTAATCGACTATGTGAACGGTCAGGCGGATATCCAGGCCAAATTGGTGCGTGCCATCGGCGACCCCCGGGCACGATTCGAGGAAGACAAGCTCAGAATTCTTCGCGCGGTCCGTTTCGGCGCAAGGCTCGGATACACCATCGAGCCTGCAACCTGGGAAGCCGTTCGCGCCATGGCGCCGAAGATCCACCAGGTCAGCAGCGAGCGAATTCGCGAGGAGCTTTCGCGAATACTCACCGAAGGCCAGGCCGCACGGGGTATTGAGATGCTGGAAGAATCCGGTTTGCGCAACGAGATTCTTCCCGAGTTGCAGTTAACGGATCACCTGGAGCGGTGCCTGGAAATGTTGAGGCCCGGGATCGAGCCGGATTTCGGTATGGCTGTGCTTCTGCACTATACGCCGATAGCGCAGACACAGAGCATCGTTGAACGCTTGAAGTTTTCGCGCGCGGAGATGCATCATATAGTCGCCCTTCTCGAGAACCTCCCCAAGTTCCACCAGGTGCGCCAGATGTCGACCAGTTCTCTCAAGCGATTCTTCCGCCTTGTGCGTTTCGACGACCACCTGGAGCTTGCACGCATCCACGCAGCCGCTGCCGGCGAAGACGTTGAAGACTACAACTATGTATTACGCAAGCGCCAGGAATGGACGGATGAGGATATTGCGCCGAAGCCGTTGATTTCCGGCGAAGATCTGATTGCGATCGGATTCCCGCCCGGTCCCGTATTCAAGGAGATCCTGACTCGCGTCGAGGATGAGCAGCTTGAAGGCCGGCTTACGGACTCCGCCGGGGCACTCGACTTTGTCCGGAGGCATTACGGAAAGTCATGAAACTCGCTGCCGCACTTCTTCTTGCACTGAATCTCAATACCGCGACTGTCCAGCAGCTCGAGGCACTGCCGGGCGTTGGTCCCGTCCTCGCCAAACGTATCGTCGAATTCCGGCAGAAAAAGGGCGGTTTCAAACGAGTCGAGGAATTGCTGGCGGTACCGGGCATCAGCGAGAAAAAGTGGAAGGTCCTTCGGGAGCGCGTAGAGGTGAAGTGATGAACTGTAGCGGCGCTCTATGAGGGCCGGTTTTCGGCGGTCATAGACCGCCGCTACAGCTAGTGCTTGTCGTCATCCCCGCTGAAAACGCCACCGAAGAATTTCCCGATGCCGCGCATCACCTTGCCGATTCCTTTTCCGGTTGCGGTCATGCCGTCTTCAATGGCCTGCGAGATCCGGAAGCCATGCAGCGGACAATACGCCGTCGGCGCGGTTCCGGCAATGAAGACTTCCTCGAACGTGTTTTCGCAGGAAGGATTCGCAAGCAGCAGGCTCTCCGTGTCGATCTTTGCCGATTCGATGCCGGGCGGCCGTACGAAGGCCATGGAGTCGGGATCCGGCGGCGGATATACCTGCGACGCCTTCAGCATGAACTCCGTCCAGATCGGCAGCGCCGAGCGTGCACCTTCCAGGTTGAGATCGCGATTATCGTCAAAACCAACCCAGGCTATCGCCAGCATGTCTTTGGTATAACCGGCAAACCAGCCATCGCGCGACGTTCCGGTCTTTCCGGCCGCCGGCAGCTTGAAGCCCCGCGCGCGAACCCCGGCGCCGGTTCCGGAATTGATCACGCCTTCCATGAGGTATGTCAT
>WNFO01004146.1_pt1 | contig 12467 bp, 6 predicted proteins | sample 5400251 | NCBI WGS metagenome assembly WNFO01 (sample SAMN13153354, study PRJNA577476) | soil metagenome | isolation source: 100 cm saprolite under Madrone tree | place: USA:California | collected 2016-06-14
AGCGAATGCCTGGGGAGCTACGCCGAACCCCTAACGGACCGTCGGTCTGAAAGATTTGGGGATTTATAGGAACCTGAAGCCCCGGAACGGGGATAGGCTTGATATCGAAGAAGCCGGTCCCTCCGATGTAGCTGAGTTTTTCATCCAATGTCATTTGCGAGAGAATCTGATTCACTCTCGTTTCAACGTTAGCGGGACTTTGTTGACCTTGTGCGTGGAACGCGCAAATCGACAAGCCGGTGAGGATCAGTCGATGCAGGTTGCTTATTCTCATAAACGGAACTGGTTAGGGGTGGATAAGAAAGACAGAAGAAATCTTGTGCCGGTCCGGCGAACTGTTCCGCCGATGACCGAATGAAGAGGACTAGTAGCCAAATCGTCGTAAGACGTTCCGCTCGAGAGGCCAGCAGCGCTTGGCGATAGAACACGGAAAGACCATGCTAAGCCGGTGCAGCTTGATTGACTCAAATGGGGAGCTGAAAGACGACAATATGCAGTCTCCGAGGTGCTACGCTCGGTGACCAAACGGCCCAATCGATTTAAGCCAGTGCTGCGAGTTTTATTTCGCGGACGGAAAATCGGAAACGAGAAACCGGAATACTAAAGCGGGTACTTACGTTTCGACTAGCCTGGGGAGATACGGTCGTGATTCGACCGACGAGATATCGGAGCTGTGAGCCCGGATGAAATCCATTTCGGGGGCGCTTCATATGTAGAATAAATCCTGGTTCGTCTCCCGAAACCGGCTCACTATGGGATGCATCGGTAGGGGGCTCCATTCATCTCACAGGAGCCGGCTTCTGGTACTCCGCGGGTGCAGAGAACGTTGGGGGGATAATTATGTCTAAGCGAAACGACGCAATGTTAGCAAGCAATAATTCTTTCAAATTGAAAGATTAAGGAGGAATTTTTAGTCAGACGGCACCGCCAAGGCCACCCCTACTGACGGAAATCCCAAATATCGAGCAGGCTCGGATGGTCACCACTCGTGATACGCTCGTAGTTTGGCGCGATCAGATCATCGATCGGCAGCACGGCTGCCCCGAGCGCGGCAGCCTCTTCCTGAAGTTGCCCCTGGAGAATTCTCGGAAAATCGGCTTTCTGCGACCGTCGTGTCTTGCTGATAATGCCAGAGCAGCGATCGATGAGAAAAGTCAAAAGCGGTCCCGGCAAATGGCCGCCAATCACAAACGCTTCGGGGTCAAACAAGAGGTGAAGATTGTCCATCATCTCAGCCAGATAGAAAGCGGCGGCGTTGAGCCAATTCAGAAGCACTTTATTGCTCTCATGAAACAACTCGAGTAGTTGGGTTAGGCGGGTATAACCGATGCCGGAATCGGTTAAGTGTTGCGATAGAGCGGTGAGCGAAAGATAGGCCTCCAGGCACCCCTTTTTCCCGCAACCGCACTGCCTGGCGCTCCTTCCCCGATCGACGATGATATGGCCTAATTCCCCAGAACCTCCCCGAAAACCGCGATGGGGACGACCATTCACAATGATGCCGCCGCCGACGCCCACCCCTACATAGATATAAACAAAACTGTCCAGGTGGCGGCCGGCACCGTACCAGCTCTCGCCAATTGCGGCGGCCGTCGCGTCGTTGTCGATCAAGACACGCAGTCCCGTTTTTTTCTTAAAGTAGTCCTGAACATTGCCTTGCTCCCAACCTGGGAAATTTGGCGAGATAACTACCTTGCCGTAACGGAAATCGATTGGACCCGGTAGGGCAATACCGAGTCCCCAGATCCGGCGGCGCTTGTTCGCCTGACGTAATTCGCCGATCGAGCTGTAGACCTGTTTCAGCGCCTCGTCTGGAGTGGCGAGAAATCGTCCTCGATAAGTACGTGAGCGGATGACGCCCTTGAAGTCGACCAGGACCGCGGCGATATGGTCGCGCTCCATGTGCAGGCCGATCGAGAATGCAGCATCGGCGTTGATTTCGAAGAGCTTCGCTGGCTGGCCGCGCTCGGCGGTTTTTCGCCCGAAGTTCTGAATTAGACCTATCTGCTGGAGATCCTCTACGATATTGAATACCGTTTGGTTGGTTAGGCCGGTAAGGCGTGCGATCTCGATGCGGGACACTGGCTCATTCAAGCGTACGGTCTCCAAAACAACCCGCTGATTCAGTAGATGAGCACGTTCTAAATTTGTTCCGCTTCTGACCCTAGTACGGTCCTGATGCGCTTTCATCTTTGCTCAGTCTGCCCAGAGGAAATGTTCTAAACGAAGACGTTCCAGGCGGCTCTTGGCTTCCTCCGAGCGTGGGCTGGGAATTGCAGTTAATTTCTCATACACAGCTGCGGCCGAACTCCAAGCGCGCCGCGCTTCCAAAAGTTCCGCGGCATCGAATCCAGCTCGAAAGAACCAGAACTCGTCGCTTTTGTTGCCTCCGGCATTCAGAACATCGTAAAGCGCCACCAGTGCGTCGTCTGTCTTTTCGAGCTGTTCGAGACATTTCGCTTTTCGAAACAAAGCACTTTGGCGCCACGCCAGTGAGTTGGTTTCCGCGCCCGCCAAGCTATCGAAGGTCTTAATGGCAGCCTCGTACTGGGATTTGTCTTTTGCACCCAGAGAAAACTGCGACTCTCCTTTGGCTTCCAAGGCTTCACAGCGGATTTCCTGAGGAATATTTTGCGTTAGCAGATCATCCAGCAGAACGATCGCCTCTTTCTCTTGCTGGATTTGCCTTTTGGTGAGTGCTTGTTCCAATCGAGCTTGAAACCGCAAAGATCCATCCATTTTATAGACTTCTTCAAAGAGATCCACGGCGCGATCGACCGAGGAAGGATTCAAGCTTTTGCGTGCGGCTTCGCCGGCAAGAAACAAAGCGGTCTCGACCAGCGGTGAATCGGGCTGCTGTTCGGCGACTAGTTCGAATTGAGTCTGAGCGTTAGGAAAATCGTTCTGCCGAAAATAGACTTCTCCCAGTTTGAGGCGAACTTCTGCCCGGGTTGCCGATTCGGGATACTGCTGGATGAAATCCTGAGCTGCGCGCGCTACCGCCGCAATGCTTTGCTGCGGATCATCGGCCAAGACGAAGAAATTCAGTCGCGCCTTATTTTCGGCGGTCTCAGAGCTACTAGTAGAGATTTGCAGAAGTTCGTTTTCTGCCGCTGCATGGTTTGGAGGCAACTCGGTAAAGGCGATCTCTGCCAATAATAAATGAGCTTGCGGAATCTGCGGATGATCCGGAAAACTAGCTAAAAAGTGTCGTAGGGTGGTATCGGCGCCGGTTAGGCCGCTTCTGGCTTCGATTGTCGCTCGAGCGATTTCCAAATTACCGAGCAGAGTTTGGTTGGTGGGCGAGCTACTTAGTTCGCGAACGGCGGATTCATAATGCTGCCGGTCGCCAGAACGGAGTGCACAAATCGCTGCGCCATAAAGGAAACGCGCGCGGTTCAACGGGTCGACTCCGGCCAATTGGAAATAAACTTCCTGCGCCTCTTTGAATTTGGCTTCGCCGAAATAGGCATCGGCCAATGTTTCCTCTACCTGAACACGCTCGGCCGATCGTTTATTTGCCTCGTTGGCCAACCATTGCACCAGCAATGGTACGGCTTGATCAGCCGAGCCCTGATCAATTTTGAGTCGAGCCAGCGCCACGGTCGCCAAACCGGCCAGCCGATGAGTTGGGTAGTCGTTGATCAGGTGGCGAAAGGTGGTTTCGCCCTTGGCCTTAGAATCCATCCGGAGCTGCAATTTTCCGAGGTAATAAAGAGCATAGGCAGGCCGGTCGGCTCCGACATCCTGGGGATCTTCCTGGGACCAGTGGATGAGCGGGGTAAGAGTTGGAGATTGTTCCTGTGTGTAAACCGAATACAATGTTTCGAACCATTCGGGTAGCATTATGCTCTGGGATTGATCAGTGATCGCCTTTACCATTACTGATTCGGCCTCGTCGAATTCCTGTTGCTGAACGGAAACGCGGGCCAGGCCGAGCTCGGCTATCGCGAGAAGCCGAGCAGTGAGACCTTTGCTGGCGGAGATCACCTGATTGAACGCAGTTTCCGCCTCTTCGAGCTTACCCACCTGGGAGGCAATCTGCCCAAGTAAACACTGTTTTTGCAATTGCTCGGTTTCGTTGCCTGCGGAAAGCCCCGCCAGGAGTCTGGTAGCTTGGTCCAGGTTAGCCCGATCGACTTCAATCTCGGCCGTCATCAGGACAGCCTTGGGGTCCGGATTCGCGTCATTTTTGAGGAGTGGTTGAAGGGTTGTCAGTGCTTCATCGCTCTCGCCTTTCCTGAACTGTGCTTCGGCCAGTCCTAAACGAGCGCTGCTATTGGCGCCTGCATCATTTAAAATCTTCTTAAATAGTCCGGCTGCATCCTCCCAGCGCCCGGTTCGAAGAAGCGTCCCAGCTTTGAGTTCCTCTGCCTCGGCCGAGGTCAAGGAACTGTCGCCTAGCACCGTAAGAGCTTCTTCTGGCCGGCGAATCTCCAGCAGGCATTTGGCAAGCAAAAGTTTGGCTGTCATGACATTCGGTTCGGATGGATTTCCGGCCAGAAATTGGCGAAGCTTTGTCACACTCACTTCTGGCAGGCCTTCGGCTTCTGCCTGAACTGCCTCGCGATAAAGATCCGCGACAGCGACTTCGCCTGTCACAATGAAAAGAGAGATTATCTCTGCGGCCAGGAAGAGGACTCTCATGTTAACAGCTTCTGGAGATAATGTCCGGTGTGACTGGTATCGATGTCGCTCACTTTTTCGGGAGTGCCTTCGGCCACGATCCAACCACCGTTGACACCGCCCTCCGGTCCAAGATCGATGATCCAGTCCGCGCTCTTGATTACTTCCAGATTATGTTCAATGATGACCAGAGTGTTGCCCTGGTCTCGCAACTTCAGCAAGACCTCAAGAAGCTGGCGAATGTCTGCGAAATGGAGACCAGTGGTTGGTTCATCAAGAATATAGACCGTCCTGCCGGTTGCTTTTTTTGCGAGTTCCGCTGCAAGTTTGACCCTTTGCGCCTCGCCCCCAGAAAGTTGGGTTCCGGATTGGCCCAGAGTCAAATAGGCTAGTCCAACGTTGACCAGGGGTTCCAGACGATCGTAGATCGCCGGAACATTGCGAAAGAAGCGGGCAGCTTCATCGACGGACATGGCCAGGATGTCAGCGATATTCTTTCCTCGGTAAGTGATTTCTAGAGTCTCGCGATTATAACGAGATCCGCGGCAGACCTCGCACTCGACGTAGACGTCAGCCAGAAAATGCATCTCGATCCGAATCACGCCGTCGCCTTGACAATTCTCACATCGTCCGCCTTTGAGGTTAAAGCTGAAGCGGCCACTTTCGTACCCGCGCACGCGAGAGGCGGGAAGCTGGCTAAACAAATCTCGAATCGGACCGAAAGCGCCAGAGTAGGTCGCCGCATTGGATCGGGGGGTACGCCCGATTGGGCTTTGATCAATCACGATCGCTTTGTCAACCTGATCCAAACCAAGGAGCCGGTCATGATTGCCCGGTCGCTCCTTTGACCGGTAGAAATGACGGAATAGCGCTTTTCGCAAAATATCATCAACCAGCGTGGACTTACCGCTTCCTGAGACACCGGTCACACAGACTAAACAGCCGAGAGGAAATGATACCGTTAAATTTCGTAGATTATTCTCCTTCGCACCGACGACAGTTAACCATCCTTCCGTTCCAGGGTCCGGCGGAATACCGCCGTTATAAAGTATGCCGCGCGGACGTACTCGCTCTCGCGGAATCGGAATCCGAAGTGCTCGCGCCAGGTATTGACCGGTCAAGGAATCGGGATTTCCCTCGATCGCCGCAATGTCACCAGCCGCGACAATTTGTCCGCCGCGCGGGCCTGCTCCCGGCCCGAGATCGATGATATAATCGGCGGCCCGGATTGTATCTTCATCATGCTCTACCACAATCACGGTGTTTCCCAGATCCCGGAGATGCATCAACGTTTGAACCAGGCGGTCGTTGTCTCGTTGGTGCAGGCCGATGCTTGGTTCGTCCAGCACGTAAAGCACCCCCGCCAGTCCAGATCCGATCTGGGTGCCGAGCCGAATACGCTGGGCTTCTCCGCCAGAAAGGGTTCCACTTTCGCGATTCAATGTAAGATAGCCGAGACCCACCTCTTCCAGAAATCGCAAGCGATTCCAGATCTCACGAAGCACTTCCGCTGCGATGATCTTTTGGTGTTTGGAAAGGGAAATATTTTCCAGAAAACGTTTCGCTTCATCGATCGTTAACAGGCAATAGTCATGAATATTAACCTCGCGACCGGCGTTCTCCTGTATCGTAACTGCCAGAATTTCCGGTCGGAGACGAGCACCGCGGCAGACCGGGCAAAGCCGCCGTCCCTGAAATGCCTTTAATCGAGATCGTGTAAATTCACTTTCAGTCTGATCGTATAACTGTTCCAATTGAGCCAATACACCCTCGAACGTTTTCTCGACTTGCTTCGACCCAAGCTGAAAGCGAATTGCTCGATCGCCCGATCCGTACAGAATGATTTCTCGGCTGCGTTCCGGTAGTTCGGCAAAGGGAGTTTCCATATCTCCGCCGAAAGTCTTAACCAGCGCTTCCAAGAGCGTGCGCCGATAGGCTTGGATTCTGGAACTGGCTTTTCGCCACGGCGCGATCGCGCCATCGACAAGTGAGCGGGATTGATCGGGCACGACCAAATCCGGATCAAAGAAACTCACGCTGCCCAGGCCCTGGCAAGTGGGGCAAGCTCCGGCCAAGCTGTTGAAGGAAAAATGCTTCGGTGTAAGCTCCGGAAGCAAAAAGTCGGTTTTCGGATTACAAAACTCGGTTGAATACGGGACCTCTTCCCATGGTTCGTTTTCGGCCAATTGCCGGCTGATGATGATACGATTGTTTCCCCATCGCAAAGCGGTATCCAGCGAGTCGGCGAGTCGCGTGCGCACTCCCTCTCGAACGATCAAGCGATCGACTACGACTTCGATGGTGTGGCGCGCGCTTTTCGTCAGCCGAATGGGTTCGGGTCGCGCTAACTCAAGGATCTCTCCATCCACTCGTACTCGGACAAATCCTTCTCGCTTTATCTTCTCCAGCACGTCACGAAACTCACCCTGCTCTTGGCGTATCACAGGAGCGACCACGAGAATCTTGGTCTCTTCCGGATAAGAGAGGATTTGATCAACGATCTGTTGCGGAGTCTGTTTGAAAACCTTCTCTCCGGTGGTGGGATCGTGCGGTTGACCGATCGAAGAAAAAAGGATCCGCAGATAATCGTAAATCTCGGTCGTGGTTGCGATGGTCGAGCGAGGATTAGCGATTGAGCTGCGCTGTTCGATCGCGATCGAGGGCGAAAGACCCTCGATGAAGTCGACATCCGGCTTCTCCATTTTATCGAGGAACTGTCGGGCGTAAGCAGAAAGGCTCTCTACATAACGGCGTTGTCCCTCCGCATAAAGCGTGTCGAACGCGAGAGACGACTTACCTGACCCGCTCATTCCGGTGATCACCACCAATTTTTCGCGTGGAATTTCGACGTCTATCCCTTTGAGATTGTGTTGGCGCGCACCTACGATGCGAATCTTCTCCGCAGCCATTTGGTCAAAACGAATAAACTATCACCAAAGCACAAGACCGGGCACCCCACCAGTCGTTTTGCTGTAGCCTGATGCTCCAGCCTCAGGAAGGCATAGAAGTACGTTGATCCTCCCTGCAGAGACACGCCTTCCTGCGCGGTCGCCGGACACTACCAAAATCATGCGCCACTTCAGCCTCGGATGACCGCTTAAGTTGACGCCGGACCGCTACCGAAGACCCCGACAACAACCAGGAGGCCGACGCGCCGGACCGATCAGGCTGCTTTGCCAGCCTACCGCAAAATGCCGCTTGGCGATATGAGCCGTAGCTTGCTGTCGGTATCTTGAACCAACTCGACCAGTTTCTCGGAGCGTTCAAGGATCGATTCAGCCAGTTTCCGGTAATATTCTGAATCCCGTTTTGCCAGTTCGGCCTGTACCGTCCAAATGGCGATAGAGTTTAAGAGATAATGTTTCGACTCACGAAAGCTAGCGGCCACCTCCGCAATTCGATCGGGGTCGATTCGCGATTCTTCAGGGTCAGAAGAGAACAGGGGATCTGCCATCGTGCAAAGCACAGGATAACAGATTCTTCCACAAGGTCCAGATTACTAGCCCGTCTTTCGCTACTGGAGGGGTAGAAGCTTCGTAAGTGCCTCAAAATCAGGAGGGGCGTTCAAAAGGTCTCCACTACAGGAGCCGGTCAGGGGCAGTGAGTTTGCCCTGGGCAGTAATGCGTGGGGGACTTTGAGTAGGTAATCGGAGATCGAGTTTGTCCAGCAGTAGGCGATGGTCTTTTTCGGGCTGGGTATAGCGGGCAAAGATCAGCCAGCGGCCGTCGGTGGTAGGAAACCAGGCGTCGAGCATCTGGATGGTGGCAAATTTTTCCAACACGGCCCGCGGAGTAAGTCCTGGAGCGTGATAACGCAGTTTATGCCGCAGAGTAACGTGCAAACAGTAAGCTAAAAAGGCCACCATGATATGGGCTTCAATTCGCGGCTCTTTTTGGTGAAAGATGGGCCGGATAGCCAGATCGCCTTTGAGATTTTTAAAGGCCTCTTCGATCTGAGTCAGTAGAGTGTAAAATTCCCAGATTTTGCTCGGCTCACGTTGAGCGAGATTGGTGCGCAACAGATAGTGTCCTTCGCGTCGGCGTACCGCACGCAGAGCTTCTTTACGTAAGCGATAAGTCAGTTTTGATCCATTGGTGGGCACTTCCACCTCCACTAAGCGCCAAGCTCTGGGAGCTTGCTGACGAGCGGCGCCGAGCTTGAGCAAAAGGCTATCGCGCTTGAGTTTCATCTCCCGTAGTTGAGCCAAACGTTTCCATAACCACTTAAGTTGGCGGCGGCGCATTGCGCGCTCCTTGCTTACGCGCTCTCGACTTTTAGCTAGAACGTAAAGTTCCTCCGCTTGAGCAAGCACTTTGACCTCCACTCCCTCGCGTACCTGCTCCCATGGTCGCTCCAGCAATTGTGTTTCCAGCTTAGTCAATCGCCCTCTGGGTGTACCAACCAAGTAGAAGACTTTCGGTTCGGCTGCACGCATTTCGGCAAGCACTTCTTCGGTTGGGATCCCTCGATCCATCATCCAGATGCGCTCGGCTTTGCCATACTGAGTTTCGATCTTTTTGAGAAAATCGCGCAACGTGGTTTTGTCAGCGGTGTTGCCGGCCAACACTTCATAGCCAAGCGGAAAGCCTTCCGGGGTGATGATCAAGCCAATAACGACCTGCACACAGTCCGGACGCTTGTCCCGGCTATAACCAAATTGTCGTTTGTCCTCTTCGCCAAAAGGCGGATCGCTTTCAAAATAAGTGCTGGTTAGATCGTAGAGCAGCACCTCGAATTTCACGCCGAAGAGATCCTGCCAGCGTTGGCTCAAATGCTCGAACAATGCCCGCTTGTGTTCCAATAATAAATCCAGACAGCGATAAAGGGTATCCTTAGCCGCCAACGCATCGTCTTCGCCCAACAGGTCACCCATCGCGCTATTGGCATACCATTGTCGATGCATGCGCCATTCACTTCCCGGATCAATTAACCGGTAAGCCACTAGCCCCTCCAGTACGTGCTCCCAATCGGTGCCCTCGCGACTGGCGCCCAATTTTTGGCTCCAGAATTCGCGCAGCTCCAGGTGCTCCCACAACCGACAGAACAGCCAACAGGCTCCCCACTGCCGGGGCCTCCGGAGCTCAAACTCCGACAGTCGCACCTGGACCGCATCAGCCATGCTCTGGGTAATCTCTCGGTCTGGCGCAAACACCTTGAGCTTCTTCTGACACCCTGTGTCCTCGTCGAAAACTTCGATCGAACGAACCCATGCCTCCCGCTGGGTGTCGTTGATTTCGCCCAAGTACAATACCTGCCGTTGGACTACTCGCTCGCCAGCACAGCGGCGATTTTCCACAATACTCCAGTAGCGGTGTTCTTTGCCGTCTTTACGTCGCCAGTTGCATCTCAAGAACATGACCGCGACCGATTGTAGCCAAAATTCTTCAGCCGTGAAGAGGCCAGGTCTACACTACAAACGCTTTTGAACCACTCAGCCCTCTATTCATGCGCTTTGGCGGACTACTTGAGCAAAGAAAATAGCTCTCTTTAGCTCCCAGTAGCGAAAGTCAGGCTAGATATTAATCGCCTATCGATCATCACAAAGCTGTTGATATTCCAGCCTCAGTTGGTCGTCGGGATTTGATACTTCTGTAGGCGTCGATAAAAGGCGCTACGGCTCAACCCCAGCGCTTTCGCCGCAGTAACGGCGTTTCCATCGTGCCGATCGAGTGCCTTCTTGATTAAATGAGCTTCCATCGCTTCCAAATCCATTTCCTCCAAAATGTTTCCCCGGTTGGCAGTCGGCAGCAATCCGAGGTCGGTCGGTTGGATGGTGGACGATCGAGCAAGCAAAACGGCTCGCTCCATCACGTGTCGCAATTCGCGAATATTTCCCGGCCACGGATATCGACGTAACGCCTGAAGTGCCTCTGGACTCAAATCAACGCCCTTTTTCCGGTAACGCGCCGTGAGCTCCCCAAGAAAGTAGCGCGCCAATTCCGGAATATCGTCAAGTCGCTCTCGCAAGGGCGGAAGATGGACCTGGATGGTGTTGAGCCGGAAGTAAAGATCCTCCCTGAATCTACCGGCATTGATTTCCGCGAGCAGGTCAGCATTGGTGGCGCTCAGAATCCGAACGTCTACCTGTTTTGTTTTCGAGGATCCTACCCGCTCGAATTCGCCAGTTTCGAGAACTCGCAGGATTTTGGCCTGTTGCGAGCCGGTCAAATTCGCGATTTCATCTAAGAAGAGAGTGCCGCCGTCCGCCAATTCGAAACGGCCGGCTCTATCCGCCCGAGCATCGGTGAAAGCGCCTTTGACGTGCCCAAACATCTCGCTCTCAAATAACGTTTCCGGTATGCCGCCCATATTCACGCTGATCACCGGTTGCTGTGACCGACCCGAAAGTTGATGCAGCAGGCGCGCCACCACCCCTTTGCCGGTACCGTTCTCCCCGGTAATCAGGACATTTGCGTCGGAAGGCGCGACCTGCTCAACGATTCGCTTTACTTCCTGCATACCAGACGAGAGAGCGACGAATTCGTTGGCTGGAGCTTGAGCGCTTCGCAGGACCGAGTTTTCCGCTTCCAGGCGCTCCTTTCCTTTTAGTGCCGCCCGCAGTTCGATCTGGTTACGAACGATCGATAGCAATCGCTCGTTTTCCCACGGTTTCTGCAGAAAATCTTTGGCTCCAAGCTGAACGGCTTGGACCGCCAGTGGAATCGAACCCCACGCGGTCATGACTACGATCGGCAACGACGGATCGCTTTGATGCACTGAACGGAGCAAATTCAGCCCTTCCTGGCCACCAGTTCGGTCCTGGTGGTAATTCATGTCCATCAGCAACAGATCGAACTCTTCTTCCGCTAGTTTAGGTAGAACCGCGTCGGGCGAATTGACTGTGCTGCATTGCATCCCCTCCGACGAGCAAACCAATTTGATCGCGTCAAGGATCTCCGGTTGATCGTCGCAAATCAGAATCTGGGCACGCGGACGCATGTGAACTCTCCATTAAAGGAACGTTTGCGGCAGGTACTCAAGCCTAGAGTTTACAGTAATCGGTATTCGGTGATCAGTAATCACTGTATAGCTAGCCGCCAGTTAGCCGTTGCGTCGTCAGGCTTTCGTTCCATCAATTTTGTTTTCGCCCGCCATCTTCCACCGATTACCGACCCCCACGGAACCAAACCTTGGAACGATCGATCCGTGCCCCGCGTTCCAGGAAAAAGTCCTTCAGTTTGGAATTATAGAAAGAGCCATCTTCCTCGGGATTCATTCCTAAAAAAATCTCGCCCGGCGGCTTAAGAATATGGGTGTGCAGGTCGTCCAAGAAGAACTCCCATTCTTTCGGGCCCCAGAGATCAGGCCGTTTGTGACTGTTGAAACAAATAGAAAATGCCGTGACTAAATCAAACTTCTCGCCGAGATCCGGCAGTCGTTGATAGGCATTAATTTCCCAAATCACTCTTTGGAAACCGAAAAGCTCAAACATTTCCCCGTACATCTCCGGCTCGGCAATGTCCAAACCGATGCCGGTATGGCCCAGGTATTTTGCCACCAAGAGAAAATATCCGGCTCCGCTTCCAAGATCGAGGATTCGCAACGGTTTCGGTCGAAGCTTGAGGCGTAGCTCTTGTGCGCGCCTGATATTCAATCGGGTCCAGCGCGGCGCATCCAAGTATTTCGGCCAGTGCGTTCTTTCCCCGGGCACCGCGTAGCGGGCCCGGATCTGCTCCAGGCCGGCTTGGTCAATCTGCTCTAAAACCTTCTCTGGGTTGATCGGCTGACGCCAACGATCAAACGCATTCCCCGCGCTTTTTAAGGCTGAACCGTCGGCCAGCTTGGTAAGTTTATGAGTGACATTCATGAAGGCGGAGCAGGACCAAGAATCTACCCAAAA
>WNFO01004147.1_pt1 | contig 12466 bp, 9 predicted proteins | sample 5400251 | NCBI WGS metagenome assembly WNFO01 (sample SAMN13153354, study PRJNA577476) | soil metagenome | isolation source: 100 cm saprolite under Madrone tree | place: USA:California | collected 2016-06-14
TATCAATACAAATTCAAAGCTGTAAAAGAAGTTCCAGCAGCTGATGGAAAGATGGAGCGGCGGGAAGTGGAGGAGACTGCCACAGGGAACGCGTATTTTTTGCCAGAAACGCTGAATGTTTCTGCCGATGTGCAAACACAGAAGTTGCACCGCGGGATTTACGACGCCGTAGTCTATCGTGCGCAGACGATTCTTTCCGGCAAGTTTGTGCCGCCCGATTTTGGCCCGCTTAAGATCGATCTAAAAGATGTGCAATGGAAGGACGCGTTTGTGACTATCGCGATCAACGATTTGCGCGGCACCCGGGAGGCAATTGTGCTTGATTGGGGCGGCGCCAAACATCCAATGCTGCCGGGCTCGCAGCTTCCGGGTTACACGACAGGCGCAACGGCATCGCTCGGCGGCGACCAGCCGATTGCAGCCGACATTCAGTTTTCGATTCCGCTAGATTTCAACGGCAGCGAGGGGATTTTCTTCGCGCCATTCGGCGTGCAAAACGAAGCAACGGTGAAATCAAACTCGCCGGATGTAGGATTTCGCGGCGCGTTTCTTCCAGCTGAACGATCACTTCGGCCAGATGGATTCGATGCGAAATGGAAGGTTTCGTATTACGGGCGTGATTATCCGCAATCGTGGACAAGCAGAACCGGTAATGAGCGATTCACGACGCAGTCCGTTTCAAATTCACTTTTCGGAGCGCAGTTCCTGTCGATTCTGGATGCGTATCGCTACGTTGAACGTTCGATCAAATACGGCATCCTCTTTCTCGTGCTGGTTTTCACGGCGTTCTTTCTCTTTGAGGTGACGGCGCGTCAGAAAATTCATCCGTTTCAATATCTGATGGTCGGCGCCGCGCTTTGTCTGTTTTATCTGCTGCTGTTATCGATTTCAGAATTTATCGGATTCAGCTGGGCTTACCTGATCGCAGCGGTCGCATCGACGGTGCTGATCACGTGGTATTGCCGGTTTTTCCTGGGCGGCGGTGTGCGCACACTCATGATCTGCGCAGGACTGACGGGGGTTTACACTTTTCTCTATATCACTTTGCGGCAACAGGATTACGCGCTGCTCATGGGCGCAATCGCGCTCTTCATCGTGCTGGCAATCGTAATGTACGTGACGCGCAAGGTGGATTGGTACGCGCGCGATGCGACCTAAGCCATTCGCCAGAGTGCAGAGCCTGCTGGAAAGTTGACGCGATGAGCGCGTGGTCTAACGCGCGCAGATCAGACTTTCCGGCAAGTTTGGTCCAGCCGGATCGATGCACCGTCTGGTAAGGGGTGCCTTTGTCCAGACCTGGATCGCGTTTCGGAGCGAGCCGTATAATGATCACTTACGATCCGCGTATAGGCTTTGAGTGCCGCAGAAGGATTCTCCGCTTTCCATGCGATGCACGATTCGGTTGTTACCGTCGGAATTAATGGCCGAAACACCACATCGGGAGGAAGAGGAAGCTTTTTTACTTGCTCAGGCAAAAGCGCCACGCCCAGATTCGCCTCGATCGACTGGAGAATTGTCTGTTCGATTTGCGGATGGATTTTGTCGGGGATTTCAGTGTGCTGCCGACTCGTGTCGACCTTCACGGCACATACTCGAAGAAAAAGTTTATCGCCCGCTATTATCAAGGCAACAGACTCCGGGCCATTCTGCTTTGCCAGCAAACGCAACGTGAGGTGGATTCTGCTAAGACGGAATTGCGTCAGCGACTTGCCAAATAAGCTTTAGCGGCGCTTTGTTTCCCGCGCAGTAGCTTTGCGGAGGCGGGCGAGCGTCGAAACGAGATTGTCACGGGCGCGACTTTATTCTCACCCGCAGATTACACCATTTCAAAAGGCGACCGTCCCTTCGTCCACGCCCTGAAAGGAAACGAGCGAGCGGAACCTCGGCGTGGTCAAAATTTTATCTTGACGAGTTTGCTGGACAGTCATAACAACTTCCTTGATTGCGTGACCCGACGTTTCAACGCATCTTCGGCCGAGTTGAGAAGCCCGAGGGCGCTGGATCTTCGCTGAAACCGCCGCTTAACGCGATCTCCAGGTCCAACTGGAACCCCGAGCCAGCCGATGTGAGTCGCTTATTGGAAGAAGTCTCGCAGCAATAACGGTTCTCGGTTCCGCGCGGAACTGGATTGCAGTCAACAATTCTCCCAATATCGGTGCTTATGACGGCCCCGCAGCTCGCGAATCTCACGGAAGAGAGTCCGGCGATTCGAGTGGCAATCATCTCCGAGGCAGAGGCAACCGTTCTGGCCGACTCGCTTGAAACATTGCTTGCTGACGTGAAGGGAGTGACGACGTCACGATTTGAGTATCGCCCCGAGGCCGGCCTTAAGCCCTGTGCAGCCGGCTTTAACGATCCCGACGTAGTCGTCGCCACGCTCGGTGCTTTTCAAGCAACAAACACGGGTCGTTTCCTTGCATCACTCCAACACGCTTTTCCACATCGGTCAGTTCTGGTGACGACGACAGACCCGGATCGGTTCGATTTCTTCCGAGCACTCGAGATGGGCGCCTCGGATTTTCTGCTGCCTCCATTGCGGCGCTCCGACTTGTTACCGCGGCTCATGCGCCAGGCGCGAGTTACGTGCTGCAGCGATGCGCTCGTGCAAAAACTCAAGGAGGATATCGGGCTCAAACATATCATCGGCGAGAGCCCCGCGTTCCTTGAAAAAGTTTGGTGCGTGCCGCGATTCGCGCGGTGCGATGCGCCGGTGCTGATCTCCGGTGAGTCCGGCACCGGCAAGGAAATCTTCGCCCGCGCGATTCATTATCTGAGTCCGCGCGCGGACCGGCCGTTCGTTCCGGTTAATTGCGGTGCGCTTCCAGAGAATCTGGTGGAAAGCGAGATCTTCGGCCATAAACGCGGTGCGTTTACGGGCGCTGCGTCTGATCAAGCGGGGCTGATCCGCGAGGCCGAGGGCGGCACACTGTTTTTGGATGAGATCGATTGTCTCACACCACAAGCGCAGGTGAAGCTGCTCCGTTTCCTACAGGACGGAGAATATCGTTCCGTGGGCTCACATCAGATTCTTCGTGCAAACATTCGGGTGATCGCAGCTGCCAACGCCGATTTCAGCCACCTTGTGCGCTCAGGAAAATTCCGCGAGGATTTATTCTATCGGCTGAACGTACTGGCGCTCGCGCTTCCAGCGTTGCGGGAACGCCCCGGCGATATCCTCTTACTTACGCACGACTTTCTCGAGAAGCAGGCTGCGATCACGGAGACGCCACCGAAAAACCTCTCGCTCGCCGCGCTCAACCGGCTGCTCGGTCATTCGTGGCCGGGTAATGTGCGCGAACTCCAGAACGTGCTCATGCGCGCCATCGTACTCTGCGATCGCGACTCGATCGAGGCTTCAGATCTTGACCTGCCCGATGAAGGACCTGCCGCGGAAGATCAGTCGTTCCGAACAATGAAATCCCGTGTCGTTTGGCGATTCGAGCACGACTTTCTCACAACGGTTCTTCGTGTGCATCACGGGAACATCACTCGTGCCGCATCTGCGGTGAAGAAGGATCGCCGGGCCTTCTGGGAGCTTTTGCGCAAACACAGCCTTCTGGCCGCCGTCAACCGCGATTGAGCGCGAGATACGAGCGATAAGAGCGGCGGCTAGGATTGCGCCCGACACTTCGTCAGGCGCTGTCCCATATGTCGAATGAGCGTCGGAGCGTGGACAAAATTGTCCTCGCCTGCCGCGCAAGGATTTAGCACGAATCCGCAGCGAATATTTGCCGAGACGGTCGGACAAAATTGCCCTCGCGCGCGTTCCCGAATCCAACGCCGATTCGCGTTCGGGCGCGGACAGAGGTGTTCTCGGGCGAGCGCATTTTCAGAGGAGAAATTGAAACACGCGGGAGCGAGCGGAGACGAACAATTCGCGTCCGCGCGCAGCAGCGGAAATTACGAGGCACGTCGATTGCTACAGGTGGACGACTGACCCCAAATGTGTGCTTGCCGACCCCTTCGCTTCCATCTCCGGCGCCGGAAATTCTCGACTATCTGGCCCGGCATCCGGACGCACAAGACACCATCGACGGTATCCTTCACTGGTGGGTGCTCGACGCCTGCATTGGAAAGTGGGCCCCGAAAATTGCAGAGACCGTCGCGCAACTCGTCGAACAAGGTTTTCTCGAACAAAGCCAATCTGCGGACGGCAACGTATTTTACCGCGCCTCGCCGAACTATCTCGCAACGCTTCAGCAACGGCCACCACGGAACTCTACTCCTAACACAAGCCCGTAAACCATCTAACAAGAAAGCACAATCATGCCTGCCACATTGACCTATCCTGGAGTTTATATTGAAGAAATCCCCAGCGGCGTCCGCACAATCACCGGAGTTGCGACATCGATTACGGCATTCATTGGCCGTGCGCGCCGTGGGCCTGTCAATGAGCCGGTGATAATCAACGCCTTCGGCGACTTTGAGCGGATATTCGGCGGGCTAAACATTGAATACCCGATGTCTTACGCCATCAGCGACTTTTATCAAAATGGTGGCAGGCAAGCCGTGATCGTTCGGCTGTTTAACCCCTTCTTCCGCACAACTGCTGATCAAGCTGCCGCTGAAGCGGCCGCACAATCCGTCGTGGCCGCAACCGCTGGTGCCGATGCCGCTGCGGCTCAAGCAGCGGCCGACGCGCAAAGTAAGAAAATCCAAGACGATGATACTAAGAGCGCAGCCGAGAAAGCCGCGGCTAAGGCGGTGTCCGATGCCGTTGACGCCGCGCTAAAAAACAACGCAGCAGCGACGGTCGCGGATCTCCAAAAGGATGCCGCTGCGGCAGCAATTACAAATACGAAGGCGAAGGTCACGCTCGATACATTGACCTTGGAAGCAGCTAATGAAGGAGATTGGGGAAACAACTTGCGGGCACGCGTTGACTATGACGTTACGACAGACAACGACTTCCTGAAGCGCCTGAACCTGGCTAAAGACGACCTCTTCAACGTGACCGTTAAGAACGTTGCGACAGGGACTATGGAGATATTTCGCAACGTGTCAGTCAAGGATAGCTCGCGAAGACTCGATAACATATTGGTTGCGCAGTCCAGCTTGGTCCGAGTGACTGGCGATCTACCCGCAGCACGACCCAAGGCTACTGATGACGGCCTGACACCTGACCAGCTGAAAATCCCACCATTTCCAAGCAATCCCGATCAGGCTGACCCTCGCTCCGTCGGCGTCGCGGATGCGGACAAAGTCACCATAGACAACCCACTCGCTGCCGGAGATTACATGGGCTCGGGAACCGACAAAACCGGTTTGAATGCACTGGACAAAACCGACCTGATCAACCTGCTATGCATCCCACCCGACTCACCTGATGGCGATACCGATCCGTCTGTGTATTCTTCAGCCCTGACCTACTGCGTGCGGCGGCGCGCAATGCTTATTGTCGATTCCCCCACAGACTGGAGCGAGGATCCGTTGTTTACTTCGCACGCTCGCGATAAGCTGGCCGCGCTGAACCTGTCAGGTCTGGAGGCTCGGAACGCTGCGATCTATTTCCCTCGCGTCCGGAAGCCGAACCCGCTTAGCAACGGCCAAATTGAGACCTATGTCCCTTGCGGCATCATCGCCGGAGTCATGGCGCGCACGGATGCCACCCGCGGTGTTTGGAAAGCGCCGGCCGGGCTCGATGCCGCGTTAAACGGAATCCAAGCGCTGGAAGTTAATCTTACCGACGATGAGAATGGCGTGATCAACCCGATTGGAATTAATGCGCTACGTTCATTTGGCGTCAATGGCAGGGTTGCGTGGGGCGCGCGGACACTACGCGGTGCCGACCAACTCGCCGACGAATACAAATACGTTCCGGTCCGGCGGCTCGCGCTGTACATTGAAGAGAGTTTGTATCGCGGCACGCAGTGGGTGGTGTTCGAGCCGAATGACGAGCCACTCTGGGCCCAGATACGGCTCAACGTCGGCGCGTTCATGCAGAATCTCTTTCGCCAGGGCGCCTTCCAAGGCTCAACGCCGCGCGAGGCCTATTTCGTCAAGTGCGACAAGGAAACCACGACCCAAAACGACATCAACCTGGGTATCGTGAACATCGTCGTGGGCTTTGCGCCGCTCAAGCCGGCTGAGTTCGTTGTCATCAAGATTCAGCAAATCGCCGGACAAATTCAGACTTAGAGGAGGCGATTCTTATGGCTATACCCCAATTCCCCGTCAACGCACAACGGTTCGACCCGTACAAGAATTTCAAGTTCCGCGTAAAATTCGGAGAGAGTCCGAATTACGTCGCTGGGGTCAGCAAAGTCAGTGGCTTGAAACGCACCACTGAAGTAGTCAAGCACCGCGAGGGCGGCGACCCCAGCAGTAGTCGCAAATCGCCCGGCCGCACCGAGTACGAAGCTATCACGCTTGAACGCGGTGTCACCCACGACCAGGACTTCGAGCAATGGGCCAACAAGGTCTGGAACTTTCAGTCCATTCTCGGCAGCGAGGTTTCGCTCAAGGACTTTCGCAAGAACATCCGCATCGAGGTATACAACGAGGCCGGCCAGGTGGCGATCGCCTACAACGTCTTTCGCTGTTGGGTTTCCGAGTTTCAAGCCCTGCCTGACCTCGACGCCAACGCCAACGCCGTTGCCATCCAGCATCTTAAACTGGAGAACGAGGGTTGGGAACGTGAATCCGGCGTGACCGAGCCGACGGAGGCTAGCTTCACCGAGCCAGCGTGATCTCCACATGGGATATGCGCCCACCGCCGCCGATTTGCTGAATGTCTGGGAGTGCGGGCGCTCCCACTCGCCGATGGATCGCGCCCTCTCGCTGCTGAAGCTCGGCCACAGCGAGGAAAAACCAGAGGATTTGGCCGAGCTGAAAATCGGTGAGCGCGACGCGCGCCTGCTGGAGTTGCGAGGAAACCTCTTTGGTTCGCGCATCGCTGGCCGAGCTGATTGTCCAGCGTGTGGCCAATCAATCGAAGTGAGTTTCACCGTTTCCGAGGTTCAGACAGTGCCAGGGTCAGAAGTTCCCGAAACCTGCGCTGCAAAATTCGGGAACTACGAAATCAATTTCCGTCTGCCAAACAGCAATGACCTCGCAAGCCTTGCACCCGGTGACGACATCGCGACCGGGAAACGTCGCCTCGTTCAAAGATGCGTTCTGAGCGCGAAATCCTGCGGCCGGCCTGTCGGAGCCGATCAGTTGCCGGAGGACACGGTCACGGCCCTGTCGGAACGGATGTCGGAACTCGATCCGCAAGGCGAGGTGCAGCTTGCGCTGAGTTGTCCGCAATGCAGCCATTGCTGGCACGCACCGCTCGATATTGCGTCCTTCGTGTGGAGCGAGATTCACGCGTGGGCCGTGCGGTTGCTTCGTGATGTGCACGTTCTCGCGTCGGCTTACGGCTGGCGCGAGAGGGACATCCTCGCAATGAGTCCGTGGCGGCGTCAGGCGTATCTCGAATTGATCGAGCGATGAGTGACTACCTCGGCAATCTAATCGCACGGACGGTTTCTCCGGCGGTCGCCGTGCGTCCGCGGTTGCCATCCCTCTTCGAGCCAGAGCCAGCGACTCGTGAAGCAAAAAGTGGATCTGAATTCGAACAGGAAAATTTCGTGGAACAACAGCCGGTCACACAGCATTCCGAAAAGCTCGCGCCAGTGCCGCTGTCGATTCCAACGCCGCGTCAATCCGTGTTTCGCGAACCAGAACAAACTGTCCCGGAGATTTCTCGCCCAAGAAAAGTTCTCGAAACCAGCCAAGAATCTGAGCCAGCCCCGCCGCCAACTTCAATACGCCATCAATCTACGCCCCAAGAACCTTCGCGAATTCTTTCCCGCAGAGGGGATGGCAAGCCCAGCCCGGAACCTGGGGCGGTGGTTGAACCGCGAATCTTTCCTCGGGCCGATCCGACCCTGCGCGAGGCCGAGCCGTCGAATTCAGCGGGCCGCAGGTCAGATATCATCAAATCTGCGCTGCTAGACGCTGTCGCGTCTGCATCACATGAGGTCAATGCGCGAGAAGAAACGGGACGCTCGCAGCCCGCCGTTGCTTTAAAGCCGCTCGTTGTACCAGAGCCGCCCGAACGCGAATTGCTCGCACGGTCAGGGATTCAACCTGTCGTTCCCACGGTCCGTTCATTGCCGCCGATTGCGCCGCTTCCACCAGCGGCGGCGACAGTCCCGCCCACGATCAACGTCACCATTGGTCGGGTCGAAATTCGCGCCGTGCCGCCGCCGGCCCAACAGCGGGCGAAACCGAAACCGGCAACCGTCTTGAGCCTCGAAGATTATTTGCGCCAGCGCGCGAAAGGAGTTTCGCGATGAGCAATTCGCTCGCCATCGGCGCGGTGACAGCCACGCTACGCAATTTGTTGGACAATGGAATCGCCGCGGAAGGCGGCGGCTTGCACACGACCACGTTGCCGCCGGAAAAAGCGCAAACGTTCGGCCAGGCCGACGGCGCGGGACGGATCAATCTTTTTCTGTATCAAACGCACATCAACGCCGCCTGGCGTAACATGGACATGCCGGGCCAGATTAAACCCAATGAGACCGGCCAACCGCCACTGGCGCTCGATTTGTTTTATTTGCTGACCGCCTACGAACGCGACGACGGCGATTCGTCCGTGATTGCTCATCGTCTGCTGGGTCGCGCGATGCGGGTGTTGCACGATCACCCGTTGCTCGGCACGGACGAAATTCGCACGGCGCTGCCGAACAACGATCTCGCCGACCAGATCGAGCGCATTCGCATCACGCCGCAACCGATGCCGGTCGAAGAATTCTCGAAACTCTGGACGACATTCCAAGTCGGCTACCGCATCTCTGCCGCGTATCAAGTCTCCGTCGTGCTGATTGACAGTACGCAGCCATCGCGCACGCCGCTGCCAGTTCTAACTCGCGGCGCGAACGACACCGGCGTGAGCGCGCAAGCGAATTTGGTCCCGCCGTTTCCCACGCTCACCGACGTCAGCCCCGTCGCGCAGCCGCCGGGCTCCGAAACCAGCGCCGTGCTCGGAAACGATTTGCTCATCACCGGTCACGATCTCGATGGCACGAATGTCTCCGTTGAAGTTTCGCATCCGCGTTTGCAAAATCCAATTCCACTGCCCGCGCCATCGAATGCAACGGCGACGGACATCACAGTCAATTTACCGAATCAACCGCAGAATTTTCCCGCCGGAATTTCCACGATTTCCGTTTCCGTCATTCGTCCTGGCGAAACCTCCAAACGAACAACCAACGCACTGCCGTTCGCCGTTGCGCCACAAATTTTGCCGATCCCGCCAATCAGCGCCGCGCGCAATGCGGATCAAATCACGATCACACTCGTGTGCAGCCCGGAAGTGCTGCCGGAACAACGAGTCGCGTTGCTGGTCGGCGGCGACGAAGTTCCAGCCGAGTCGCATCCCGCGCAGACGGGCAACCTGACTTTCATCGCGAAGGACGATCCGCCGGGTAAATTCGCCCCAGACGACTATTTCGTGCGCCTCCGCGTGGATGGCGTGGACAGCCTGCTGATAGATCGCAGCGTTCAACCGCCGGCATTCAAAGCGTCCCAAAAAGTGAGTATCCCATGACGACTCAAGATTCATGGCACGAAAACAACTCGCGCTGGCTCGGCGCGGCGCTCGCCGAATTGCGGGAACGCCTGGAAGAATTCTCTCAAAAATCGGCCTCGGAGAATGGCGCGGCGCCAAAAAGGTTTTCGACTGCGCCGCGGCAGGAAACGAACCCAGACACCGAAACTCCATCCGCGCTTGAAGCGTTGAGCGATCGGCTGGGACTTTCGGCTTTCGAGCGAAACGTGCTTTTTCTCTGCACGGCGATGGAGTTGGACACGCGCATCGCCGGCTTGTGCGCCCGCGCGCAGAACGATCCGCAAAAAAATTTCCCAACGTTCGCGCTCGCGCTGGCGTTGTTCGATGGACCCTCGTGGGACGCGGTCTCGCCGGAACGGCCGTTGCGCTTCTGGCGATTGATCGAGATTTCTCAGCTTGGCGCGCAACCGCTCACGGCCAGCGCGCTGCGGGCAGACGAGCGGATCGTCAATTACGTGAAAGGGTTGAATCACCTTGACGAGCGTTTGTCTTCGCTTCTATCGCCGCTGGAAATTTTGCCGGACCACTCGGTCGAACTCGCGCCGTCTCAGCAGAAACTCGTGCAAATCATTTTGCGACGCTTGCGTCAATCGGCGGAGACCGGCTGGTTGGCAGCGGTGCAGTTGGTCGGCGCCGATTCTCCGAGCAAACAACTCGTCGCCCATCACGCAGCGGCGGCAATAACTCGACCGGCAACCGATACAGCCGGCGAGTTATTGCCGGCAAATCCGTTGGAACTGGATACGCTCGCCCGTTTGTGGCAGCGCGAGAGCCGCTTGCTGCCGCTGGCGTTGTATGTCACCGCGGAGGAACTGAACGGCGAAGCAGCTGGGCCAGCCGGCCCGCTGAATCGTTTTCTTTCACGCACCGACGGCGTGTTCTTCGTCGGTGTCCGCGAAATTCTTCCGCACCTCGGCCAAGCCCACATCGCGTTCGACATCGCAAAGCCAACCGCCGCCGAGCAAAAGACCGCGTGGCGCGCCGCGCTTGGCGACAACGGGCAAGACAACGCCGCCTTGCTCGCCGGACAATTCAACTTGAATTTGCCGACGATACACGAGTTGTCGCGCCTCACGAAAACAGAGGCAAACGATTCAAACGCGCCGCTCGCGGGAAAAATCTGGGAGATCTGCTGCGCGAACGAACGTCCGCGCCTGGACAGGCTCGCGCAACGGCTGGTGCCGAAGGTGACGTGGGACGATCTGGTTTTGCCGGTCGAGGAAACGAATCGGCTGAAAGAAATCGCCGCGCAGGTCAAGCATCGAAACCAGGTTTATGGCGAGTGGGGGTTCGAGCGGAAAATGAATCGCGGCTTCAGCATCAGCGCGCTCTTTGCCGGTGACAGCGGCACTGGCAAGACGATGGCCGCCGAAGTCATCGCCAACGAACTCCAGCTGAATTTGTATCGCATTGATCTGTCCGCAGTGGTCAACAAATACATCGGCGAAACAGAAAAAAATTTGCGCCGGCTCTTCAACGCGGCGGAGGGCGGCGGCGCGATTTTGTTTTTCGACGAAGCCGACGCGCTGTTCGGCAAACGCAGCGAAGTCAAACACAGCCACGACCGCTACGCCAACATCGAGATCAACTATTTGCTTCAACGTATCGAATCGTATCGCGGCCTGGCGATTCTGGCCACGAACATGAAAAGCGCGCTGGACACTGCGTTCATGCGACGGCTGCGTTTCATCGTCAACTTTCCGTATCCTACTGCGGCCGACCGGCGGCGATTGTGGGAAAAAGTTTTTTTGCAGCCGGACACGAAAAAGAATCTCGCTGTGCCGCCGCTCGACAAACTCGATTACGAGCATCTGGCAAAGCTGAATCTGACAGGCGGCCACATTCACAATGCGGCGTTGAACGCCGCGTTCCGCGCTGCCGCAGAAGGTTCGAACGTGACGATGCGGTTGGTGCTCGATGCGGTGAGAACCGAGTTGCTCAAGCTGGATCGTCCGGTCAATGACGCCGATTTTCGGTGGACCGAACCGACGCCCGACGTGCCGAGGCTGGCCGCGGAAATCGAAGAACACGTTTTCGCATGAACATCAATTTGCACATTGAACGACTCGTATTGGATGGCCTGGCCGTCGGCAATGGCGAGGCCGCGCTTGTGCAGGGAGCGGTCGAAGCGGAGCTGGGGCGGTTGCTCGCGAACGAACTCTTTGCGCCGGCGGAGTCATCTGCTCAGGCTTGTGTTGGCGGTGGAGAAATTCATCTTCGCTCCGGCGTCGATGCTCGCGAACTGGGCGTAGAAATCGGGCGAAGTGTATTCTCTAGCCTGACTCCGGACGGGTTTGGACAGCGTGGACCAGCGAAGCGCGTGCCCGGTTTATCCGCACACCCCGATTCGCCTCGTACATCCAAAGCACAATCGCCGCTGCGCTCCGCCGACGCGGACCAAAAGCCAGTTTCATCCAACGCGTTCGTGGGCGCGAATCAAGAGAACGTTCACAACAACCATTCAACGCAGATCAATAAGAAAGGAAAATAGTATGCCAACACCAAAAGTGAATGCCTGGTACGGGTGGGTGCCCGACCGGCCCGATTATCGAGACAAACTCTTCACCGCCATCGCCGCGCCGCCGAAGAAACTGCCGCAAAAGGTGGATTTGCGCGCAGGCTGTTCGAGCGTGGAAGACCAGGGGCAACTCGGCAGTTGCACAGCCAACGCGTTGGTGGGCAACCTGGAATTCCTCGAAAAGAAAGCGGGTCACACGGTCACCGATTTGAGCCGGCTGTTCATTTACTACAACGAACGCGCGATGGAAGGCACGATCAATGACGACGCGGGCGCGATGATCCGTGACGGCGTCAAATCGCTCGTCAAGCTTGGCGTGTGCAGTGAAAAGAAATGGCCTTACAAGATCGCGAAGTTCACCAACAAGCCGCTGCCCGCGTGCTACAAGG
>WNFO01004929.1_pt1 | contig 12466 bp, 10 predicted proteins | sample 5400251 | NCBI WGS metagenome assembly WNFO01 (sample SAMN13153354, study PRJNA577476) | soil metagenome | isolation source: 100 cm saprolite under Madrone tree | place: USA:California | collected 2016-06-14
AGCGGAGAAGGTGGGCGGTGTGGCCAACTTGTTCACTGCCAGAGGCGCCTTGACACCTCAGGGGGCGTTGGCACTCGCCGGAGCGCCACAGGCCTTCACCAGTGCCAGGCCCGGTTTTTACGATCAAGCATCCTCCCCGAACAGCGATCTGCCCGAAGGACAGTACGAAGTACTGCACGGATTCGGCGAATCGATAACGGCGACGTACGACATTACCGATTTCCTAACCGCCAAGTACATAGGCTCCTGGCGTCATCAATTGAATGACAAAGCTTCAGACGGGGATGGCACGCCGCTCAATATCTTTTCGTACGAAGACCCGATTGCCATCAGTCAAAACACGCAGGAATTTCAGATCAACGGTGACAATTTCGATCACCGCTTACGATGGGTGGCCGGGGCGTACTACTACTACATGACGGCCGATGACGACGCGAACGCCTATGTACTCAACAGCCTCGCTGGAATATTCGAGGCGCTGCGAGCGAAGAATCACGATAACAGCCTGTCGGGATACATGAGTTTCACTATAACAATGTCTCCTATACCGCGAGCGTTGATTGGTCTCCGGCCAAGGGCCTCATGCTCTACGCAAAGACGAGTCGCGGGTTTCGCGGCGGCTCGCCGAATCAAAGAGGCACCTTTATTCCAGATTCCTATGCACCCTTCGCCCCGGAAGTCGTCACTGACTATGAGGCGGGCCTCAAGTCCGAGTGGATGAATCGTCACCTGCGTATCAATCTCGACTACTACCACTCGAATTACGACGACATTCAGCGTGTGGTCACGGTCGCATCGTCATCCGGCTACTTCACGCGCGTTCAGAACGCGGCGCATGGGGCCATCGATGGCGTTGAATTCGAACTGCGCGCGCTCCCGATCGACAAGCTGACATTGGGCGCAACGGCTGCGTTCACGGATGCGCGCTATCTATCCTACGTAGATCCGGTGCTAGGAGATTTATCGAAGCTTCCATTCCTGGGTCAGCCGCGTTGGACAGCGTCGGCGTCCGCGCTCTATCAGCAGCCGACTTTCTTTGGGTCGATGTCGGGTGAGATCGATTACTACTTCCAGAGCAGAACCTACTTCGATCAATCCTTCACTTTGCAGCAGGCGGGCTTGCCGAACTCCGCGAGCCAGGGCGCCTACGGGCTCTTGAATGCAAGAATTGCAGCGACTTGGGCGCCTCACGCCCTGGAAGCCGCGCTCTGGATGAAAAATCTGACCGGGAGGCAGTACTACGGCGGCATCAATGATGACTCTGCCTCGATCGGCTACGTGCTCGGTATTCCCGCTCCGCCCCGCACCGTGGGTGTCGAGCTGGAGAAGAAGTTTTGACGGTCGCGGGAAGAGGCGGGGCATCGCCGGGCCAGTTGGGGTCCGTCGAGGGGTACCGCGACGATTCGCCACATTCGAGCGCGGCGAGGCCGTTCCCTCGCCTGTCGGGTGATCATCCGCTTGCCCGAAGGACGGTCCGTTGACCGCGGTACTTCGCGTCGGTGTCATCGGGGCCAACTGGGGCCTCAATCACGTCGGCGCTTGGCGGGCCGTCCCGGGTGTGGAAGTGACGGCGCTTTGCACGTCCCGTCGCGGCACCGCGGAAGCGGCGGCCCTCGAGTCAGGCGTGGCGCGGGCCGTGTGGAACGCCAGTGAACTCATCGAAGATCCAAGTATCCAGGTGATTGACGTCACACCGCGCCCCCAGGTGCGGGTGCCTCTCGTTCTCGAGGCCTTGAGAGCGGGCAAGCACGTCATGCAACCGCTGCCGTTCGCGCAGACGCTCGTTCAAGGTCACGCGCTGCTCGCGGCGTCGAGAACGCAAAAAGTGGTCGCGGCGGTAGAGAATCTTCATCGCTATTCGCCTACCTTCCTGCAGGCGAAGGCGATGCTTGATGGCGGCATTCTCGGCAACGTCTTTACGATCCACGCCCACGTCAGGACAGGCATTCTGCTAAATCCGTCGGCGGGCTATGTGTACGAGTGGATTACTGATGCTGCCAGTGGAGCGAGTGCGCTTCGTAACTTCGGTGCGCATCTGATGCATGTCCTTACCTGGCTCTTCGGCGAGGTCGATGCCGTCTGCGCAGATCTAAGGACGCGGCTCACCCAGATTCGCTACGCGGATGGGCAGGTCAAGGACAACGGCACGGAAGACTCGGCCCTGTTGTTGCTGAAGCTCACGAACGGCGCGACGGCCACGGTTGATGCCTCCTGGTGCACGACGGCCGGAGAGGGGCTTTTGATCGACGCCGTCGGTGAATCGGGGCGCCTGCAAATCCGCGCAAAGGGGCTGGGTCCGCAGGCCGCCGAGATCCGCTGGGCTGAACGGGGCGCGGAACGGTTGATGAAGGTGGCGATCGAGGAGCGCTTTAGGCACGTTGCCGGACTACCGCTGCGTGATGCTCCCGAAGAGCCCAGGCGCTTTCCCCTTGCGGCTATGTGCTTCGCGTTCGCCGAGGCGGTACGGGAGGGCGATGCGCAGCGGGCTCATCCCACCTTCGATGAGGCGAGTTACGTGATGCAGATTGTTGAGGCCGCCTATCGATCTCACGAGACTCGCACATGGGTTCCCGTTCCCGCGAGGAGCGACTAACGGGTTTCCAGATTGGGTTCGAGCGAAGAGGAGCATATTGCATGGAACCAACGAGCATTCCGAGTCATATTCCGGCCGATCGCGTGCGAAATCTCTCCTGGTACGGCTGGCAAGACCCGGAGGGGGATCCGCCGATGTCGCTGTCGCGCTCGTTGAGCGGCGAGCGTCTTTTCTACGTACCGGCCGGCGCGCGAAATCCGTTTGGTGTATGGGTGCTCACGCGCCACGATGACATGCAAGCGGTGCTCACCGACGGCGAGCATTTCACGAACAGTCACATCGCGGGTTGGAACAACCTGGCGGGCGTGGATGAGCTCATGATTCCGATAGAGCTCGATCCGCCGGATCACACACTGTATCGCAAGTTCATGATGCCCTTCTTCTCGCGTCCGTCGATCGAGACGATGCGCCCCGAGATGCAAAGAGGCGCGAAGCGCGCGGTCGATGCAGTGGTCGGGCTCGGAAAGTTGGATGTGGTACAGCACTGCTACAAGATGACGTCCGGAGCGTGGTGTGCTCTGATGGGCGTGAATTACGAGGAAGTAGATCGGTACATCGCGCACTTGTGGGGGATGCTCCATCAGTACAACGTCGAGATTCGCTTCTCAACCGCAAAAGAGATGATGAGGGCGGCCGAGGAAATCTATACAAGCCACAAGGGCCGAGCCGGCGCAGGATTGTTCAATGCCTTTGTCAACAGCACAATCAACGGGGCTGCCCCGACAGCCTCGCAGTGCATTGGATTCATACTCTTTCAGCTCCTAGCGGGCCTCGACACCATGGGGACGACAGCTGCCTGGGCGCTTCGCCACCTGGCAGGCAGCCCTGCCTTACAGCGAGAGTTGGCGACAGATTCGCGCAAGATACTTCCTTTCGTGGAGGAGATTTTTCGGCGCTATGCAGTCCTTGCCACGAATCGCTTCGTCAAGAAGGATATCGACATTGACGGTGTCACCCTCAAGGCGGGCGACAATGTGCTGCTCGCAGGCGCGCTGGCCTGCATGGATGCGGCCCATTTCTCGTGCCCCGCGGACATCCAGCTCGGTCGAAAGGAAAGGCATCTGGCCTTCGGTGCGGGTCCGCATTTCTGTGTCGGCGCGCCCATCGCGCGGGTTCAGCTTCCGATCGCGCTCGAGGAATGGCTGAAACAGATTCCCTCGTTCCGTCTGCAGAAGGGGAGTCCCCCCACCGCGCACACGGGAGATCTGATGGGCCTTGACAGTCTACCGCTCGAATGGCCGTAGCGTCCGCGTGTTGGGTTCCTGGAGGGACGATCGCGACTTAGTCAGAGGCGAGTGGCTTGTTAAATAACGCAAGCGTCGGAGAGCGACATGACCCGAATCTTTGTTGTCGGTGGCACCGGGACCGTTGGGCGAGCGCTGCTCGGGAAGCTGCGTCCAGACGCAGAGCAGGGGCGGCTCACCCTGCAGGTGGGGACCCGGACGCCCGATTTGCGTGCGCAGTTCGCCTGTCCTGGCGTCAAGCTAATCAAACTCGATCTCAATGACCGTTTTGTCCATCGGGATCGTGTGGATGTCCTCGAGGGGTGCGAGGCGCTCTTTTTGTTGACGGGCTATACCGTTGACATGCTCTGTCAGAGCAAGGGGATACTCGATGCCGCAAAGGCAGCGGGAGTGCGCCATGTGGTGCACGTGGGCATTCATGCGTCGGAGACGACGTGTGTTCCCCACATTGGCTGGCATCAGTACATTGAACGGTATATCGAACAATTGGGATTCACGTGGACGCACCTTCGCCCTAATTGGTTCATGCAGAATCTGCGGAGATTCATTTCCCGAGAAGGCGACGGATCTTTGGTCATTCGCAATCATTTACCAGCGGGGCTCCAAGTGAGTTGGATCGATGCGCGGGACATTGGTTGGCTGGCCGCGGCAATTCTGCGGGATCTCACTCGCCATGCGGCGCGCACCTACCCGCTTGCTACCGAAAGGTTGAGTTTTTCGGACATCGCCGAGACGTTGGGTCGCTCTCGGGGGAAGGTCTGTCGCTATGAGGAAATCGATTTTGAAAGCTTTCTCGCGCAAAGACGGAAGCCAGGGCGCGATGCAGCCTACGAGGACTCCATCGTGAGCTATTACCAGGGACTACGCGGCGGACTCATCCCGGAATGTGCTGACGTCTTTGACCTCCGAGGGTTGCTTGGCGACTCTCCGGCCACGATGGCGGACTTCGCTTTGCGCGAAATGGCCTCCACCTGAGGCTAGCGACCAAACTATCAGGCGCTTTTCGCGAAGAAGTAGAACGCCACCAACCAGCAGCGAGTCGTCAAACCGTCGGCGCCAAGGCTGCAGACTTGACGAGCGCTCAAATCGGCATATAATGGGACACAAGTACCACGGAGGGATAATAGTCTCGATATGGAACAGATAGAGGACAATGGCAGAGCGCGCGGCGCGTTAGGTCAGATGTCCGATTGAACGGCCAAAAAATAGTTGGGGGAGTAATACGCAATGGAACGGCTAAACAAGCCCGTGCGTTCTGGCTGGGCTGCTTTAGTGATCTTGTGTTGTGCCTCATGGAGCGCACGAGCTGAACTGAGGAGCTCCAGCGGCAGCGCGGGCAATGAAGTGGCCAGCGGATCGGACGCTCAGCAGAGCCAATCGAGCGCCCCCACCGAGGCTGCGCAGGGCGAGCAGCTGAGTGAGATCATCGTCACCGCCCAAAAGCGTAGTCAGTCCCTCCAAGAGGTGCCTATATCGGTCACCGCGCTGAGTGAAAGCACCATGCAGCGCGCGGATATCCATTTAACATCAGATCTGCCGTCTGTGGCGCCTGCACTGACCTACAGCAGCGGATTCATGCCGGGCGTGAGCAGCTTCAACATTCGGGGTCTTGGCACCTACGTCTATCGTATCGGTGTGGAACCGGCGATCTCGGTCGTGCGAGACGGGATCCCCCTGGCCCGCCCCGCGGATTTTGTCGCGGAACTGGGCGACATCGAAAATGCGGAAATCCTCAACGGTCCTCAAGGCACGCTGTTTGGGCGAAACGCGACGGCGGGTGTCATCAATATCACACGTCAGTCACCCGGGGACTCGCTTGGCGGATATGTCGATGTCAAGGCGATGTATGGCAGGGCGCTCGATGATTTTGAGGGCGATGCCAAGGCGGCGATCAACGTGCCTGTGAATGACATGATCAAGGGACGCGTGGCGGGGTTTTGGTCCAACAATACCAACTACATCAAGAACCACGCGCCCGATGGTGCTTCCGACTTTGGCGGGCGGCACGCCTTTGGCCTAACGGAGAAGGTGTCCTTCGAATTCACCAAGGACAGTACTTTGCTGTTGACCTTTGATGAGGCGCGGATACATCAGGCGAACGGCAGTCCGGAAATCTTCGTTCCCTTACAAGCTTATCAATTGCCGACCGTGCCCAACATCGCGGCCAAACAGACGGCACTATTCGGGCCGGCGCTCGGCCAGCAATTCGCCGCTGATGATTTCTATCCATTCTTTCAGTTCCAAGACCTTTGGTCGGCGGACGCTGACTATTCATGGACAATCTCACCGAATTTGCGTTTCAAGTCTCTAACCGGCTATCACGCCGACAAAGTGCAGTCGCAGGCAAACTTCTATCCTGGTCCGTCTACGCCAGAAGACCCCATGGGATTTGACTTGGTGGGCGTCCGCCACTCCACCTTCAACCCGAATCCTTACGGCCGACAGACAACGTGGGACTTCCTCTCCAACGAGGAGCGCATGGAATACACCAGTCGCTGGGTCGATGCGATCGGTGGATTCTTCTACTCCAATATCAGCGAACACGAGCAAATCGATCTTGGGCGCTTGCACTCTGCGGCGGCGCTGGGCAGCGCGGCACTGGCCACGGTCGGAACTCCGACGGGTCCGAGCTCTGCATATCCCTACTTCTATCAGAATTCTTACACGCACACGTGGGATTCAAACAAAGCCGTGGCGGGATTTATGGATGTGAGCGGGCATGTCACCGAAGCGCTCAACCTCTTCGCCGGGTATCGAGTGAGTCGCGACTCATTGAACTTCAACTACTTTCGCGGAAACTACAACAACATTCCCGTGCAGTTGGGTGTGAACTTCGACCCAGCCACCAACAGTCCAACCGTGCCGTTCTCTTCGGTCTTGAGGTTCGCTGGCTCTCACGCGGCCACCAATTCGGCTTATCGGGCCGGACTCACCTGGAAGGCGGCTCCCGATGTGAACCTGTATGCCAGCTACAATCACTCCTACATTGGCGCAGGCGTCGACCTATCCGCAGCCACGGCCGGGACCCCGTCCAATCCCAATGCGGCGCTACTCCGACCCTCGGAATCGAACAGCTACGAAGCCGGCGTGAAGATGGAGCTCTGGGATAAGAAGCTTCGGGTCAATCTCGCGGGCTTCAGTGCCAAGACCAAGGACGCTCAGGTGTCGGCACTCGTGACTGGAACCTCGACGAGTCGAGTGCAGAATGCGGGCAATATCGAAGCTTACGGCTCAGAGATCAGCGTTGATGTGATCCCTGTCGATCCTCTGCAGCTGAGCGCGGGTATCGCCTACCTGCACAGCAAGTTCACGAACCTGACGATGCCTTGTTATCCCGGTCAGACCGCCGCGTTGGGTTGCAATGTACCGGTGCGGACCTCGTTCGTGGAACGCGTCGATGGGCTACCCAGTTTGGATGCGCCCAAGTGGAAGGCGACACTGTCGGGCACGTATAACTTCGTCCTGCCTGCACTGCCCTTCGAGATGTACCTCCGCGGGGATTATCACTATCAAACCCAGGTGTACTACCAGCTCGATCACGACCCGTTCGCGATGCAGGGAGCGTTTGGGATCTTGAATGTTGGCCTGGGCTTTACGGACCATGCGAAGAAGTACGAGGTTCGTATCTTCTCCGACAACGTGACGAATCGATACTATTGCCCGAATGAGGTGAATGGCCCGCTTGCCAGGCAAGAGTGCCAATCCTCGCCGATCGACGCACAACGCCGCTTTGGCATCGATGGATCTGCGCGATTCTAGAACCCGGCCCGCCCACTGATCAGATTCTGACCAGGCAGAGAGTCCGGACAGGGCGCGTTACGCGTTGTCCGTGCTTCTCTTTCTCTACGTCTTATCGTTGCTCGACCGACAGATCATCGCACCGGCACGAGAGCGGGGCTGAAGTGTCGGGTAGCGGCGACGATCTATACCGTTGGGGTGGAACCGCCGTCGATCCGTACCACGGTCCCGGTCATAAAGTCACTCAGCGGACTTGCCAGATAGCAAACATAGTTGGCGATATCGCTGACATCGCCCAGTCTGCTCACTGTTTGTCGAACGATATTCTTGAGAACATAGTCCATTGCCTTTTCCAAATCGTTGCCGAAGCCTTGTTGCCGGGCAGTCTGTTGCAGGTAGCTGTCCAGTTGCTTCGTGTAGGTAAGACCGGGCATCACGGCGTTGGAGGTCACACCAGAAAAGGCCAATTCCTTGGATAGACCCAGTGTGAAGTTGTTCATGGCAGCCTTTGCGGCACCATAGGATGGCATGCTGGCGTGTGGCGAAATCCCATTGCGGGATGAGATCTGAATCACCCGCCCCCAACCGCGACTCTTCATGGCAGGTACCAATCCATGGATCATGCGAATCGCCGATAGGGCATTGCCGCTGAATGAGTCGACCCATTCGGGAAGCGTGGTGTCGAAGAACGAGACTTTGCCCTCGACCGGACCCCCGACGTTATTGACGAGGATGTCTATTCTTTCAACTCGAGCGAGCGCATGCTCGATGACCTTTCTTGCACCCTCATCGGTGCTTAGGTCGCCCACCACCCACTCAGCGGACCCGCTCGCTTTTTGGATGCTCTCAACCACGGCAGTGGCACGTGCTTCAGACCTGCCATGCACCACGACGGTTGCACCTTCTACGGCGAGAGCGTGGGCAATCGCCGCGCCGATACCCGAGGTGCTTCCAGTCACCAGAGCAAATCGTCCGCGCAACTTTAGATCCAAGTTACCCCCGATTGAGCTGAGCGAGCGGGCTTGGCGACGATTCACTCGAACGCTTACCTGTCGCCGCGCCCCTTGACGTCCTAGGGTCGTATGGTAACACAGTCCCATGATGGGAACGATGACTAAAGTGGCTCTTGAGGACCTGTATACGCATCAGGTACGCGACTCTTCTTGTCAGCCATTGGGTGATCGAGTAATACATTCCCATCGTCGAAATCGAGGAGATGAAGCCGGAATGGTCAAGTTAATCGCCTTGATGCGAACTCGTCAGGACCTAAGCGCCAGCGAGATTCGTCGCATGTACGAAGAGGAGCACGTACCCCTTGTGATGCGCCTCATGCCGATGATCAGCGACTATCGACGGAATTACTTGCATCGTTCGACCGTGACGGAGGACGAGAGGGCAAGAGCGGACTTCGATATTTTGACGGAGTTGTGGTTTGACACCGAGGCTGATCTTAGAAGCTTCGTAGCGGGGATGCGTGATCGGGAAGAAGGCCGACAGCTTCGAGCAGACTCGGCAAGATTTCTGGTGGCGGGGACTACTCGGTTGTTCGAGGTGGACGAGACGGTGACGGTTCGGGCAGGTGAAGTACCGCCGCGTCGCTAGCGCCTCAAGGCGACGGTCATTCAATAGCCACCGTGGAGCTGTGCAATGGTTTGAGTATCTCCTCTAGAAATGCCGCTCACTCACGAAACAGGTTGGCCTCTGTCGTCTCGCGTTCGATCTTCAGGAGTGTGTCGAGACCGACGAGATCATTCGCACCTTTCATCGCAGCGGTGATCGTAGCCTGTTCTGTCGTATCGGAGCGAAGGTGTTCGTAGCAATGAGCCAGCGCATGATACAGGGCCGAGAATGGCGTGATCCCGTCTACCAGTAGCCGATAGTTAAGCGCCGTCAATTCTTGGTGCGTGAGCCCCATTTTCGTGAAGCTCGCGCCGGGGTGGACCATCTGCATCAATGGCGACGGTGGGCGCTTTCCGAGATAGGCCAAATCTTCGGGCCGATAGGCGATCGGAAAAAGCACATCGGCGCCCGCGCCGGCGTAGGCGTCGCAGCGCTGGACAGCATCGTCGATGTTGATTTTGACGGCGTTCGTGCGCGCAATGATTAAGAAGGGGGCCTCGCCCCGAGCGCGAACCGCTTCTCGTATTTTAGCGGTCATGGTCTCAACGGAGACCAGGTGTTCGATGCCGATATGGTGGTGGGTTGCGTGGCTTGCGGCGTCACGACACAGTCATATCTTGGAAGGCTGGTCCGCCCCTGCGATGGTTTCCGCGTATCGATGCCTTGCCGTACCGAGAATGATCGCTCCCGTGATCGCGGCCAAGGGCGTCACTATCGCCATCGCAATACCGACTTTACTTCCATCTCGGAACACCTTCTGCGTAATCATTGCCACCACCAGCGGGCCGAGCCCGGCACCAACCATGTTCGTGCAAAAGACGTAGAGACCAGATAGTCGCCCACGAAGATTCGGAGGCGTGAGAAGTTGCAGGGAGGTGGCTCCCATATTCAATGAAAGCGCCGACGCAAAATAGATGATCGAAATGCCGAACAGGAAAATCCAAGGGACGGGTGTGAGGAATGCGATGATCCCAAACGGTGCAGCTATTGCCAAAGCGCACGAGGCGAGAAGGAAGTGACTCCCACGCACACCACGAGCCCAGAGGCGATCCGCGACGAAACCACTCCCTAAGGTTGCCAGCGTGCCGCTGATTCCGAAGGCAAGAGCAATTGCGGGTCCGACCTCGATGGTGGTCCAACCATACTTTCGACCCATGAAGGCCGGCGCCCAGGCCATCAACGTGTAACCCATGAATGCGTTGATGGAGAATCCCCCGAACTGTGCGGCCATGACAGCAGGATGTGTTCGGAATAACGCAATCAGCGGCTGGATCACCGATCGCTGAGCCTTTCGATCAATCGCTCGAGGGGCCTCGGGTAGTGTGAGGGCTAAGAAACTCGCGGCCAAGCCGGGAATCCCGGCCAGCACGAAGGCGGCCTGCCAGGGCTCCAAGGGTCCCAGGGGTGTTCGGACTCCATGCGAGTGAGCGAAGAAACCCAGCAGAAATCCACCCAGCCCTAAAGACAGCGCCACACCAAAGATCGCTCCGAACGAGAAGATGCCGAGCGCGCTCGCCAGGCGGCGGCGTGGAAACACGTCGCTCAGAAAAGAGTAGGCGGCGGGAATCAATGTCGCCTCTCCTATGCCCACGCCCATGCGTGCCAAGAAAAGCCATTGAAATGAGGTGGCGAGGCCGCAGGCAATGCAGCTCAGCGACCACGCGATCGTGCCGAAGAAAATGATGAGCTTGCGTGGGTAGACATCGACGATCCAGCCGAAAACTATTCCTCCGATCGTAAATAGCAGGGTAAACGCGAACCCGAGGAGTAGACCGATTTGTATTTCCGTAAGGCCGAAGCTCTTTTCGATCGGGTCGACCATTAACGAGATGATCTGCCGTCCAAAAAACGACAATACGAACAGTCCGACCAGCAGCCAGACGGCATACCACGCGCTAGGGGCGGGCTCTGCCTCGACATGGCCAGGACTGACCGACGGAGAAGTGGTACTCAAGTAAAGAACCTTTGCCTGCTGTGCAGCGCTGCGGTGCAAATTGAGGTCGCCCCTAGCTGTGAGGAACCGATGAATCGGCGCGGGGTGGCCGGGTCGTTAGGAATTTGCTTGGGCCGCACACGAGGTCAGTGTCCGTCTCTGATCCACTGGATGAGCTGAGAGGCGACCTCATCGCTGTTCTCCTCCAGCATGACCATGTGACCATTCCCCTCGATGCCGAGGTCACCCAGGTAGATGTGCTGCGCGCCTGCGCCGTTCGCCTTCAGCCAGTCGACGATCTCGGCGTCCAGCGCCTTCGGATGGTCAATATCGGCGGTACCTGTCACGACGGCGATGGGCTTTCCTTGGAAGGCACTGAAGTCGGAGATATGAAGCTGCGCATTGTCTATGTTGGTTCGCTCATAAACCACGCGTCCACTGACGCCAGGGAGGGAGCGGTAATATGCGTCATAGTCCTTGGTGGGGAATCGTTGACTCGCGCCAACAAGTTTCCTTCTCTGAAATTCCTTGTCTATATACAACACGCGATCAAGGTGGAGCTCCACGACGCCTGATGCCATTTCGACGGTCTTAACCCGTGAATCTCCACGAAGCAGTTTCCCAAGACGAATTCCCATATTGCCGGGCGGCGCAGGGGCAACCGCGATAAGTTTTTCGATCAGCGCGCCCTGAAGTTCCACCAGCTTCCAGCCAAAGGCACCCGATATCGAGTGGGTCATGACAATCGAGGGCGAACCGATTTCCTGAAGTACTTGACCAATGCCCGTAACGATCATCTCGCCACGCCGACCATCGGGTGTGACCAGGTAGCACGCCGCCGAGTGAACACCGCCAGTAATCATCAGCACGTGAGGCTCTCCGTTCCAGCTCTTGGGCGAGAGGACCTCGAAATAGGTGGACGGCTTAGAGATGAAGGCAGAACGATATTCGGATATGTGGTCCCAGTCGTGCATAGTCATTCTCGCTCGTAATGCATGCCTCGGCGCCCTTGCCATGCCAGAGCATTAGAAGCGAAACGCAACGGGAGCGTGCCGAGAATCGGACATATTCTGGTCAGCGTCAGCCCCCAATCAACCCATCGCTGCAGCGCCAAGGCCGGATCCGCTCGATTGCTTATAGCGGCCGATTCCTGATGGTACAACAGTTCCATAGAGGAACACAAATACCGTAAAATGCGAATAAGTTTTTCGATCAGCGCGCCCTGAAGTTCCACCAGCTTCCAGCCAAAGGCACCCGATATCGAGTGGGTCATGACAATCGAGGGCGAACCGATTTCCTGAAGTACTTGACCAATGCCCGTAACGATCATCTCGCCAC
>WNFO01005791.1_pt1 | contig 12463 bp, 17 predicted proteins | sample 5400251 | NCBI WGS metagenome assembly WNFO01 (sample SAMN13153354, study PRJNA577476) | soil metagenome | isolation source: 100 cm saprolite under Madrone tree | place: USA:California | collected 2016-06-14
CTTGAAGGCGTTGATATCGTGGACCTTGATCTCGCGGAGCTGCATCGCGGCGATTCTGGCCGATTTGATGTGCGTGCGGAAGATGTCAGTGTACGAATGATGCGTCGAGCGTTTGATCCGGCTCGCGCGGCGTTCGACTAACCAGACCTTCTCGGCAAATTCGCCGAGCGTGATCGGCTCGTCCGTCTGCAATCCGAGGCGTTTGACTCGGGGGCTGTCGGGAAAGCGCCTGGCGTAGTCGAAGTTCCCTGTCGCGATCTCGCGCTCGATGGCCTTCTGAACCTGTTCCCGTGCAAGGGCCCGGTTTCTGCGATTGTCTTCAAGGCCAAGCGGCTCGCGGAACTTGCCGCTATGACCCGGAAGCTTGAACCCGATCCGAAGGTACTTCCTGCCGTCCTTGGTGACGGTTTCCAGCCACGCCATCGGCTTTCCTCCAGGGCCTAATCAGAGGGCACCGTTTGGCCGTCGCAGTGGCTTGAATTGGCGCTTGCGGAAGGTCGGCCAGTGGATCAGCATCCGCCCATGCACATCGAAGATGCCGTCTGCTTCGCCAATGTCGCCGAACCGAATCCAGTTGTAAATGGTCTTGGGGCTCAGATGCAGCTTCTTGGCCAGTTGCGGGACGGTCACGTATTCGGTCTCGCTGTCGACCCGATTCTCGCTTTCGTCTTCTCTCAGCTGATTCATGGCACTCAACTCTCCTATAATTTATTTCTGAAAGTTCACTCCTGACAGAACTCCTTTTGATAGTAAGGCAGCGTATAGCCGTCCTAGCCCTGGTTCGAATCCGGCCCGGAGGAACAACCATTTTATTTTGAGAAATTTAGCCACTTCTCGGGCTTTCTCTGTACTAGGCGATCTCGCCGTTATCCGCATACTGTGGTGGATCTTGTGGGGCTGCTTCGGAGTTTAGCGAGGACGCAGTTTCGGCCCGGGGGCTCAAGCGCAGCCATGGCTGCCCGGCGCGTCTGAACCCTGATATGCGCATTGGCGCGCCAGCATCGGCTGGCTTGTATGCTCAGTGAGCTGTCGGATTGTCTCCTCGGCGACGGCCGGATTCTCTGCCACCCGCGTGACAAAGGTGTGCCAAACATCATTGAACCTGTACCGCATGCCAGCTCCGGTTCGTGCGGTCTCGAAAGTGGTCCTGTGGCTTGACGGACTCATCGGTCAGCTCAGATCCACTCCATAAACCCGCGGCTTCCGGGAGTTCCGGCAAGCGCGACGTGCTGGAAAGGGAAAACGAACGGCAGGCTTCCCACTCCATCTGTAAGTCGCTCGCTTCGGCCAGATAGCGACGGACCACGGCGTCGAGAAGAACCACCCGGCGTCCGAGGCGTGCCGCGTGGAGCTTGCCGCGTTTTACCTCAAGGCGAAGAAAAGGAACCGAGACGCCCAAACTCTGGGCCAGCTCGTATAGGGTCCAGCCAAGTTTAGGGTGCAAGCTCTCGCCGCTTTCCAAGCCGTCACTTAGACCAACGTCCGGGCAACCATTGCGAACCGCCTTCATGACACACCCTCCATGTTGTTTATTTGCATGCAGTTTTGATAGCACAGGCCGGCGTGCCCATGCAAACGGTCCAAACCGCAGCTTCTACTTGGGGTTGTCGCTCTTCAGATAACCGAGTTGGATAAGCCGGACGCGGGCGGCCTCTGCTGAGACGCCGAACGCTTCGCTAACGCGCTGCGTCAGATCATTGGCTTTGGCCGCTTCAATCGCCAGTGGAGCCAGTCCGCCTTTCCCGAGGCAGGCGGCGACGGTAAGTACAAGCCGGCTTATCGGCATCAGCAGCGCTGCCCCGGCATAGTTGGCTTGCCACTCCATCCAATCCACCCTGGGCTTCAGCCCCAGCGTCTCATCGATCGCACAGTGCTGCTCCTCGCGTCTAGCCTGCCCTGCTCCATTGTAAAGTGGGTTATGAATGCACACGTGTATGTACTCGTGGGCCAGCGTGAAACGGAACCTATTCACGCCTTTCGCGTCTTCGTACAGCGTGCGGTCAATTCGAACGACCGGTCTTTTGGGCGGCTCGAAATTGGTGACACCCAACAGCCCCTGTTCGGCTCGGTTCAAATTCGCGTAGAGGTTGAGCTCGCGAGCATCCCGCTCTATGAGCTTGGTTAGCGCGCCAGTCGGCACTGGTGTGGTGACATGCCCATATAGTTCATTCAGAAAGTCGAAGAGGATCTTCTCGGCGCGCCGGTCAAGGTAAGTCTCGCTGTACCAGGGACGGTAGCGGAAGCGCCCGGTGTTGTCGTTCACCCATTTAACGTCGTCCTCGCTCATTGCTCTTTCCCTTGCCTTTGAGCTCACGGCGGAAGGCACGATAGGCGGCCAGCACCTGCTCCTCGCCGGCCTCCCTGGGCTGGATGTCAGAAGGCACCTTGCCGGCGGCGAAGTAAAGCAGGTCGGCATCCAAGCCGAGTTCCTGCGCGAACCGCTCGATGAGATAGCCGCGCGGCGGATGGCGCAGGTTGTGTTCGAGGTCGTTGAGGTAGGGCGCCGAGATTGGCCGGCCATTCTCCATCTTGATGCGGGCCGCCAATTCACGCTGCGTCAGCTTTGCCCCCTTGCGTCCCTCCGCAATCAGCTCGCCGAATGTCTTCATGTCGCTTTGTGGTGTTCCGTGCCTCCTGCGAAGGATATTATTGCGACTGCATGCAGATGTCATCAACGACGCTTCCGCGGACGCATATCGACAGCCAGGCGCGGCTCACTTCGTCCGCTCTCCATGCGAGCAGCATTTTGAAGCGCCCGCCCTCTCAACCGGACCGAGGGCGGCGCCAGATTTCCGAGTCGCCGCCGATGTGCAGCTTGCAGGGCTGCGTGACAAGCGCGTCAGCGCGCCCGGCTTGCCGGTGGCACGTGGCCGTGCGCGGAGCACGGCGGCCACCTTATTCCGATGGAGCTTGCGAGACGCTAAGCTGCTCGAAGCGTGAAGTTGCCCAATGGCAAGAGAGCGGTGGTCGAAATCGCGAAAGTGCGCGATTATTGTTTGAATGTTGCTCATCCCGAAGGTCGCCATAAGGCGCGGGTCTTTCGGGCAGTACTTGGAATCGGTCCGGCCGAAAGCCATATGTTACAAGACCGGCTGCTGGCTGCTGCACTGGATCAAGAGGCCGCCGCTGGCGAGGTTGACCAATTCGGCCACCGTTATGTGATAGATTTTCCACTGGAGCATGCTGGACGGCGGGCGTTGGTGCGTGCGGCTTGGATCGTGCTCACAAATGAGGACTTTCCGCGCTTGACCAGCTGCTACATTTTGCGGGGACTCTGACATGAAACCATTGGATGTAGTTGCGCTTACCCAAGACGTATTGGAGAAAGGACTTCGCCGAGGACAGGTGGGGACCATCGTGGAAACGCTCGCCTCGGGTGTCTTCGAAGTTGAGTTCTGCGACATGGAGGGGCGGACATATGCCTCAGCTGCCTTGCCTGAAGGTCACCTGATGCTTCTTCATCACGAGCCCGCCTCGGCCGTTGCTTAACTGGATTGTTGGGTTTCGCGACAAAAGCGGAATCGTCGCTTAGGTGGATAAAGAGGTGCCCTTCGAGACTCCGGTCGGACTGAAGGCTTGCCCATCCCCGCCACACACACTGTCGCCCTCGTTCAACCCATCCCAGGAAAATTCGACGAAGGGTAGCCCGTACCGTGAATCTGCAATCGAGCCATCCCTTCACAACGCCAAAGATAAAGTCGCCCTGGCCGCGCTTATCGATTGGGATGCGGGTGGTTTCAACGATCTCGGGATATTCCTCATTCCACTCATCCATCGGGACGATCCGCCACGATCCATGAAACGATTTGGGCTTTGCTGGCATGAGATGTTCTTTCGTGCTCGAGGCTCGCGTCACCGCCGGATTCCAAAGCTGCGATTCCGCACATGCAATGTGCGCTCTGAAATGATCTTGAAGCTATGACTCACATTTACCCGAATCCGCTCCAGAGCCATCGACTTCTCGCGGCTTCGATTGACAACTTGGCGTAGTCGCTCTCGGTTCTCGGTATAGACGCTGATACCATGCCGGGCGCGGCTGATTGAAACATAAAACTGCTTGCGGTTGACGAGTTCGGCGCTTCGCATCGTGTCGATGTTCACGATCACGCGATCGGCGGTTGCACCCTGGCTTGAGTGGGAGGTCGAGGCGTAGCCGTAATCGATGTGGCGTAGACGGTTTGCGTGGGCTTCGACTATGCGCCCGTCCTCGGTGCGAATTCTGGCCGTACGTTCATCAATCGTGACGATCGTGGCGAACTCACCGTTGGCGAGCCGAGGGCTTGCTCCGGAGCACGAAACTGAATGCGATCACCGGCTGGAGACAACGCTAAGAAACTGATCCATTCGACGCTGTAAAAGTGAGCCACCCTCCCTAAGACTTCGGCGAGCCGTGCAGACGGGCCGGAGGGGCGAGGATGCTGCGAATGGAACAGGTGCACGTGATACGGCACAAGGTGCTGCGCGAAGGTCAGAGCGTGCGGCAGGTGGCGCGCGAACTGGGCGTAAGCCGCAACACAATCGGCAAGTATCTGCGGCAGGCGGAGCCGGTACGCACGCGCCGGGCGCGCGCGGCCCGCGTGGGAGCGGGTCAAGCCGCGGCTGGACGAGCTGGTGGCGGAGTGGGAGCCGCGCACGACGGCCAAGCAGCGGCTGACGGGTACGCGGCTGCAACGGCAGTTGGCGGCCGGAGCGTTGTGGGCGCGGAAGTCATGATTCCTTCCGCCATACTATCGGTCTCGGATTCAACCTTCTGCGCACTGATCTGACCCAATAGCACCCTATGCTCGTTGAGCACCGCGCATAATGTGCCACCGTTTTTCCGCAGCTGTTGCCGTACCGTATCGGCGCTATCACTGAGGCTGCAGGTCGCCACATCACGCCGCGCCAGATTACCGGCGCGATTCGGGGTTACCGATTTTCCTTCAGTCGGAAGTCCATATGCAGACCAATCGGCCTTGCCTGCCGTGTAACGGAAGACTTGAGGAAACGCCAAACTGACGAGCCGCCACGCGGCCCGGGCGCTCATGTCTCATTGATAGTCGTGGCAATAAACGATTACCGGCTGCTCTCGACTAAGCTGAGCGGCACTCTTGTGATCGAGGTGTTTGAGGAAGATGTTGATGGCTCCAGGAAGGTGCTCTTGCTCGTATTCCGCCTTGGGAAGTACCTCAACCAGTTGGGCTCCCTCTGAAATCAGTCTTTTCACTTCGTTCCTATCAACTTGCGTCATCATGAGGATTCTCCGCTTTTTCATACAGTTGAATTGAGGCAGGTCGTCTTTTCATCGAACTGACTGAATGCTTCCTGATCGAAACTCCTTGGGCGACCCACGCTTTGATACTTCCTCTGCCTACCAGGAGATGATGTCTCTTTGGCGAATGAGCTCGGAAGAGTTGAGTCGCGTCTCCACATAGTGCCTTCTTCAAAGCGATTGATGACTGCCTTCAGCAGAGGGCGCGCACGTCGAGCAAGAGGCAGAGGCCGCCGATCGCCTGGGAGCCAGGCTCCACGCCGAGGCGATCACCAGAAGCGCCACCCCCGTGTAGGTCATCAGATTCGACCCGATCAAAAACTTGCCCGGCAGGATCGTTGCGACGGACACGAGGCCCATAACGAAAGGTCCGTAGCCCTTGTTTTTATCTGCAAGCCGAGCCCCACAACAGCCACGGCCAGAAGCGCTCCGGTAAGGGGCAACAGGTAGGCTGACGAAGCGAGGAAGCCGAGCCCCATCGAAGAGATCAGCGCGGCGTAAGCCGGCCAGCACAGCGCGCAGGCCAGACTGGGGAGCAGGGAAACCGCCACTCCCGGTATTGTCAAGAGTCCTAACTTGCGTGGTTCTCGTGCATTGATTGCGTCAGCCATGGTGACCTCCTACGTGTTGTTCGAACCAGCCGTTTGCCTCGAGACTGTCCAGGATCGGGCAATCCTTGGTCCTCCCGCGCCGGGAACAGGCGGCAACCAGGTCGGAGAGAGCATCATTCATGTGTTGAAGAGCCTGAATCTTCCTCGCGATGTCAGCGATCTTCACCTCCGTTCGTTCCCGCACGCGGTCGCAGGTGTCGATGGAGTTGACGCGCAGCGTCAGCAATTCCCTGATCTCGTTTAACGAGAAGCCCAGCACCTTCGCGTGCCTGATAAACCTGAGGCGTCTCAGCGCGTCATCGGGGAAAACGCGATATCCCGACATTGAGCGCGACGCTCGCGGGAGCAACCGCCGCCGTTCGTAATATCGAACCGTCTCACGGTTCACATGGGCCTGCTTGGCCAGCTTGCCGATCGTGAGCTGTTCCATCGAACCAACTCAGGGTAACGGTACCCCGACTCCAGCTGCTCTCAGACTTGCTTCGTCGGGGCCATTGGCCGTGCAGCACGCGGCGAGCCGGCCATCGATCGCAATGGCTGGAACGGTACGAACTCCGTAACTCTTCGCCTTTGCCGCGACCGCTGGATCGCGCATGTCGAGAACGTCCACGTCGCACGAAGAGCACCCGATGCGTTCTACCATTGCCACCACGTTGTCGCAGGCCGAGCACCCGGCGCTGAAGATTTCGATCTTGCGTTTGGAACTCATGTTCACACCTCCTGCTGCACAGAGCCTACACCCTGTACCTACGTACAAGGTCAAGAGGCAGTCAGGGGCTTCGCAGCTACGGCTCCGCGGCTAGACCGATGGATTTGAGTTATCTAATGGCGCAAACCGGCTCTCTCCAAAAGAAGTGGGCAAGAAGTGGCCGCTCTCGCCAATGCGCACGCTTTTCTTGCTATCCAGCGGGAGTTCGGGACCTTCGACCGCTACCTCTGGGTATTCGTCGGGGCCGACCGCTCCTCAACGCGCCGCGCTCGCTCCAGTGTCAACGCCGAACTAAATTGTCACTTTTTCGCCGATGCAGATGTCCCTCGTTTAACGAACTCTTTATTTCTCGCGCCCGACACGATTGCTGGTTGCGTCGGGAGTTACGCAGTGCCTCCGCCAGACGATTTCGCTGAATCACGGGCGGGCGCGGCGGTATTCTCCGGAGCCTGCTGATTGAGCAGCCCGGCGCGGCGTTTCTCCTTGAGTCTGAAGCTCTCGCCTTTGATATTGATGGTGCTGGAATGATGGAGCAGACGGTCGAGGATGGCGGTGGCCAGCACCTGATCGCCGAACACTTCACCCCAATCGATGAAACTCTTGTTCGAAGTGATGATGAGGCTGGCACGTTCGTAGCGCCGCGCCACCAGCCGGAAGAAGAGATTGGCCTCTTCGCGGCTCATGGGCAGATAGCCCAGCTCGTCCACCACTAGAACCTTGGGCGTAATCCATTGCGCGAGTTGCCACTCCAGCCGGTTCTCAGCCTGGGCGCGGCGCAGTCGGGTAATCAGCGTTTCGAGCGTGAGGAAGAGTACGCGATGGCCGGCCTCGATCGCCTTGATTCCGAGCGCTACCGCCAACATGGTTTTGCCGGTGCCGGGCGGCCCGAGCAGGATTAGATTCTCGGCGCGTTCGACGAACGCGAGCCCCGCCAGTTCGCGGATCAGCTTGCGGTCGATCGCCGGCTGGAAGCTGAAGTCGAACTGCTCGAGCGTCTTGACGTAGGGAAACCGTGCCAGCCGCAGCCCGCGTTCCACGCCCTTGAGCCGGCGCGCCTGCCACTCGGTCATCAGCGCCTGACTCAAGAACTCCGGGTAGTCTAGCTCGCGTTTGGCGGCCTGCTCGCACAAGGTGTCGAGCTGGGCCGGCAGATGTTCGAACTTGAGTTTGGTGCACAACTCGATCAGCTCCATTGCGCGACCTCCTCGTACACCGCGAGTTCGCGCCGTTCGACCGTCAAGGCCTGCTCCCACAGGAGGCGATGATGCTCGGGCACCAGCACCCAGCCGTCGGCGGCGGACTTGAGCCGATGCCGCGCGACCAATTGGCCTTCGCCATTATAAACTGCCACTGCGCCGTCGAGTCCGATGCGCACTTCGACCAGCGCTCCGCACAGTTCGCCCGGCACGCTGTAGCGATTGCCGCGCACCTCGATGTAGCCGTCCCACGCCACTACCCGGCGTTCGCGATAGGCCGTATCGAAGCGCATGGCGGGCAACGCCTGCAGCTGCGGCCACTCGCGCAGGAAACGCTCGGCGACCACTTCCTTGACCGTTCCGTGCAGCCGCTGATCGGCTTCCTCGCGCAGCCATTGCTCGGCCAGTTGATTGAGATGCGTCAGGTTTTCGAACTCTCGATAGCGCACGAAAAAGTTCTCTTTGATGTAACGCACCATGCGCTCGTCCTTGCCCTTGGTGCGGGCGCGCCGTGGCCGGCAGGCGCGCGGCTGAAAGCCGTAGTGGGCGGCCAACTCTAAAAAGCGCGGATTGTATTCCACCGCAGCGCCGATCCGATGGCTGATCACCTCGGTCTTCTGATTATCGACCAGGACCTCACCGCTTACGCCGCCGAAGTATTCGAAACTCTGGATCAGGCTTTCGTAGGTGTGTTCGGCGTCCTCGCAGGCCATCGCCACGAAATGAAACCGGCGCGAGTAGCCCAAGGTGTTGACCGCGAAATGCACCTCCTGCGCGCGGCCAGCCAGCAGCGTGCGGTATTTAGCCCAGTCGTTTTGCAGCTGCTCGCCCGGCGCGGTCTCGAAGCGCACCGTCGCCCGCGCCTGGCGCAACGGCCGCTTGGGCCGGATGTAATCGCGCAGGATGCTCGCCTGCCCACTGTAATCTTGTTCCTGGATCTCGCGCAGAATTACCGCCGCGTTCCACACTCCTGCTGCCAGCAGCCGATCGATCACCGGTTTGTACCGATCCAGCTTGCTCTTGCGGGCCGCGGGCCGCTGACCCGGTGGCGAACCGCCTCGTTTCAGTGCCCGGCTCACCGTGCGCGGATGAACCCCCAACTCTGCCGCAATGTCTTTGACGTAGACCCCTTGCCGGATCCGTTCCTGTATCATTAACCAGTCCCTCCGCTTCAGCACCGCCTACCTCCGAGCGTTCGTGATGGTCTGCTCGGAAACTAGCGCGGCTGCCGGTTAGGAGGGACATCTTGCATCGGCCTTCAACTGACTTTTTACCCCGGCATTAGACCGACATTTAGCGCCGGCACTGACACCATATGTCCATGCCATGTGTGTGCAACGCGCGACGAACGGCCGCTGATCACTGCATCCGGCCATACAAACCCACCGTCGCGGAGGCGAAGATGAGCGCTGGCAGACTTATCGCTTTCGCGAAGTCATTCACGCACTCTTGATTGCCGTACGGGCGCGGTGCGCAACAGTCGATATGATCGCCCTAAATAACTAGAAAATAAGGCCCAGAGGAGGAGGGCGCCGGTGGCCCACCGGTCTTCAAAACGTATGCAGCAGGTTACGCTGGGTCATCTTGGATTACGTACTGTAGAGAGTAGCGGGTCTTTTGAAGTCGAGATTACGATGGATCACGCTGTGAGAGCAGGGAGTGGGCACTGAGTGGGCACTCAGAGCGCTCCGCAGCCGGTTGAAAATGGGCAAGGTTGCGCGATCGTCTTCGTCAAGGGTTAATTGCGTGGGCGCGCCGGTCGGTTCGACGGAAGGGCCCACGGTACGGAAAGGCCCGCAGTGATTGATGGCAATACGCGCGAGAACGCCTCACGATCGCGCGGAAACGGCGGTACACGGCGCTGGTAGCTAGGACGGCGAGTGTGGGCTCGTAGACAGAGACCAACCGGCGCGGTGGCGAGCAGAGGCATCATAACATTGCCGAAATACGGCAGACTTTGAGACTCCGGTCTGCGGAGAGTCAAGTCGGGCGAAAAGGATCAGGCAACGGCATGGGTTCGGGTTGGTAACGTGACGGAAGCCTTCCGGGAAGGGAACTAGCATGAGTGGCGTTGATCTACAGACACGTCGTCGTATGGGTCGAATTGGCTTGACAGCTTTGAATGAAGAAAGGGCCTGTCCTGGGTACTGCCTTTATTCTCCAATAAATGGACCGGGCGACGTATACCTCGTCGACCTCAAGGGCAGCGTGATTCATGAATGGCGGCTGCCCTATCCTCCTGGTTTGTACGGCTACCTTCTGCCCAACGGCAATCTTTTCTACATGGGCAAGCTACACGATGAGACCTGGGACCAATTCCCCCTCTGGAATCTTTTCAAGGGAGGAATCCTTCTCGAGGTGGATCCGGACGGCAAGGTGGTGTGGGAGCATCGCGACAATCTCCATCACCACGATGCCCGGCGCACAGCCTCAGGAGGCGCTATCTATTTGGTCGTCGAACGAATTCCTGCGGATGTTGCGCAGCGCGTCAAAGGCGGCATCCCGGGGAGTGGCGCGGAGGGCATGTGGGCTGATGTTATCGTCGAAGTTGACGCCGCCGGCAAAAGGATTTGGGAGTGGCGCGCCTACGAGCACCTGGATTGCGATTCCAACCTGATCGCCGACAATGACCCGCGCGATGAATGGACCCACGCTAATACGATTGTGCCCCTCGCGAACGACCGGGTCATGATTAGCTGCAGAAACATCTCGTTGGTGGGGATTATCGACAAAAAGAGCGGCGAATTTGCCTGGAAACTGGGCTATGACGTACTCGCTCAGCAGCACGATCCGAGCATACTTGATAACGGACACGTTCTCGTTTTCGACAATGGCACGCATCGCAAAAATATAGCGTTGCCGTTTTCCCGAGTGATTGAAGTGGAACCACAAACGAATCGGATCGTTTGGGAATACCACGATGATCCGCTCTACAACTTCTTCAGCCCATATATCTCCGGAGCGCGCAGGCTTGCCAATGGCAACACGCTGATTACCGAAGGGATGTTTGGGCGGATTTTCCAGGTGACATCCGAAAGGGAAGTCGTCTGGGAATACGTCAACCCCCATTTCCATCCGGCTCCAATGGGTAGCTTACGGTAAGGATTGCAGAGGAAAATCCAGTCAGCGGCTTCCAAACGCGAGGCCGAGCGTTCGTCGGTGACCTCGCAGCGAATCGCATGTGCGCTCAACTGATTCGTTCGAATACCACCACCGGTATCTGTCGAGCGGTCTTCTTCTGATAATCGTGGAAAATCGGAATCTTATCCGCCTGAGTGTTGAAAAGCCGCTGGCGTTCCTCGCCCGTGGTAACCAGCGCCCTAGCTTGAAAGCGTTCGCTCCCCACTTCGACCGTCACCGTGGGGTTGGCGACCAGGTTGTTGAACCAAGCCGGATTGGTGGGTGAACCCGCGAACGAGGCGATCACGAAGATGCGATCGCCATCCTTCGTGTAGGCGAGCGGCTTGGTCAGCGCACGGCCAGTCTTCGTGCCGGTCGTGGTCAATAGGAGCAGGGGTGGTGCTTTTGACAATCCGGTGGCCCGCTTCGATGCTCACATTTGGCCCACCCTCCTGGGTTTAATCATCCTTCTTCCTGAGAGATTGTAATCGTCTGGTTCTTTTGCCCCATGCGCGCTAGGAGATGTGCGCAGCACGTACCTTGCGCGATCAGCGTTACTAGCGCGCTCCACGAGAGTCGGCATCTAGTTTCCTTTTTTACTCGTCGCCGGCGGTGCTGCGGATGTCGTGTTCGCCAACGAAGTTCGGCTTTTTCGTTTTTCGAGGGTCCTGCGGAAGCGGTAGGACTCCGCGCCGGTTTCGATGATGTGCGCCCGATCGGTGATGCGGTCGATCAACGCCTTGCAGAGCCGGGCATTCGGTCGCCCGCGAGTACGCCGCGGGTGCAAAACCGTCGCGAGCAAATTCGGCATATGCCTCGTCGTGGCCAGGCAGCGCGACTCTCATGCCGGCGTCGAAGGAAATGCCGCCGTTTCGAGCGAAACCTTCCGCATCCATTGGGTCGCGGCCAAACGGCATGACGTACTCGCCACCAGTGGATGCCGGGATCACGAGCTTGAAGCCGAAGGCAAGCGGTTCTCCTTTGTAGTCGGACCATGCGACCGGCATCCGAGAGCGAAATTTCGGCTCCAGGTATTTCTCGAACATGTCAGCGGGTTCCAGAACGTGCGCGTCACTGTCGATAAATCTGTAGCCGTTGTGCATCGTAATGTCCCCCGTGCTTATCGGTGTGAGTTCGGACTCGCCACGCAAGGCTCTTTGTGCCGCAATTTCCGTTTTTGACTTTCCAAACGTGTGAGTTTTAGTCCGCTAGCAAAGCAGCGTCAAACCTCCGACCGGCTGACGGCCGCGGAGGGCTCGGGCAGGCCTGGCGATTCGAGCCCTTTGACCACTTTGCAAACCGAGTCCCGTTACTTGTGCCGCGGATTCTTGACACACCGGTCCCTGTATCTACTTGCCGGGAGCGATTTTGTCCCCAACCCAACCATCCCTCTATCCAGCCGGCAACGGCAACGCGGCGATCTTCCGCAGCATGCGGCCAAAGAGCCGCCGCGTCAGGTGGCTCTCCGCCAGCAGTAACCATTGGATTCATTTGTTCCCTCGCGCTGATTCGAGTCACATATCCGACCGGACTCTTACGGGGCTGGACTCAAAAAACGGGAAGCGCATCCATGTCC
>WNFO01004149.1_pt1 | contig 12462 bp, 10 predicted proteins | sample 5400251 | NCBI WGS metagenome assembly WNFO01 (sample SAMN13153354, study PRJNA577476) | soil metagenome | isolation source: 100 cm saprolite under Madrone tree | place: USA:California | collected 2016-06-14
GCGGGACGACGGGGGCGGGGCTGGTCGGGATCGGTCTGCGGACCCCACACCTGGCCGAGATCATCGCCACGCCCCCGCCGATCGGGTGGCTCGAGGTGCATACGGAGAACTACCTGGGCGGCGGGCCCGCGCCGCGTGCGCTCGCCCGCGTCCGGGGCGAGCACGCGGTATCGCTGCACGGCGTCGGTCTCTCGCTCGGCAGCGCGGACGGGCTGGACCGCGCGCACCTGGCGCGGGTGGCCGAGCTGACCCGGCGGATCGAGCCCGCCCTCGTGTCCGAGCACCTGTCGTGGAGCATCGCGGGCGGCGCGTACCTCAACCACCTGCTTCCGCTGCCGTACACGGAGGAGAGCCTGGGCCTGGTCGCCCGCAACGTGTCCCGGGCTCAGGAGGCGCTGGGGCGGCCGCTCCTCATCGAGAACCCGTCGAGCTATCTCCGCTTCAGCCATTCGCCGATCCCGGAGCCGGAGTTTCTCAGCGAGCTGGTCCGGCGTACCGGGTGCGGGCTCCTGTGCGACGTCAACAACGTCTTCGTCTCGTGCCGCAACTTCGATCGGGACCCCGCCGCGTACCTCGACGCGCTGCCGGCCGCCGCGATCGGCGAGGTCCATCTGGCCGGCCACGCGCGCAACGAGGCCGAGGGGCGGATCATCCTGATCGACGACCACGGCTCGCCGGTGGCGGACGAGGTCTGGGCGCTGTTCGCGCGCGCGCTCGACCGGTTCGGGCCGCGGCCCACGCTGATCGAATGGGACACGGATGTGCCGGCGCTGGCGGTACTGCTCGGCGAGGCCCGACGCGCCGAGGCGGCCATCGCGCGAGCGGTAGCGACGGGAGGCCCCCGTGCCGTCGCTGCGTGAACTGGAGCGGGATCTGCGGGCGGCCCTGCTCGGCGGCGACGGCACGGGGGCCTCGCAGGCCGCGATCCAGGGCGACGGCCTCGACCCAGGCGCGCGTCTCGGGATCTATCGCCACCACGTGATCACCACGCTGACCGCCGCGCTGCAGGCGACGTATCCGGTGGTGTGCCGGCTCGTCGACGAGCGGTTCTTCGCCTACGCGGCCGATCGGTTCATCCGGGACACGCCGCCGTCCGGTCCGTGCCTGTTCGAGTACGGGGCCGGCTTCGCCGACTTCCTCGCCGGGTTCCCTCCGTGCCACGCGCTGTCGTACCTGGCCGACGTGGCCCGGCTCGAGTGGGCGTTGCAGCGGGCGCTTCACGCGCCCGAGGCGGTGCCCCTTCCGATGCGCGCGGTCGAGGGGGTCGCGCCGGAGGCGGCCGCGTCCCTGACCTTCACGCTCGACGCGTCGGCGTCGTGGCTCGCCTCGCCCTACCCGACCGACCGGATCTGGCGCGCGAACCAGACCGACGCGCCGGGGCCGGAGGTCGTCGATCTGGCCGCGGGCGAGGCGCGGCTCGAGGCGCGGCGCCAGGGAGACCACGCGATCTTCCGCGCCCTCGATCCGGGCTCCTTCGCCTTCCGGCGAGCCCTCGCGACGGGCGCGAACCTGGCCGCCGCGACGGGGGCCGCGCTGGCCGTCGACCCGGCGTTCGTGCTCGCCCCCGCGCTGGCCGCGCTCTTCGAGGACGAGCTGCCGGTTGCATTCACGTGCACCCCATCACATCCGGGAGATCAGTCATGCCAGAGTCAGCCATGACCACGACCCACGCGTCCGTCTCGGGGTTCCGCCTGCACCTGGCCGACGTCTTCGCGCTGCTCGGTCGCGTGCCCCTCTCGGTGCACCAGCTCCTGTTCCGCCTCGCGATCGCCGGGGTGTTCCTGCGGGCCGGCCTGACCAAGATCGGGAGCTGGGAATCGACCGTCGCCCTCTTCGCCGACGAGTACAAGGTGCCGGTGCTGGCCCCGCACGTGGCGGCGGTCCTGTCCGCGACCTTCGAGGTGGGCTGCTCCACCCTCCTGCTGCTGGGCCTGGGGACGCGCCTGGCCGCGCTGCCCCTGATCGGCATGCTCACCACCATCCAGCTGTTCGTGTACCCGCAGGCGTGGTCCGAGCACCTCGTGTGGGGCTCGATCCTGCTCTTCCTGCTCACGCGGGGTGGTGGCGCCATCTCACTCGACCACCTGATCGCGCGGGCGCTCGGCCGCGACTAGTCGCTCGCCCGCCGTGGTTGCTGCAGGGCTCCGGGACCGGAGCGGGCGGTCCGCCGGCGTGGCATGATGGCGCCATGGTGCTGGCGGATCAACCGGTGGGTCTGGCGATCATGGCGAAGGCGCCACGAGCGGGCGCGGTGAAGACGCGGCTCTGCCCGCCGCTGCGCCCGCCCGAAGCGGCGGAGCTGGCGCGATGCTTCCTGCTCGACGCGGTGGACCGGGCGGCGGGGGTGGTCGGCGTCCGACCGGTGCTCGCGTATGCGCCGGTGGAGGCGCGGAGCGAGTTCGAGAGCCTCGCGCCCGGCTTCGCCCTGCTGGCCCAGCAGGGCGAGGACCTGGGCGCACGACAGTCGCAGATCGTCTCCGAGGTTCTGGCCCTCGGTCACCAGGCGACGCTCGTGATCGGCACCGACGCGCCCACCCTGCCTCGCGAGTGCCTCGACGAGGCGGTGAGCCTGGTCATGGCGCCCGACGTGGACCTGGTCCTCGGACCCACCGACGACGGCGGCTACTATCTGATCGGGCTCCGGGCCCCGTGCCCGGCTCTGTTCGAGGGCATGCCCTGGAGCACCTCGGCGGTCCTCTCGCGCACGCTCGACCGGGCCCAGCGCCTCGGGCTCCGGGTGGCGTGCCTGCCTGCGTGGTTCGACGTCGACACCAAGGCCGACCTGGAGCGCCTGGCCGCCGAGCTGGCGGTCACCCCCGGGCTCGTGCCGCGCCACACCCGCGAGTTTCTCGCGCGGCGAATCTCGCCGGGCCCCGCCGGCGTCATACCTGTCGATCATGAAAACCACACTGCGGACGGCAGAGGAGCAGCGGCTTCGCGCGGCGACTGACCGGTCGGACTACTGGAAGCGCTGGGGGCCGTATCTCAGCGAGCGGCAGTGGGGGACGGTGCGCGAAGACTACAGTCCCCACGGCAACGCCTGGGAGGCCTTCCCCCATGAGCACGCCCGATCGCGGGCCTACCGGTGGGGCGAGGACGGGCTGGCCGGGATCTCGGACAATCATCAACGCCTCTGCTTCGCGGTGGCCCTCTGGAACGGTCGCGATCCGATCCTGAAGGAGCGGCTGTTCGGCCTCACCGGCAACGAGGGCAACCACGGCGAGGACGTCAAGGAGTACTACTTCTACCTCGACTCCACGCCGACCCACTCGTACATGAAGTACCTCTACAAGTATCCCCAGGCCGAATTCCCCTACGGGCGGCTCGTGGAGGAGAACCGCCGGCGGGGACGGGGCGCGCCGGAGTTCGAGCTGGTGGATACCGGGATCTTCGACGGGGATCGCTACTTCGAGCTGGTGGTGGAGTACGCGAAGGCCGGGATCGACGACATCCTGGTTCGCCTGAGCGTGACCAATCGCGGGCCCGAAGCGGCCGAGTGCCACCTCCTGCCCACGCTCTGGTTCCGCAATACGTGGTCATGGGAGACCGGGAGCCCGCGGCCTCGGCTCGCCGCGCAGGGGGCCACCGTCATCGAGGCCGAGCACGAGTCGCTGGGGCTGCGCTGGCTCTCGGCCGAGGGCGCCCCCGACCTGCTGTTCACCGAGAACGAGACCAACTTCGAGCGCCTCTACGGGGGCGCCAACCGCACCCCCTACGTCAAGGACGGGATCGACGCCTGCGTGGTCCACGGCCGTCGCGAGGCGGTGAACCCCGCGCGGGAAGGCACCAAGGCCGCCGCGCACTACCGGCTCCGGGTGGCGCCCGGGGAGACGGTGTCGGTCCGGCTCCGGCTCAGTAACTCGCCCCCCCACCGCGAGTTCCCGGCCGGCGAGTTCGACACCCTGCTCGCCCGCCGCCGCGAGGAGGCCGACCTCTTCTACGACACCGTGATCCCGGCCACCCTCGATGACGACGGCCGGCGCGTGATGCGCCAGGCCTTCGCGGGCCTGCTCTGGAGCAAGCAGTTCTACCACTACTACGTGAGGCGCTGGCTCGAGGGCGATCCGGCCTACCCGGCCCCGCCCGCGGAGCGGCGTGAGGGCCGCAATCACGAGTGGACGCACCTCTACAACGAGGACGTCATCTCGATGCCGGACAAGTGGGAGTACCCGTGGTACGCGGCCTGGGATCTGGCGTTCCACGCGATCCCCCTGGCCCTGGTCGATCCGGACTTCGCCAAGGAACAGCTCGTCCTGTTCCTGCGTGAGTGGTACATGCACCCGAACGGGCAGATCCCGGCCTACGAGTGGGCGCTCGGCGACGTCAACCCGCCGGTGCACGCGTGGGCCGCGTGGCGCGTCTACAAGATCGACAAGCGGGTGCGCGGCACCGGGGATCGGCGGTTCCTCGAGCGGGTCTTCCACAAGCTGCTGCTGAACTTCACGTGGTGGGTGAACCGCAAGGATGCCGAGGGCATGAACGTCTTCCAGGGTGGCTTCCTCGGCCTCGACAACATCGCGGTCTTCGACCGGTCGGCGCCGCTGCCCACCGGCGGGTACATCGACCAGTCGGACGGCACGAGCTGGATGGGCATGTACTGCCTCAACATGCTCGCCATCGCGCTGGAGCTGGCGAGCGAGAACCCGGCCTACGAGGACGTGGCGAGCAAGTTCTTCGAGCACTTCGTCTACATCGCCCATGCGATGGACCACCGGGAGGGCGGCGAGGACCGGAGCCTCTGGGACGAGGCCGACGGGTTCTTCTACGACGTGCTGCACGTGCCGGGCGGAGTCACCCGCCGCATGCGCATCCGGTCCATGGTGGGGCTGATCCCCCTCTACGCGGTGGAGTCGCTCGAGCCCGAGATCGTGGACAAGCTGCCCGGGTTCAAGCGCCGGATGCAGTGGTTCATCGACCACCATCCGGACTTCCGCGACCACGTTCAGGAGGTGGAGGAGCCGGGGCGCGGGATCCGACGGCTGCTGTCGATCGTGACCCGCGAGCAGCTGCCGAAGGTGCTGCACTGCATGCTCGACGAGGGCGAGTTCCTCTCCCCGTTCGGCATCCGGGCCCTCTCCCGCCGCCACGCGGACCATCCCTTCGTGGAGCAGGTGATGGGCGTCGAGTACCGGGTGGCGTACGAGCCGGCCGAGTCCGGCACCGGCCTCTTCGGCGGCAACTCGAACTGGCGGGGGCCGATCTGGTTCCCGGTCAACGTGCTCTTGATCGAAGCGCTGCAGAAGCTCGACCACTTCTACGGCGACAGCATGAAGGTGGCGTGCCCGACCGGTTCCGACCAGCTCATGCCCCTCCGGGAGGTGAGCGCGGAGCTGGAGCGGCGCCTCGTGCGGATCTTCCGGCGGGGCGAAGACGGGCGGCGGCCGGTGCTGGGCGGCGTCGAGAAGTTCCAGACCGACCCGCACTGGCGCGACCTGATTCCGTTCCACGAGTACTTCAACGGCGACACCGGGGCCGGGGTGGGGGCGAGCCATCAGACCGGCTGGACCGCCCTCGTGGCCAAGCTCCTGCAGCAGCTCGGCAACGGCGCGGGGCGACGGGGTCGCGATCACGCGGCGGGAGGACACGGGCAGGGTTCGGCCCAAGAAGTTCTGCGCCCTCGTGGGTGAGGACGCGCTGCTCGCCGAGACGCGGCAACGCGCGGCCCGGGCGGTGTCCGCACCCCGGACCCTGGTCGTGGTCAACCGCGAGCACGAGCGCCTGTACTGCGGGCTGCCCTCGGTCGACTTCTCGCGGCAGGTGCTGAGCGCCCGGCCGGACCGCCTCGCGGTCCTGCCGGCGCGGGGAGTACACTGGAGCGATCTGGGCGATCCCGACCGCGTGCTGGCCACGCGGCGGCGGGCCCGGACGATGCCAATGCGAGAGTTGAACCCGGTGTCGATCTCGGCCTGACACGCGCGTGGCGATGCCCACGGCGGTCGACCAGGAGCAGGGTCCGCTCGAGCGGCTGGCCACCTGCGCGCTCGGATACGTTCGCGACGGGATGCGGGTCGGCCTCGGCTCCGGCCGGGCCGCATCCGCGTTCGTGCGCGCGCTGGGGGCGAGGGTCCGGGAGGGACTCGCGGTGCGAGGCGTGCCGACGTCCGAGAATACCGGGCGACTGGCCCGGGACCTCGGCGTGCCGCTGGCGGGCCTCGACGACGGCATCGTCGACCTCACGGTCGACGGGGCCGATGAGGTCGATCCGCGCCTCGACCTGATCAAGGGCTACGGCGGCGCCCTGGTGCGGGAGCGGATCGTCGCGGCGGCTTCGCGCCGGGTCGTCATCCTGGTGGGGCGCGAGAAGCTGGTGCCGGTGCTCGGGACTCGGGGTCGGCTGCCGGTCGAGGTGGTGCCGTTCGCCGCCCCGTTGACCATACGCGAGCTGGCCGATCTCGGATGCCGGCCGGTGCTGCGGATCGAGGAAGGACGGCCGTTCGTGACCGACAACGGCAACTGGATCGTGGACTGTGGGGTACGGCCCATCGAGGCACCCGCAGCGTTTGCCCGGGACCTCCGGGCACTGCCCGGAGTGGTGGACACCGGACTCTTTCTCGGCGTGCCGGACCTGGTGCTGGTGGCCGATGGCACGGTCATCCGGGAGATGAAGCGAGGAGACCCGCCGGCGTGAGAGGGCTGCGGCAGCGGTGAGGGCGATCCGGCGGTATCCCGACGCCGAGGCGGTGAGCCGGGCGGCGGCCCAGGATCTCGTGGAGGTGGCGCGCGCGGCGATCGCGGCCCGCGGACGGTTCTGCGTGGCGCTCTCGGGTGGGTCGACGCCCCGCCGCATGTACGACATCCTCGCCGAGGCGCCCCGCTGGGCCCGGCTCGCGTGGGATCGCGTGGAGTTCTTCTGGGGCGACGAGCGCGCGGTGCCCCCCGACCACCCGGAGTCGAACTACGGGGCGGCCGCGGCGGCCCTGCTGAGCAAGCTCGACATCGCGCCCGAGCGCGTCCACCGAATCCTGGGCGAGCTGCCGGACGCCGAGGAGGCGGGCGGGCGCTACCAGGCGGAGCTGGCTCGCGTCTTCCCGGCGCCCGTCGACGGGCTGCCGCCGATCTTCGACCTGGTCCTGCTGGGCATGGGTCCGGACGGCCATACCGCCTCGCTGTTTCCGTATAGCCAGGCCCTCACCGAGCGACGCCGATGGGTCGTCGGCCACCACGTGGCCCGCCTCGGCAAGGCGCGGATCACCATGACGCCGCCCATCCTGAACCGGGCCGCCGAGGTCCGCCTGCTGGTGACGGGAGCCGACAAGGCCGGTGTCCTTCGCGAGGCCCTCCTCGGACCGCGGGAGCCGGAGCGCCTTCCGGTCCAGCTGGTGGCCCCCGAGGCCGGCCGCCTGGTCTGGATGCTCGATCGGGCGGCCGCCGCCGAGCTGCCCGCCGACCGTCCGGTCTGATCGAACCCGGCCGGCGACCGGCCGTGTCTAAGCCGCATGGAAGGGACCATGCGGCAGGCACTGCGGGGCCACTGGCCGGAATACCTGATGGAGGCCGGGCAGCTCGGTCTATTCATGCTGTCCGCCTGCGTATTCGCCACCCTTCTCTACTACCCGGGATCCCCACTCGGACAGGGTGTTGAGCACTCGCTGCTGAGGCGTCTCCTGATGGGGACGGCTATGGCTCTGACCGCGATGGCGATCATCTACTCACCTTGGGGTCGCCGGTCCGGCGCCCACTTCAACCCGGCGGTGACCCTGACCTTCTGGCGCCTCGGGAAGGTGTCGGCGTGGGACGCCGTGTTCTACATCGCCGCCCAGTTCATCGGGGGCGTGGCCGGAGTTCTCGCGGCCCGGGCCTGGCTCGGCACGCCGGTGGCGCATCCCGCCATCCACTACGTGGTCACGGGGCCGGGGCCGGCCGGACCCCTGGTGGCCCTGGGCGCGGAGGTCGCGATCTCTTTCGTGCTGATGCTCGTGGTCCTGACCGTCTCCAACAGCCGGGCGGCGGCGTGGACCGGCCTCTGCGCGGGGCTCCTCGTGGCCGCCTACATCACCTTCGAGGCTCCGCTCTCTGGCATGAGCATGAACCCGGCGCGCACGCTGGCGTCCGCGCTGCCCGCGCGTGACTGGAGGGCGCTCTGGGTGTACTTCATCGGCCCACTCATCGGGATGCTCGTGGCCGCCGACGTCTACCCTCTCCTGTCGCGGGGTCGCGAGGCGGTGTGCGCCAAGCTCTACCACCACCCGGGCTCGCGGTGCATCTTCCGCTGCGGGTACACGGATCGCCCGCCCGGGGGCGGGGTGACGCCGGGGCCCCGAGTCTCGACCGCGGTGGCCGGGGCTCTGTGGCTGCTCGCGCTGCTTGCGCTCGCGACCCCCGCGGTGCTGGCGCCGCCGGCCGCCGGCGCGGACGCGGGCGGGGTCCGGGAACTCGGCGCCGTCGGGCTGACCGTGTCGGACATGGAGCGGTCGGTGACGTTCTATCGGGACGTGCTCGCCTTCGAGAAGGTGTCGGACACCGAGGTCGCCGGCCCCGCCTACGAGCAGCTCACCGGCATCTTCGGGGCTCGCGCCCGGGTCGTGGTCATGAGGCTCGGCGACGAGCGCATCGAGCTGACCGAGTTCCGCCCGCCCCGCGGTCGGGCCGCGCCGGCCGACTCGCGGAGCAACGACGCCTGGTTCCAGCACGTGGCGATCATCACGAGCGACATCGAGCAGGGCTACCTCTGGCTCCGCCGGCACCGGGTGCAGCACGTCTCGCCGAGTCCGCCGCGGCTGCCGGACTGGAATGCCAAGGCGGGAGGCATCAAGGCCTTCTACTTCCGCGATCCCGATGGCCACCCGCTCGAGATCCTCGAGTTCCCGGCCGACAAGGGGGAGGCGCGCTGGCACCGGCCGAGCGATCGCATCTTCCTCGGCATCGACCACACCGCGATCGTGGTGACGGACACCGAGCGCAGCCTCCGCTTCTATCGGGACATCCTGGGCCTCCGCGTCGCGGGAGAGAGCCTGAACTGGGGCCCGGAGCAGGAGCGGCTCAACCACGTCTCCGGCGCGCGCCTGCGCATCACCACCCGCCGCGCCGCGACCGGGCCCGGGGTAGAGCTGCTCGAGTACCTCGCGCCACGTGACGGGCGGCCCGCGCCCGACGACGTGGCCGCGAACGACCTGGTGCACTGGCATACCACGGTGGTGACATCCGATCCGAGGGCGGCGGCCGCGCGGCTGCGAGGAGGCCGAGCGGTCTTCGTCTCGCGGGATCGGCTGGAGCTGCCCGACCGCGCCCGGGGCTTCGGCGCGGGTCTCCTGGCGCGTGATCCCGACCGCCACGCGGTGCGCGTTATCGGACCGGAGGGCCCCCGGTGACTCGGCGGAGTGTTTCTCTCGCCCGGAAAGGATGGCTGCCGTCATGACCTGCAAGGAAGCGATCGGCGTCCTCGCCGAGTACATCGAGGCGAGCCTGACGCCCGAGCTCGCCGACGAGCTCGAGCGGCACCTGCGTGACTGCGCACCGTGCCGCGCCTATCTCAGCACCTACCGGAAGACCCGCGAGCTGACCGGCGAGGTCGGGCGAGCGCCCATGCCGGAGGAGGTGAAGCAACGGCTGCATCGCTTTCTTCTCGATCGCCCGCGCCGCGCGGAGTAGGCCTAACCCAGCTCGTGGAGCAGGTGGGCGGTGGTGAGCACGCCCTGGTAGAGGTGATCGAGGCGCAGATGCTCGTTGGGGCTGTGCTGCCGGTTGTTGGCGTTGGCATAGGGCACCACGATGGTCGGCAGCTTCAGGATGTCGGTGAAGGCCCACAGCGGCACGCTGCCGCCCATGGTCGGCAGGACCACCGCGGGCTCGCCGCCGTGGGCTCGCTCCACGACCTCGATCACGCGGCGGGAGACCGGCAGGTCGGCCGCGGTCTTGGCCGGGTCGTAGCCCCGCTGCTCGACCACCCGGATCGCGCGCCCGCGCAGCTCGTCGGGAATCGGCGCGTCCGCCGACTCGATCACCGCGAAGCCCTGGCCCCGGATGTGCTCGAGGATGCGCCGGTACACCGTCTCCACGCGCTGATTCTTCACGAGGCGCGCGTCGAACGCCACCGTTGCCTGGTGCGGGATGATCGTCTGGGCTTCCTGACCGGTGAAGCCGCTCTTGAGGCCGCGGATCGTCAGGGTGGAGCGGAACATGAGCCGCTCGAGGTACTCGGGAGGGAGCGCGACGCCGAGCTCCCGCTCGATGGCGGCACGGTCCAGCGGGATGCGGCCCATGAGATCGCGCTCGGCCGCGGTGGGCGGCACCACGCCATCCTCCAGGCCCTCGACGAGCGGCGTGCCGTCGGGCGCCGCCATCGAGGCGAGCAGGCCCACCAGGCGCCAGGCCGGGTTGGGTACGCTGAAGTTGCCCGAGTGCACGTCGCGGCGGGCGGACTCGAGGGTCAGCTCGAGCGAGAGAATGCCGCGCGCGCCGAAGGCCACGGTGGGCCGGCCGCTGGCGTCCTTCGGCCCATCGGTCACCAGGACGAGGTCGGCGGCCAGCAGGTCGCGGTGCTGCTCGGTGAACGGACCGAAGTGCTGGCTGCCCATCTCCTCCTCGCCGTCGAAGATGAACTTCACCGCCAACCGGGGGGAGATGCCCCGCGCACGCATCAGCTCGACCGCGGTGAGGTGTGCCCAGATCGGCCCCTTGTCGTCGGAGGCGCCGCGGCCGTAGAGCCGATGGCGGGGGAGGGCCTCGTCGGCGACGTCGCCGAGCTCCAGCGCGGGGGCGCCCTCCTCGGCTGCGCCGGCCCGGAGGATGGGCTCGAACGGGGAGGGCTGGAGCCAGCCGGCCGGAGGAGCCGGCTTGACGTCGTAGTGGCAGTAGATCAGGAGGGTGCGCCCGGCCCCCGGCATCGGGAGGGCTCCGTAGACCACCGGGTTGCCGCCCGTTTCCAGGACCTGGGCCTCGAGCCCGCGCACCCGCATGGCCCGGCTAAGCCACTCGGCTCCGGCCCGGACCCGGTCGGGCTTCTGGCTCACCGTATCGAGGCGGAGGAACTCGGTCAGCCCCTCCATGATGGGGCGGTGGCGGGCGATGACCGCCTGGCGGAGACCTGCCCAATCGGGAGGCGGGACGCTCATCGGCCCACATTACCGAGGGATGACGCTCTGCGCTAGTCCCTTTCGGGGGGCGCGCAAAATTGGACTATTCGGGGGTCTTCTAGGTAGAGTAGCGGCTCGCGTGACGGCCGGCTCGGTCCGGCCCCACGCCCCGATGAGCACGCTCTTCGATCGACTCGGCTTCAGGCGGACGCGACGCGCCCTGCTGGCGCTGCTGCTCGCGCTCGATCTGCTCGCGGTCAACGCCGCCCTCTTGGCGGTCGCGGCGGGGCCGGCGCTGGCCCAGCAGTCCGAGGCCGACGTCTTCGTGGCCCAGGCTATCCTCGCTTACGACGCCCGGCGCTACGACGAGGCCTTCTCCCTCCTCAAGGAAGCACTCGCCCAGGACCCCAACAATGTCGAGGCCCTCTACTACAGCGGCCTGGTCCTGATGGCTCAGCAGAAGACGGAGCAGGCGGTCGAGGTGCTGGAGAAGGCCCGGGCGCGGTCGCCACGGGATCTCTCGATCCAGTTCCTGCTCGGGGTCGCCTACTTCGCCCTCGAGCGCTACGACCAGGCGGAAGGTCCGCTCACCCAGGTCTTCAACGAGCGGCCCCAGACGGAGGGGGTCGGCTACTACGTCGGCCTGATCCGGTACCGGAAGAAGGACTATCAGGGCGCGCTGAAAGCCTTCCGCGCCGAGACCTCGAAAAACCCGAACATCCAGCAGCTCGTACGATTCTACTCGGGGCTGACCCTCGCCATCCTGGGCCTGCCCGAGCAGGCGGTGGCGGAGGTGGACGCGGCCCTGCGGCTGCAGACCGGCTCGTCACTCACCGGGCCGGCCGAGCGCATCCGCGACACGCTGGCCTCCGCCCGCGACGCAGAGCGGCGCTTCCACGCCGAGGTGCGGGTGGGCTTCCTCTACGACAGCAACGTGGCCGTGGTCCCGCAGCCGAGCCACGACCCGACCGCGGAATCGCTGCGGCGCCGCAAGACCGCGACGCCGGGAGAGCTGGGCGCCCTGCGGCTCGACTACGCCTGGCTGCGCCGTGGGCCCTGGGAATCGACGGTCACCTACTCGTTCTTCCAGACGTACAACAACCGGCTGCCGTCCTTCAACGTGCAGAACCATCTGGTGGCCGGCGCGCTGTCCTATCGCGCCGCCATCGGCTCGATGCCGTTCCAGGTGGGCGCGCAGTACTCCTGGGACTACCTCTCGCTCGGGGGCCACGACTTCTTGCAGCGCCACACCGCGACCCTGTTCGGGACGCTGGTCGAGAACAAGGGCAACCTGACCACCCTCCTGGCCCGGTTCCAGGACAAGGATTTCTTCGCCACGCCGGGGCAACTCCGCGACGAGGACCGCGACGCCAAGGACTGGATGGTCGGGGGCGCCCACGTCTTCCGCTTCGCGGAGGACCGGCACTACATCCGGGTGGGCTACCAGTTC
>WNFO01004150.1_pt1 | contig 12460 bp, 11 predicted proteins | sample 5400251 | NCBI WGS metagenome assembly WNFO01 (sample SAMN13153354, study PRJNA577476) | soil metagenome | isolation source: 100 cm saprolite under Madrone tree | place: USA:California | collected 2016-06-14
GCGGCCGTACGCGCCCTCGTCAAGGAGCGCGTGGCCTCCCTCGGCATCGCCGACGCCAAGCAGGTCGGGCGCCTCATCGGCGACATCATGAAGACCCACAAGGGCCAGGTCGAGGCCGCCGACATCAAGCGCATCGCCGAGGAGCTGCTGAAGGGTTAGTCGATAGCGGGCAGGACGCTGATGTGCCGAACCAGCGTCTTCGGCCGAATGAGCCGCCCCAGGCGCTGGTCTGCTGTCACGAGACGACAGTCATGATGGATGGCCAGGGCGAGATACACAGCGTCATACACGGTGCACCCGGCCTCCAGGGCTAGGTCGAGCGCCCCGGCCGCGAGCTGGCGCGTCGGTGTGACTTCGAGCGGCACGGAGGCGAGACCGCGCAGGACGAGTCTGGCCTCCCCCGGATTCAGCTCGCGGCGACGGGTCTTCTTCCACAAAGCGTTGCTGACTTTCGCAAAGAGCGGGTCCGGGGTGTGCAGGGCGAAAGTAGGATCGAGAAGCGCTGCACTCAGGAGCCGGGGCGGCGCATCACAGCAGGTCTCTCTCCCAATTGAGAATCAGGCGAAACTGGTAGCCGAGCGTCTTGGCGCTCTGCTGGTCGACGACGTCGGCGCGCGCGCGGAACCAGAACCCCTGGAGGAAGGCCGGCCGGAGCAGGGCTGGGCGATAGTCGACCGTGAAATCGTACTCCGCCTGGTTGGACGCCGTCTTTCGCGTGGACGGGTTGATGGCATCCGTGCCCCAGGCGAGGTTGAAGTTGCCGCTCAAGCCCGGGACCAACACCTTCGAGAAGTCGTAGGCAGCGCCGATCAGCCAGGCTTTCTCGTTGGCCTGGTCGAAGTCCTGATCGATCATCGCGAGAAAACCGGGAAAGCTTCCCCACGGGTTCTGGATGGTGTTGCCGGCGCCGGTGATGGAGAAGGCCGCCGTCGCCGTGAGATCGCGGTACAGGAGCTGGACGCGCGCCCCGCCGGCCTGCGTGACCCAGTACTTGCCGTCCGCTTTGGCCAGGAGCGCGTCGCCGACCGCGCGCTGGTCCGTGATCTCGGCGCCGAAGCGCAGTTTCCAATCCTCGTTTAGCGAGTAGAGGTACTCCGCTTTCGCGTAGAGGGTATTGAAAGTGTTGACGCCGTACTGGTTGCTGAAGTCAATCCTCAGGTCCTTCACGGGCGTGAGCTGAACGCCGGCCAGGGCGACGCCGTCGTGGTGCCCCTTCGCGCCTGCGGCCGAGGACATGGCGATGAAGTCGTCTGAGTTCCGCGTCTTGATATTCCAGAGATAGCCCGCGAGATACTTGGCCCAGCCAACCGTGCCGCCGAGCGTCACGCCCTCGAAGGTGTTCGGCGTCATCCGGTTGTCCTGCGGGTTGATATACGTCTGGTCGACCAGCTGACGGTAGCCCTTGAGCAGCGCGTAGTCCTGATAGCGCAGCGCGCCCCACGCTTCACCCGGGACGTAGTAGCCCTTCTGGCCGGTCTTGAGCAGGAGCGTGCCATCCGTGTCGGCCGGCGCATAGAGCGGCGCCGACCCGAAGAAGCTCGCGCCCATGGCGAAGGTGTCGAGGAGCCAGCCGGACTGGTACTTGATCCAGCCGCCTCCGGCCAGGGCCTCGAGCCGTGTGTCGTCGGGCTTGAGCTGGTTGAAATAGTAAATGCGGAAGTGCGCGCTCAGGTCCGTGTCCCGCAGGAACGGGGGCAGGCTCGCGAGCTCTTCCTTCAGCGGCGCAAAGAGTCGCTCCAGCCTGGGGCCCGGCGGCGGCGGCGGGGCGTCGTCGGCCGACACCAACGTGCACCAACCCACTGAGCCAACGAGCAGAGCCAGGAGAAGCGCCGATGGAGCGCGCCATCCAGCGCCCTCGCCGCTCCGCCGCCCACCCAAGACCCTCATCGCACACAGACTATACGAGAGAGCGCCGTTCCTATGAAGCCTTCGCCAGAGCGTCAAGAGCAGTCGCCGAAGAGCCAGCCCGGAAGGATGTCCTGCTGCTCTACGCCGACTCGAGGCCGCCGGTAGCACCAGCGCCCGAGGCGCCCGCCTCAGGAGTTTTCCGGAGCCCCCCTCGTAGTTTTCCGAATTGTGCCCGGCGCGACACGTCGCCTACAGTCGGCGCATGGATCGACCCCGAGTCCTGCCTGCCGAAGATCATCCGGGGATCGCCGAACAGCTGCGAAATTGCTCGAGGTGGAGTTCGATGCCGTCGCCACGGGTTGGCCGAGCGAGGCTACGCGGCCGGCGCGCTCGCCCACGTGCTTAAGCACAGCGCCAATAAGGAGACACACGATGAGGTACACAAGGAAAGTCTTGCTCGTTCTGCTGGCGATGTTCACGGCCATCGGGTTGGCGGGTACGTCCGCATCCGCGCAGCCGAAGCCCAACATCCTCTTCATCATGGGTGATGACATCGGTTGGATGCAGCCGAGCATCTATCACCGCGGCTTGATGGTCGGTGAGACGCCAAACATCGACCGCATCGGCCAGGAGGGCGCGCTCTTCACGGACTACTACGCCGAGCAGAGCTGCACCGCCGGGCGGAACGCTTTCTTCACCGGCATGCATCCCCTGCGCACGGGCATGATCCCGCCGCAGCTGCCGGGCAGCCCGTCTTATCTGCGGCCCGGCACCCCGGCGCTCGCGAAATTCCTGCGCGATCTCGGCTACAACACGGGCGAGTTCGGCAAGAACCACCTGGGCGACCACACCGCAGCCCTTCCGACCGCCCACGGCTTCCAGGAGTTTTGGGGCTACCTGTACCACCTGGACGCGATGCAGGGGGTCAGCTTCAACGACATCAACATCTCGCCGACCCTACAGGGCATTGCTCCACCGTGCCGGAACACGCCGATCCCCGGCCTCCCCGAGGTCCCCGGCGCCGTGGATCCAAGAACCACGACCTGTCTGACCCCGCCGCGCCCCGTAATCCGGTGCACGTCTTCCGACGGCACATAGAAAAACCAGACTTGCAAGGACGAGGTACCCCTCACGTTAGAACGCTCGAGGACCGTGGACGAGGAGATCTCGACCAAGGTCATCGACTACCTCGACCGCAATGACCCGAAGAAGACTAATAAGCCTTTCTTCGTCTGGTACAACCCGGCGCGCATGCACATCACGACGATGCTGCCGCCGAAGTACGAAGCCATGCTGGGCGAAAAGGGCGGCAAGGACTGGGGCATCAACGAAGCCGGCATGAAGCAGATGGACGACAACATCGGCTATGTGCTGAAGAAGCTGGAGGACATGGGCCAGCTCGACAAGACGATCGTCGCCTTTACCACCGACAACGGCGCCGAGGTGATCACCTTCCCGGACGGCGGCACCACGCCCTTCAGAGGTGGGAAGCTGACCACCTGGGAAGGCGGCATGCGCGCCCCGCTGGTCGTCCGCTGGCCGGGCGTCATCAAGCCCGGCACGGTCAAGAAGGAGATGTTTGCGGCACTCGACTGGGTGCCGACGCTGGTCAACATCGCCGGCGGACCGAAGGGCGACGCGCTGAAGAAGCGGATCGAAGCGGGCCAGTATCCCGGCATTGTCAAGACGACCCTCGACGGCGTCGACCAGCGCGACTACCTGGAAGGAAAGACCGATAAGTCGGCACGCGAGGTGTTCTTCTACTATACGGGCGCGCAGCCGTCGGCGGTGCGGTACAAGAACTGGAAGTTCTATTACACGATGGTGCCCGACACTTCTACCGGCGGGCTCATGGGAGCCAGCACCTTCCACTGGACCCAGCTCCAGAACATCCTGCGCGATCCGTTCGAGACGACCGTCGGCGCCGACGGCAAGTCGTTGTTGGGCTACGCCGGTGCACTTGCCGCCCCGAGTACCGCGTATCTCTACAACTGGAACATCCTGCCCATCGGCCAATTGCTATGGCTCAAGGAGCTCGAGTCCTATGTGGCGTTCCCGCCGATGCAGGATCCGGCGAGCTACAACCTCACGCAGGTACTGGACCAGATCAAGAGGCAGGGGCACCGTAACCCGAGCCAATGACCGGGTGACGGGCGCGTATTGATGACCGAGCGGGCGCCCCCATCCCGGGGCGCTCGCTTTCGCGTCAATCCCCGAAGGAGAATGACACTGGCTGCCCAGTCGAAGTACTGCTGCGCGGCCAGCATGAGGCCGCCCGCTCACACTCGCACGGGATCAACGGATCGGATGATGGATCGTGACGAGCTTCGTTCCGTCCGGGAACGTCCCCTCGATCTGCACCTCGTCGACCATCTCGGGCACGCCTTCCATGACGTCGTCGCGCCCGAGGATCGTCTGCCCGGCGGCCATCAACTCGGAAACGGTGCGACCGTCACGGATGCCTTCGAGGATCTCGGCGGTGATGAGCGCGACAGCCTCGGGATGGTTGAGCTTGAGGCCCCGGGCGCGCCGGCGGCGCGCCACCTCGGCCGCGGTGAAGATCAAGAGCTTCTCCTGCTCCCGGGGCGTGAGGTGCATCGTCGGGCCTCGTTCCTAGACTGTTGAACTGGGGGCCTCGAAAAGGCCCCCAGACCCCCAAACGCTCGGAGCGCCCCGGGAGACCCGTGGCGCTCCTCGATTTCCCGTCATGTTCTAGATGGCGAGATGATGCCGTAGCGCTTCCACCTTCAGATCACCGGTATTCCCGCGGGCAACCACGGCGCCCTTGGCCATGATCACGTAGGAGTCGGCCAGTCGCTCGGCGAAGTCAAGATACTGCTCGACGAGGAGCACCGCCAGCCCCATCTCGGTCTTGATCCGGCGGATAGCGTCCTCGATCTCGAGGATGATGGACGGCTGGATCCCCTCGGTGGGCTCGTCGAGCATGAGCAGCTTCGGCCGCGTCAGCAGCGCACGTCCGATGGCCAGCATCTGCTGCTCGCCGCCCGACAGAACGCCGCCCTTGCGAGCCAGCAGTGGCTTGAGCGCGGGGAACAGGTCGAGGGCGTCGGTCAGGCGCGACTCGCGCCCGCATCCCAGGTACGCCATGCGGAGGTTCTCGGCCACCGTGAGGTGGGGAAAGATCTCCCGGCCCTGCGGGACATAGCCGATGCCGGCCCGCGCGCGACGGTCGGGCGACCAGCGCGTGATGTCGGCCCCGTCGAAGGTCACGCGGCCGCCCCGGGCCGGCAAGAGCCCCATGACGGTCTTGAGCACCGTGGTTTTGCCCACGCCGTTGCGCCCCATGAGACAGACCACCTGGCCCGACGGCACCTCGACGTCCACGTCCCACAGCACCTGCGACTCGCCGTAGGCGGCGCCCACGCGCTCAACGCTGAGCATGCGTGGTCTCCCGGCGCTGTCCCAGATAGACCTCGAGCACGCGCGGATCACGTTGCACCTGCTCCACCGGGCCCTCGCACAAGACCATGCCCTGGTGGAGCACCGTCACCCTGGCGCCGAGCTGGCGGACGAATTCCATGTCGTGCTCGATGACGAGGACGGAGCGGTCGCGCGCGATGCCGAGGAGCAGCTCGGAGGTGCGCGCGGTCTCCTCGTCCGTCATGCCCGCCACCGGCTCGTCGACGAGGAGGAGCTCGGGATCCTGCGCCATCACCATCCCGATCTCCAGCCATTGCTTCTCGCCGTGCGACAGCGCGCCCGCCAGCACGCTGCCCTTGGCGGCGAGGCCGACCTGCTCCAGCGCGCCGTCGATGCGGCGCCGGTCGTCGGCCACGTCGCCGCGCTCGAAGAGGGTCGCGAAGACGCCCTTGCTGGCGCGTCGCAGGGACAGCTCGACGTTCTCGCGCACGGTGAGGTTCACGAACACGGACGGCGTCTGGAATTTCCGCCCGACCCCGAGCGCGGCGATCTCGTTCTCGCGGAGCTGCGTCAGGTCCGTGTGGTGGCCGAAGATCACGCGACCGCTCGCGGGCCGGACGCGTCCGGAGATCACGTCGAGCAGCGTGGTCTTGCCCGCCCCGTTGGGTCCGATGACGACCCGGAGCTCGCGGCGGTCCATGTAGAAGTTGAGCCGGCTGAGCGTCTTGAAGCCCTCGTAGTCGACGGTGACGTCGTCGAGATAGATGATCGTGTCCGCGCGGCCGGTGCTCGTGCTCATTGGAGCGGGGTCGGTGAGGTCGGTTCGGATTCCACCACGTCGAGGTTGCTCGGGCCGACCGACGGCGTTGACGCGCGCGAGGGCACGAGGCGCTTGAGGGTATCGACCAGGCGAGCGGCGGCGCCGACGACGCCGTCGGGGAAGAAGAGCACGACGCTCATGAAGAGGGCGCCGAGGAAGAGGAGCCAGACGTCGGGATAGCTGGTCGTCAGCCAGCTCTGGATCCAGTTCACGCCGAAGGCGCCGACCACCGCACCGATCAGCGTGCCTCGCCCCCCCGCGGCCACCCACACCACCATCTCGATCGAGGGCAGCACGCCCATCTTCGCGGGCGTGATGATGCCCACTTGCGGCGCGTAGAGCGCGCCCGAGACGCCGGCCAGCACGGCCGACACCACGAAGACGAAGAGCTTGTAGTTCGCGGGCGCGTAGCCGGCGAAGAGCACGCGCGTCTCGCTGTCGCGGATGGCCACCAGCACCTTGCCCGCGCGCGTCCGAGTGATCCAGCGGCAGAGCAGGAAGGCGGCGATCAGCGTCAGCGCGGTGATCACGTACAGCGCCCGCTGGGTCGACGGCTGGTTCAGCCGGAAGCCGAAGATGGTCTTGAAGTCCGCCAGCCCGTTGGTGCCGCCGAGGTTCATCTCGTTGCGGTTGAACACGAGCCAGGCGGAGAGCGCGAGCGCCTGCGTGATGATCGAGAAGTACACGCCGCGGATCCGGCTCCGGAAGGCCAGGAAGCCGAAGGCGAGGCCGACCAGGGCGGGCACGGCCATGATCGCGACGATGGTGAAGATCGCGCTGTGGAACGGCCGCCAGAACAGGGGCAACGTCTTGACCTGGTTCCACACCATGAAGTCGGGCAGCGCATTCTGATACACGCTCTGCGTGCCGATCTCGAGCATCAGGTGCATGCCCATCGCGTAGGCGCCGAGCCCGAAGAACACGCCGTGACCCAGGCTGAGCACGCCCGCGTAGCCCCAGAGGAGGTCGAGGCCGAGCGCGAGGATCGCGTAGGTGAGGAACTTGCCGAACAGGTTCAGCGTGAAGTTGGGGACGTGGAGGGGCGACGAGGGCGGCAGCGCGTTCAGCGCCGGCAGCACCGCCACCAGCACCAGTGAGACCACCGCGAGCGCGATCGACTCACGCCTCCGCACCGCGGCCTCGCGTAGCGAACAGGCCTGCCGGCCGCCGCTGCAGGAAGAGGATGACCGCGATCAGGATGGCCACCTTCGCGAACACCGCGCCCAGCGCGGGCTCGATCACCTTGTTGAGCTCACCGATCCCGGCGGCGGCGAGCACTGTCCCCGCGAGCTTGCCCACCCCGCCGGTCACGACCACCATGAACGAGTCGACGATGTAGTTCTGACCGAGCGACGGCCCCACGTTGCCGATCTGGGTCAGCGCGCAGCCGGCGAGGCCGGCGAGCCCGGCGCCGAGGCCGAACGTCACGGCATCCACCGCCCCCGCGCGCACGCCGAGGCACGCGCTCATCGCGCGGTTCTGCGTCACCGCCCGGATGGTGAGCCCACGGTCGGTGCGGAAGAGCAGCCAGTACATGCCGGCGACGCTGACCGCAGCCAGGCCGATGATGAAGAGCCGGTTGAACGGCAGCGTGAGCCCGGTCATCAATGCGAAGCCCCCGGAGAGCCAGCGCGGCGACGACACGTCGACGTTGGCCGCCCCGAACCAGAGCCGCAGGCCCTGCTGGATGATCAACGAGGCGCCCCAGGTGAGCAGCAACGTCTCGAGCGGACGGCCGTAGAGACGGCGAATCACCCCTCGCTCGAGGACCACCCCCACCGCCGCGGCGACCGCGAAGGAAACCGGCAGCGCCACCACGAAGTACGCGTCGAACCATTCGGGCCAGCGGGCGCGGAACAGGTTCTGCACGACGAACGTCGAGTAGGCGCCGAGCGCCATCAACTCGCCGTGGGCCATGTTGATCACGCCCATGAGGCCGAACACGATCGCGAGCCCGACGGACATCAGCAGGAGGATCGACGCCAGCGACGCGCCCTGGAACAGGGTCTCGACCGCGCGGACCAGCAGGCTCCAGCGCTCGATCTGGCGGATCGCGAGCGCGGCGGCGTCGCGCTCGGCCCGTGACGCCGCCGGGTCCGACGCGAGCTTCTGCAGGGCGGGGACCGCGTCGAACGAGTGAAGGTTGCCGAGGCTCTGCGCGGCGAGCACGCGCACCGCCGCGTCGCTCTGCGCGAGCCGGATCTGCGCGAGCGCTTCCTCGAGGGCGTGGCGGACGTGCGGCACCGTCTCCTTCGCGATCGCGGCTTCGACGACGGGGGTCGCGCTCGCCTCCGCCTGGTGCCCGAGCTTCATGGCGGCGCCGCGCCGCGTCTCCGGATCGGGGCTGGCGAGCTGGCCGCGCGTCTCGTCGGCGTCGAGGAACGGCTTGATCGCGATGCGCAGCCGCCGGTCGGCCGCGATCTCGGTCAGGCCCGCCACCGGCACGGTGCCGAGCGGCCGGCGACCGTACGCGGTGACGATGTCGATCACGTCCTGGTCGCCCTTCGTGGACTTCGCGCCGCCCACGACGACCTCCGCGGCCTTGCCCTGTCCGCGCGAGTAGACGTTGCCGTCGCGGAGCGCGCCGAGAAACTCGAGCCACTTGGGATCGCGGGTGGTGCCGAGCACGGTCACGGCCGCCTCGCGCTTGTCGCCGTCGTCGACCACGAGGTCGGCCAGAGCCTTCAGCGTCTCCGGAGACTGCGCGTGGCTCGCCGCGGGTGCGGCGAGCCACGCCACCAACAACAACAGGAAGAGCAACCTCATCAGGCCTTCTTCTGGTACGTCCCCTGGTGCTTGATCCAGTCGCAGCCCTTGTCCGGGCTCGTGTACTTGCTCCACGGCTCCGGCTCCACGTTGCTCTTCGTGCGCGAGATGATCTTGAACTGGCCGTTCTTGAGGATCTCGCCGATGAGTACGGGGCGGTACGTGTGCTGGTTGTACTCGTGCATCTTGATCGTCCCGACCGGCGCCGCGAACGTCTGGCCGTAGACGGCTGCCCGGACCTTGTCGACCTCGAAGCTCTTGGCCTTCTCCACCGCCTGCCGCCAGATGTGGACGCCGAAGTAGGCGGCCTCCATCGGGTCGTCGGTCACGCGGCTCTCGCCGCCGGGGAGGTTGGTCTTCTTCGCGTAGTCCTTGAACGCCCTCACGAACTTCGTGTTCGCCGGCGTGTCCACGGACTGGAAGTAGTTCCACGCCGCCAGGTGGCCGACGAGCGCCGAGGTGTCCATGCCGCGCAACTCGTCCTCGGCCACGCTGTACGCCATGATCGGCGCGTTTTCCGAGCGCAGGCCCTGGTTCGCGAACTCCTTGTAGAAGGGCACGTTGCTGTCACCGTTGATCGTCGAGAGCACGCACCCGCCGCCGCCGGACGCGAAGCGTTTGATCTTGCCGACGATCGTCTGGTAGTCCTGGTGGCTGAACGGCGTGTACTCCTCCTCGATGTTCGCGGCCGGCACGCCCTTGGCGACCAGGAACGCGCGGAGGATCTTGTTCGCCGTGCGCGGGAACACGTAGTCCGTGCCGAGCAGGTAGAACTTCTTGTAGCTCCCACCCTCCTTCGACATCAAATATTCGGCGCCGGGGATGAGCTGCTGGTTCGGGCAGGCGCCGGTGTAGAAGACGTTCTTGCTGCACTCCTCACCTTCGTACTGCACGGGGTAGAAGAGCAGGCCGTTGTTGTTCTCGAAGACCGGCAGCACCGACTTGCGGCTGACCGAGGTCCAGCAGCCGAAGACGACCGCGACCTTGTCCTGGAGGAGAAGCTGCTTGGCCTTCTCCGCGAACAGGTCCCAGTTGGAGGCGGGGTCAACGACAACGGGCTGGATCTTGCGGCCCATCACACCGCCCTTGGCGTTGATCTCGTCGACCGCCATCAGCACGACGTCGCGCAGCGAGACTTCGCTGATCGCCATCGTGCCGGAGAGCGAGTGGAGGACGCCGATCTTGACTGGCTCCTTGCCCTGAGCGGTGATGAGGCTCGGCATCCCGACGCCGGCGGCGAGGCCGGCGCCGGCTACGACGGAACCCTTCAGGAACTCGCGACGCGTTACTGCCATGACGTCTCCTTTCCTCTGTGCCGTCGGAGCGGCGTTGCGGGCCTCCGTTCGCCGACGGTCGGACGGAGGTTGCGGTTCAGCTCGTTCCCGCGCAGGCTCCGTTGCCGCGCCCCCTACGGACGACGTTGTCCGTTCGGCTCCTGGCCGGGGTGCAAGCGACGTACCGAGGTTGATCCTTGGAAATTCAGGGCATTACGAAGAGGACGGCTTGGGCGACTGCCTATTCGGCAGGCACATCGCCGGCGACCGACTCCGACACGAGCAGCGCCCGGGAGATGTCGGCCATGGAGCGGCGACTGTCCATCGCGGCCCGGCGGAGCCGCTGGAACGCCGCCTCCTCACTGAGGTTGTAGCGCCGCATCAGCGCGCCCTTGGCCCGCTCGATCACCTTCCTCTCATCGAGCCGCAGGCGAAGGGTCTGTGCCTCTCCGAACCGCGCCACGGCCAGATCGAGCGCGGGCGCCAGCTCGGCGGGACGAAGCGGCTTGAGCAGGTACGCCATCACGCCCGCCGTCCGGGCGCGCTCCACGAACGTCGTGTCGGTTCGGCTGGTGAAGAGCACCACCGGGCAACCGCCACCGATGACGTCGGCCGCCGCGTCGATGCCATCGCCGTCGGGCAGCCCGATCGCGAAGATGGCGACGTCGGCGTTCGTCCGGTCGATGAGCGTCTTCGCGTCGCTACGCCGCGTCGCCTCGCCGGCGACTTCCCCGCCCGCCGCCCAGATGGCAGCGCGCAGCGCCGCGCGCGAGCGCTCGTGATCGTCGATGATGGCGACCCGCCAGCGTGGAGCCTTGCTCACGGAGACGACTGACGGCAAGGCCGATGCCAGAACCGCGCGCCGTGAAATCAGTGGCTTAGCTGAGAGCGCCGTGCTCGGTCACTCAGCATCGCCCTCTCGAGTGCTGCTTTGCCGGGCAGGGCCGATTCAGTCTTGGCGCGGCTGCTGCGACAGCCACGTGCAGACGAAGTCTGGATCCCAGACGGCCTCCCCGGTGGAGCGCAGACGGTACTCGCCGGGGCGTGCGCGTCTGAGCGAGCGCAGATCAGGAGGTAACCAGAAGGTCTCGCCGAGATGCCGGCCTTTCAGGCTGATGGCGATTCCCCGTTCGGGGTCGGCAACGATCACGATCCCGTGGACCTGTCGCTGCGCGAGAACCCTGCGTTCGGAATCGTGGTCGGTCACGCCGACGATGACGTATTTCCCGATCAATTCCGCCGCCCGGCGCGAATCGAACGGCGGGCGCGGTAGCGGTTGCCCTGTGATGCGATGCCATTTCACCGCGACTGCATAACAGAGCCGTTGCCAGGCTTCTCGGGCCAGAGCGTGCGCGTCATCGACGATGCGTGGCACAGCCTGACACTAGTGACGATCGAGCGGTGGGGGGTTATTGGGGGGAGCGGCGCTCGCTCCCCCCAATCAAGGTCAAATGTCGAAGTAGAGGGCGAACTCGTAAGGATGTGGGCGCAACCGGACGGGATCGACCTCGTTCTTCCGCTTGTAGTCGATCCACGTCTCGATAACGTCGGGTGTGAAGACGTCGCCCTTGAGCAACCAGTCGTTCGACTTCTCCAGGTTGTCGAGCACGATGTCGAGCGAGCCCGGCATTTGCTTGATCTTCTTCGCCTCGGCTGGCGGCAGCTCGTAGAGGTCCTTGTCGACGGGCTTCCCGGGATCGATCTTGTTGGCCACGCCGTCGAGGCCGGCCATGAGACACGCCGCGAAGGACAGATATGGATTACAGGTGGGGTCAGGAGTCCGAAACTCGATCCGCTTGGCGCCTTCGGATTTTGAATACATCGGGATGCGGATGCACGCGGATCGGTTGCGCTGGCTGTACACGAGGTTGATGGGCGCTTCGTACCCCGGCACCAGGCGCTTGTACGAGTTGGTGGACGGCGCGATGAGCGCCAGCAGCGCGGGCGCGTGCTTCAGGATGCCGCCGATGTAGTAGAGACAGGTCTTGCTGATGTCGGCGTAGCCGCCCCGCTCGTAGAAGAGGTTCTTGCCGTTCTTCCACAGCGACTGGTGGGTGTGCATGCCGGAGCCGTTGTCCTGGAAGAGCGGCTTGGGCATGAAGGTCGCGGTCTTGCCCCACTTCCGCGCGGTGTTCTTCGCGCAGTACTTGTACCACATGACCTTATCGGCCATCTTCGTCAGCGTGTCGAAGCGCATGTCGATCTCGGTCTGTCCACCCGTGGCGACCTCGTGATGGTGGACCTCGACGCGCACGCCGACACTTTCCAGCGCCAGCACCATGTCGGAGCGGATGTCCTGGAACTTGTCCATGGGCGGCACCGGGAAGTAGCCCTGCTTGTAGCGCGGCTTGTAGCCGAGGTTGGGCCGGTC
>WNFO01004151.1_pt1 | contig 12457 bp, 2 predicted proteins | sample 5400251 | NCBI WGS metagenome assembly WNFO01 (sample SAMN13153354, study PRJNA577476) | soil metagenome | isolation source: 100 cm saprolite under Madrone tree | place: USA:California | collected 2016-06-14
GGGATACAGTCCCCACGTATCCGAACGGATCTCCGATTGCGCCCGCCGTTATGCCATCAACGCCCTTTTCGGTATCGAGAAGCGCGGCAATCTTTCGACCGAGGCCGGCGGAGTGAAGGAGCGCATCTTTCGTTGCGGGCAGGGGAATACGCGGCCAGTCCTGACGAAGGGCTCCGGAGTTTGCCGAGCGATATGATGGAGCATGAAGAATGGCAAGGGTATGGAAAAAGAGATCGGAAGGCGTCGCTTCATGACTGGCGACATAGCTTGTCGCATTCTCACTTAGATTCGGCTTAACGGCGTGCTCAGTACGATCCTCTAGAAGAGAATGTTGTGGAGATTCGCTTCGGAGATAAAGTGGGAAAAAACTTGAAAGCCCATTGCCAAAGTTATCCCCAAGAACCCGAAGAAAATAACCCCGGTCAAACTTCTCCATCGTCTGCTTCTGACGAGCTTCGATCCAGAAGTTTCCATCAAACACATGAGGGACATAATCTGAACGTTTTTCATCAAGGAGTTTTGTTTCAGGTTCCCAATATAACCATCGCGTATCAAAGGGACGATAGCAATACCGCACAATGTTGTCCGCAATAATTCCCCTTCGACTGAGATAATCCCGCACTCTCAATGCTTGGAAACGGCCAGTGTCGCGCATGATATTTGGATACATGGCCGCGAGCTCAACATCGGTGACTCCCGGATCAAAGTATTCCGTCAAACGTGCGAGTAGCGATTCGCGGTTCGGGTCAACAAGGAAATCATCTCGGCTCGTCTTAACGCCCGCGAAAGAGACTGGGAAAAGTTCCGTCAGAAGCGGCCACGTGTCGTATCGTTCGCTCAACAAGGCCGGCCTAAAAGGAAGTCCCAGGCTCAACTCCGGTATTAGAATTTCGTATGGCTTGTCAGGACCGGCCGTAACGGTTCCGAGAATGTCAGCACGCTTGCTCTTGCCCCACCAATCACGAAAGTAAACCGCCTTGGCTGCTTCATGACGCTCTCTTCGAACTAATAGGGCTACAGCAGTACCGAGCTGAATCCCTTCACGATTGAGTTCAGTAGAGAAAACACTCGGATCGGGCTTTCCTTCAGGTGTCACTTTTCCGGTGCGATATTTATCACCATTAAGAGAGTCGATCCAAATTCGATCGAAAACATCGAGATATTTTTCACGCATGCCTGGGCACGAACGACTATCGAGCCAAGCGTAATTCGAAATAAAGGAAACAACACCCTCGCCTTTCCTTTCCACAATTCGACGCTCCGCCATTCGATAGAACCGAATGTAAAGGTCATTGAGACCTTGCCCCTGCGGTGGCGGAGCTTTCACCGTCGTTCTATAGGCTTCGGTTAAGTCTCGCTCTTCCTCTATCGCAACATCTGCAAATCCGTTGTACGGAGGATTGCCAAGGATGACGAGGATTGGAACTTCCCGCTTCACACGCTCCGCAGCGTCGTGCTCCTCTTTCAGTTCCGCAAATGCAAAGCCGAGTTGCGCGAGTCGCGCCTTGACCTCTTCCGAGGGCGGCTCCCATCCCGTCAAAGCATTTGTCAGATAGACGCCAACGCGTTCGTTAAGCGGGTCAGTAAGCGGCGCGCCGAGATTCTGCAACAACAGTCCCAACTGCAAATGAGAAACGACAAACGGCGCGGGCAATATCTCGAAGCCAAAAACTCTATCCATCGCAGCACGCTTTAGATCATTGGCCGCGAGCGCGTCTTCGCCTTTCGCTTTCAACGTCTCATGAATCTTGTGCAGTACCTCGACCAGATAAGCGCCTGTGCCACAACTTGGATCGAGCACATAGACGCGCGGGTCGGCGAGACCGTCAGGAATCTCAAGTTCTTCGCGCAGCACGGTATCGACACGCGCAACCATGTACTTGACGATCTCAATCGGCGTATACCAGACGCCCAGTTCTTTGCGCAGCTCAGGATCGAAGGCTTGCAGGAATGGTTCGTAGAAGTACTGCACCGCATGGCCTTCTTCAAAGTTTTCGAAGAACGCTTTGCGATCCACGCGATTGAGAACATCAGTCGTCCAATCGAGCACTTCCACGATATCGAGTTCGCGAAGTTGTGTGGGAGTCGCGATCTGATCGAATAAAGCTTTGATCATCGGCACGTGCAGGGACCAGGCGGCCTCGTGCCAGTTGAAGCGCGCCTGTCTGTTGGTGGGCGGATTGCTCTTGCTCCACAGCACCCATGACGAGAAGACGCCATAAAAGAGCGTCTGCACCAGCGTCGAACGAAAGAAGTGCTCGCCCTTCTCGCCTTCGAACTTCAGACCGAGCGCTTCTTCCAACGCCGATCGCACCGTAATTAGCGCGGGCAGATTGCTGGACTCAATCCGCGCCTTGGCATCGCGCGCATATGAAGCCAGGAACCAGGCAACATCTTTCGGCAGTGCCAGTGGAGCAGCGTGCAGCATCACGCGCTTCAGGTATTCGACGAAACGCTCTCCCAGTTCCGCAGCCGCTGCTTGTGGATGGGCGGCCAGTCTCCAGAAGTCAGTCTCGTTTTCAGCAAGGGTGAAGCGTTCCCGAATTTTCAGGTTTTGATCGCGGTCGAGAGCGACCAGAACGAAGTCGCGGTAGTTGGTAACCAGCACTTGTCGGTAGCGATTGAGATAACGCCGCACCTGCTCGCCCCTCGCCACGACCAGCGCGTCTTCGCCAGGCGACTTAACCTCAATGCAACCGCGAGCGGGAAGCTGACCCTCGAGTGGCTCAACCTTCGCCCGCTTTTGAAATTGCTCGGCCGAATAAAGACCGCCATCTGGAAGGCCGGCGCCCTGGTTTTGGAGATTGATCACGCAGCGGACTTTCGGCTTGAGCGTCTTGCCTATTTCATTGAAGAGTTGTGAGAGCGCAGGATAGCCGGAAGTTTCTTTGACGGCTCCGCCTGAGCTGCGGATTTCGAAAAGATCGCCAAGATATTTCTCGAGAGGGTTCATGAATGAGGGCGGAGCGAACGGTTCGTATTCAGGCGCTCGACTCTAATCATCAGCACCAATCTTATAACTTAGAAATGCATTCGTGGGAAGGTTTGTTCTCGGTGGGTGCTGGTGGAAGGGATTCTATCGCGCTTCTTCGGTTTGGGCAGTTTCTGAATTGGCGGGCTCGGCTTCTTCTACCACAACCTTCTCACCCATCAAGATGCGTACTTCATGGATCTGGCTGTCATCGACCAAAGCAATTTCATCGCTTGACTGCTCGAGGCCATCAAGGAAGACGCGCTCGATACCGCGACAGAGTGAATGCGGATTCTCGACTTTGATCCGATAGGTCGTTGCGCCACGGCGATAGTTGATTTCAAACTCGCGCCAGCCACGCGGAATGCACGGGTCGATGCGTAAACGATCGCCTTGCAGCTTGAATCCGAGGATGTATTCAACCGCTGCGCGGTACATCCAACCCGCTGAGCCCGTGTACCACGTCCAACCACCGCGACCCGTGTGCGGCGGCACTGCATAGACGTCGCCCATGGCCACATAAGGCTCGACTTTGAACTTGTGCAGGCCGGCGCGCGTCGACGAATGATTGATGGGATTCAACAGACTAAACAGCTCGCCTGCGAGATCGCCGTCGCCGAGCATCGCAAATGCAATCACCGTCCACAAAGCCGCGTGCGTGTACTGGCCCCCGTTTTCGCGAACGCCGGGCACATAACCTTTGACGTAACCCGGATCCAGTTTGCTCTTGTCGAAGGGCGGAGTGAACAAAATAATCAATCCATCGCCGCGACGGATTAGATATTCGTTGACGGCGGACATGGCGCGCGACGTTCGATAGGATTCCGCCACCCGCGAGATCACCGCCCACGTTTGCGCTATCGAATCGATGCGGCACTCATCGTTCTGGGCTGAACCCAGCGGCGTGCCGTCGTCGAAATAGGCGCGACGATACCAATCGCCGTCCCAGGCCTGCTCGAGTCCCTTCCGCAGTTTCTCCAGATGTTGGCCATAGCGATTGCTCCGCGTTTTCATTTCATATTTTTCACACAGCGGCGCAAACCCTCTCAGAACAGTGCAAAGAAACCAGCCCAGCCAAACGCTTTCGCCTTTGCCCCCGAAGCCAATTCGGTTCATGCCGTCATTCCAATCACCCGAACCCATCAAAGGCAATCCGTGCTGGCCCAGATTGAGACTGCGATCGATGGCCCGCGCGCAATGCTCGAGCACCGTCGCACTCTCAGTCGAGACGTCGGGCAGCATATAGTTTTCCATCTGATCGGGCTCGAGCAGCGGACCCTCGATAAATGGCACCACTTCGTCCAGCACCGAATGGTCCCCGGTTACACTCACATAAAATGAAGCAACGTAAGGCAGCCACAGCAAGTCATCCGAAAAGCGCGTGCGGACGCCGCGGCCGGTTGGTTCATGCCACCAGTGCAGCACGTCCCCTTCCTTAAACTGGCGCGCGGAGGCGCGGAGAATCTGTTGCCGAGCGACGTCCGGACTCGAATAGACCAGCGCCATGACGTCCTGCAATTGGTCGCGAAAACCAAACGCGCCGCTCGATTGATAGAAGGCCGAACGTCCGTGCACCCGGCAGGCAAGCGTCTGACACAAAAGCCAGCGATTCACCAGCGTATCCATCGAAGCATCAGGTGTCCTGATCTCGAGAGTGCCCAGCGTCTGGTCCCAGAACCCGAGCACTTTTTCGAAAGCTTCATTGACGGTGTTGAGACTGCGAAAGCGCGCATTTACCGCCCGGGCTTCCTCCATCGATTCAGCCTGCCCCAATAGGAAAATAACCTGGCGTGCTTCGCCGGGCTCCAATTCAATTGAAGTCTGGATCGCCGCACAGGGATCGAGACCGGCGCCATCGCGACCGCCGAGCCCGACGCGACGCAAGGCGGCCGGCCGCGCCAGCGTGCCGTTGCGGCCGAGAAATTCGTCTCGATCACAAGTCATCGTGAAGCGGCTCTCGCTGGTGCCGACAAAAGCTACGCGATTTGAAAATTCGTTGTTATAAGAGTTGCGCGCAAAGATCGCTCCTTCGCTTTCTTCCAGATCCGTGACGATATGATTGGCCGATGTTTCCCGGTTGACCCCCAGGACTAACTCCTGATAACTGGTGACCGACAGCCGCCGCCGCCGGTCAGAACGATTACGCAGCCGCAGAAGTGAAATTCTCACTGGGGCGTCGAGCGGAGAGAACAAGAGCAGCTCCTGCGAAATGCCGTTGCTGACATGCTCAAACACGCTATACCCCTGTCCGTGGCGAATCAGATATCCCGGCGCTTCGCGAATGGGTAAAGGCGTCGGCGTCCAGACGGCGCCGGAATCTTCGTCGCGAATGTAAATGACTTCGGCCGGCGGATCGCTGACCGCGTCGTTGGACCAGGGAGTGAGCCGGTTCTCGTGACTGTTGAGCGACCAGGTGAAACCCGCGCCGGTTTCGGTGATTATGAATCCAAAGTCCGGGTTGTTCGCAATCACGTTGGACCAGGGCGCGGGAGTCCATTGGCCTTCGCCCAACATCACGACGTACTCGCGTCCGCCATGCGCAAAGCCACCAAGTCCGTTAAAGAAGGAGAGCTTGGGCGGTTCTGGAGACGCTTCGGGATAAACCTGGGACGGCGATCGCGGTTGAAAAGGCGCGGGTAGTGTTTCTTCGACCGGACGCCTTACGAGCTGATCTTCCAGGGAACCTCTTTCGCTGACGATTACGACCCGCGCCACTGAATGCAGCAGAATCCGCTCATGCTCGGGCATGATGTCAGAGCGTCGCACGAAGACGCCGCCAGGCTTGTCAATCAAGCCCTGCGCGCCGGAGATTCGGACGGCCAATTGCAGGTCGTCGTGCAGTGATTGGGCATAGCCCGTCGGGTGATCATTCAGAATCACCAGATCAAACTGGAGGCCTTTTGATCGCAGGTATTGATGACCTCGGAGCAGCTGCCGCGCCATCAGAATGTCCTCTTCGCGATCGAGACGCAGGATTACTATGGGAAAGTCGCCACTAATGCCCTGCGTCCACAGACCCGACTGCGTCAGCTTGTTCAGCGCCAAGACATGTGGTCTTGGCCGCAGCGATGGGTCCGTGAACAGGATGCGGCCACCCAGCCGCTGAAACAGATGCGCCTCGTTAGGATCGATGTGCAGATGAGTCATCTCTACCTGCGCGCGCGTCCAGGCCATCCGCGATTCGCGTTCAAAGATATTCGCGTCGCGATATTTTTCAGCCAGCGAGATCGCATGGTCGCGCGACTGGGCTACCCCGGTCGTGAAAACGACTTGCGCGGTTTCATTCGGGAGCAAGCGCACCCGGCATCTCAAGCTGAAAATCGGATCGAGCACAGCGCCCACGGTGTTTGAAAGTGGGCGATCTTCCATCACTGCGACCGGCTCTGCCGGCGTGTGTCCCCGGCCAAGAAAGCGCACCCGATCGGTTTCAAATTGAATGCCGGCGATCGTTTCGGCCGAGGTCGACAACACATGCACCCCCCACCTGGCCTCGTCTTGCGCCGAGCGGGGCCGGCGGCGCGCCAGGAGCGCACTGTGCTGTGCGTAGTATTCAGTTTCAATAAACAAATTGCTGAACGCTGGATGCGCCAGATCGTCGGCCCGGGGAGCCAGGACAACTTCCGCATAGCTGGTCAATTCGATCTCACGCGGACGCGCAGAGTAGTTCGCAATTGAAACTCGCCGCATCTCAGCGTTGTCCTCGGCCGAGACGATCACTTCGAGGTGGGTGACGATGCCGAAGTCCCGGCGCCAGAAATCGGCCTTGTCTTCGGAAAACGCGACTTCGTATTTTTGCGGTTTGCTGCCGACGGGCTGGTGTCCCGCTGACCACACGGCGCTACTGCGCACGTCGCGGATGTAAACGAAGCTGCCCCAGTGGTCGCGGGTCGAGTCTTCGCGCCAGCGGTTCACGGCCAGCGGTCCGCACATCGAATAACCCGCACCCGCTGTCGTGACCATCACGCTGTAAGTTCCGTTCGATAACAACTGAGTGCGCGGCGTCGGCAAATCGGCGGTGTCGTATGCGCGACTGACCAGACCGGTGAGGGTGCGCACGACGCGGCCAGTCAGAACTTCTTCGGCGCGCGGATGGGCCGCCGGCACGCCGCGCGGAATGCGTTCCTGCAAGAGCAGCTCGGTCGCCTGGACGGCTGGGTCGCTGTGAAAACGATTCTGCATGACATTCCGGTTAATCAGATTGTCGAGCGCGATCAAACTCATGCCCTGATGATGCGCCATGTACGCCCGCACCAGGGTGCATTGCTCCCCCTTCTTGACTCGCTCAGGCGTGTAATCCAGCGCCTCGTAAAACCCATATCGCGAAAGTGCGCCGGCGCGCTCCAGCACCCGCAGGTTCTCCATCGCCGGTCCCGGCATAACATTCGCCGCCAGGATGGTTGAGTAAGGCGAGACCACCAGGTCTTCGATCAAGCCACGCTTCAGGCCCAATCCGGGAACGCCGAATGGCCCATACTGATAATTGAGTTGCAGATCGCGCGCCGCATATGCTGACTCTGAAATGCCCCACGGCACTCCCCGTTCATAGCCATATTCGATTTGCCGGGCGACGACGGCGGCGTAGGTCTCACCCAGCAAAGTCTCGCGATAGCTGCGCATGACGAGCAGCGGCATCAAATACTCGAACATCGTGCCGGTCCACGAAATCAAAGCGCGGCCGCCATCCACAGCCGTCAGCTGGCGACCCATGCGAAACCAGTGCGCCTGCGACACATCGCTCTTCGAGATAGCGACAAAACTCGCGAGCCGAGCTTCTGAAGCCAGCAGATCGTAGAACGAATTGTCGTGACGTCCTTCAGTGACGTTATAGCCGATCGTAAAAACTTTGCGCTCCGGGTCGAGCAAAAACTTAAAGTCCGTCTCGTCGACTATTCGCTGACAAGTCTGAGCAATCTTTGCCAGCCGCGCAGAAATGGTTCCGGCAGCTTCGGCGGCCTGCTCGATAGACCCGGTGAGCGCGCTCAACTCCCGCAGAGCCGCATCGCGACTGGATTGCGATTCCGGCACAGTCGTTTCAATTTCCGCGCGCAGGGCCGCCAGTTGCACGAGGGCGCTATCACAACTCTCGGCAATATGAGCCAGCCCAGGAACCGGTCGCAAGGCGGTTTTGATCAATTCCCAATGACCGGCCGCGGCCTCTGAGCGCGCCGCTATCGTGTCGAGCGAAGCAGTCCCGACGAGGCCCCACGGCGCCAGCAGATTCAGATCGCGGCGATAGTTATGTAGTTCATGAAGGAGCGAGCTGGTCCACCAACGCAGCTCGGTGAATTCATCCCCTCGATGCTCGAGCGTAAGCGCAGCCACTATGTCATCTATGATGGTTGCGTGCTCATTCACCGTTCCAAATAGAGTCACCCATCCGGCCAGGGCCACGGGGGTACCGCCCGAGAGTACACGGGTGCAGGATTGAATCTCGCCACGCAGTTGATTAATGGTGATGGCGTCGGTGCGCTGGCGGGCCACCGCGAGTTGCGAGGTCTCCTGAGTTATCGCCGCAACCGTGTCCCTTAATCCGTCTAGAATTCTGGTGTCAAAGAGTTTGTCGTCAGGAAGATCGAGCGCGGCCTGCTTCAGCGTGAGCAAATGCCCGGCGAGATTGCCGCTGTCAACTACCGAAACGTACTGCGGCCACATGGGCAGCAGAGTGTGAGTGTCATGCCAGTTGAAAAAATGGCCGCGAAACTTCTGTAGTTTTTCCAGGCTCGCGAAAGTGAATTCAACCCGCTCAAGCAACTCAACCAGGCCCAGGTAACCAAAGTCGTAGGCCGAGAGAGTTGAGAGCTGCAAAAGGCCGATGTTCGTTGGCGAAGTGCGGTGCGCGATGACCGGCGGATCCTCCTGTAAGTTGTCGGGCGGCAACCAGTGGTCCTCGTCGCCCACCAGAGTTTCAAAGAAGCGCCAGGTGCGGCGTGCGACTATACGCGCGGTGCGGATGTCTTTGGCGGCGAACTCTCGCTCATCTTCCACGCGCCGGCGACTGATATAGAAAGCAATTAACGGCGACAACGCCCAGCTCAGCAAAAACGGAATCGCAAGCACCAACGCACGGGGCCTGGTGAAGATAACCAGCAGCGCCGTGACCAACGTAATTACCTCCGCCGGCCACATGAATTGGAAGAAAGCGCGCTTGTCGTGCGTGCTCGATTTTTCCGCGTGCGCCGCTGTCTGCCATTCCAACAAGTGTCGGCCCGAAATCAGCTTGCGATAGACGGTGCGTCCGATTGCATCAATCATCAACCACGCCTGATGCGCCAGGAATACAACTTCCAGCGCCAGTTGCGCGGTGTTGGTTCGCATGTCGCCCCAGACGCTCCAGAAGTGGCTGGTCCAGGGCACGCCGCGAGGATGAATCAGCAAACCAGTGGTCACGTGAGCATAAACGGGAAAGGCGAGAGTGATCAGGGCGAATAGTGTCCACCAGAGCGATCCTCCGGGAAGAATCGTCCAGCCCGCAACCAGTAACAGGACAATCGCCGGAGCCAACAGGCTGCGGCGCAGATTATCCAGAATTTTCCAGCGCGAGATAGCAGAGATGTGATTGGCCTGTTTGTTCCCGCCGGCGTCGCGCACCGAGCGCCCCAACCAGCCGGCTATCTGCCAATCGCCACGCGTCCAACGATGCTGGCGCATCGCGTAAGTATCGTAGTGGGCCGGATAGTCATCGAGAAATTCGATGTCACTGACTAAGGCTGCGCGCACAAATATTGATTCAAAAAGATCGTGGCTCAGCAAAGTGTCGTCTGGGACGCGACCCTCGAGTGCGTTCTCAAACGCGTCAACATCGTAGAGACCTTTACCCGTGTAACTGCCTTCGCCGAAAAGATCCTGGTAAACGTCCGAGGCTGCCGTCGTATAGGGATCGATTCCGGTGTTGCCTGAGAAGACCCGAGCAAACAACGAACGAGACGCACTCTCCAGCGAGATGCTCACCCGCGGCTGGAGGATTCCGTAACCATTGACGACTCGCGCGGTCTGCGGATCGAACCGCGGGTGGTTGAGCGGATGGACCGCGGTGCCAATCAGACGGCACGCGGCGTCGCGCGGTAACTGCGTATCGGCGTCCAGCGTAATGACGTAACGAACCTGCGAAAGCAAATCCGGAGTGCCGGTGGCCACGGTAAAGCAGTCGGCGCACTTTCCGCGCAGCAGCTGATTGAATTCGCGGAGCTTGCCGCGCTTGCGCTCCCAACCGATCCACTTCCGCTCTGTCTCGCACCACCGGCGCGGCCGGTGGAAGAGATGAAATCGAATTGTCTCGCCCGGGGTATAGCGCTGGTTTAGTGTTTCGATCCCGGCCCTGGCCGCCGCGAGAATTTCCTGGTCGCCGGGCATCTCCCGGGTAGGCGCGTCCACGAAGTCCGACAGCAAAGCAAAGTAAAGATTTTCGTCCTGGTTCGCCAGATAAGAGATTTCGAGTTTATCAATCAGAGCTGAAACTGTTTGCTCGTCATTGAAGATTACGGGTACCACCACCATCGTGCGGGCGTCGGCTGGAATTCCTTTTGACAGATCGATGTTGGGCAGCAGTCGCGGCTCAAAAAAATGCGTGACATCCCAGTTGAGCACGCTCACTGCCAGATCACTCGCTGGAATCAACGACACCAGCGTGGCGATCACAAACATCACGAGACCTGGCTGAGTCCGCAATCCGTAGAGAACCGTGACGCTCAGAATCAGGGCTGTCAGTACGGTCAGAGTCCCGAGATAACAGACGCCCGCATGTCGCTTGATCGCCCGTCGGACCCGTTCGCCGAAGAGTGGGCGATATGCAGCCTCGGCTTCCAGACGCGCCAGGCCTTCCGCGATGAGAAAATAACCAACGTGGGTGTGCGCCGCGTCCTCGCCGGCGCTCCGCGCTTCTTCAGCCATCCGCAAAGCGACACGGGCAATTTCGGGTTCGCTCTTTTTCGCTCCTTTGCTAATACGTTCGACGATGTGCCGGTAACGATCGCGGGTGGCAAAGTCCATCCGCGAATAGACACCCGCCGGATCCTGGGCCAGCTCCGGATCGATCAAGCTCACCGTCTCAAAAAAATCTTTCCAATCCAGGGTCGAGAGCAGCCGCATGCTCGTGATGATGTTGCCGACCGTGACCTGTGCGGCGGCCTGACGTTGATACTCTTCCTGCACGATCTTTTCGACCGAGAGACCTTTTTTGGCGAGTTGTTTTTCCAGCCATTCCATGACCGGCATCACTGCCGGGTCCTGTTCGCGCAAGCGCTGGGTGAGTTGAACGACAAACGAACGGCCGAGTGCCTTGCGTCTGGCCATGCGCGAAGTAAGCAGCGTCAACAGTTCATTGGGTTGACGCTGCGCCTGGGCCAGCAGCCTGTCGGCGAGCCGGTCTGCTTCGTCACGCTCAGTGCGCGATAAAACAATGCGCGTGGCCAGGCGGCGCAGGTTTTCCACCAGCGCCAGTCGCAGACTGATCGGCACTGCCCACAATTCGCCGATCGAAAGCGGCGAGACTTTCTGATAGGCATTGATAAAGCGGCGCAAGGTCTCAGTGTCGAGATGACTGTCGGTGTGGGCGATCAACGCCACCGAAAGAGCGTAGATGCGCGGATAGTTTTTGAAATCGCCGGTGGCGAGCTTGGGCAACTCGTGGTAATAACCCTTGGGCAGATCTTCGCGAATTTCACGTACCTGCTCTTCGACGATATGAAAGTTGTCGACCAGCCATTCAGCGGCGGGAGAGATGACATGCTCTGCGCGAATCGATTCGGCGAGCGCCTGGTAAGCGGCGACGAGCTTACGGCCGTTCTCTTCCAGCCGCGGCAACAACAAACTAACGCGCTGGGGCTTTTCGGCGATTTGGTGTTCCGCGGCCAGGGCGAGCGCGTATTGCTCGAGGCGCTCGATGCTGTAGAGCTCCTCGCGGATCGGCAGGTCAGCGCCCGCGTCCGGGGCGCCTTTGAATCTACGGATCAATCCTGAAAACAGTGTCGCCATGATCACTGACAAAACAGGGGATAGATTAAGCAGAAGGTTTCGCTAGAATATCACGGCGCGGGCAGTAGCCCGACCGTAAGGGAGGGCTCAGGGCCCGAAACTTTGGAGGTAAGCGCGCTAACGAAACTTGCACCTAGAACGGGGTTGGCAAAGGCGGAGGGTTCTCTGCGTCTTCCAAATCGAGAGTAATTCCGCCCTCTCTCCGCCCGAAGGAGTTATAAATAAACGCGACGATCGCGTAGGCGAGAAATCCCAGTGGACAATAGACCACCGGAATGATGACTAGGTAATACGCGAGGACATACTTGGACAAATGACCAACCCTCAGATAGGCATAGGCGCTATAGAAAACCCCAAGGAAGATGGCAAAAATCAATGAATACAAGCCGTGCCATAAAGCGACTGCTAATACGTTAACGTGTCTTAATCTCATTCTCGCCATTTCAGTTTCTCCCAGGGCGCGATGAGCGTGACGCGCAGATCGCACAAGCTCAAAGCTGGTCGGTGACTCCGTCA
>WNFO01007320.1_pt1 | contig 12455 bp, 6 predicted proteins | sample 5400251 | NCBI WGS metagenome assembly WNFO01 (sample SAMN13153354, study PRJNA577476) | soil metagenome | isolation source: 100 cm saprolite under Madrone tree | place: USA:California | collected 2016-06-14
GAGGGGCTGAAGATCGCCGGAGAAGACGTTAAGGTGACTCTTCGCCACGACCTGTTAGTTAAATGTAAAACGTTTGGCGATCTAAAGAAGGGTATTGCAGGCGATGAAAAATCCGGGAAAATAGTCGAGTCCTATGACACGGTGGCCATTTGTTCTCTCGTGGAGAAAATCGAAACGAGGTTGAAGGGTGTCGATGCGAAGCGCCACCTGATCGAAGTGCCGAATTTTGGGAAAATCTATTTGGCCGAAATCTTTGCCTATCCTGGAACCAGAACGCTGACGATGCTCCGCCTCGAGCTCGGCTCACCCCATGTGGCCGACCTCACGGCGGCCCAGACCACCACCAACGGACAACCCGTGCCGCCCTCGGGTTAAGGTTTCCTTGCAGCATCTTTTGGTCATTATTGATAGCGTTTTGCCTCATCGCTTGCCGCTCGCCAGAATCGGATTTTAAGACTCTGAAGCAGGAAGTTGACGGCGGCGAATTCAACAATACACTTGTCGGCGTGGACAAAGCGCTGCGGCGGTATACTGGACAGAACCCTGAATGGGAATGGCGTTTCCGCCTGCTTAAAGCGCGTATTTTAGTTTCACGATCCCAAGGCGAGGAAGCTCTCTCAGTTCTCAGGCCTGAGCCACCCGTGGCTTTGGCTTCGACAGAAATCCCAGAGCAGCGAAAACTCTACGAGGGAATCGCGCATCGCTACAGCCAACGGTTCACAGAAGCGGAACGCTCCTTCGAAGTGGCGGGGCGGCTTGCCGAACCTCTCCCGCCTCGGTACTTGTGCCAACTACTGATTGCTAGGGCTGCTCTCTGGGTCGACGAAAATAAATACGAAATCGCGGAAGCCGATTACAACAAGTCTCTTGCTCTTGCCCGCCGCCACGGATTGTCCGCTTTTGAGGCAGATTCGCTGGCCGACTTGGCCCGGCTTGCTACGGCGCGAAATCATTTTGATGAGGCTTTGGACCTCTACATTAGTGCACTGCATCTTGCGCAGTTGTTAGGGATGAAGGGGAACATTGCGACCATTCTGGGAAACATGGGTTGGAGTTACTTTGAATTGGGGGATTTCGAGAACGCTTTGGATTTCTACAAGCGAAGCGCGGCGGCGTCGGAACAAAGTGGACTAAAGGGAAACACCGAGTATTGGTCTACAGGAGTCGCAAATAGTTACATCGCACTCCATGATCAGGGATCCGCGGAAGCCCTTGCCAAACGCACGCTCGACCGTGCTAAGAATCTGAAAAATGCGCAAACAATAACAACATGTCAGAACACGCTAACGGAAATCATGCTGAAAACCGGACGGCTCAGCGAGGCGAAGCGTTATAACCAAGAGGCGCTGAAAATAGAAGAGGAAGGCCTTGATAAATTTGGCGTCCCAGACTCGCTACTCTTGGCTGGCGATATTGCAGTTTCCGAAAAGCGTTTCGGCGATGCCGATCAGTTCTTTCATCGCGTGCTTTCCGGACCCAGTCCTGAAGCCCCGCTGCGCTGGCAAGCCGAAGCCGGGCTTGCCGGCGTTCGAGACGGCGAGGGGAAGCCTGTCGAAGCAGAGGGGCTGTACCTCCTGGCGATCGACATTATTGAGAAGGCACGACAGTCCATTAACCACGATGAGCTGCGGCTGAGCTTTCTTTCCAGCGGCATCGCCGTCTACGGCAAGTACATTGATTTCTTAGTGCGGCAGGGCAGACCTGCTGATGCTTTGAATCAAGCGGAGCTGAGCCGCGCGCGGACTCTTGCGGAAGGGTTGTCCGCGGATGCAAAAGAGAATTCGCAATCGAGAGTAGACGTGCGCTCGCAGCGATTGGCGCAGCGCCTGCACGCGACGCTGCTGTTTTACTGGCTTGGCGAGGAGCATTCGTATCTGTGGGTGATAGCGCCAACTAAGACAACGCATTTCACGCTGCCCCCGGCTTCGGAAATCGATGCCCTAGTCAAGGCTTATACGCAAGCGATTGTTGACTCCAAAGATGTTCTCGTAACGAGTGACCGATCGACCGGCGAGAAACTGTACGCAACGCTCCTTGCGCCGGCACAAAAGTTGATCCCGGCAAACTCGCGCGTGATTGTGCTGCCCGATGGGGCGCTTTACGGGCTGAACTTCGAGACGCTCATTGCGCCTGACCCGCGACCGCACTACTGGATCGAAGATGTAACGTTGACGACGGGAAGCTCATTGGCCCTGCTGACTTCCGCTGCCAACCGGCAGGCACCGAAAGAAAGGAACTTGCTCCTTGTCGGAAATCCGAAAGAGGCAAATCCCGAATTTCCGCCGCTACTACAGGCGCCCAACGAAATGAAGAGGGTCCAGCACTACTTCAAAGAGTCGTCGCGACGGGCGGTATTGGAGGGAGAGCGAGCGACGCCCGGCGCGTATCTGAGCAGCAATCCAGAGCGATTTGCCTACGTGCATTTCGCGACCCATGGCACGGCCAGCCGGACACGGCCGCTGGAATCCGCTGTGATTTTGAGCAAAGAAGCCAGTGGCGACACCTATAAGCTGTACGCGCGGGACATCGTCACCCGGCATTTGCGGGCGGAACTGGTGACCATTTCGGCGTGCTACGGATCGGGAAAGCGCGCGTATTCCGGTGAAGGGCTGGTCGGTCTCTCCTGGGCCTTCGTGCGGGCAGGTGCGCACAACGTCATTGGCGCGCTGTGGGAAGTGGCAGATGCTCCGGCTACGCCAGAGCTCATGGACGCGCTCTATCGCGAGCTTGGAACGGGCAAGGACCCAGCGGCTGCCCTTCGCGCTGCCAAGCTCTCGCTTCTTCGTTCTAACAAGCCCAATAATGTCTTTAAGAAGCCGTTCTACTGGGCGCCGTTCCAGCTCTACGCCGGTTCGTAGTCGGAACTGGCTGACTTTCGAAGGCTATGCGGACTGCTGGGTAGCTGCCGCGGCCATTCATGATGAAACGAGCAATTCCCGTGTGTACGTGGAACCGTGTGAGTTCGAACGCCTGCTCCAGCGCGCTGTGGAAGTCCTGAGCATGCGAGCACAAAGCGCGGCACCATCGAGGTCTTGAAACGTGTAGGCCATGCCGCGGCCACACGGAAACGACGTTATCCCAACTCCCGCGTCTCAATCGATGGAGCTTCCACCTGCCCCGGCGGCGTTTTTTAGAAAAGCCGCTTTATGCCGCTTTCGTGGATATTTCTTTATAGGCAATGATACGATTTGCTCTCCGCGCCCACTACTAACACAGTATTAGCCCATTTCCACAACGACATCGGGGGTGTATATGCCAGCCGGACTGGATAACCTGAAACACATCGTGGTCCTGATGATGGAAAACCGCTCCTTCGACCACATGCTGGGTGGACTGAGTCTGGTGATGGAGAATGGCCAGAAGAAATATCCGAAGATCAACGGCCTTACGGGCAACGAATCGAATCCCGACACGAATGGCGCGATCGTCAAGGTTCAGCCGAATGCAAAATTCCAGGGCCAACTTGATCCGGATCCCGATCATCATTTTCCCGGTGTAGATCTTCAAATCTTCGGCGACGCACCTCCGGGGCCGGGACGCGCCGCCAATATGCAGGGATTCGTCAAGGACTATTTCACGCAGACGAACGACGTCAATCGCTCGCACAACATCATGTATTACTTCACGCCGGACAAGTTGCCGGTACTTTCAACCCTAGCGACACAATTTGCGGTATTCAATGGCTGGTTTTCTTCCATTCCGGGGCCGACGATTTGCAACCGTGCGTTCGCTCACTACGGCACTTCGTTCGGCCAGGTAGGCATGGACATCTTCTACATACTGGACCCCATTCCCAGTATCTACGACCGCCTGATTCAGGCAGGGCACACGGCCAAGATTTATTACTACGACCAGCAAAGCTCGACGATGGAGATCGTGAATCTTCTGAAGAATCAGCCGCAAATCTTTGGCACTTACAGCCAGTTCATAGCAGACTGCAACGCCAATAAACTCCCCGAGTATAGTTTCATCGAACCCGGCTACAACGATCATCCGGGGCCTGGAGGCGGGGAAATCCTGGCGTCGGATCAGCATCCCGATCACAACGTGCAAGAAGGGGAGCGGTTCATCGCCAACACATATAACGCCATCCGGACGAACCCAGATCTCTGGAAAAGCACAGCATTGTTAATCGTTTACGACGAGCACGGGGGAATCTACGATCACGTGGTTCCGCCAGTATGCACTCCGGATGGTTATTTCGCGAAGCCGGCCGACACGGGGACCGGGGAACCATTTAATTTCGACCGCCTCGGTGTGCGGGTGCCTGCCGTCCTCGTCTCGCCTTATATTCCGAGGGGAACAGTAGTCCCGGGCCCAGAGGATCCTGCCAACGCGCGCATTTTCGAGCACGCTTGTATCCCCGCCACGGTAACGAGTTGCTTTCTAAACGGTGACGCCAAGCGCACCGTCCGCGAAAAACAGGCGAACACCTTTCTAGATTTGCTTTCGGGCCCGATGCGGCCCGATTCCGAGATTCCATTCTTCAGACTAGGGGGTAAATGATGGCCGCACCTGCGAATGCAATCCTTGTTCCCGCTACCGAGAAGGGTTCCTACAATCCAAACCGGTCTGCTGGGGCGCTGCTCAAGGCGCAAACCTTACACCTCCGGGAAGCCCTGCTCAAGCACTTGGAGGAACTAGCCGCGGTCCTGGCGATTGACCCCAAGTCTCTGAAAACCGAAGGTGAGGTCAGCGCGTACATCCACCGGGCCACGGCGATCCTGCACTCGCATTCCGCCAAGCCAACAAGAAAGTGAAGGAGGGGACGTGCGACACATCCTATTGGTTCTTTTGTTTGTAGGGGCAGGAGTGGCGCGGGCACAGCAACCCACACCGCCCTCAACCCCAGGGAAAGTTGATTCCCCCAGCGAACTCGACAAGCTGAAAGACAGCTGCGGGCAGTTCAAGCTGGTCGGTTGTGCCGAAGAACTCTTCACCGGAAAGCCAGTGCACATCGCCATGGGAAGCATTGCCCCGCAAAATGGTTTCGGCGCGGGCCTTGCGTATCTCGGGCACAAAACGACCGACAACTGGCGAACGAGCTGGAATGCCGACGCGGTCGGTTCGATCAACGGTTCGTGGCGAGCGGGTGCCTATTTGAAATTGGTCCACACGCCGGACAACCCTATCGTCGTCGATTTCGGCACGCCACCACCTATGAAGACAAACCTCACGGAACTTCCCGAACACACAGTTATCAATATCTATGCACAAGCCATTTCACTCGGCAAGCTGACGTATTTCGGCTTGGGGCCCGCCACTACGCGAGCGGGGCGCTCCTTCTATGGAATGCGGGAGTCGATTGTTGGGGTGAGTGCGGTCAAACCATTTTACGAAAAGTTGAATGCGGCGCTCTACGGGGAGATCAACGGGCGATTCGTGGCTCTTCGGCCAAGCAATAACCAGCCAAGCCCGTCGATTGAAGTGCTGTACACGGAAGCGACAGCACCGGGACTCACTAACCAGCCTGCCACAGCCCAGCTTGGCGAGGGTATAAGGATGCGGCCGGTGTTCTACAACGATTTTCTACGCCTAAACTATGACTTGGCGTACCGCCAATACTTTGCTCCGGGGAACTCGTCATTTTCCTTTCAACGGTTGACGGTCGACTTGTCGCACGAATTTGCCATTTACAAGGAGACAACGCGCAACTTATTGCCGAGAGATGCGAATGGTCCAGACGATTGTTCTCTGGCGCCAGATTCGAGGCACCCGGAGTGTCCGAAGGCTTATACCAGAAACCGGGAGGGGACCTTCGGTCTGCGGGTTTACTCGGCCATCTCTATGACTCCGGGGGGAAACATCGTTCCGTTTTACTTCCAACCGACGCTCGGGGGATCTGACATCAACGGCAGTCCTTCACTCCCCAGCTATCAAGACTTCCGCTTCCGCGCTCCCAACGTGCTGCTGTTTCGAGAGAGTTTTGAGCATTCCATCTTTAGCTTGCCGCTGGGTGTGGCGTTCATGGCTGACGAAGGCAAGGTCGCATTGACTCGCGGCGATCTCGGCCCGAATCCCTGGTTGCATAGTTTCTCGGCTGGCCTCACGCTGCGCGCAGGCGGATTCCCGCAGGTCTTCCTGCTCTTTTCGTGGGGCGGCAATGAGGGCACGCACACGATTGCCAATATGAACACTTCTTTGCTGGGTGGATCAGCCAGGCCATCCCTGTACTAAAGTTTAGACAGGTGCTTCATGTTACATGATCAGCGGCCATGGTTTGAACGTCTTCGGCCGAATAGCCCAGGCTGAGCAATATTTCGTGCGTGTGTTCACCGAGCAAGGGCGGCGGCAAGCGGTAGCTCACCGGGGTGTTCGAAAACCGGACGGGATTGGCGATACTCTTGGCCGTTCCGATGGTGGGGTGCTCGAGCTGCACGATTAGGCCCCGCGCGCGGGTCTGCTTGTCTTCGATTACTTCAGCAACCGTATTGATCGGTGCGGCAGGGATTTTCGCAGCAGCAAACTTTTCCAGCCATCTTGTTGCGGGCTCTTGTTTGAAGATACTCTGCAACAGCGGCACTAAGATTTCGCGGTTCTTGATTCTTAGCGCATTTGTTGTGAATCGTTCGTCTCTCCCAATGCCATCTTGAACGTTCATCACCGGCGCGAATCTCTTCCACAGAGCATCTGTTCCCACTCCTACCACGAAATACTTATCATCGCTTCCGCGATACGCTTCGTAGGGCACGATATTCGGATGAGCGTTGCCCCAGCGCTTCGGAGAGACTCCCGCGTTCAGGTAACTACTCCCCGCATTTGCCAGCCACGTGAGTTGCGAATCGAAAAGCGCCATGTCGATGAGTTGTCCCCGGCCGGTTTTTTCCCTCGTATAAAGCGCCGCCAGAATTCCCATCGCGGCGTACATCCCGCAAGTCATGTCCGCAATGGCGATGGGATAACGCATCGGCCCGCCGCCGGGCTCACCCGTGAAGCTCATCACCCCGGCTTCCGCTTGCGCCAGGATGTCGTAGCCCGGCATGCCTGCCTTCGGGCCTGTGAATCCATACCCCGTGATGCTGCAATAAATGAGCCGCGGAAATTTCGCGCACAACGAATCCGGATCGATGCCGCGCTTTTGCAGCGATGCGAGTGAAGGCTGGTTGGCGATAAAAACGTCTGCGCTCGCCAGAAGTTTCTGCAATGCTTCCGCGCCGCCGGGATGATCGTAGTTGAGCGTAATCGATCGCTTGTTGCGATTCGCCGCGAGATAATAGGCGGATTCGCTGCCCACAAATGGCGGGCCCCAGTTGCGGGACTGGTCGCCGGTTCCCGGCCGCTCGACCTTGATCACGTCGGCGCCAAAATCACCGAGCAGCATGGCGCAATATGGGCCGGCAAGCGCCTCCGTCATTTCGACGACGCGAATCGAATCGAGAACGGTTTCCACGGGCCGCGATTATAGCTGACATCCTAGAGCGCGACACGGCAACATCGATGGGTGCAATTCTGTAAACCGATTGACTCCATCCAAAAGTTGATTTGCATCGCGGAAGGTTTCCACAGGTAGCGCACTTGTGCTTTTACAGCGTCTCGACATAAACTGCATCGCAGCAATTGTCATGCGAGCCGCCTCTACCTTTTGAGGAACTCTTTGGCTCGTTGGGAATAGGGGTAGTGATGTCTGGGGGAGAGAAAATGAGAAAATTGTTGTCTGCCTTTTTTGTGTTGACGCTTGCGCTGGGGCTTGCCTCGTCCGGGCGGGCGCAGTCGCAAATCACCGCGGGAACCGTACAGGGAGACGTTGTGGATGAGAAGGGCGGAAGCGTCGCGGGCGCGACCGTCGAAGCAAAGAATCTGTCCACCAATTACGTCCAGTCCGATACCACAAATACGGACGGTCATTTTGCTTTCCTGAGTCTTGCGCCGGGGCGCTACACCCTCACCATCAGCAAATCCGGGTTCGCCACGATTATTCAAGAAAATGTGAACCTCACCGTCGGGCAAACCATTACGCTTCCGGTGACAATGAAGGTTTCTGCGGTGGCGCAGCAGATTGTGGTTACGGATGTGCCGATCATCGAACTCACTAAGACAGAATCCTCGTCGACATTGAACGAACTCACAGTAAGCTCGACCCCGGTGCTGGGGCGCAAATTTGAGGACCTCCTTACCCTCACGCCCGGCGTGGCAATTACACAAGGTCCGGACGGCGACGAGATCAACTTCAACGGTCAGCGCGGTATCTTTAATAACGTCAGCTTGGACGGTGGAGACTACAACAACGGATTCTTTGGGGAACAGGAGGGTGGTCAGCGCGCTGCGATCGACATCACATTGGATGCGGTGAAGGAGTTTCAGGTCATCGCCAGCGGAGCAAACGCTGAATTTGGCCGAACCGCCGGTGGTGTGGTTAACGTCATCACCAAGTCCGGGACGAACGACATCCATGGGAGTGCCTTTGAATATTTCCGTACGGAAGCGCTGACTTCGGCGACGTCCGACGGCAAACCACTCGATAATTTTCGCCGAAACCAATTCGGGGGCAGCGTAGGCGGTCCGATCGTCAAGGATAAGCTGTTTTTCTTCGGAGCCGGCGAAGGGATTCGAGAAAATTTGACGCGCAAAAATCTAAACGCAGCGATCGGGACGCCCTGCAGCGTGGTAAAGCCAGTATTCAATAGTAACATCAGTGACGCGGCGATTGCGGCGAGCGCGGATTGTCAGCGGCAGGTGCTGTTGAACTTCATGCAGACGAACTTCAATGAAAACGACGGCCTGCCAGTGGACCATTTAATCCGCAACGGCGCGGGCTTTGGGCGCGTCGACTATAACCTGAATGCCAAGAACCAGATTTTCGGGTCGTACAACTACGATTATTCGAAAAACTCAAATCAGACGTTTGACGTTCCCGCTTATGGAACGACGGCGAACGGCATCGAGGGCCCCTCGAAGATCCAGGCGATCAACACAAACTGGTTCAGCACGATTTCAAACAACACGCTGAATGAAGCGCACTTCACCTATGCGCGGGAGAATCGACCGCGCATTGCGACTGATCCGACGAGTGTGCCGGACACGAATGTGGGCTCCACGGGGTTCGCTTTCCGGTTTGGCCAGCCCTTCTTCTTGGAACCAAACGTGGACGAGATCTTCTGGCGGACGGATATGCGGGATAACTTCACAGTCATTCACGGTAAACACACGATCAAGGCCGGCGGCGAATGGATTCATAGCAATAACACGCAGATCTTCCGTGGTTTTTTTAATGGTCTGTACTTTTTCGACAGCGTTACGGGGTTCCTGCATTATGCCTCGAGCGGAGGAGCGGGATTCGGACCGACCACAATGGAGTGTTCGACCGACGGGACACCAGCGGGCACATTGAGCTATACCGACATTGCGGGCAGCTGTCCAGCCGGAACGAGCCCCACGGGCGGACCGCTGAAGCTCTTTTTGCAAAAAGGGCCGGTTAGGCCAGGAGTAACCAAGGACCAATCCGGCGCCTCGTCCATCAATAACGAAGAATTTGCCCTCTTCTTGCAGGATAGCTGGAAGGTCACTCGAAATTTTACTCTGAACTACGGCCTCCGTTGGGAGGCCCAACACTTCCCCAGTCCGGTCACTCCGCCTTCACAGACAGCATATGCAGTGAATCTGAGCAACCCGAATTTTCCTTCGACAGGCTTCTTGCCAAACCAAAACAAGATGTTTCAGCCACGCATTGGCTTTGCCTGGGACATCCGCGGTAACGGCAAGTCAGCGCTCCGTGCGAGCTGGGGGATTTTCAATGCCCGGCAAAACATGCTGACTCAGGTGGGGGCGATCACGACGAACGGAGTGCAGCAACAAACCATCGCCGCAGGAACGTTCTTCAATACAGCAAATCCGGGCGCTGCACCGCCGGCGCCGACTTATGCTCCTCCGTTTACAGCCACTGTGACGCCGATCCCGACTCCAGGGTTTCCGTTCGGGGCGGGCGTGACGGTATTTGACAAGAATTATGCGAACCCACGAATCTATACGACAAACGTCGGTTATGAACAAGAGATTCATTCCGGCTGGGCAGGCTACCTTGATTTGGCGATCTCCAAAGGAGTGCATCTTACGCGCTTCACCAATCCCAATGTGTGCTGCTCCTCCGCGGATTTGAAGCCCGCCGCCGACGTAGACCTCGGGAATGGGCCGGCCTACACCGGCCTGGCGCCATTCTCAAATTTGGGCGCCATGGTGGACGTGGCAAGTTCGGCCAGATCTCTTTATCGTGGGGCGACCGTCGGGGTGCGCAAACGATTCAGCAACCGGTTCCAGGTGGACGCGAATTATGTGTGGTCGGAGGATCTGGACGACGATTCAAACGAGCGCGACCCATTCTCGTACCGCTATCTAGACTTTTTCAATCTGGCAAAGGAATATTCCTACTCCGACCGGGACGAAAAACATAAGTTTAATTTCATTACTTACGCGGAATTGCCAGCAGGCTTTAAAGTCGACGTGCGCATGCAAGCGCATACTGCGCAGCCGGCTAGCTCCAATCCCAACGGAACCGGGACCGGCGCTCTCTGCAGCAACAGCCAGGCCGTCCATCGTGTGCAATTGGGTCTAGGTCCTGGTGGATCCAATCTCGATTGCGGAAGGAACTTTTTGCGCAAGGACAACGGCTACTTTGCGTTTAACTTCGGGGCGGCAAGGCCGTTTCACCTTGGAGAGCGTTTCCAGGTAATTCCGAAGCTCGAAGTGTTCAATTTGTTCAACAACAAGAACAATGTGAATACCTTGACTACCGGCACGGCATTGGAGGATTTTGACGGCTTCATTCGTCAGGGTGTAGGCGATCCGCGACAAGCGCAACTGTCGGTACGTTTCCAGTTCTGACAAAGCAGTTGCAAGTCACTACGGCAACTCAGTGCAAGAGGGGCATTTCCGCGCCCCTCTTTGCTTTTGTGGAACCAATGCAACGCAGAAACGGCGCGAATGGACACACGCCAATTCCGTGGCACTTGCTTGCGCGCTGCGAATCCCGGACAATCTAAGGTTTAACGATGCGTGTTTTTCCGCACGACAGCGATGGCCCGGATCCAAAAACAGAAGCGAGTGAAATGGCGAGCACGGTCAATTCAGTAAAACGATTAATTGCTTATTTTTCGATGGAGATTGCGCTCGAAAACGCCATGCCGAGCTACAGCGGCGGGCTGGGTGTTCTTGCTGGCGACACCATTCGCGCCGCTGCGGACCTGCGGCTGCCCATGGTGGCCGTCTCGCTGCTTTACCGCAAAGGATTTTTCACGCAGCGCCTCTCCGAAGACGGCTCGCAGACCGAAGAGCCTGTCGAGTGGCGCGCGGAAGATTTCCTGACGGAAGAACCTGCGCGAGCCAGCGTCCCGCTGGAAGACCGCCGCGTTGAATTGCGTTGCTGGCGCTATGCGGTGAAAGGCGTGCGCGGCTTTGAAGTTCCCGTTTATTTCCTGGACGCTGACCTCCCATCGAACGCGGAAGCGGACCGCGCGCTGACCGGAACACTTTATGGCGGCGATTCCTACTATCGATTGAGGCAAGAAGTGCTGCTGGGGATCGGAGGCGTGCGGATGCTCCGCGCGATGGGTTACGGCGACCTGACGCGCTACCACATGAATGAAGGGCATGCGGCGCTTCTGACGTTGGAATTGCTTGGCGATGAGGCGCAGAAGGCGGGGCGCAGTTCCATCCGCGGCGAGGACATCCAAAAAGTTCGCAACAAGTGCGTGTTCACCACCCACACGCCGGTTCCCGCCGGGCATGACCGCTTTCCCATGGAATTTGTCACGCGGGTGTTTCCCGGGAAGACGGATTTTCTGGACTTGAAGGATACCTTGGCTGCGGATTTGATGAAGCGCGCGCTGCAAGTGGACCAGAATTTTCCTGGATTGCAGGAGGCGGCGAGGCAGGGCGCTTCGCTGAATATGACGCAGCTTGCGCTGGGGCTGAGCACCTATGTGAACGGCGTCGCCAAGCAGCATGGGGAAACTTCGCGACAGATGTTTCCAGGGGCGGACATCGAGGCCATCACCAACGGCGTGCATGCTGGGACGTGGACTTCGCCTCCGTTTCAGCAGCTCTTTGACCGCTACATTCCTTCGTGGCGCGAGGACAACTATAGTTTGCGCAGCGCCCTCGGGTTGCCGGCAGAGGAAGTCTGGGCCGCTCATCTGATCGCCAAGCACGACTTGCTCGAGACAGTTCGCCAAAAAACCGGTCTGAAGTTTGATCCGGAAGTTTTCACCATCGGGTTCGCGCGCCGCGCAACGGGTTACAAGCGTGCTGACTTGATCCTCGCCGATCTCGATCGTCTCCGGCAGATTGCCAAGAACGCCGGCCAATTCCAGATTATTTATGCCGGCAAGGCGCATCCGAACGATGGAGGAGGAAAAGACATTATTCGCCGGATTTTCCAGGCGAAAAAAGCACTGCGGAAAACGGTACCGGTGGTTTTCCTCGACGATTACAATCTCGAGCTCGGAGGCAAGATAACTTCCGGC
>WNFO01005074.1_pt1 | contig 12453 bp, 7 predicted proteins | sample 5400251 | NCBI WGS metagenome assembly WNFO01 (sample SAMN13153354, study PRJNA577476) | soil metagenome | isolation source: 100 cm saprolite under Madrone tree | place: USA:California | collected 2016-06-14
TCGGTCTTCCGTACGATCGCCGCGTGCCGGGACGAGACGTCGAGGTCACGCTCGGCGTCGAAGCGCACGTCCGAGAGCGGGTGGCGGCCAAGGCCGATGTAACCCTTGCGGAAGGCCTCGATCTGCCCCGCACGGGCTCCGGAGAGAAACTTGAACTGTGCTTTCACTGCTTCCGGGTGAGGTACCAGATCAGAGCGGCGGCGACGCCCACCAGCGCGAGGACGATCGTTCGGGTCTGCTTGCGAGCTTCCTTGTTGGGCACCGGTGGACGGCTGCCCTTGTAGACGGGCACGGGCTCCGTGCTGGTCTCCGTGTCGATCAACGGATACACCTGATGGCCGACGTCCTCCTGCCGGCCCCCGTCCGAGAGACGCAAGCCGTCGCCGTCGAAGCGCGCCACGACCACAGTGATGTTGTCGGGCCCCCCGCGCTCGTTGGCCAGCGCGATCAACTTGTCGCACACCGCGCTCAGGTCGGGAGTCTTGCTCACAATCTCGGCGATCTCTTCCTTCTTTACCTGTCCCGAGAGCCCGTCGGAGCAGAGCACCAGGACGTCGCCGCGGCGTACCTCCTGGTGCGTGAGATCGACCTTGACCTTCGGATCCGGGCCGAGCGCCTGGAGGATGATGTTGCGGCGCTCGCTCTGTGCGGCTTCCTCTTCCGTCAGCTCGCCCGCTTCGACCAGACGTTGCATCAGCGATTGATCCTTGGTGATCTGATGTGCCGTGCCGCCGCGGATCAGATAGGCGCGACTGTCGCCGACCTGGGTGAGATACAGGTGATCGCTGAGCACCCCGGCAGCCGTCGTCGTCGTGCCCATGCCGCGCACCTCGGGGTGCGCCTTTGCATGGGCGTGAATGCTGGCGTTGGCGACCTCGACCGCCTCCTTGAGCCGGTAGGCAAAGCGCTGCGGCGTCGCCTCGTGCTCGGCATTCCACGTCTTGAGGAGGTGCGCGTAGATCGTATCGGTTGCCATCTCGCTCGCCAACTCGCCGGCCGCGGCGCCGCCCATGCCGTCGGCGACGACCAGAAGCGTCCCCCGCGGTCCGATGTCATGCTGCCGCACGTCGGGCTGCAGCGACGCCGTCTTGCGTGTCAGGTCCGCGACGAGAAATCGGTCCTCGTTGTGGTCGCGCGTGCGCCCGAGATCGGTCTTGGCGAAGACCTCGATGCGGATGGGCCTGGATCGTCCGAACATGCGGTGCTACGACCCCCCGCCCTCAATCACCGACCGGCACGACGTCAACTGTGAGTTGATTGCGAGGCCGCGGTTTGCCCACTGCACGGCCGTGTGGTGATTGCCCAGGTTCTCTTCGGCCCGGGCAATCATGCAGGCTGCGAACGCCTTGTCGCCGCTGGCCACACCGGGCGTGTTATAGATCTTGGCGGCAGAATCCCTGACGACTGTGGGCGTCGCCTCGATCAAGGCGGTCAGTAGATCGTTGGCGCGAGCGGGATTGATTCCCTGGACGGCGCGAGTCTTCACGCCTCCAGATTGGTGATTCCCCATGGTGGCCGCGGTGTCGTGCGCCACGCCGCGAGCACTGTCCGCCGGATTCGGATTTGCCTTACTCCCGCCATTGAGCGCCACCCAGGCGCCGCCGCCCGCCAGGATCACAACGACGCCGGCGACGACGGGGATGAGCGACCGCCTTTTCGTCGCGGCAGCCGGCGCCGCCTTCTTTGCGGACATGCGCTGCGTGACGCCGGCGGTCGCATCGAGCAGCTGGGTCTTCTCTTGGGTGGCCGGAACGGCGCCGGCGGTCGGCTGGCCGGCGACGGCGGCGACGGCGGCGACGTCGGCCGCAAACTTCGCGACGCTCTGGTAGCGCTCCATCGGCGTGCGGGCGAGCGCGGTATCGAGTACGAGCTGCAACCCGGCGGGGAACGACAGATCGGGCCGCGCCTCGGCGAGCGTCGTAGGCTCGTCGGTCAGCCGCTTGATCATCGTCTCCTGCACGCTCGTCGCCTCGAACGGCAGCTTGCCGATCAGCATCCGGTAAAAGACCAGCGCCAGGGAATAGAGGTCGCTGCGGCCGTCGAGGGTGTCGCCCGACAACTGTTCCGGGCTCATGAACTCCGGCGTCCCCAGGACCAGGCCGGTCTTGGTGACCTTCTGGCCCGCCTGGTCGCCGCCCACGGCCTTGGCGATGCCGAAGTCCACCACCTTCACCGTGTAACCGCCGCCCTTTTTCCGGCTCAGCATGATGTTGTCGGGCTTCAAATCACGGTGTACGATGCCGAGATCGTGCGCGGCCTGGAGTGCGTCGGCGGTTTGCAGGAAGATCGCGGCCGCGCGCGGCACGGGGAGCGCGCCTTCGCGCTCGAGCAGATCGGTCAGCGGCTCGCCCTCGATGAACTCCATCGCGAGATAGATCAGGCCGTCGGGCGTCTCACCGAAGTCGTAAATCGCGCAGACATTGGGGTGCGTGATGCGGCTGGCGTTCGACGCCTCGCGATTAAAGCGCGCCACGGCGTCGGGATCGTGCACCATCACCGGATTCATCACCTTGATGGCGCTGCGACGCCCCATCTTCACATGCTCGGCGAGATAGACCTGACCCATTCCTCCTTCACCGAGCTTTTTCACGACGTGATAGCGGTCCGCGACGACCTGACCCACGAGGTCGCTCGCCGGCGCGGCGGATCGCAATGTCTGCCCGTCATTGGGACAGAACTTCACGTCATCGGCGTATTCGGTGGAACAGACGGGGCAGGTCTTCATGCCGGAGTCGGTCCCTCCTCGCCTCCCCCGGCTGCTCCCTGGCCGCCGGGCAGATCGACGCGTAGCAGCTTGTCGCCGACCATGATGCGCGAGCCGTGCTGCAGCGGCATGGCACCCCGAGCCGCGATCGCGACGCCGTTGCGGCTGTGGTCGTCTACCAGCACGAAGTCCGCGTCCTCGGAGCGCACGGTCGCGTGTTGCGCGCTCATCGAGGGGTCGTAGGGGAAAATCCAGTCACCGCGCTCGCGTCCGATGTGTACGTCACGGCCTGGCGACAGCTGGATGATATCGCGGGAGCTGCCGTCGGTGCGCAGCTGCGTGAGACTCGCGATGTCGGCGCTCGGCGTCATGCTACCCATGCGCTTCGTGGCATCGGCTTCGGCCGTATGGGGCCCGGGATAGCCGAGACGACGGAAACGCAGGACCTGGGAGCCGATGAGGATCAGGTCACCATCGGTCAGGCGACAGGGTCCTTCGAGGAAGACCCAGGTGCCGTTGCGGCTACCCAGGTCGCGCACCTCGAGCCGCCCCTCTTCCCACGAGAGTTTGGAATGCAGCGGCGAGAGAAATTGATCGTCCGGAAAGCGGATGTCTCCCTCGGTCCGGCCGATGGTCGTGGAGGTCTGCTTGCGCTCGAAGCGCGCCACTTCCGTGGCCATCTCGGAAACCAGAACCAATGTGAGGGAGTGATCGGAGCGTCTGTCGGGAATGGTGCGTCGGTCGCCTCCACCCCCACCGCCGGCTCCGTGTGCGGTGACCATGGATCCGCACAGCGGGCAGGACGCATCCGTCGGAGCCCCCCCCGGGGAGCCTGGCCCGCTCGTGCGGGAGACCACACCCCCACCGCCGCCGCCTGCCGCCACCGCGGCCCGCGCGGCTGCGGCCTTGGTCAGCGGCTTTCCGCAGTCGGTGCAGAATTGCGCGCCGGCGTCGTTTTGCCGGCCGCAATACTGGCAAGCGCTCAGTGCCATAAAGTAAGGTGGCCCAATCTATTGCTCGCCGCTAGCTTGCGCCACATGCGACTCATCGGCGCCGCGCTCCTCGTCGTTGCGGCCGGGGCGGCAGGAGGCGGCTGCGCGTCCTCCGTCGCACCGCGTCACCCCTCCGTCGCCGTCCCCCGCGAGCCCCTGCATATCACCATCGTCTATCCCGACACCGCCGAACCGATTCAGGCGCAGGATTCGTCGTTCCTGTTCGGCAGTGTCGGCCGGGGGCGCGGTGATGTCGCGTTGTCGGTCAACGGATTCCCCGTCCGCGTGTCTGCGGCTGGCACCTGGCTCGCATGGATCCCGCTGCCGAGCGACTCACTGGCGCGATTTCAGATCGTGGCGCGCGCCGCTGCCGGCTCCGAGCAGCAGGAGACCACGTTCGTTGCGCGCATCGCGCAACCGTACCGCCCGCCGGCGGGCGCCACGGTCTGGATCGACACGACGAGCTTCACACCGACCGACACACTCGCGTTTCCCGCGGGGGAGGGAATTCGCCTCTCGGTTCGTGCCACGCCTGGTGCGCAGGTGCGGCTCCGCATGGAAGGAAAACGCACGCAGGTGTGGTTCGTGCCCGACACGCTGCCGGGCGAGCCGGCGTGGGGGATCCGCGCGTTCGGCACCGATACGGCCACCTACCGCCTCCCTTCCACCGCTGACCGTTATGTCGCATGGCTGCCCGCCGAACCGCTCTGTGACGCGATCGTCGAGGTCATCGTCGGAACAGATACCGCCCGCGCCGTCTGGCCGCTGGTGCTGGACACGCTCGATCGCGCCCACCCGGGGGTGATCGTGCTGAACGATGACACCGCGCATACCGGGAAGAGCGACAGCCTCACCGTGGGCAAAGCCGTGCCGTACGGCACCTACAACTGGTTCTTCCCGCTCGGCACCGTGTCCGTGGCCACGGCGCGCTGGGGCAGCCAGACGCGGCTGCAGCTCTCCCGTGGCGCGGTCGCGTGGGTAAACAGCGCGGACGTGGTGCCGCTGGCGCCGGGGACGCCGCCCCCTGGTGGGATCGTGGAGTCGGTGCGACTGGTGGCCGGACCGCGTTCGCTGGTGCTGCGTGTGCCGCTTCCCGTGCACGTTCCCTTCAAAGTGGAAGAAGAGGAAAAGAGTCTCACGCTGCGGCTCTACGGGGTCGCGTCCGACGTGAACTGGATGCAATACGGCGGCACCGATCCCTACGTGACCCGCATGAGCTACGCGCAGCCCGCCGCGGACGAAGTGACGCTGACTCTGTCACTCGCGGGCCCCGTCTGGGGATATCGCACGCGCTGGAGCGGCCGCGATCTCCTGCTCGAGATTCGCCGCCCCCCGGTCGTCGATCCGCGCCGGCCGCTGGTCGGCCGCACGATCGTGATCGATCCCGGTCATCCGCCCGTCGGTGCGCATGGACCATCGGGTCTGTGGGAGCCGGTCGCGACGCTGGCGGTGGCGCAACAAGTCAAGACGCTGCTCGAGCAGGCCGGGGCGACGGTGTTGTTGACGCGCACCGACTCGAATCCGGTGGACTTGTTCCCGCGGACGCGCTTCGCGGAAGAGCACGACGCCGACGTGCTGGTCTCGATCCACGCCAATGCGCTGCCCGATGGCGTGAATCCGTTCATCAATAACGGCACCAGCGTCTACTACTTCCATCCGCGCAGCGCCGCCCTGGCGCGTGCCCTCGATCGCGCGCTTGTTGGGGAGCTAGGGGTTAGGGATTTGGGAATGGGGCGGGGTGATTACGCGCTTGTGCGTGATCCGTGGTTCCCCTCCGCGCTCACCGAAGGCCTGTTCATGATGATTCCCGAACAGGAGGCGATGCTCGCGAGCCCTGATGGACGCATGCGCTATGCGAGAGGTGTGGCGCGGGGCATTGAGGAATTCTTGAGGGGGATGGCGCGGTGAACGTGCGGCGTGTGACGTGCGACGTCTGGCGTTGCGCATCGAAGTTCGCATTGTTATGCCGCACGCCGCACGCCGCACTCGTTGTCGCGCTCCTCCTCCTTCCCAGCACAGCGTCAGCGCAAGTCGATCCGTCGGGTACGTGGCGCACTCTCCACACTCAGCATTTCCGTATTCACTTTCGCCCGAGCTATCGCGCGCGCGCAGTCCTCGCGGCGAACGAGGCCGAGCGAGCGTACGCGTTGCTCTCGAGCGAGCTGCATCCGCCGCGCGGCATCGTCGACGTCACCCTGTCGGACGACGTCGATACGCCGAACGGCTTCACGAACGTCTTTCCGTCCAGCCGCGTCACGGTTCTGCTCGTGCCGCCGGTGACCGATCCCGCGCTGCAGACGTACGACAGCTGGGAACGGCTCGTGATCGTGCACGAGCTGACGCACGTCTTTCATCTCGATCGCTCGCGGGGCCTGTGGAAGACGCTGCAGTCGGTGTTCGGCCGGGCGCCGGGACTCTTTCCCAATCAGTACCAGCCGACCTGGGTCACCGAGGGCCTGGCGACCTACTACGAATCGCGCTTTACGGCCGGGGGCCGGGCCGAAGGCAGCTTTCATCGTGAGGTAGTCGCCGCCGACGCCGTCTTCGGGCACGCGCGCTCGCCGTGGAACGCGTTGCTGTTCACCCGCTGGCCGGACGGGCTCGCCCCCTACGCGTACGGCAGCCGCTTCTGGGAATTCCTGTCACGCAGCGGGAATGACTCCATCGTGCCACGCTTCGTCGAGAAGACGGCCGGTCAGTTCATTCCGTTCCGGGTTGGCCGCCAGCTCGGGCATGCGGGTACGACAGAAGCGCTGGCCGCCGAGTGGTCGCGCGCGATCGCGACGGCGGTGCCCGTATCGCAACCGGGTGCACGGGCTCAGCTGATCGCAGGCCGGCTGCGCTCCCAGCCCGTGCCGCGCGTCTCCCCCGACGGCCGCAGTCTTGCGTACCTCTACGACGACGGGCGCGGCGCCAGGCGGTTGCGCGTCGTCGATCCGAAGAGTTGGTCCGTGCTTCGGTCGCACCGCGTCAACGGCGGCGTGAGCTACGATTGGGTCGGGGATACGCTGATCGTGGCGCAGCTGGAATTCAGCAGTCGTTGGACGATTCGCAGCGATCTGTGGCGCTGGGCGCCCCCCCCGCCCCCCCGCGGCGGCGCGTGGACGCGCCTGACGACGGACGCGCGCCTCATCGAGCCGCGCGCGGGAGGCGGCACGCTGTCGGCGCTCAAGCTGGCCGGCGGCGGTGACACGCCCACGATTTCGGCTCCCCCGATCGACGGGACCTGGGGACCGACGGTGCCGTCGCCGGACGGGCGGTGGATCGTAGCGGCGCGCAATCAGCAGGGCCACTGGGAGCTCGTGCGCTGGCCGGCCGGACAGCCGCAGGCGGTGACGGTGCTCGCGCAAGCGTCGGGCGAATCCGCGATCGCCGATCCCGTCTGGACCGACGATGGGACGAGCGTGCTGTTCGTGACCGACGCCGGTGGGTTTCCGCAAGTTCATCGCTGGCGGGAAAGCGACGGGATCTCGCAGCTGACCACTGAGCCGCTCGGCGCGCGCGCGCCGGCGCCGCTTTCCGATGGCCGGATTGTGTTCACGACGCTGGGAGACGAAGGCTGGGAGCTGCGGGTCGCCGCCGCGCGCCCGGTGCCGCTGCCACCGGCCAAATTGGCGTTCGCCTCGTTCGATTCCGCCCCGCGCGTCGCGATCCGCGAAACGGGATACTCGTCGTGGGGGTCGCTCCGTCCGCACTTCTGGATTCCATTAGGGATCAACGCCGGCCGGGCGGGACACTTCTTTGGCGCCGGGACGGCCGGCGCCGACGCGATCGGACGGTATGCATATTTCGCCGAAGCTCAGCTTTCGCCTTCGCCCGCCCGGCTGCAGGGCTCTCTCTTCCTTATTAGTCAGGCGCTCGGCGATCCCACCCTCGATTTCTACGTCTCCAATCGCTGGTCCCTGGTCGGCATCGACACCACCGGCCACGTCGTGTCGCAGAACCGTCCCGAGGGCGCTATCGGGGCCACCGTGGTCGCCCAGCGCTGGCGCAGCTTCGTTTCCCTGCGGCTCGCGGCGGAATATGAAGGAAGGAGATTCGTCTCGATCCCCGATACGAGCCTCGCGGCGATTTGCAACGGCTGCACCGACCGCGACCGTGTCGGTGGATCGGCGATCCTGTCGCTCGGCTCGGTGGTCTCGGCGCCGCTGACCGTCTCGTTGCAGGACGGTGCCACCGCGTCGCTGCTCTACCGCCGCAAGGAAGAGCAGGGCACCGCGCGCTGGCTCAACGAGGTCCGCGCCCGCGGCAACGTCTACCTGCGCTTCGGACCGCGCGTCGGATTCGCGTACTCGGTGCTCGCCTTGCGCGGCGCGGTCGGCGCGCTCGATGGACCGATCAACGACGTCTTCTCGGTCGGCGGCGCGTCGTCGGGCGGTGTCGCGTTTCTCCTGGGGCAGACGGTCGGTGTATTCCGCGCATTCCCGGTGCGCGGTTACCCGGCGGGCGTGCTGCATGGACGCCGGGCCGCGACGCTCACGGCCGAGTATCGCATGCCTCTCGCGCTGCTCGGGCGATTGATCGGGCACCTGCCGATCGGCGCCGACAAACTCGCGTTCGCGGTTTTCGGAGATGTAGGCGATGCCTGGGATGCCGGTGAGCCCGCGCGGCTCAATCGTCTGCGTTCCGTCGGCGCGGAGCTGATCGCGGACATGACCGTCAACTACGACGTGCCGTTGCGGCTGCGGCTCGGCGTCGCGCAACCCGCGACCGGCGGGACGACGGTGTACGCGGCCTTCGGCGCGGATTTTTGACGCGCACACGACGACGCCAAGTCGTTGAAGGGCTTGTCTGTTGCACCTGCTCCGTGCGAACCCTAAGTTAGGCCGTTCACTCGGAGACCGAATTGTATTGCTCCCGCTGTGGCACCCAGAATAAGGACACCGCGAAGTTCTGCGATTCTTGCGGCCTCGACCTGACCGCGACGACGCCCACGGGCGTGCGCGCCGAGGCGCCGGACCTCGCGGAAATCGACATGGTGCGCCAGGAGCTCAAGGAGGAATACGAAATCCTCGAGGAGCTCGGCCGCGGGGGCATGGCGATCGTCTTCAAGGCGAAGGAAAAACAGCTCGAGCGCGAAGTGGCGATCAAGGTGTTGCCGTTCTCGCTCGCGTTCGACAAGGAATTCGTCGAGCGCTTCCAGCGCGAAGCGCGCACGTCCGCCCGGCTCGAGCATCCGAACATCATCCCGATCTACCGCGTCGGGAAATCGGGCCGGATCATTTACTTCGTGATGAAGTTTCTGCGGGGCAAGCCGCTCTCCAATATTCTGGCCACGCGCGGCAGCCTCCCCCCCGCCGAGATCAAGAAGATCCTCGCCGAAGTCGGCCGGGCGCTCGCGTATGCGCACAAGAAGGAAATCGTGCACCGCGACATCAAGCCCGACAACATCATGTTCGACGAGCACGGGCACGCGGTGGTCACCGACTTCGGCATCGCCAAAGCGGCCTCGGGCGGCAAGCTCACCGGCACCGGAATGTCCATCGGCACCCCGCACTACATGAGCCCCGAGCAGGCCAAGGCGCAGCCGCTGGACGGCCGGAGCGACATCTATTCGCTCGGCGTCGTCGCCTATCAATGTCTTACCGGCGGCGTGCCGTTCGACGGCGAGGATTCCTTCTCGATCGGCTACAAACATATCATGGAGGAGATCCCCACCCCACCGCTCGAAAATCCCGAGAAGCGACAGCTCTTCGAGATCGTCAGGAAGATGATGGCGAAGACGCCGGCGCAGCGCTTCCAAAACGCGGACGAGCTGGTCAGCGTGCTCGAGAGCGGCCGCTCGGTGTCGTTCACGACCGATGCGACGATGGCGATGCCGTCGCTGACCGGCGCGCGCCTCGCCTCGGCGTCGACGACGCCACTCCCGCGCGCGACGGGGACCCGCCCACCCGCGACGGCCGACGAGGAGGCGCCGCGCCGCTCGGTGCTCTCCGCATTGCTGCTGTGGCTCATCATCGTCGGCGCGGTGTTCGGCGGCGGCGGGTTCTACGCGTACAAACAGGGACTCATCTTCGCGAAGGACAAGGGCGGCACGGGCGACTCGCCGGTTGTGCCGGGCAACACCGCGAGAGATACCACCCGGCTCGCGGCGGGCGACACGAGCAAACAGGGTGGAGATACGAGCCACGTCACCCAGCCACCGCCCCCGCCGGCGCCGGGGGAGCCCGGGAAGTTGGTGCTCCAGAATGTGCCCGCCGGTGCGCGGATCAGCATCGAGGGACAGCCTGTGCGCGGTACCCAGGTCGATCTGCCCCCCGGCGTCCATCGTTTGACGGTGCGGGCCGCGGGATACCAGACCTACGATCGCCAAGTCATTATCACCCCGGGCGAGACATACAACGTTCGGCTGGATATGCAGACCAGCGAGGACGACGGGGGACCGTGCGACCGGTTCGGTCCCGCCTACAATCAGGACAACCTCTGCTTCGATACGCGGCCGGTACCGCTATCCACCACCGTCATTCCGGTCGCCCAGGACGCGCCCATTTTCCCCCGCCAGGCAATCCTGCTCATTCGCGTCTCGCGCGACGGCACGACGCTGGAGGCGCGGGTGTTCGTGCCCTCCAATGTCGACACCTTCAACAACGAAGCGCTCGACATGGCGAAGAACCTGCGCTGGAATCCGGCTCAGAAGAACGGGGAGCCGACCGAAGCGTGGGTGCAGTGGCGATTCCAGCCGGTGCGGCAGTAATCCACACGTCCAAAATCCATCCCACCGCCTTCATCGCGCCGACTGCCGTCGTGCTCGGCGACGTGACGCTGGGGCCGCGCTCGAGCGTCTGGTATCAAGCCGTGCTGCGGGGCGATATGGCCCCCATCGTGATCGGCGAGGCGACCAACCTCCAGGACGCGACGATCGTGCACGTGGACGAGGGGAAGCCGACCCTGATCGGCGCGCGGGTCGGCGTCGGGCATCGCGTCATTCTCCACGCCTGTGTGGTGGAGGACGACTGCCTCATCGGGATGGGAAGCATCCTGCTGAACGACGTGCGGGTTGGCACCGGGAGTGTGATCGCCGCAGGGGCTGTCGTGCCGGAGGGGATGCAGGTACCACCCGGCTCGCTGGTGATGGGAGTGCCCGCGCGTGTCGTGCGTCACGTCGACGACGGTCTGCGCGCGCGGATCAAAGGAACGTGGGAGCATTACGTCGCGGAGGCCGAGCGACACCGTCGTGGGACGTTTCCAATCGAGAGAGCAACTTTGTGATGTTAATACTCGGAGTGCGAGACACGACAAGCACAAGTCCTCAGTCTTGCCCGGCTCCACACAGACATCTACCTTGGGCCTCCACGTTCGATTAACTTCCGAAATTCACCTCGCTCCACCATGAGATTCGCATGACCGCATCTGAAGCCCGCCATCGTCTCGACCTGAACGCCAACGCGCTCACCGTCCTCGAACGCCGGTATCTCGTGAAGGACGACCACGGAAAGCCCGTGGAGTGTCCGGAGGACCTGTTTTGGCGGGTGGCGCGGACCATCGCGGCTCCCGACCGGACGTATGGCGCGTCGGCGAAGGCCGTAGAAGGCCTCGCGGAGACGTTCTTCGAGCTCATGGCGACACGGGTGTGGATGCCGAACTCTCCCACCCTGATGAACGCGGGCCGTCCCCTCGGCCAGCTGTCGGCCTGCTTCGTGCTCCCGGTGGAAGACGCGCTCTCCAACGGCCGGTCGGGCATCTACGACACGCTGCGGGCGATGGCGCTCGTGCATCAGTCCGGCGGCGGGACGGGGTTCTCCTTCTCCCGCCTGCTGAAGCAAGGTGGCACGCGGCGTGGCGCCAACATGGGCATCCTGCGGGTGGATCATCCCGACATTCTGGACTTCATCCACTGCAAGGACGACCTGACTCAGGTCACGAACTTCAACATTTCGGTCGCGATCACGGATGCCTTCATGCTCGCGCTCGAGGCGGGGCAGTCCTACGACCTGATCCACCCCCGCACCGGCAAGGTGGTCGGCCAGCTCGACGCCCGCGACGTCTTCAAGCAGATCGTGCACGGCGCCTGGAAGACAGGAGAGCCCGGCGTGTTCTTCATCGATCGCGCGAACCACTACAACCCGGTGCCGCACCTCGGCAGCTACGAGGCGACGAACCCCTGCGGCGAGCAGCCGTTGCTCCCCTACGACGTGTGCAACCTCGGCTCGATCAACGTCGGCCTGTTCATCAAGAATGGGGAGGTGGATTGGGACGGGCTGCGCACGGCGGTGCATCTGTGCACCCACTTCCTCGACAATGTCATCGACGCGAACAAGTACCCGCTCGCCGAGATCGACGATTTGGCCAAGCGCATCCGCCGCATCGGCCTCGGGATCATGGGCTGGGCCGATCTGCTCGTACGGCTCGGCATCCCATACAACTCCGATGAAGGGGTTGCGCTCGGCCGCAGGATGATGGAGTTCATCGACGAAGAGTCGAAGGTCGCGTCCGAGAAGCTGGCCGAGCAGCGTGGCACGTTCGCCGAGTGGGAGCGCTCGATCTGGGGACCGGACGCGACCTGCGCGCGGAACGCGCGCGGTGAGCGCATCCGCCCGATGCGCCGCTTGCGCAACTGCAATCTCACTACGGTTGCGCCCACAGGGACCATCTCCATCATCGCCGGTTGCTCGTCGGGTATCGAGCCGCTGTTCGCCGTCGCGTTCATGCGCAATCAGGCCGGCGTGCTGATGCCCGACGTCAACGAAGACTTCGTGGCGATCGCCAAGCGCGAGGGCTGGTATTCCGAAGACCTGATGAAGCAGATCGCCGAGGCGG
>WNFO01004156.1_pt1 | contig 12448 bp, 7 predicted proteins | sample 5400251 | NCBI WGS metagenome assembly WNFO01 (sample SAMN13153354, study PRJNA577476) | soil metagenome | isolation source: 100 cm saprolite under Madrone tree | place: USA:California | collected 2016-06-14
CTTCGGCAAAGGACGCGAGCAGCGTCACAAGTAGCGCCACTTGGTTTTTTTCGGTATGGCAGGGCTTGCTCCGCGTGCGTTTGTTCCGCGGTCGAAACCAAGCTGCTAGAATCCTTACGTGGCTCCCGTAATCTCTCATCAACTCGAGGTCGCAGACTCCGTCGCGGGCCAGCGTCTCGATCGCTTTCTGGCGGCGCAATTGCCGGACCTTAGCCGCACGCGTATTCAGGAATTGATCGAAGCCGGCCTCGTCCTCGCCAATGGCTGCCCCGCCAAAGGCGCGCAAAGACTCCGCGGCGGTGAACGCATCACCGTCGACGCCCAGCCCCGCCCTCCACTCCGCGCCGAACCCGAAACCATTCCCCTCGACATTCTCTACGAAGACGCCGACGTCGTCGCCGTCAACAAACCCGCCGGCATGACCGTTCACGCCGGTGCCGGCACCGCTCACGGCACCCTCGTCAACGCGCTTCTCGGCCGCGGCCAATCGCTCTCCCAAGGCGGCGATGCGCTTCGCCCCGGCATCGTCCACCGCCTCGACAAAGAAACTTCGGGCGTCATCCTCATCGCAAAAAAGGATTCCGCTCATGCCATTCTCTCTGAGGCTTTCCGTCAGCGCGCCATCAAGAAAACCTACATCGCTCTTGTCCACGGCCTATTCAAGAGCGAACACGGCCGCATTGACCTTGCCATCGGCCGCGATCCCAAGCGCCGAACTCGCATGACCGCCCATCATCGCAGCCGCGGGGCCAGCGCCCGCGTCAATGCCCGCGAAGCTCTCACCGACTGGCGCACCCTCACCGCGATCGACGCGACGACACTCGTCGAAGTCCAACTCCACACGGGCCGTACGCATCAAATTCGCGTGCACTTCTCCGCCATCAAGCATCCCGTCGTCGGTGACACACTCTACGGCGCGGCTTCGCAACTCCGCGTTGGAAAGCTCACGCTCCCGCCTCTCGGCCGGAATTTTCTTCACGCCGCCAAACTCGGCTTCGCACACCCTCGCACTGGCGCTTGGATCGAAGTCCGCTCCGCGCTTCCGGGCGAATTGCGCGAGTTCCTAAAAAGCCTATCCACCGCTTCAGGCGCGGACTCCCGCCGAATTGACGCTGCGCTTGCCCCCTACCTATAATCGATGCCAATGCGACGGGGACTCATTTCCATTTTTCTTGTAGCTGCGCTGCTCCTGACCGCCATCAGCGACCGCGCTCAACAGCGGCCCCAGCCCGCGCCGCCCGCGCAAACACCGCCGTCACCGGGCCAACAGCAACCGCCGCAGAAAAGCCCGCAAAGAATTATCCAGGTCGTGAACCTCGTCGATGTTCTCTTCACCGTCCTGAACCGCCGCAACAAGCTCGTCCCCGACCTTGAGAAACAGGATTTCAAGATTTTCGACGAAAAGACTGCCCAGGAGATCCGCTACTTCAGCAAGCAGACCGATCTGCCGCTCCGCATCGGCATGCTCATCGACACCTCCAACAGCATTCGCGACCGCATCAAGTTCGAGCAGGACGCCTCGACGAATTTCCTCTTCAGCGTCTTACGCCGTGGGCGGGACGAAGCCTTCGCCATGACTTTCGATGACGAGCCCCAAGTCATCCAGTCATTCACCGGCGACGCCGGCCAGCTCCGCGATCGTATCCTCCAGACCCGCGCCGGCGGCGGCACCGCCGTCTACGACGCGTTCTACGATGCCTGCGAAAAACAGCTCAGCCATCCGCCCCGTCCGCCTGGCGACCAGCCCGACGTTGTTCGACGCGTAATGATTCTTATCAGCGACGGCGAGGACAATCTATCCACTCACACCCGCTCCGAGGCCATCGAAATGGCCCAGCGCACCAGTGTGGTCATCTACTCCATCAGCACCAGCACTCAATGGATCCAGCTTTCGCAGACCGATCCCTTGAAGCTTGCCGACCGTAAGACGCACCTCACCGAGGGCGACAAAATTCTCCAGGAGCTAGCTGAGGAAACGGGCGGCCGCGCCTTTTTCCCCTACCACGTGGATGATCTGGATCAGTCCTTCCAGGACATCGGCGACGAGCTCCGCAACCAGTACTCCATTGCGTACATCCCCACAAATTACATTCTCGACGGCCGATACCACAGAATCCGCATCGAGATCCCTGAGCACAAGGGCTATCAAGTCCGCGCGCGCCGCGGCTACTACGCCCGCGCCAATCGCGACACCATCATGCAGCCCGCCCCCTCCGGTCCCTCCATCCCCTGAGTCTCAAAGTTTGACTACCCTCTATTCGTGGGTCACCATGTGGCTCTGACCCGCTCCATGGAATCCTGACGTGAAGGCTCTGAATCGCAAGCATATAATCGAAACCGGAGTTAAGGTCCGGAGTTTAGGATGATGAGCATGCTCAAGTCCGCGTCTATCCCGGCACTGCTGATTGCCTTCACGCTGTGCGGTGGCGTGCTGCGGGCGCAATCGGCGCGCTGGCCCGAGCAGAAGGCCAACGCTTGGTACGCCCAACAGCCCTGGTTGGTCGGAAGCAATTACGTTCCCAAGTCGGCGATCAACCAGCTGGAAATGTGGCAGGAGGCAACTTTCGATCCCGGCGAGATCGACAAGGAATTCGCCTGGGCCGAAGGCATGGGCATTAATACCATGCGCGTCTTTCTCCACGATCTCCTCTGGCAGCAGGATGCCCCCGGTTTTCAAAGGCGCATCGACCGATTCCTCGCCATCGCCTCGCGCCACCACATCCGTCCGCTCTTCGTGCTCTTTGACTCCTGCTGGGACCCATTGCCTCACCTCGGCCCGCAGCACCCGCCGATTCCCGGAGTTCACAATTCCGGCTGGGTGCAGAGTCCCGGCGCGGCGGCCCTCGCCGACGCAAGTCAATATCCGCGGCTGAAAGCCTACGTGCAAGGCGTCGTGGGAGCCTTTGCCAAGGACGACCGCATTCTGGCCTGGGACGTCTGGAACGAGCCCGGCGCCGATAACCTTGGCAGCTATGCGAAAGAGGAGCTGAAAGATAAGACCGCCCGGGTCACGGCGCTCTTACCGCAGGTGTTTGAGTGGGCGCGAGTGGCGAATCCCGCGCAACCTCTCACCAGCGGCGTGTGGGCTGTCGACACCTCGCGGGACGGAGCAAACCTCGGTGAACTGCAGCAGATTCAGCTCCGCGAATCCGACATCATCACTTTTCATAACTACAGCTGGCCGGAGCACTTCCAGCGCGAAGTGACATGGCTGAAGAAGTACAACCGGCCGGTGATCTGCACCGAGTATATGGCGCGTTCCGTGGGGAGCACGTTTGACGCCGTGCTACCCATCGCCAGGCGGGAACGGGTCGGGGCCATCAATTGGGGATTCGTTGCTGGCAAGACGCAGACCTATCTGCCATGGGAATCATGGGAGCATCCCTACGTTCTCAGCCAACCGCCAGTGTGGTTTCATGAGGTGTTGCGTCCCGACGGAACACCCTACCGCCAGGCGGAAGTGGACTTGATCCGTCAGCTCACGGGAAAGCAGTAGGAATGCGGTATCCTCAAGTACGGAAACATTGGTGTGGAGACACGACGCTGACGCGCCGGTGCGGTAGCCCTGGGACCATCCATTTTTTTGTCTTTTGCCTTGACATCTCGTCTCTGTTCGATTACTGTAAGTGTTGGTTAATCGTGTGCGTACAATGCGGCAGCCCTTCTGCCGCTTTTTTCTTTTCCAGGGTCAAGCCCTTGAGCGACCAATTCCAAACACTCTTGTAGGCGCCCTTTCTAGAAAGCAGGCGTTTAAGTCCCGTAGAATGAACGCTTCCGAAAAATGCCCATTTTGCACAATTTTAGTGCAAATAAGCCCTTTAGAATGAACAGTTGCACGCCCCTCTCGTAAGTGTTCATTACAAAGAGTTTACAGAAAATGCTAAGTCCTTTAGATTCCGCACTTGCAAAAAAAGAGGGGGGAGGGTCCCCCTCACCGGGGAACATCGCGCAGCAGCACCGCATCAGATTCCGTGTGCCCCCGCTCGATGGCGATCTGGGAACCGTCCGGCGAATACCGGAATTGCCAGATTCTCTCTGCAGTAAAATGCGTGAGCTGACGAGGAGGCCCTCCACCGAGCGGTTGCATCCACAGGTTGTCCACGCCCTTTTCGCGGACCACGTAGACAACCGCCTTGCCATCAGGCGCAAAGGCCAGCGGCGTCGTAGCTCTGGAGTCCACGTCCTGATAGGCGATCTTCCTATCCTCAACGGAATAGAGATCCAGGACCAGCTTGTGATCGAGCTCCCGAACCTCCAGGGAAATGACCGTCTTGCCATCCGGAGAGATGTTCCATCCTCCTATGGCCGAATTCCAGATGGGTTCGGAGGGTCCACCCTCGACCGGGAGACGTTTCAGGAGGTGGTCATTTCCATAGTCCTTGTAATACACCCATCTGCCATCCGGCGAGCAGATCGGATCGGCTTCGTTCGTGCCGGATGTGAGCTGCGTCAAATTCGTTCCCGCGGAATCCATTCGCCAAAGATTAAAGCTGGTCTTGCCCAACCGTCCCGCGGACCGAAAAACGATGTACTTTCCGCACGACGCAACCTGATCGGAAAGATGCGCCGTATCCGACAGCACCACTGTTTCTCCTCCGGTAGGGCTGACGATTCGTATGTCCGGCGCTTGCGGAAGGACCAGTCGTCCGTCTGGCATCCAATCCCAGTGCCAAATCATGCTGTGCGACGACAAAGGCACGGCCCGCAACGCGTCCGCCGCCGCCGCCGGTGCCACGGCAAGTTCATACTTGGCCTGTGTCTGGTTCGCGACCAGACTCCGGCCGTCAGCAGCAAGACTCGGGCGCAGGTATTCGTTGGTATCCGAGGTTACCGGCCGGAATTCACCCCCAGGGTAGCCGACAATCCCCAGTTGCTCGTTCAGCCCAGCCGCTTCGCTGAAACCGGAGACCACCAGGCCGGTTGAGTCCGGCAGCCACGTTCCGCTGGAATAGAAGCGGTCGCGGGAAAGCGCCACGACTTCCCGACTGCCACTGGCGACATCGACTGCGAGGAAAACGCCCGTCGCGCCGCGCCCCAACTGGGATGCGGCGATAACGATGGTCTTCCCGTCCGGCGACCACGCCGGAGCGTAGTTACCATTGTTGCCCGAAAGAGTTGTGTTGCTGAACAGCGTGCGGTCCGGCGAGCCGTCGCTGTGTGCCATTAGCAGGTCGTAGGAAGGAGAATCATGCCGCTCGCGCAGGTACGCAAATCGCTTGCCGTCCGGCGAAAATGTAATTGGGCTGTCGACGTCCTTGATCAGCAGGCGCGGCGTCCCGCCAAGCATCGGCGCAGAATACAGCGAGGCATACGTGTGTTCCGCTTCGTCCCGCCGGACGCAGTAAATGTAATTGGCGTCGGGGGAGAAGGTTAGGCCCGCGTAACGCGTGGCCGCGGGCGGAACGACCTGCGTGTTGCTGCCTGTGGGAATGTGCCGGAGCCACAGCGATTGCAGCCCATCGTCGTCACGCACATGTAGAAGGTACTTTCCGTCGGGGGAGAGTGTGGCGAGCGAAACGTGGCCGTTGTTCGTTAAATTCTCTATCGTGAAGTGCTCAAAGGGCAGGTGCCGCGATCGCTGCAGGAAGGAAAAAATGCCGAAGCCCGCAGCAAGTAAAATGACAACCGCGACTGTTAGCGCGAGTCCAGCGCCCAATTTATTCTTTTTTGCGGCAGTAACCAGCGCCGAACTGCCCGGCGCCGCCGGCTCTCCCGCGCTCGTGACGGCTCCGGACGCTGCCGGGATGCGTCTCCCGGAACCCGTCGAGCCCTGTGCCCGTGTCGGGTCCAGCTCCCGCTGCAGCCTCTTCAAATCCGCGCGTAGCTCGGCAGCCACTTGGTAACGAAGATCGCGGTCTTTCTCCAGCGCTTTGTTGAGAATGCGTTCGAGCTCAGGCGGGACGTTCGGATTGAGCGTAATCGGAGCAACCGGCGCATAATGCAGAATGTTGTCGAACACCACGGCGCTCGTCGAGCCAGGGAACGCAAATTTTCCCGTGACCATCTGGTAGAGCACTGCGCCCAGCGAAAACAAGTCGCTCCGCCCGTCGAGCTCTTCCCCGCGCGCCTGCTCCGGAGACATGTATTGGATCGTGCCTACCGCCATCCCAGGGCTTGTCAACAGGGTCGTTTCTCGCTCATCAATGGTATGCCCGGCGAGATTGTCTCCATCCCTTGGCAGCAGTTTTGCCAGCCCGAAATCCAGCACCTTCACCGCTCCGCTCTCGGTGATAAAAATATTCGCGGGCTTGATGTCGCGGTGCACGATGCCTTTCTTGTGCGCCGCATCCAGCGCATCCGACAGTTGAATCCCGATCTCGACCGTGCGCGGAATCGGCAGCCTTCCCTCCGCCAGCACTTTGTCGAGCGATTGGCCTTCCAGCAGCTCCATGGCGATGAAGGTGCGGCCCTCGTGCTCTTCGATCGCGTGAATTGTGCAGATGACGGAGTGGTTCAGCGCCGAGGCCGCCCGCGCCTCGCGCAAAAACCGGTCCATCGTTTGCGGGTCCTGGCGGCTTTCTTCGGGAAGGAATTTCAACGCCACGCGGCGTCCCAGCTTGGTGTCCTCGGCTTCGTAAACGACGCCCATCCCGCCGCTGCCGAGCTTGCGGAGAATTCGATAGTGCGCGACGGTTTCGTTGATCATGTCCGCTGGGGAAAGAGAGGATGTTAGTCGCTCAGCAAATCCCGGTCAATGCGTGGCCCCTATGCAGCAGTGAAGATCTGGATGCTTTTCCGGCCTCAACCCTTCGGCGCGTAATACCCTTTGCGCGCCAGTACGCGCAGATCATGGTTGGCTGTTTCGATCTTGATTTTCCGGAATTTGCCGTCCCGCGCCGGATTCGTCGGATAGTACCCAAGCGTGTACTGGCTCCGCAGTTCCTGCGAAATTTGGTCGAAGGCTTCTTCAAGGTGCTTTTCCGAATTCACTACGATCATTCGCCCGCCGGTCTCGTCGGTGATTTTTTTGGCGACGCCCGCATTCGCGCCTTCGCGGGGATCGTAGACGAGCAGGATGTGGACTACCGTATCCGTGCGCTGCGCCGCCTCGATGGCTTCCTCCACGCGGACCTTGCTTCCATTGTCCACTGCGTCCGTCAGCACCACGACGGCTTTGCGGCCCGCTTCCGACGAGAGCTTTTCATTGCACGCCAGATACAGGGCATCGTAGAAATCCGTCCCGATCGCGCCGCGCGTCGGAATCGTTCCGGGAGTAATCATTGGCCCGCCGGCATTGATCCTCGCCTTATGAATTGCGCGGTCCAGGATCGAGCGGTCATCCGTGAAATCAGAGAGCAGGTCCACGTCCAGGTCGAAGGAAATCACCATCGCTTCGTCGCCCTTGCGCATCACCCGGTTCAGGAAGCGCGTCGCTCCCTCCTGAATCGCCCCCAGCATGTACTGCTCGCTGCCCGAAGTATCCAGGAGCAACCCCAGCGTAATTGGCAGCGTCACTTCTTTTGAGAAGAACGCGATCTTCTGGTCCTGGTTGTCTTCCGCGACCTTGAAGTCTTCCTGCTTCAGGTCGGTGACGATTCGCTTGCTCTTGTCGCGCACCGTCACAAACAGATTGACGAGGTTCACCTGTGTCTTGATAACCGGCGCCTGCCCCGTCGGCTCCTGCGGCAACGCGGGGATCGCCAGTGCCGTGGCGAGTCCCGAAGTCACGCACAGCGCCACGAGTTTCTTGAGAGAAGACATGTATACTTTCCTTGACGAGAGATGCCCGGCTGGAAATTGTCCGCTGGGTTGCTTCCGCCACTTTAGGATGCCGCCAAATGGCGCGAGGGATGCGTGCTGCATGCCGCAAGCGGCCGTCCAGACCTGCTCCGAGAGGAAGTTTGGCCTTGGGATGATGAAAAGTCTATCGAAAACCACGAGAGTGGCGGCCGCACTTCTCTTCACGATCCCTGCCGTCTGGCTAGCCGCGCGGGCTGCCTCGCGGTTTCCTGCCGCACCCCAGGCGTCTTCCAGCCAGTCGCCCTCTCCGCCATTGAGCGAGGCGCAAACTAAAATCATTGTGAATTCCAGCCTGGTCGTCCTGCCCGTCACGGTCAAGGATGGCGCGGGACGCCTTGTTCCCGATCTCCAAAGGAATGAATTCCGCGTCTTCGAAGACGACGTCGAGCAAAATATCGACGTCTTCACTGCCGAGGCTTTCCCGCTCTCGATGGTCGTGCTCATCGACAATGACCTTAAGTCTAGGGACGCCAAGCAGGTGGAAGGCAGCCTCGACGCCATCGTCGGCGCCATGAGCAACAGCGACGAAGCCTTCGTCTGCCGCTTCGATGAGTATTTTCACGAAGGCAAAGGCTTTACAAACGACCAGGACAAGCTTTTGACGGAGCTCCAGCGAACTCACCTCGACAGCCAACCCTCTGTGGCTCCGCAGGGCTCCCCATCCAACGAACCGACCATCAACGGCCATTCCGTCACGGGAGGCCCCTCGATTGCCAGGGCCACCATGGCTCTCAAAGGCCAGTCCACGAAAGCCTTGGATGACGCCGTCTTTTCCGCCGCGCAACTCCTGAAAGACCGCGGCCGCAACCGGCGCAGAATCATTTTCCTGGTCTCCGACGGCCAGAACGGGGGGAAAAAGGCCAATACCAACAGCTACGACAACACCGTGAAAGAGCTCCTCAGCCACGGCATTTCCGTATTCGGCGTAGGCGTTGGCAGCGCCATTTTCGACCGCAGGTTTGAAAGGCTTTCCAAGTACGCCCACGACACCGGCGGCGACGTCTACTACGCGGCCAAACAGAACGCCATGGCGGAGCTGTACTCCCGCGTCACCGAGGAGGCCCGCAACGAATACACTCTCGCCTATATGCCCCGCAACACCGACCGCGCGAAGGAGTACCACTCCGTCGAGGTCCGCGTGAGGCGCGAGGGCCTCAGCATCCTCACCCGTGGCGGCTATTACTCCGGCCCGGTCTCACGATAATGTGAAATTTCGAGTCGAGTGCTGAATTCTCTTGACTCCCGCCCGTGTTGCTCGTATAGGAAACCTCGTGGCGTGGGCCGGCGGAAGCGCCGCTCATCGCCGCTGACGAGGAAGGGAGTATTCATGAAGAAGAAGGGGAAAAAGGAAGACAAGAAGGGCCCGAAAAAAGGCAAGTAAACGGGTTTAGACAAGACTTGGATAACCAGGGCGCTGCTCACCCGGCGGCGCCCTTTTGCATCTACGGGATGAATCGTTGTCGTCCAAGTCTGTCGAACGACTAACGGCCTCGGCGCGGCGAATCGGCGCCCTCTAACTCCCGAGCGACTCTTCGTGCGCCGGACAAATCGGTTTGTAGGCACAGCTGCGGCACACAAAACCGGGCTTGGCGGGAAATTCCCCGGCGCGGATTTGGCTGGCCGCTTCCAGCACAATTCCTTGTGCTTCGTCGAGCTGTTCTTGATCCCGCGTCGTAGCTAAAATCTGGTTGTTCTGCAAATAGTGGAACACCAACCGTACCGGATTCAGTTCGAGGATTTCCTTTGCCGCGAGCGCGTAAAGGCTCAGCTGCAAGTCTTTTCGGGCGTCGGCCTCCTTTTTCGGTTTCCCGGTTTTGTAGTCCACGATCTCCACGTCTTTGCGTCCCAAAGAATTGATCTGATCGATCCGGCCGGCGACAATCACGTCATCGTCGAGCGGCAACTCAAATCCTTTCTCCAGCTCCGAGATTCTTGGCGGAGCCTCCATCATCGCCGCATGAAACACGCGCAGTTGTTCGAGGCCGTCTTTTTTGTATTCTGCTTCCTGATAGTCGTCCTCGAACCCCGCCGAGCTCCATTCCGTTTCAAGGATGCGCGCGACTTCTTCAAAGGGGAGTTTCACCCCCTTGCGCAACTGCTCGATGAAGCGCTTGATGGTGGTGTGCATCACGCTGCCGAAGCTCAGCGTTGCGCGCGGCCCCTCTTTCAGCGACCACAAATACCGGAAGAAGTACCGTTGCGGACACTTCCGGTAATTTTCCACCGCCGACGCGCTCAGCTTCAGCGGCTCCGGCGACGATGGATGGAAAACTTCCGCCCATCGCGCAATCCTTGAGAAAATCTTTGGCGGCCCCAAGGAAGCAGGGAAGAGCGAAGCGTCCTCGGTTACGTCATTTGTTTTTTCCGTATCCATAGGATCCGCGGGTCTCAACTTTGGCGCAATCTGCAAAACGTCGCGTTTCTTCACCGAGGGATCCATCAAGATGTCTTCGATGAACACCGGCACTTTTCCCTTCTTCTCCGCCACGGTGGTGATGGTCAGCCGCCGTTCGGCGCGCGTCAGCGCCACGTAAAACAGCCGCCGCTCTTCCTGAATGTGAAATTGTCCGGCGGGCAATTCCTCTTTCATGAGTGCAGTCGGAAATTCAAAGAGCGGCGAGCGTTCCGTCGCTGGAAATGCCCGGCTGTTCACGCGCAGCAGAAAAACATGCGGAAATTCCAGGCCCTTCGCGGCGTGCACGGTCATGAGCTGCACGGCGTCGCCCGGAGCATCGTCTTCGAGGGCCAGAGTCCCGCCCGCCTGCTCGTAGTAGTCCAGGTATTCGAGAAATTCCGCCAGGCCTCGCGTCTCGCTTTTCGGTTCCCACTCTTTAGCAAACTCGCCGAGCCGCTTCACGTACTTCTGGTCCCGCGCGCTCGCGCGCGGCGCAATCTCGAGCCACTCGATCAAATCGGAGAGAATTTCCCGCGCCGTTCTTCTCTTCAGCGTTTTGCGCTGCGCGGCGAGGTATTCGAGCAGCTCGCTCAACGCCGAATGCGACGCGTCGAACGGGAGCTCCGATTGTGGCGCTTGCAGCACGTCGTGAAGCGCCGTTCCGCGCTTCTTCGCGGCGCGCTCTGCCAGGCGCACGAGATCGGCCGCTTCCAGATGCCATGCCGGCGCGGCCAGCACGCGCGCGCAAGCAATGTCGTCAAAGGGCTTGGCAATCAAACGCAGGTACGCGAGCACATCCCGGACAAGTGGATGCTCGAGAATCGAAAGATTTGAAATCACAAACGGAATCCTGCGCCACGACAGCTGTTCCACCAGATGGTCGCGGTGCGCATGCTGGCGGTACAGCACGGCAAAATCCCGCCAGGGGCGCCCGGCGCCGTGCAGCCGCTGCAATTCATCGGCGACCCAGCGCGCTTCGTCTTCGGCCGTGGAAAGTTCCGCAATGCGGATGCGCTCGCCTTCCGGCTTCGTCGCGGAGAGAACTTTCTTCGGAAAATCGGCGCTCACTTCGTTTTGCGCGATCACCTGCGTGGCCACGCGCAAAATATTCGGCGTCGAACGGTAATTCTCCGTCAGCGCCACGCGAAACTTTGTCGAGTCCTGCCCTGTCTTCCATCCCGCAAATCGTTCCAGAAACAACTTGAAGCTTCCGAAGGAGGCGCCGCGAAAGCGATAGATGGCCTGATCATTGTCACCCACGACGACAACGTTCCGCGGCTGCGCTGAAAGCAGGTGCAGCAGCTCGAGTTGCGCGATGTTGGTGTCCTGAAATTCGTCGACGAGAACGTGGCGGAACCGTTTTTTCAGCCGAGCGCGTAGTTCGGCATCCTTTTGCAGCAGCGCAACCGCTTCGGTGATTAAGCCGTTGATGGCCACCGCGTGCTTCTCACGCAGCAGCGCTTCGCTCGCGCGGTACGCGCGCGCAATTTCCTGCTGCAGGGCGACTTGTTCCGTGCGCTCGTTGTAGGTGTCTTCGTCGAGCGCCGCGCGTTCCGCTTCCAGTTGCTTGGAGAGGCCGTCGGCGTAGCGCTGGTAGTCCTCGCTCGAAACCAGTTCATCCTGACAGCGCGAGAAAAAGGCGATGAAATCGCTCAGGAACTGCCCCGGTTCAGCGAGCCGCCGGAATTTCTCCAGCCTCAGCCGCCGCAAATTCCGCCGCAGCAAAATCCAATGATCCACTTGCTCGAGCGCGACGCGGTCCGGCGCGACTTCTTTCAGCAGCGTCTCGCAAAACGAATGAAACGTGGCCAGAATGACGCCATTTCCGCGTTCGCCGCTGGCTTGGAACACGCGCGACTTCATTTCGCCCGCGGCCTTCTTGGTGAAGGTAAGGCCGAGAATGTTTTCGCCGGAGAGGGATTCATCGGATTGCAGCAGGTGGCGGATCCGCTCGGTGATGACACGGGTCTTGCCCGTGCCCGCGCCGGCAATGACGAGAAGCGGCCCCTCTCCGTGGGTGATCGCCCGCCGCTGCGCATCGTTCAGGTTGAGCGCGAATTCGTCGCGCGGCTCGAGATCGAATAGTGTCGCCATCAACCAGCAAGGTTAGCGGATTTCAGGGGGAAGGGGAAACGAAGCGGACAGGCGCAATCACTTTTCGAGGATTCAGCGCTCCGCTTTGCGCCCTGCCGCTACGTCTGCCGCAAACTGCGCGGATTTTCCGCGCGGGACGCTCAGCGATTCCCACTTGCCGGTGGCCTTAACAGCGAAATGTTTAGCCAGAAAGACAATCTGCCCCGCGTGATGCGAGTA
>WNFO01004157.1_pt1 | contig 12447 bp, 8 predicted proteins | sample 5400251 | NCBI WGS metagenome assembly WNFO01 (sample SAMN13153354, study PRJNA577476) | soil metagenome | isolation source: 100 cm saprolite under Madrone tree | place: USA:California | collected 2016-06-14
TCCTCGATTGCGTGAAGAGCGCCATCGCGGATCCGGAAATGAAGGCCATCGTTCTGACCTGCGCCGGCCGCACCTTCATCGCCGGCGCCGACATCACCGAGTTCGGCAAGCCGCCAAAACCTCCCGGTCTGCATGAAGTGCTGACCGAGATGGAGAACTCGCCGAAACCGATCGTTGCCGCCATTCACGGCACAGCCCTCGGCGGCGGCCTCGAGGTCGCGCTCGCCTGCCACTTCCGCGTGGCGACCAGGGACGCACGGCTTGGCCTGCCGGAAGTGAAACTCGGCCTGCTGCCGGGCGCCGGCGGCACGCAGCGCCTGCCGCGCGCGGTCGGTCCCGAACTCGCGGTCAAGATGATCGTCAGCGGCGATCCGATCGGCGCGAGCGAAGCGTTGAAGAACGGCCTGATCGAGGAAATCGTCGATGGCCCGGCCTCAGGGGCTGAGTCGTTTGCCCGCAAGGCGCTGGCGGAGAAGCGTCCCCTGCGCAAGCTGCGCGACGACGACAGCAAGCTGGCGGCGGCAAAAGCCGACCGCTCGATCTTCACCAATGCGGTCGCGGCCCTGACCAAGAAAGCGCGCGGGCTGGAAGCGCCGTTTGCCGCGGCCGACGCGGTCGGCGCCGCCATCGATCTGCCGTTCGACGAGGGACTGAAAAAGGAGCGCGAGGGTTTTCTGAAGCTGGTATCCAGCGACCAGTCGAAGGCGCAGCGTTATGCCTTCTTCGCTGAGCGCGAGGCGGCCAAGATCGCCGGCGTCCCGGAAGGGACAAAACCGCGCAATGTCGAGCGCGTCGCCATCATCGGCGCCGGCACCATGGGCGGCGGCATCGCGATGTCGTTCGCCAATGCCGGTATCCCGGTGACGCTGATCGAGACCGGCGAAGAGCAGCTCAAGCGCGGCATGGGCGTGATGCAGAAGAATTACGAGGCGACCGCGGCGCGCGGCGGCATTCCGGCCGACGCGCCGGCCAAGCGCATGGGCCTGATCAACGGCGTGGTCGGCCTCGAGAACGTCAAGGACGCGGACCTCGTCATCGAAGCCGTGTTCGAGACCATGGCGATCAAGAAAGAGGTGTTCGGCCAGCTCGACAAGTTTGCCAAACCGGGCGCGGTCCTCGCCAGCAACACCTCCTACCTCAACATCGATGAGATCGCCAAGGAGACCAAACGCCCGCAGGACGTGCTCGGCATGCACTTCTTCTCACCGGCGAACGTGATGAAACTTTGCGAGATCGTGCGCGCGGCCAGGACCGCGCCGGATGCGCTCACTACCGCGGTCGCGGTGGCGCGCAGAATTGCAAAAGTGCCGGCGGTAGTCGGGGTTTGCGACGGCTTTGTCGGCAATCGCATGCTGGCGCAGCGCGGCAAGCAGGCGGAAAAGCTGCTGTTCGAAGGCGCGCTGCCGCAGCAGGTCGACGCGGTCGTGACCAAGTTCGGCATGCCGATGGGGCCGTTCGCGATGGGCGATCTCGCCGGCCTCGATATCGGCTGGCGCTCGCGCAAGGATCGCGGCATCAAGTCGGAGATCGCCGATGCGCTGTGCGAGGCTGGCCGCTTCGGCCAGAAGACCGGCAAGGGCTACTACAAGTATGAAGGCGGCTCGCGCGCGCCGCTGCCCGATCCGGAAGTCGAAAAACTGATCGACGAGACGTTGCAGCGGCTCGGGCGCAAGCGCCGCGCGGTCAGCGACGAGGAGATTCTCGAGCGCATGATGTATCCGATGATCAACGAGGGCGCGCGGATTCTCGAGGAGGGCATCGCGGCGCGGCCGAGCGACATCGATGTGATCTGGATCTACGGCTATGGCTGGCCGGTCTACCGCGGCGGCCCGATGTATTATGCCGACCAGGTCGGCCTCAAGCACATCGCCGACCGGCTGTCGTACTATGCCAAGGAGACCAACGACCCCTCGCTCGAACCGGCGCCATTGCTCAAGCGCCTCGCCGCCGAAGGCAAGACCTTTGCGTCGCTGGCCGAGCGAGCGAAAGCGGCTTGATGGCGATGAGCTGCATGCGTTCGGTGTCTCCGTTCCCTCCCCCCTTGCGGGGGAGGGTCAGGGAGGGGGGTGGCGGCATCGGCACCGCCCGTGTGGACCCCCACCCCCAACCCCTCCCCACAAGGGGGAGGGGAGCCTGTGCAGTTCTGCTCGCCTCACGGCAGAAACGAGCAACGCGCCGATGACCTATCCCGGCGAAAAATTCTATCCGGAAGGCGTCCACTGGGACGACCCGATCGCGCAGGGAACGCTGCCGGACCTGTTGTCGAACGCCGCCACGCAATACGGCGCGCGGCCGGCGATCGAATTCCGCGATCGCCCCATCAGCTATGCCGAGCTGGAATCCCTCGTCGAAGTCGCGGCGTCCGCCTATTTGCGCGCGGGCTATGGCAAGGACACCTCCGTTGCGGTGTTCCTGGGCAACACGCCCGATCATCCCATCAATTTCTTCGGCGCGTTGAAGGCAGGCAGCCGCATCGTCCACCTCTCGCCGCTCGACGGCGAGATCGCGCTGTCGCACAAACTTTCCGATTCCGGCGCGCGGGTGCTCGTCACCAGCAACCTCGCGGCGCTGTTGCCGACAGCCCTGAAATTCCTGGACAAGGGCCTGCTCGATCGCCTGATCGTCTGCGAGGACGATCATTGGGGCAAGATCGGCACCCCGCAAACGCCGCTGCCGGACAATCCCGCCATCATCACCCACAGGCAGTTCATCGATGGCGCGACCAGACCGGCGCAATGGCCGGCCATCGACGTCGAGGATATTGCGCTGCTGCAATATACCGGCGGCACCACCGGCCTGCCGAAAGGCGCGATGCTGACCCACGGCAATCTCACCGCCGCAGTCTCGATTTATGACGTCTGGGGCAAGGCCGCTCGCGCCGAGCGGGGCGACCCGGTCGAGCGCGTGATCTGCGTGCTGCCGTTGTTCCACATCTATGCGCTGACGGTCGTGATGCTGTCCTGCATCCGCCGTGGCCACCTGATCTCGCTGCACCAGCGCTTCGATGTCGAAAGTGTGATGCGCGACATCGAGGTCAAGCGCGCGACTTATTTCCCGGGCGTGCCGACCATGTGGATCGCGATCGCGGCCTTGCCCGATCTCGACAAGCGCGATTTCTCGTCGCTACGAAGCGCCGGCTCGGGCGGCGCGCCGCTGCCGATGGAAGTCGCGAGGGTCTTTGAGCGCAAGGTCGGCATGAAGCTCCGTAGCGGCTGGGGCATGACCGAAACCTGCCCGGCCGGTACCGCGCATCCCGAAGCGGGACCGGACAAGCCCGGCTCGGTCGGAGTGGCCTTGCCCGGCATCGAGATGGATGTGGTGTCGCTTGACGATCCCACAAAGGTTTTGCCGACCGGCGAGGTCGGCGAGATCCGCATTCGCGGCCCGAACGTCACCAAGGGTTACTGGAACAAGCCGAAGGAGACCGCGGAAGCCTTTGTCGGCGACCGCTTCCTCACCGGCGACATCGGCTATGTCGACGACGAAGGCTATTTCTTTCTGGTCGATCGCAAGAAGGACATGATCATTTCCGGCGGCTTCAACGTCTACCCGCAGATGATCGAGCAGGCGATCTACGAGCATCCTGCGGTGCACGAAGTAATCGTGATCGGGATATCAGACGATTACCGCGGCGAGGCGGCGAAGGCCTTTGTCAAATTGCGCACTGGGGCCAATCCGTTCACGCTGGACGAGTTGAAGGCATTTTTGGCGGGCAAGCTCGGCAAACACGAAATTCCCGCGGCGCTCGATTTCGTCGATGAACTGCCGCGCACCACGGTCGGCAAGCTTTCCCGACACGAATTGCGCAAGCTGCAGCCCGCGCAAGCGAAACAGCAACAAGTCGCATCAGGAGGTCGTTAGTAATCCTTTCGTCGTCCCGGCCAAGCGAAGCGCGAGCCGGGACCCATCACGCCGCGGACGCGCTTGAGGCACTAGGTTGGACGGCTTTGCCACTCATGAAGGCCGATGGTTATGGGTCCCCGCGTTCGCGGGGACGACGAGAAGAGAAAGATCGCGTTAATTCACTCGCTCACAGGAGGATCCGATGGATCTCAGCTTTACCAGGGAAGAAATGGCGTTCCGTGACGAGGTGCGGGCCTTCTTCAGGGACAATGTGCCGTCCGCGACGCGGCAGAAACTGCAGGAGGGCCGTCATCTTTCAAAACAGGAGATGGTCGATTGGTGGCGCATCCTCAACAAGAAGGGCTGGGGCGTGACGCACTGGCCGAAGGAATACGGCGGCACCGGCTGGAGCTCGGTGCAGCATTATATCTTCAACGAGGAATTGCAGATGCATCCGGCGCCGGCGCCGCTCGCCTTCGGCGTCAGCATGGTCGGCCCCGTGATCTACACCTTCGGCAATGAGCAGCAGAAGAAGTACTATCTGCCGCGCATCGCCAATGTCGACGACTGGTGGTGCCAGGGCTTTTCCGAGCCCGGCTCCGGCTCCGACCTCGCCTCGCTGAAGACAAAAGCCGAGCGCAAGGGCGACAAATATATCGTCAACGGCCAGAAGACCTGGACCACGCTCGCCCAGCACGCCGACATGATCTTCAACCTGTGCCGCACCGACCCTGCGGCAAAGAAGCAGTCGGGCATCTCCTTCATCCTGATCGACATGAAGTCCAAGGGCATCACGGTGCGGCCGATCCAGACCATCGACGGCGGCCACGAGGTCAACGAGGTGTTCTTCGACGACGTCGAGGTGCCGGTGGAAAATCTTGTCGGTGAGGAGAACAAGGGCTGGGACTATGCCAAATTCCTGCTCGGCAACGAACGCACCGGGATTGCCCGCGTCGGCGTCTCCAAGGAGCGGATCCGCCGCATCAAGGAATTGGCCTCGAAGGTCGAGTCCGGCGGCAAGCCGGTGATCGAGGATCAGAAATTCCGCGAAAAGCTCGCCGAGGTCGAGATCGAGCTGAAGGCGCTCGAACTGACCCAGCTTCGCGTCGTCGCCGACGAGGGCAAGCACTGCAAGGGCAAGCCCAACCCGGCGTCTTCGGTGCTCAAGGTCAAGGGTTCGGAGATCCAGCAGGCCACCACCGAGCTGCTGATGGAGGTGATCGGCCCGTTCGCCGCGCCCTATGACGTGCACGGCGACGACGGCTCCAACGAGGCGATGGACTGGACCGCGCAGATCGCGCCGAGCTATTTCAACAACCGCAAGGTCTCGATCTACGGCGGCTCCAACGAGATCCAGCGCAACATCATCACCAAGGCCGTGCTGGGGCTTTAGTGTCTTCTCCCTCTGCCCGCCCTTCGCGGGGTCGAGACGAGCGAAGCTCGCTCTTAGAGGGTTGGGGTGAGGGGCTCTTCGATCCGTAAATACCGTGGTTGCGTTGAGCTCACCGCCCTGCCCCTCACCGGGCGCTACGCGCCGACCTCTCCCCGTAAAGGACGGGGAGAGGTTAAGACAAGAGTTCGTGGGATGGGTTGAGCGAAGCGATACCCATCATCAACAACACCGAAACGGTGCGATGGGTTTCGCAAGCGCTCAACCCATCCTACAGGTTCGATGGACAATGCTTCAGGCGTGATTTGAGAGAGTAAGAAACATGGATTTTGATTTGTCCGAGGAGCAGCGGCTTCTCAAGGAAAGCGTCGACGGCTTGTTGGGCTCATCCTACGAATTCGAGCAGCGCAAGAAATACATGGCGGAGAAGGGCGGCTGGAGCAGAAGCGCCTGGAACAAGCTCGCCGAACAGGGCCTGCTCGGCCTGCCGTTCTCGGAAGACGACGGCGGCTTCGGCGCCGGCGCGGTCGAAACCATGATCGTGATGGAGGCGCTGGGCAAGGCGCTGGTGCTGGAGCCTTATCTGGCAACGGTCGTGCTCGGCGGCGGCCTGCTGCGCCGCGGCGGCTCGGCCGAGCAGAAGGCGGCGCACATTCCTTCCATCATTGACGGCAGCAAGACCCTTGCGTTCGCGCAGCTCGAGAAGAATTCGCGCTACGATCTCAACGACGTCTCGACCTCGGCCAAGAAAAAGGGATCGGGTTACGTGATCGACGGCGAGAAATTCGTCGTGCTCAACGGCGAGAGCGCCGACACGCTGATCGTGACCGCGCGCACCAAAGGCGGCCAGCGCGATACCAGCGGCATCGGCGTGTTTCTGGTGCCCGGCAACGCCAGCGGCGTCGCGAAAAAAGGCTATCCGACCCAGGACGGCCTGCATGCCGCCGATATCTCCTTCACCGGCGTCGAGGTCGGCGCCGACGCCGCGATCGGCGATCCCGACAACGCGTTGCCGCTGATCGAGCGCGTGGTCGACGACGCCCGCATCGCGATCTGCGCCGAAGCCGTAGGCATCATGGATGAATCGCTGAAAACCACGGTCGAATACCTCAAGACCCGCACCCAGTTCGGCGTGCCGATCGGCACCTTCCAGACCCTGCAGCACCGCGCCGCCGACATGTTCGTGGCCCTGGAGCAGGCCCGCAGCATGTCGATGTTCGCAACCATGGCTTCCGACTTCGATGACGCCAGGGAGCGCGCCACCGCGGTGGCGGCGGCGAAAGTCCAGATCGGCAAATCCGGAAAGTTCATCGGCCAGCAATCGATCCAGCTCCATGGCGGCATCGGCATGACCCAGGAAGCCAGGATCGGCCACTACTTCAAGCGGCTGACCATGATCGAGAACACCTTTGGCGACACCGACTACCACTTGCGTCGCGTCACCGACTCGGGCGGGCTGGTTTAGCTCCAGCCGTCATTCCGGGGCGCGAGCGTAAGCGAGCGAGCCCGGAATCCATAACCACCATCGGGCGTATGGATTCCGGGCCTGCGCCAAGAGGCGCATCCCGGAATGACGAGGGAAGCAGAGCGCCAACACTCTCCGTCTCCGTCATTGCGAGCGAAGCGAAGCAATCCATGGCCCGGAAACGAACAATGGATTGCTTCGTCGCTGCGCTCCTCGCAATGACGGCATCAGGTAATTCAGCGAGGAATCAACAATGAAAACCACCCCGTTCGATCTCACCGGAAAAGTCGCCGTCATCACCGGCTCGAGCCGCGGCATCGGGCGCGCCTCGGCTGAACTGCTGGCAAAGCTCGGCGCCAGGGTGGTGATTTCCAGCCGCAAGGCGGACGCCTGCGAGGAAGTCGCCGCCGGTATCCGTAAGGCCGGCGGAGACGCCCACGTCATCCCCTGCAACATCTCGCGCCGTGAGGAAGTCGAGGCGCTGACCTCGGGCGCGACCAGACACTACGGCAGGATCGACATCCTGGTCTGCAATGCGGCGGTCAATCCCTATTATGGCCCGCTGCTCGACATCACCGACGAAGCCTTCGACAAGATCATGGGCAGTAACGTCAAGAGCAACATCTGGCTGTGCGCGCTGGCGATCCCGCCAATGGCCGAGCGCGGCAATGGTTCGGTGGTGATCATCTCCTCGATCGGCGGCCTGCGCGGCTCGACCGTGATCGGCGCCTACGGAATTTCGAAAGCCGCGGATTTCGCGCTGTGCCGCAGCCTCGCCGGCGAATGGGGGCCGAAGGGCGTGCGCGTCAACTGCGTCGCGCCGGGCCTCGTCAAAACCGATTTCGCCCGCGCATTGTGGGAAGACGAGGAGCGCCTGAAGCGCCGCTGCGCCACCACGCCGCTGCGGCGGATCGGCGAGCCCGACGAGATCGCCGGCGCGGTCGCCTATCTCTCCTCCGACGCCGCAAGCTTCATGACCGGCCAGACCATCGTCGTCGACGGCGGCGTCACCACCGCGTCGGTGTGAATTCTTCTCCCCTCCTCCCACGCGCATCGCGCGTGGTGGGGAGGGGTCGGGGGTGGGGGGCGGCTCGGCACACTCGCTGCTAGCTGCGCCCGCTGACAGACCCCCCACCCCCGACCCCTCCCCACCGCTGCGCGGGGGGAGGGGAGCAACACGTCATCATATTGACCTTCGCTCCCCAATCCGCTTGCCTTGCCGCAACACCGCAAAAACATCCCGGGAAGCAACGCCAGGAAAAACATCATGTCCCATGTGCTGGCCATCGATCAGGGCACCACATCCTCGCGCGCCATCGTGTTTCGCTCCGACATTTCCATCGCCGCATCAGCGCAACAAGAATTCCCGCAGCACTTTCCGGCCTCGGGCTGGGTCGAGCACGAGCCCGAGGACATCTGGATCTCGACGATCGCCACCTGCCGCGAGGCGCTGAAGAAGGCGGGCGTCGGCGCAAAAGACATCGCCGCGATCGGCATCACCAACCAGCGCGAGACCGCCGTGGTGTGGGACCGCGCCACCGGCCAGGCGGTGCACCGCGCCATCGTCTGGCAGGACCGCCGCACTGCCGATATCTGCGCCAGATTAAAGGCCGAAGGCCACGAGAGCGCGATCACGGAAAAAACCGGTCTGATCATCGATCCCTATTTTTCCGGCACCAAGGTCGCCTGGATTCTGGATTCCGTGCCCGGCGCGCGCGAGCGCGCCGGGCGCGGCGAACTGATGTTCGGCACCGTCGATTGCTATCTCTTGTGGCGGCTGACCGGCGGCAAGGTGCACGCCACCGACGCCACCAATGCCTCGCGCACGCTGCTGTTCAACATCCATACCGGGCAATGGGACGACGATCTCCTGAAAATCCTGCGCGTGCCGGGCTCGATGCTGCCGGAGGTGAAGGATTCCTCGACCAAATTCGGCGACAGCGTACCCGAACTGTTCGGCGGCGCGATCCCGATCTCCGGCATCGCCGGCGATCAGCAGGCCGCCACCATCGGGCAGGCGTGTTTTGCGCCCGGCATGATCAAGTCGACCTACGGCACCGGCTGCTTTGCTTTGCTCAACACCGGCACGACGCCGGTTGCCTCGAAGAACAGGCTCTTGACCACGATCGCCTATCAGCTCAAGGGCCAGCGCACCTATGCCCTCGAAGGCTCGATCTTCGTCGCAGGCTCCTCGGTACAGTGGCTGCGCGACGGGCTTGGAATCATCGAGCAGGCTTCCGAGACCGGGGCGCTCGCCGACCAGTCCGACTCCACGCAATCGGTCTATCTGGTGCCGGCCTTTGTCGGCCTGGGCGCGCCGTACTGGAATCCGCGCGTGCGCGGCGCGCTGTTCGGGCTGACCCGCAACACCGGCCCCGCCGAGCTCGCGCATGCCGCGCTCGAAAGCGTCTGCTACCAGACATTCGATTTGCGCGCCGCGATGCGCGCCGACTGGCCGGAAGCCAAGGCCGCAAACGTGCTGCGCGTCGACGGCGGCATGACCGCTTCCGACTGGACCATGCAGCGCCTCGCCGATCTCCTGGACGCCCCGGTCGATCGCCCGATGATCCAGGAGACCACAGCCCTCGGCGCCGCCTATCTCGCCGGCCTTGCCGCCGGCGTCTATCCGGAGCCCGAAAAATTCGCCGACAACTGGCGGCTGGAGCATCGCTTCAAGCCAAACATGAGCGCGGCCACGCGCGAGCGGAAGCTCAAGGGCTGGGCGCGGGCGGTGAAGGGGCTGCTCGCGAGCGATGAGGGCGAGGGGTAGCTCTCCTCCCTCTCCCCGCACTTCGCGGGGTCGAGACGAGCGAAGCTCGCTCTTAGAGGGTCGGGGTGAGGGGCTGTTTCCGTGCGTTCAGTCGTCATCGCCCGCAGAAATGTTTGGGTCGAGCGCTGGGATTTAGTATGGAGCCCATGGGTCCGTTACGATGACGTCATAGGCCGGATACCAATAGCAGTACTCGTCGATGCCGTCGTCAAAGCAGTATCCATAATAAAAATCCGCCTGTGCGAGTTGAATTGGAGCATTTGCTGCAATTTTCACGATACCGGTGTCTCCACTCGCCAGCTTTTTGTTCGACTTGACTTTTCGCGCCGGCAGGCTGCCTGCGCTCATTCCAACCACCTTGTCGTTGTTCACTTCTGCGACGACCGCGTTGCCGCCTATTTTTCCGACTTCGTGCTTTCCATTTTTATGGAGCTTGGGTCCAAGAAGGTTATGACCGTTATTGTGATGGGGATTTTTGGCCAGCGCGAATCCGGCGGTCACTAGCACGCTCGTGCAAACGACGAGTTTCACGATGGTCCGGCGATTGAACATCTATGCTTCTCCACTTCATCCGATTCACATGAACCGTGCTTCGATGCGAACCATTCCGTTTGACAATTTGTTGGCCACAACGGGATTACAGTGGGGATCTGTTGGCTATTTAGAGGTAATTGACAGGCATTTGATGATGATCGCTTCCGACTGACGAATCCAGGACAGGGGGGGCCGCATTCAAAGATGCGCCGACAGATTATCGCCCAACAGCTCGAAGCCGCCTTGCGCAACTCGCTGCAGGAATCGGGTCTCCGCCTGGTCAGCCTGGACGGCGAGCGGCCGTCGGTCGATACAAGGCGCGAGCCCTGGATCGAGATCAAATATGGTCCGGCCAGCCCGGACGACTGGTTTGGAATCGTGCCGGCGACGGCGCAGTTCGAACGGTCCGCAGGCAAAACCCGTGAAGCCTTGAATCTGATCGTGAAGGTCAACCCGCGCCTCGGTTTGGCGCGCAATCTCATTCCCTGGATCGTCGAAAACAAATCGATCCGGCTTGACCGGCCTTACTGGGAGTATCGCACCTCCGCGGAGACCGACCGCACCGCGGATCGCGAATTTCACATCTACGAATTAGCTGCAACAGGCAGCTCTGCCCTGTCCTGGGTCTTGCCGCGCTATTACGGCGCTGCGAGTGACCCCGCGACCGGCGAACGGGCTTTGTTCATGGAACGGCTCACGGACGTCTCGCGCCTGGATGCAGCCGGCGTGCAGGCCGACTGGCCGATCGAGGCGATCGGCGCCGCGTTCGCGGCGGCGGCGGCATGGCAGGCGGAATTCTGGGGCGCGGGTAATGCTTCCCTGGCATGGGCCGGGCCGCGCCCTACGACTGACGACATGCTGGCCGACGAGTCGTTATGGCGCGGGCTACTGGATGACGCCCATGCGCGATTTCCAGCCGTCATCACGGAAGAGGTTAGAAGCCGGCGGCACCGGCTGATCGATACGATGGATGTATGGCATCGCGCCAAGGACCTGTTGCCCGGCACCCTGGCGCATGACGATTTCAACAACCGCAATGTTGGATTCCGGCCCGGCGTTGTCGTGCTAGATTGGGAACTGGCGCAATGCAACACCGCGCATCGCGATCTGGTCGACATGCTGACATTCGTCGCGCCGTCGGCGGCGACCCGCGCGGATATCGATCGGCTGATGGAGCGTCACCGGACCATGCTCGCCGAAACGGGGGTCAAGGCGGGACTGGATCGCGACACGTGGATGGAGGCGTTTCGCTGCGAATTGAAGGTCGAGGCGATCAACCGCATCAGTATGCAGTGTATTTTCGAGGCGGCGTTCCCGCTGGCCTATTTCGAGCGCATCAACACAAATATCGAGCGGCTGCTTGATCTCTACGGCTAGGGGGCCTCTTGGCAAGCGGTGAGGGGAAGGGTTAGGACTCTCTCAGCCGTCATCACCGGGCTTGTTGTTCAGCCCGGGGATCCACGTCTTACTTTTCTTTTTCAGGAGACAAAGCCGTGGATGGCCGGGTCAAGCCCCGGCCATGACGAGTGGAGATGACAAGGTGCACGCCCATGATCCTGATCGGCCAATACGACTCCCCGTTCGTGCGCCGCGTCGCGATTGCGCTGCGGCTTTATGAGTTGTCGTTCGAGCACCGGCCGTGGTCGACCTTTGGCGATGGCGAAAAAATCGCGCCGTATAATCCGCTGCGGCGGGTGCCGACGCTGGTGCTCGATGGCGGCGAGGCGCTGATCGAGAGCACGGCGATCCTGGATTATCTCGATGAGGTGGCCGGTCCGGACAAGGCGATGATCGCGGCGCGCGGGCCGGAGCGCCGCCGGGCCTTGAAAATCTGCGCGCTGGCGAGCGGGCTTGGCGACAAGGGCGTCAGCCTGCTCTACGAGCGCGTGCTGCGGAAGGATCAATCGAAAATCTGGGTGGAGCGCTGCGAGGCGCAGATTTTCAGCGTGCTCGATGTGCTGGAGCAGGAGCGCACGGCGGTGAAGACGCCATACTGGTTCGGCGAGCGCATCGGGCACGCCGACGTCGCGGTCGCCTGCGCGCTGCGCTTCACGTCAGAGGCGCATCCGCAACTGTTCGACGCCGCGCGCCATCCGGCATTGGCCGCGCACGCCGCGCAGTGCGAAGCGCTGCCGCCGTTCAAGGAAATCGTGCAGCCGCTGGCGCCGCCGGGCGCCGACTAAGTCGCGAACTCATGAAAGCGCCCCGGACGGACGATTTGGTGCCCGCCATGCGCCGAAGGCGACAAACATCCATTTAAGGGGCCCCCAGAGCTGCGCCAGGCGGACCGATCCATTTCTTTGCGCAGCTTTTTCAGCATATACGCGGGTTATCGCCGACGTCGCAATTTTCCGCTTCCGGCTGCGCCGGTGGAAATGCGCCGACGCGCGGCGCTGAAATGCCGACACGGCCGTCAATATAGCGGGCGGCGGGGGAGGCGCTCGC